>Ga0206803_1106_pt2 | contig 17591 bp, 17 predicted proteins | sample Alteio_BWOrgCont_61_FD_152909 | JGI IMG/M metagenome (GOLD analysis project Ga0206803, IMG submission 152909) | Enriched cells from forest soil in Barre Woods Harvard Forest LTER site, Petersham, Massachusetts, United States -... | ecosystem: Environmental > Terrestrial > Soil > Temperate forest >... | reverse complement strand
GAGCCAAGATCTCCGCTTTGCCATCTACATCTTGAATCTTAGTTCTTATGATCTTTTGTATCCCCTTGCGGATAAATGCATACACTTTAGGATCTCGAGTAGGCAAACAATTCACGAGAAACCTATGGAAATAGCCCATGAATCTTTGAGAAGCAAAGGCAAGGATCTCAGGTTCGTTTTTCTGATAGAATGCCAGCACCCATTCTCTTCTGGGACACCTTGCTAATAGAGCCAACATCTGTTCATCGCAAAACAGCGCAAGAGAGGCCATAGAGGGGGAGCTTCGGCAGACTGCTTCCGCATCAAAAAGAGTCTGGAAAGCCCCTTCATGCGGGGTTGCAGCTTTTTGCAGGAGCATTTTCTGGATGCCAAGAATGAAGGTGCGCGCGCCCTCGGTCAAGGTTGCCCGATGCTCTTCCTTCATGCTTTGTGCTTCAAAGTTTCTCCATGCCCGCAAAACAGGGGGAAGCATGTCATGAATAGCGGGACACTTCCCCATCCATTCAAAAATATCGCTCCACATGGCGATCTGGCTCGGCAAATGCCGCTCTTCCAAGGAAAGCTCATGTAAACAGGTTCCGATTTTTCTAAAACCTGGCTTGGTTCTACATACAGGAGAATTTAGGAAGGCAGAGCAAAACTCTCGTACAGTGCTAAATGGCACTTCACTGGCTCTTCTATGCTGTAAGAAGAGAATAAAGATCTCTATCGCTCTGTTAAACTCTTCGGGATTTTTTGAAGCCAGCAAGGCGGGAATCACGCTTCCTGCCAGGTAATAGCTCCTCCTCTCGGCTCCATGGTACACTCCTTTGGCTATGGCCTCCTTTATGACCGAGGCAAAAAGAAGAAGCTCTTGGGGAAGTTTTTTGGCGCTTGCACCTTGCGCATACAGCGCCAGTTCGTCAAGACGATCCTGCAAAACTGGCCAATGTCTTTCATGGCATGAGTCTGCTTTTCTGGGAATTGCGAATAGCTCATGGAGGATCTCAATATGCTGCTTAGGAGTCCATTCCGAAGAACCTGTAAAATAGTCATCAAAGGACTGAACAGACTTTGGCGTAAATACAGGCTTTGGAGCCTCAATAACCTTCTTTGGCGCTTCTTCAGACTTAGGAGCCTCTGCGGTCTTCGGTATTGCTTCTGTACCTTTGGGCGATTTTTCGCTGCCGTGGAGTATTGCAACTGGCCCGACAATTCTCCTTGGAGCTTCCTTCCTCGGCGCTTCATTCGTATTCGAAGCTGCTGAAGCCTTTGGGGCTTCTTTAACCTTGGGAGCTGTTACTGCCCGGCGCGCTCCTTGAATCGGAGCAATTACTGCCTGGGGAGCTCTTGCACTCGTTAAAACTTCCTTTGCTTTGGGCCCTTCTTTTTTTTCTTCGGCTTTTTGTTTTTTAAACGGTTCTAAGCGATCGCTGAAAAAGGTATAGAGATCCCTTTCCCGATGCGGAAAGAATACTGCAAGTCTATTTAGTACCACGCTGTCATTGACCGATGGGGTCAGGTTTCTAGCCAGGTCTTCGACCGATTCTCTTGAAGGCTCTTCCATGATCAATGAACCTGCATACCTGCCTTTCTCTCTTTCATATGCGCAGATGATCCTCCGTTCCCCATAATAGCGAGCAACCTCCTCCCCTTTTGCAGGAGAAAGCAAAAAATAGAGATAGCAAGAGGCCTGGTTTAAAATCGCGGACCGCGCTTCTGGTACGCAGCATCCTAATACATCTACAAATACCCTGGCATAGACATCGAGATAGGCCTCTCTTGCATCCCCAAGGGTAGAGGCATTGCGGGAGAGCGCTTGAAAGGAAGTCAGCAAATAGAGGAGTCGAGTTTGAGCCGTACTGTAATGCCCCCTCAAGCATTTCGTAAGGTCTTCATATAATCTAGATAACTCAGAAGGAGGGTATTGCTCGCGCAACTTTTCGCAAAACTCTAGTTCAATAGAGGGGCGTAAAGGAAATAGCCCTTTTGTAAGCTGGCGGCATAGCCCCTCGATAAAACCCTTGTGGCAGCGCCTTGCACTCATAGGTGCGGTATCAAACAGAAAATCATTAGTGAGGGCAGCGGAAGTAGCGAGAGGATAACCTCCAACACCTCTTATCCACCCCCCTTCTTTCCCGGCCATACATGTTGTAAGATCCACCTGCTGGGAATCAAAAGAAGTAAAACAAGGCGGGTCTAAAGATGTGTATACTTGGATCTCGATGTTTAAAGAACCGCTTAATGTAAAGAGATCAAAATCATTCTGGTCTTTTGAGAGCTTCCCATAAGTAGCTCCACCACCTAAAAAGCAGCTGAAGCTATCGTCTGGAGCATTGAATCTTGCAAGTGTTTTTGAACCTTGTAGGTAGGTCTGGACGGTAGATCCTCCGTTGCCCCCGGATATTTCTCGTTCAATCCCTACCATATTTAGAAGGGAAAGAAAAAAGTAATCTCTGATTAATTTATGTTGTATTAACCTAATTCCTTGGGGAAGAGTAGGGGGGAAAGGTTCTAATTCGATCCCAATGTCAATATCGGAAAAGGGAGTGCCGGCTAGTACATGGTGAGTGCCGGCTAGTACATGGTGAGCGCCGCTAGGCTTCAAATAGATACCCTTTACTCGAAGACCATTTTCTTCCAGATTCTCTCTATAACGACCAAGAAACTCCCAGAGATTGTACGTGAATGTTAGCCGGCGGACATCTCCCGAAGAATCTTGAAATTCTGCGCAAAAAACTCTTGTTTTAAGGCTGCTGGCGAACCTGCCAAGCCTTTCTTGTTCTGCCCGTTCTAGTGGTCTTACGTCCGGAGCCAATGCTCTTTCGGACGATGAACTTTCTGAGGCCGTTACTTGAGAACTGGCTGGCGGCGGAGAAGCAAAAATTGGAAATCTAACAGAAGAAGTAGAGGAGGTCATATTTACACTATTTTAAAAAAATGATCATCTAAAATAGCATAAATACGACTTAAAAACACAGAACAAAAAAAACAATATTAAGATTAATGCATCGACGGCATCATATTGTAATCGAGATGTCCCATGATCCAGATCGAGAAAACGATAATTACAAGAATCATGGAAATGGTCGAAACAAAAATAATTAAATTCCACCGCGGTCCTTTTTCGCTCAGGACATGTAGAAAACATACAGACTGAACAATGGCCTGAACCACCGCAAGAACCAAAATTGCAATGGTGGCTGTCCTCATCTCTAGGGAAAATAACGCGGGACGACCGACTATTAAAAAAGCTGTTAGAGTTAGTAGAAGCGAGACTACATACCCGATGACACGCGATGCCAGTGATTTTTCATGCATAAGGCGATCCTATCACAGTAGTCCCATCCCATAGACAACAGTAAATATAAAGATCCACACGATGTCCAGGAAATGCCAAAAAAGAGCCAAACGGAAAGTCCTGGAAACAGTGGGGGCCAAGAGTCCGCGAAACCCAATTTGAAACATGGCGACAAGCATCCACAATAATCCTAGAGAGATATGAAATCCATGAGTGCCCACTAATGCAAAAAATGAAGAGAGAAACGCGCTTCTTTGCCAACTGTCCCCCTGGCCCACAAATTGGGAAAATTCTGTAATTTCGATTACGAGGAAAGCCACCCCCAAGATGAAGGTAACCATGAACCAAAAAATGGCCAATTTCTTTTGTTCCCGATAAACCGAATATGTGGCCAGGGCGCAAGTAAAACTGCTTGTAAGCAGGATGAGGGTTTCCTGGAGGGCGGATGATAAATGAAAAAGATCGCGGCCCGAAGGCCCCCCCCAAAGGTATTATTGCGCAGAACGACGAAGGTGGCAAAAAGTGCAGAAAAAATAACGAGATCGGTCATCAAATAAATCCAGAACCCGAAAACTTTTGTATCGCTCTTAAAGCTCTCCATAACAAATTATCCTCGGGTTCTCGATGCTTCAATCCGCGCGACTTCCGCGGCCGGCACCACATATTCCGTGTCATCATCAAACGATCGCAGGATAATACAAATGATTATGCCAACGAGACCTACGACAGCAAGCCAGATAATGTACCAGACCATGGCAAACCCTAATAGCAAAGCAAAGGCAGATATATATATTCCCATACCTGTGTTCTTGGGCAATTCAATGTCTGCATATTGGGTCTCAGGTTTAAGGCCATTTTTTTTCATTTCCCAATAGGCATCACGTGTAGTCACAGTGGGAATAACTGCAAAATTATAGAACGGCGGCGGCGAAGAGGTGGACCATTCCAGAGTCCTTCCATTCCAAGGATCTCCTGTAGTGTCCCTATTCTGGTTTTTTTCTCTAACGCTTACGATCACTTGAATTATTTGCGTTACGATCCCACAGATAATGATGACAAGTCCTACAGTTGAGGTTATGAACAGCGGCTGCCAACCGGTCGAAGCCGCGTAGTGATCGAGCCGCCTCGTCGCTCCCATGAATCCCAATACATAGAGCGGAGTAAAAGAGACAAAAAACCCGATCAGCCATAACCAAAAGGCCCGTTTGCCCAGCCGTTCATTGAGCGTAAATCCCGTGAATTTTGGGAACCAATACGTATAGCCGGCAAAACTACCAAAGATTGCGGCCCCCATGACCATCGTATGGAAATGTGCAACCAAGAATAAACTATTATGCACCTGAAAATCCGCCGGTGGAGACCCCAACAATAGCCCAGCCATGCCTCCAAGCGTAAATATGGTGACAAAACCCATAAACCAATACATGGGCGATTCGAAAATTACTTTCCCCTTGTACATAGTGAGAATCCAGTTGAACACTTGGACACCAGTCGGTATCGCAATCAACATGGTCGTAATGGCGAAGAAAGAATTCACGTCCGCACCGGGACCCATCGTATAAAAGTGGTGCAGCCATACTAAAAAAGAAAGGAAGGTGATGATAATCGCCGCCCACACCATAGAGACATAGCCAAAAATTTTCTTTTGCGAAAAAGCGGCCACGACTTCCGAGAACATTCCCCATCCCGGCAATACCAAAATATAGACCTCAGGATGGCCCCACATCCAAATGAGGTTAAAGTACATCATTTGATTCCCGCCGAACGTCGAGGTAAAGATGTGCATATCAAAAAAGCGGTCAAGCCACAGAAGAAACATCGTTGCGGTAAGCACGGGGAATGCCGTGATAATAAGAACCGTACTGCATAACGTTGTCCAGACAAAAAGGGGCATTTTCATCAACGTCATGCCAGGCGCGCGTTTTTTTATTATCGTTACCATGAAGTTGATACCGGCGAGCAAACTGCCAAGACCAGATAACTGCAAGCTCCAAATCCAATAATCCACTCCCACGCCCGGGTTAAATTCAAGCCCGGACAATGGAGTAGGAGCTAGCCATCCTGTATCGGCAAAATGGCCTCCGAATATAAAAAACATATTAATCAGCGCCGCACCTGCGACATAGAGCCAGAAACCGAGCGAATTTAAGAACGGGTAAGCCAGATCTCTAGCGCCAATTTGAAGAGGCACAAACCAGTTCATGAGCCCGAAGAAAAAGCCCATCACCACGAAAAAGACCATGATGTCGCCATGGGCCGTGAAAATCTCTTGAAAATGACCTGCGGTCAGATATCCTTGTGAATCCGCAGCCATCGATTGCTGCAGCCATAACATTCCCGCATCGATAAGTCCCCGAAAGAACATGACCGCCGATGCGATTGTGTACATGACACCTATCTTTTTGGGATCGGTTGACGTAAGCCATTCTCGCCAAAGCCAACCCCATCGTTTCGTCCTAGTAAGGAACACGGCAATCGCTATGCACATGCATATAATAGTGGCCGTCCCGCCTATCGTGTACCACACGTGGGGAAGGTCCTCCCTAGTCATTCTTCCAAACAAGAAATTGCTCATAATGCCGGTGGTGTAGGATGCATATATTTCATAACGATTTTATCAAATAGACCTTCTTCCACATGCGAATAGAATGTGACCGGATCGTTTATAGAAGACTTGAGTAGCTCCTTATAGTTATTATCGGTTAGTTCCAGGTCTGCTTGTTTTGCAAAAGCAACCCAATCATCAAAATCAGATCGCGTAGTAGATTTTGCAACAAATGTCATATCTGCAAACCCCTCCCCATTGATCTCAGCAGCCCTGCCCGTATATTCCCCTGGCCCATCGGCCATAATATGAAGGGGCGTTATCATTCCTGACATGCAGTAGATTTGTCCGCTAAGTTGCGGCAGCCAAAAAGAGTTCATCGGAGAGCCGTCTGCAGAAAGTGTGAAATGAATCGGAGTACTATCTGGAAATTGGACAAAATTCAGCGATGCAATGCCTTCCTCGGGATAAATAAATAACCACTTCCAATCCAGAGCCACCACTTGTATCTTGAGCGTCTTAACATCACTTTTAAGTGGCTTATATGGATCGAGTTCGTGAGTAGCATGCCAGGTTATGAAGGCCATCACAGCGATGACTATGGAAGGGATGATCCATAGGATTAGTTCTCCGAAAATGCCGTGGGAGGAGTGCTCGGGATCGAATTTTGCTTTTGTATTCTTTGCGCGGTATTTCCAAGCAATCCAGAATAGCGCAATCAAAGTCGGCACAACCACGGTGAGCATCAGAAGATAGTTCGTACCGATAAGTTCTAATTCGCTGCGCGCAATAATGCCTTTAGGATGAGTGAGCAAGGCGTTTTCACTTCTCAATAAAAAAAAGACGGCGAACCCTAGGCTCAAAATGGCAAGAATGCCTAATACGAATTTGATGCTTTTCATCAGTCGCATTAACTTACTCTTCTGAATTTAAATCAATTGGGACAGGAGTGTCTTAGCAGGGACAATTACAGGTTCTGTAAATTTAAAACAATCACGATCGACATAGGGAAGGTCAAAACCTATTTGAAACGCGTGAGGAACTTTGAGTTTTTCCTGGTAATAGTACAGCCATCGGGAAATACCGGCACCGCTAGACGCCTTAGCTTCCACAAGAAACCAGGGTTTGCGGTCTTTGGTTACAAGGAAATCCACCTCCCGTTTGTCTTTGTCGCGCAAATAATAAAGACCGAATTCGCCATAACCACGGTCAGTCCAAAATTGAACGGCTTTATAAAGATGAGAAGCGACAAAATTTTCTAGACGTGCACCGGGATCGTCGATAAGGGCCCAATTCCAGAGATAGTTTTTGGGTTCTTTGATAAGCGAGCGCGCGAGGTTCTTCGACCAGGGCTGTATAGTGAAACAAAAATAGAGGTTTTTCAACAGTTCGATCCATCGCTGAAGAGTAGGTGCAGAGACTTTGATCTTGCCTGCGAGTACTGAATAATTGAGTGCATGGGAAGCCTCTTCCTGTAAGATTTCGGCCAAAAGCTGAACTTGACCGACCTCTTGAATACGGCTCAAGTCTCGGAGATCTTCGCGGAAGAGTTGCTCGGTGCGAAGCCGTTTCCAGTGATGGAAAAACGATTTATTTCTTTTGAGAAATGGTTCCGGAAATCCCCCGTAGGCAAGAAGAGTTTCATAAGCAGCAGGATCAATTTCTTGTGGAGGCCTAATTTCTTGATTCGGCAAGCTAGGGTCCAGAACTTCTCTAACGGAAAGCGGGTGTAACCTGTAGAGAAAGTAGCGTCCCATAAGGCTATCGCCGCCGCGTTTGTAGATATCGAGGCGTGCACTTCCTGTAACAATGATACGGCATTTCTTTTCATAGGTATCAAAGAAACCCTTCAGGAATCGTTTCCAGTTTCGGTATTTGTGGATTTCATCAAAAACAAGAATAGGGAGCCGCTGCCGCATCTCCTCAAGTTTTGCTGCGCGCGCGATCGCCTGCGGCCCTTCGATGATTAGAGCGCGGTGGTCTTCGTTGTCCCAATTGAAATAATAATGGAAAGGACTTTCGGCTGAAACCTCAAGACTAGTTGTCGTGTTTCCAACCTGCCTTGGACCTGACAGAAAGATCATCTGCCGATACTTATCTAAGTGCTCTTCAACGAGTGATTCATAGACTCTTTTCATACGACCAATTTAACATACATGTTATTTTAGTCGCGACCAATTTAACACACGTGTTAGGATAGTCGTTCTTAACCCATTGATAATCAATAGAATAATGTTTTAAATATGGTTATAGCTATCCAAAATAACAGCATCGCAGCCTGCTTTTTCCAGTGGCTGCGCCTTCTCTTTCCATTGCCGTTACCCTGCCTTCTAGTCTTTGTATTTCCGCTTCCCGCAGCATAGCGGCCTTTCGCAACTCTTCGATTTCTTTATTTTTAGCCGCCAGGACATCTTTATGGGTCGCTGGGGTTACGGTGTGGGCCGTAAGTTTTGCTTGATTGGCCATCGAGGCTTCTCCATGCTCTCGTAGGCGATCAAAATTGATAATAGGTTCCTCTGTCTGATTTTTAAGGTGTATTTCTCTTGCTTGGCCTTCATCAGCGCCAGGTCGCCCTGCGTTGTGGCTAGCGTGATCAGGTGTCGTTGCGGCCCTAGAAGTAAGTGGTAGTGCGACTGACATGTTTTGCCTTATGTGAAATTTACATATTACTTGATCCGTCCTCTAGACGGATTAAGTGCAGCATCGCTTTCTGATTTTCTCGGCGGCTGCCTTTTCTGCACTTTCTTTTTCTAGTACCGTTACCCTACCTTCTAATCTTTGTATTTCCGCACGGTGTGCTATAAGAGACGTGGTCAATTCTTCGATTTCTCTTTTTTTGGCCGCTAGACCATCTGCATGGGTCCTTAGGGTTATTGTATGTTCCGCCAGGGTTGCTTTACTGGCCGCCAGTGCAGCTCCATGGTCTCGAAGGCGACCATGACTAATAAATTCTTCCTCTTCCACACCTTCGAGACGACTCTCCATTGAGCGGCCGGTTGCAGCGCTTTGGCGCTTTTGGTTGCTAGGGAAATCAGTCGTTGACGCACCCCTAGGAACTGCTGATGCTAATGTTGCCATATTTACCCCGCTGTGAAATTTACACTTTTTTTATAATAATTAAATTTTTACTTTACAACAAGCGGTTCTTGGTGAGTCCAGGCCTCGCGGAACGGTTGTCCCGGTGACAAGAATTGGTTGATTGATCATTAAAATTGACCCTGTTAGAAGATGCAGAATAGAGAGGTAATTGCGAAATTCTCTGCCTCCCTTTTTCCGCATTTTTATGAACTGGAGACCAAATGTCAAAGTCCATAGGTAATTACGATCCCTGGCCGGAGCTATCTGCAGAAGAATTCCAGAAAACGGCGCATTTGCTCCATATGTGCGTACAGGCAATCGGGAAGTTGATGCTGACCCTGCCTTTTGAGCCGCACTGGGCTAATATAGCAATGCCACTGACCAGCCGAGGCGTAACAACAGGGATGATCCCCTACCATCTGGGGACATTTTCTGTAGATATGGACTTTATCGATCATAGTATTATTTGCACCACGAGCTGGGGAAAGGTTGGAAAAGTCAAACTACGGTCGATGTCTGTAGCTGAGCTGACAGGCGAAGTATTTAAGACTCTAAAAAGTATGGGGGTGGACATTGAAATTAATCAAACTCCCCAAGAAGTTTCTAATCCTATCGCTTTTGATCAAGACAGAGCACCACGGGATTATAATGAAAAAGTTGTGAATGCCTGGTGGCGGATTATGGTAAGCACCTACCGCGTGTTACTCAAACATCACTCCAAGTTCTATGGAATAACACCAAAAATTGGTCTATTTTGGGGAACCCTTGATTTACGTGATGCGCGCTACAAAGGGGTACATTTACCCATTACTAAGGCGACCTCCAATTTTATTGCCCGCAATGCGATGGACGATGTGCAATTCGAGGTAGGCTGGTCTTCAAGCAATGAAAAATACCCAAACCCCTCCTTCTTTGCTTTTGCCTATCCAAAGCCTGATGGCTACGAACATGCAAAAATATCACCTAAAGGGGCTAAATGGGTGCCGGCAATCAATGAATTTATTCTAGATAATGATGAACTCCGTAAATCGAAAGATCCCGAGGGGGATTTGCTGGCCTTTTTTGAAACCGGTTATCGAGCATTCGCAGAACTAGGCAAGTGGGATCCGCAACTTCTTGTACGTGGAAAAGCTATATAGGGTCTTAAAATGGTAAAAACTTCACCCTCTTTAAAGTGGATTCTCTGGAGCCTTGCGGCCATCTTCTATTTCTATGAATTTATCCTCCGCGTATCACCCAGCGTGATGATTCCCGAACTCATGATGAGTTTTGGAATCACGGCTTCTTCCGTGGGTATCCTGAGCGCATTTTATCTATATGCCTATGCGCCAATGCAGCTACCGGTCGGCATCCTCATGGATCGCTTCGGAGTACGAACAATCCTGAGCCTTGCCTCCATCGTCTGCGGCTTGGGCGCACTGCTTTTTGCATTTGCACAGAATTTAGCTGTAGCCAGTGCGGGGCGGGCGCTCATTGGAGCAAGTTCCGCCTTTGCCTTTATCGCAATGGTCTATGTCACCTCCCACTGGTTCCCCTTTAAAAAGAGGGCTTTTCTGATTGGAGTGGCGAACTCGGTGGCTATGCTTGGGGCTTCAGCGGGTACCGGCCCTTTGACAACGGTTATCCATGACATCGGCTGGCGGCAAACCATTGTCCTATTCGGGATTTTTGGAATCGTGATCGGGGTGGCCGTTTATTTGATCCTCAGGAAGGATAGGCAGACCACCGCGGTGGAAAAAGAAACCGTCCGTACAAAAAGCCATTTTTTAGAAAATCTCAAACAAGTCGCCTCCCAAAAAAGCACCTGGATCAACGGCTTGGCTGCGCTTTTATTTTATATGACGACGACGGCGTTTGCCGGCCTCTGGGGAGTCTCTTTTGTCCAGACTGCTTACGGTGTAAGTAAAGAAGTCGCAGGCTACGCCATGTCGATGGTGTTTATCGGGTGGCTCGTCGGAGGCCCGCTGACTGGCCTATTATCGGATTGGATGGGTAAGCGGAGCACGACGATCCGCATCGGCGTTTTAGGCGCTCTTGTTTGCCTAATTCCTGTGATCTATTTCCCGAGCATCCCGATTTTTGCTGTGTATATTCTGCTCTTTCTCGTCGGACTGTTCTCATCTGCTGAACTGCTCAGCTTCAGCTTGGCTATCGAACTCAATAGCGCGCAAGCCAAGGCCACCGCGGCCGCTTTCACGAACTTTTTGATCTCCTGCGGAGATGCGGTTGTTCAGCCTCTTGTCGGATTTTTGCTCGATAGCAAGTGGGGCGGGGCCATGCAAGAAGGCATTCGTGTTTATACTGCAGGCAATTATCAATTCGCCCTCTCCTGCCTTCCGATCACTCTGATTGTTTCCTTCCTGCTGCTTTTCTTCCTTAAGGAGAACCGAGCTTGACAAGACTGGTCAGCAGATAGGCTTCTAGCTGCTGCGGAACGCCGGGAATGACCTGCGCGATTTTGCCGCCCTTTCCCACCACAAACAACGTCGGGTATCCAGATACCTGATAAAGCGCGCGCAGCTTGCCTCCCCTATCCTCGATCCACTCGGTGGCAGGGGCATTCTGGACTAATTCAGGCGGCAGCATAGGGCTGACATTGATGAACCGGTAAGAGCCACTGGCCAGCTCTGTAGCAACAGCATTGAGAACGTGCAACTGCTCTTCGCAATAGGGACAGCCCGGGGAGACAAAGTTGATGACGATACCCGCAGTCTGCCCGGCATCGGCAGTATCGAAAGTACGAGCGCTGCCAGAGACCTGTGCCGTGAAGGCCGGCGCGGCATCGCCTAGACGAAGGCTCGTGGCAACTATGTTGCGATTGGCCTTAAAGCCGTAGGCCATGAACGTGAGATTGAGGCAGCTGAACAAGGCGACTACGGAAATGGGCGCGAACAGCGCCAGACACAATCTCTCCTTGATATTTGACGCGGACAGCTCCCGTACAGCAGGCGGAACCAACACCCAGATCATCCAGATCAGGATGTTGCACGCATGAGCGAACAGGCAAACTGCACACCACCCTGGCAGCCCCATGTAGGTCAAGGCCAAGGCAAGCAATACCGCCCAGGTCAGCCCGCCCCGCGCAACCTGGCGGCTGGGAAAGGCCGGGAATAACAGCGAGACAGCGATGAGTGCAGCAAAATAGCCGGCGCCAACAAGAGGCATGTAAGGATCGTTCGAGGTACATGTCTTACAGCCCAGCAGTCCAAAGACATTCGGGATTTCCGGCAGCTTGAAGAACATCGCCGCTAGGGCGAGGATTCCCAGAACGGGAACCCAGTAACGAAGCCGCTTCATGGCGTGTCAGCCTGGCACCACTTCGCCGGAGACTTGTCCAGGCCGAGCGCCTTGGTCATGAAACTGTTAGCCTGTTCAAAAGCCTGGATCGTCGCGCCAGACCAATACCCCGTCATGCAGGTGGAGGTATCGCAGCCGCCCCCTAGTGTCGTCCATTCCCCTGTCCGCATCACATCACAGGTACAAATAGCTCTCTTGGGGTTGGATGGATCCACCGTGCAGAGCTTGTTCAGGCACCACGTCCATGGCGTACCGCTCGGGCACTGCATCCCCTTCTTGCCTTCCTGGAACTGCTTAAACGAAAATGTGGAATACACAGTGCCGATACCGTTCGCATCCCTGCTGGGCTTAAGCTTGTCGCAAGAGGAAGTCGACATGCTCGTACCTTCTTCAACATCGCAAAAACAGGTAGCCTTGGTAGGATCGCCCGGCTGCGGCACACACATGGCCGATGTACATAGCGCATATTGATGCTTGCACAGATAACTCGTATTGCTCGTCTGGCTACATCCAAAAGCCATGGCAAAAGCAGCCATTGCAGGCAAAATATAGGAGACCAGCGCACCCTTGAGGTATTTCATTTCATGAACCATTTATTGCTTCTACAAACAACCAATTTGTTGTAATGCTTGGGAACGAGATTGTCAAGTGTGTGTATTATTTCGCACCTTCGGGCTCTTTGATATTCTCCTTCAAAATGCAATTGTCTTCATAATGATCATAATCCCACTGCTTGCAATAGCAATATTTGCCGTTAGGGTCATTTTCGATATATATGGGATTATCAGAGGAATTTTTCTTCCTAAAACCACATTTTACTGAGCACCAGCATTCGCAGTTCGGATCAGTCTCACAAGTCTCCTTGGTCCCACACTTCTTAGCATCTTGACTAGCTCCTCCACAGCCGCTTAAGACACCGATCAAAAGGACAAAAAGCACATTTTTCTTTGCAAACATAGCAACCACCTTGCATGATTTGAGATCAAATCGAACTATTGGGTCTTGATAATTATTTGTCAAATTACCCTTTCATGCTGTAGAGATCAGATAACCCACTCTAAAGATACTCTATGAAACTCTCCCATCTTGGGCTCATCCTTCTTCTCGTCCTTGTCTGGGGATTCAACTTCGTCGTGATCAAACTCGGCCTCGATGGAATGCCACCTTTGTTCCTCGCTTTCGCACGTTTCTTCCTCACAAGCATTCCAGCCATCTTTTTCTTCGAAAGGCCTAAAGTTCCTTTCCGGCGCGTCGTAATTTATGGCCTCGTGCTATTTGCTTTTCAATTTGCCCTCTTTTTTATTGGGATGAGTCTGGGAGTGCCCCCGGGACTAGCCTCTATTCTTATGCAGGTCCATGGATTTTTCTCTCTCCTGCTTGGCATTCTCATTTTTCATGAGAAGATCAAACTCTGGCAAATTATCGGAGCCATTATCTCTTTTACAGGAATTACCTATGCGGGATTCAACATCGAAGGCCCTACCTCCCTGCTCGGATTTTTCCTCATTATCGCCGCTGCCGCTGCTTGGGGTATCGGCAGCGCCATTTCCAAGACACTAGGAAAAGTCAACATGGTTTCTCTTGTGGTCTGGGGCAGCATGGTCGCATGGCCCCCTTTGCTACTCCTCTCCCTTCTTACTGAGGGCCCCCTGCAAATCCTCCATAGTTTAGAAAACCTCACCTGGATTTCGATAAGCTCCGTCATCTACCTTGCCTACTTGTCGACCCTCTTCGGCTATGGTCTTTGGAGCTGGCTTATCCATCATCAACCACTTTCCACCGTGGCCCCCTTTACCCTATTAGTGCCCGTCATTGCCATGCTCAGTTCCGCCCTTGTCCTGGGCGAGGCTTTACAACCTTGGAAGATCGGTGCCTCGCTACTTGTCATCGGAGGCCTTTGCATCAATTTTCTAGGCTCCCGCTTCCTGACAAAAAAACCCAAGAAGCCCAAAGAAGACAGCACCTACCTCACCTGAAAAAAAAGGCCCTCAGTTAAAATGAGGGCCTTTGCATACGAAGCAACTTAGATTTAGTGGCTAAAACTTATACAGGAGCTGGCGTTTGCGGAGCTCTTGTTTGTCTATAGAGGTTTTGAATTACGCTCTTATTTCGCATAAGAATGCTGATCTGGGCGAAAAGATCTCTTTTTGATATTTTGAAGAATCTAAAAAAATCGTCTCCCATGCTTAAAAGACGTTCACGATCGCCAACTGGTATCTTCTCTAAGTCAAATTCCTGAGTTTCGAGGTTAAATGCAGCAAAAGGGATGGAGAGTTTTATTGCGGCAGCGCCGGTCCCTTTTTGGAAGATCAGCCTCTCTTGGCCTATGTCCACTCGAAGTACGGAAACGACTGTTCCTCTCTCATCGCAGCCCGTTATAGCATACCAAGGCCGGTTAAGCATAAATTGTTTCATCACACACTCATCTGGGTTGAGAAGCGGGGCTAAAACGATTTCTGAAGTCTTTGGCCCCGTTGGTGTGTACGAGGTTTTTTCTATGATCTTAAATCCCGGTTTCATACGGAATTCCATTCTGCCGCCATAAATATTGGTTGCAACGGTCACCTCTCCGGGCCGGACAACAATAGCTTTATGGTCTCGTGCATGAAACGAAGGGTCTATAAGCACCACACCATCATCGCAAAAGATAGCCCCCAAAGCATGATAAGGAGATGCCGTTGGTGAATTTCTTTCCACAACCTCGTACGTTTGCAATCCGTGCTTCGCATGGATTGATCTCATAAGATGAATAGTTTGTCCGGAGCAAGCGCTTCCAGATCTGGTCAAGATATCCCGTGCAGAATCGACAGTAAAACGTAAAAATGCCTCGGTTTCTGAAAGAGCTGGAACCCCCATTTTCTCGCTTGCTATTTTAGTAACTCGGACGAAATCCATAAATTGTGTAACGACATTCAAACCATTGTAATCAACACGTGGCGTAAAAGCCTCGACGTCCTCTTGAATCATCTCTTTTACCACAACTGCCCCAGCAGGTGCTTTAACGGGCGCATCCGAGTAGGGCCTGAGAATCGGTGTATAAAGTGTATGCGGTGTAGCAACGGTAGTGACACGTTCATCCAATAAATGGTGAAATGGCGCTTTTTTAGGAGAGGAAACTCCTTGTAGTTCCAAAGCACGAAGAGTCCTGCTATCATGGGTACCGACCGAGGCAAAGGCCCGTGGGGGCCGTGCAGCGGCGCTGCCAGGTGCCACTGCAGAGACGATTGATGCGCTAATTGATGATGCCGCCATATTATACCTAAATTTTTGATGTTAAGTTATTAAATTACATTTGATTGTATATTAAAGACTTTATGTTGTCAATTTATTAGTTCTAATTTAACAAATAATAAGTTAATTTGCTTTAACTAATTCAATATCAACACATTAAGAATAATAAAGATGATATTTTCAAAAAAACTATAATATTCTGTTTAAAAATAAAACCTTTACAATAAAACAAATTTTAATTATAATTTATTGAAAGTGCTAATAGCGCTATTTTTAATAATTAATTTAACATAAAAAGGAGTTTATTATGACAGCAACGACCGTAAAATTGGCAGTAGCCCCATCAGGAACCACACCGGGCATTGCGCCTGAAACCGGTTCTCCAAAACCCATCGTCCCCGCGCTTGCCGCTATCGGAGGAGAAGCTGGACTACCAGCGATAAGTTCACCACGCCCTATAAATGCTCACACTATACCCGGTGCACCTCCTTCTGCTACTGCACCCGTGTCAACTCCGTCCCCAAGTCGAGCCCTGCGAACGGAAAATGAACTTCTCAGCATCAAGATATTGAACGACATCCTGCAGCTGCGTTATTACCTGAAGACGCAATTGGAGATGTCCAGAGAGAGCGGATACCTGCCTAAATGGGTTGTTGTGAGGGCGCAAAAGGGCCTAGAAGATAGCAAAAAGACGATAGAAACCTGTCGTAAAGACCTAGTTGCTCTCCAAGCTGACGGTATACCAGTACCTCGTTTTTCGGGACATGAAGAGGTGAGCAAAGAGTTGGATGTTCTGGCGGGTCAATGCGCAGAATTGGGTACCTTCTTGGCAGCTAAAGCACTTGAGAAGGGTCCCAGCCTCGTGAGGATGCCTAATGGAGTCCGGATACGTCCTCCCCAGTCTTAATATCATTAACTTTAATAGCTAAAGGTCTAATAACCAATAGATTAGTGAAGCCCAGGCGCTAACGCGCCATGGGCTTCCTATAGTTCATAAGATTTTATGAAAATTCACTATACTCATTTCCAGCTTTAATCTGAGGTTAGCCGTAACTACCTAACAACACCTTCTAATACTTTACTTTATTATTTGCCAGCCACTAAGTTGGTAAAAATGAAGAGCTTTGCGATTGCCTCCAGAATTTTGGCCATTATGCTTCTACCATGTTTTGCCCACAGCTTTGAGATACAAGGACATCGCGGCGCAAGGGGGATGCTCCCTGAAAACACCTTGCCAGCCTTTATAGCTGCTATCGAAGCTGGCGTGGATGGGGTTGAAATGGATCTGCTCCTAACTCGCGATAGGGAAATTGTCATCCATCATAATTTCTCCGTAAATCCCAAGCTTTGCACCTACCTGGATGGCTCGCCCATCCAAGATATGACCCTTATCCAGGATATGACGCTGGCCGAACTTAAACGCCTGGACTGCGGCCGGCTTCAAAACCCTAGATTTCCCCAGCAGAAAACTCTTCCAGGAACATTGATTCCCACTCTCCAGGAGCTCTTTACCCTTATCAAGTCCTCCAAGCACCCCAATGCCAGAAAGGTCAGGCTAAATCTGGAAGTCAAAGCAGATCCCTGCACCCCCCAGTATATCCCCCCTTATGCCGAAATCGCACAGAATATGGTCCAAGCTGTGCAAGGAAATGGAATGGAGGGCCATGTCTACTATTCTTCCTTTGACTTCGCTATGCTTGCCGAGATTCGCAAGATCGATGCTAAAGCTACTCTTGGCTTAATATTCGAAGCTGAGACCTTAGCGCTTGCAGGTATCCAGGCCGATAATTGGATAGCGTATATTCTTGCATCGGCTGTGGACCTTGACGCCAAGATAGTCTCTCCTGACTACGCCCTGCTGACCTCTGACGACGTTCAAGCCATGCACAAAGCCGGTTTGCGCGTCATCCCCTGGACCGTAAACGACCCTCAAATTTGTCTTGGATTGATCGATATGGGTGTTGATGGTATCATTAGCGACTATCCTGTGGAAATGCTACGGCTTACCTCCCATCTAAGAAAATCCGAATAAATTTATGAACAAAATTGAAATAAAATATTTAATCCTTATCTTCGTTATTTTTACTGCTGCCTGCATTGAAACCGACATTTTTTTGCCTGCTTTGCCTGATATGATGGGTTTTTTCCACGTATCTGAAG
>Ga0206803_1105_pt1 | contig 17836 bp, 12 predicted proteins | sample Alteio_BWOrgCont_61_FD_152909 | JGI IMG/M metagenome (GOLD analysis project Ga0206803, IMG submission 152909) | Enriched cells from forest soil in Barre Woods Harvard Forest LTER site, Petersham, Massachusetts, United States -... | ecosystem: Environmental > Terrestrial > Soil > Temperate forest >... | reverse complement strand
TTTCATGTCGGCGTCGCCGTTGGGGAATTTCTTGGGATCGAGTTGCCAGTCGCCGTAGTTGTTTTGCCATCCATCATCCAGCGTTACCCAGGAGAAGCCTAGTTTCTTGGCTGTGGGGAGCGTGTCGTAGACCTGCTTTAGCTGGACGTTTCTCCCGTATCCCCATGCGCACCAGATGGGGCCGAAGGCGCTGTCGGGCGCGGTGGCCATTTGGAATCCCTGACGGATCATGAGGCGGCGGTATTCGGTTAGGGTGTGGAAGTAGTCGCCCTGGTGGACTGACACGAAGGTGTGGAGTGTGTGGAAGCTTTCGCCGGGGTCGAGCGTTTGTTCGTGCTTCATACTCACGGCGACCGTCGTGTGAGTTGCGTCTGGCATGGTGACTGGGAGTTCGATCAAGCGCGGGACGGGCTCGATGTGGCCTACTGCGAGGCCTACGTCTTTGCGCCAGACATCGATTATGGGAGTGCCTCCGCCGTAGTCGCTGGCGTTCATGCCTAAGTAATTTTGTTGGTGAAATCCGGTGTGAAGCGGGACGATCCAGTTGGGGCGCTTTTCGTAGGAGCCGCTTTGATAGGACCAGAATGCTGGAGTGGTTGCGGGGGTGGTAGCGCGGAGGCTGTAGTGATTGTTGGACCATCCGCGGATTGTCAGCGGTGTGGCGCCCTGATTGGTGTATTCGACTTCGAAGACTGCCATTGAAGGGAAGTCGTTGTAGATGGTGACCTCGACCTTTTTGCGTAGAGGGCCGTCGTTGCCGGTTACGGTCAGGCGCTGGGCGGGGCCGAAGGCATCGGAGATTTGCTCGGTTTGGGCGGAGGTTAGGGCGAAGTCGGTGAAAGTGCGAGTTGTGCCTTCCAGAGTTTCTGAGGCAGAGAACTGGGTCAGCGGTTTTGTGGCGGCGAAGAGTGGGGTTACTCGGGTATGGAGGTTGTGGTCGAATTCGATGCGCAGGAGCTTGCTCTCGATTTGCGGCTTGGAGGAGGAATCGACCGCGGCAGGCGGCTGAGGGGCTTTGTTGGTTTGTCGGGGGTTCCAGCCGACGGGCACGGTCAGCAGGGCCAGGGTGGTTAGAGCTAGAGCCGAGGGGCGGGTCATGGTCGTGGGATACCTGCGGCGGATTGGGATTGGAGGGTCATCAGTTCGGGTCGCAAATAATTGCGAACGATTCCATTTACTTTTGTTTTATTAGGATTGTCAAGAGAATTTCAGGGCGACGGCGGGCGAGTTCGAGTCTTCCTTAAACTCGGCAGGGCGGCGGAAATGGCGACCACCGGGCAAAGCCCGGTTCGGCTTGGGTTTTTTCGCGGCGCTGAAGCGCCGCTCTTCCACGGTATTACGGCCACCTGTATCGCTCCCGCTCGAACACAAAGGCGGATTCATGTTTCTTAAGGGGTGGCGAGGGCATTTTGGGCTTGACACCTGCGTACGGGCGAAAGTAAAAGTTATGGGGCGCAATGATACGAAACAATACGGAAGTCGCGGGGGCTGCTTTGCGGTCTATGGTTTGGTCTGCCGTCGTGAGGGGCGCGTTCGTTGTCTTCGTGCTTTTTTCTGGCGTGCTGCTGGCTAGTCCTTATTAGGCCGAACAAAATCGGCGGGGCCAGAATTGGACGAACTATGTGCGCATTGGGGCTTATGGATTGGCGAGCGACAATGCGGAGCGGATCGTGCAGAGCGCGCAGGAAGATGGGGTGTTTGGGATTGAGGTCGACAACGATATTGAGGGGCGGTATGAAAGTTTTGTTCATCCTGAGGAGAAGCTGAAGGCTATTCACGCCGTGGCTGAAAAGGCGCATGCAGCGGGGAATTACGCTTACGTTTACATCGCTGGGACGGAATGCATTACGGCTAACGCGGCTCAGACTCCGCATACCTTGTTCAAGGAACATCCAGACTGGGTGCAGAGGAACATCAAGGGGGAGCCAGCGCTCTTTGGAGGCGGGACCGCTTTCTGGATACGCAAGGGGGATCAGGATGTATGGGTGAGTCCTTACGCTCCCGAGTGGCGGAGAATTTACATGGAACGGGTGCGGCAGATTGCGGGGACGGGGATTGATGGGATTTATGTGGACATCCCTTACTGGATGACGCACTTCGATGGATGGGAAGACACGTGGGCCAGCTTTGATGACTACACTGTCGCGGCTTTCAAGAAAGAGTCTGGGCTCGATGCGAAGAAAGATCTGAAGCTGGGGGATTTTTCGGACGCGAATTTTCGGAAGTGGGTTGATTTCAGGATTCGGACGTTCACTGATTTCATGGCGGAGATTGATCGTAATGCCAAGTCGGTGAATCCGGCGATCAAGACGATTCCGGAGATTTATCCGGGGATTGAGGAGGAAGCGGTTCGGGTTGGCGCGGACGTTTACAGCTTGTATGGAGTGGTTGACGTCATTGCCCATGAATATTCATTCGGCAAACACGGCATGGCGTCGGAGCGAACGCCGCTGACCTGGTTTGATTATCAGGTGGGGATGCATACGTTCCGGGCGTTTGCGCAGGGGAAGGCTACATGGATTTTGAATTACTCGTGGGACGGCGACAAGAAAGTCGACAAGCGCGAGGCCATGATGAACCTGGCGGCGTCGCAAATCATGGATGGGGCGAATTTCTGGGACGCGCCGGGACATTCGATGGCGGGATCGAACGATCGGGAGACGCGGAAACGGATTTTTGCGTGGATCAAGGCGCATGAAGATACTTTCTACAAGCCGCGAACAGCGATTGCTCCGATTGGGGTTTATTTTTCTCCGGGGACGCGGAATTATTTTGCCGACGACTTCATTTCTTCCTATCGCGGAATTCTTATTCTTCTGATGCAGAAGCATTTGGAGTTTCAGGTTGTGACGCCGCGGACGCTGGCGGATTTTCGGGGACAGACTCTGATTCTTCCTGATGTGCGGGTGATGAATAAAGAGGAAGAGGCGTGGCTTCGGAAATATGTGGAGGGCGGCAAGAGGTTGGTGATTACGGGAGAAGACGCTACACAGCTGGGCGGTGTCGCGGGCGTGGTGCGGTTTGGGAAGTGTCCGGGAAAAGATTACTACGCAGCTTTGGAAAAGAGCGTGGCCGATACGAGCCCTGATCTGGAGCGGGAGTTTTTGGAGAGCCTGAAGGCGGAAACACCGGTTCGCGTGGCTGCTTCGCAGATGGTTGCTACGTCGATTGCGCGGGTGGATGGGAAGACGCATGTATTTTTTGCAAACTTTGCGGGGCTTGAGGGCGGAGTGAATCCGGTGCAGACGCCGCAGACTGGGGTTCAGGTTACGGTTGTTGGCGCGCGAAGCGGGCGCGGATTCTTTCTTCCGTTTCTGGGCGAGGTGCAGGCCGTGACGGGGGTCGCTGAGGGCGGCGGTGTGGTTTACAAGCTGCCGGCGATTGAGAAGGGCGCGGTGTTCTGGTGTGAGCCGTAGGGCATGACAGCGATAAGGAAGCGAGCCAAACGCGCGATTATTGTGTCGCAAAGAATGCGACACATCACGCGGCGCGCCTGGGTCCTTCGCGAGACAAAAACCGTCTCGCTCAGGATTGACAAACTTAAAGTACGAAGGAAGAAGTCGAGCTGCGCTCGACTGGACAGCCGAGGGCGGCTGTCCCCACATTTAGAGCGCCTGCTCAGGATGACAATGGGTTGGGGAGGGAATTGGACGTGAGTGCGTTGTCGGAACTATTAGTTTTGCCGGGGAGCGAGAAGGCTGCTCGCGGGCTGGAGCATACTCCGGCGGAGATTGCGCAGCAGCCTGAGGCGTGGCTGTCGACGTTTGAAGTGTTCCGGAGAAAACGGGAGCAGATTGCGGAATTTCTGGCGCTCGCGGGAATCGGCGCCAGCCCTCGTCCGCGGCCGACCGTTTTTCTTATCGGTGCTGGGACGTCGGACTACATCGGGCAGTCGCTTACCTTCCTTCTTCGCCGGTTCTGGAACTGCGAAGTGATGGCGGTGCCCAGCACGGATCTGCTGACGCACATGGATGAGTGGATGATCCCGGAGAAGAAATATCTCTGGGTTTCGTTTTCGCGTTCAGGGGACAGTCCGGAAGGAGTTGCAGTCCTTGAAAATGCGCGTAAGAACTATCCGGACATTCATCACCTGGTGGTGTCGTGCAATTCGAAGGGGAGAATGATTCAGGAAAGTGCCGACGATCCGCGCGTGTTGGGAATTTGTCTGGATGATGCGGTGAATGATCGCGGGCTGGCGATGACGAGTTCGTTTTCGAACATGGTAGTTTTCGGGCAATGCCTGGCGCATGTGAACGATGTTGGGACGTATGAGGGAGTTTTGACGCAACTGGTCGAGGCGGGCCGGGATTTTCTGCCGCGCGCGGCGGATTGCGCTTCAGCGCTGGCGAAGGAAGCTTACACCAAGGGTTGCTTTGTGGGGTCAGGAGCGCTGAGGGCCGTAGCGAGGGAATCTGCTCTGAAACTTTTGGAGCTGACAGCGGGAAAGACTTTGACGATGTCGGAGTCGGTTCTGGGCCTGCGGCATGGTCCGATGGCGGCTTTGGATCAAGGCACGCTGTTTGTTTGTTTCCTTTCGAGCAGCCGGCGCGTCCAGGCCTACGAGCGGGATTTGCTGAATGAGATTGGGAAGAAGCGGCTGGTCGGATGCAGGGTGGTGGTAGGCGGGAGTGAAATCGGCAGGGATTCGTTGGCCGAACATTATCTGGAATCGAGTGCGATGAGCGGCGTTGCCGATGATTACCGGCCGGCGGTCGATGTGATTTTCGGGCAGTTGCTGGGATTGTTCGGTTCGCTGCGGTGGAATCTGCGGCCGGATTTTCCCAGCCCGAATGGCGCCATCAGTCGCGTAGTACAGAACGTGAACATACATTCTTGAGGAACGTGCGGGTAAGGAAGCGGTAAGGAAGCGAGCCGGACGCGCGAGTATTGCGTCGCGGCGTTACTTATTAGAAGCCGCGCGACGCTTCGCGTGGCTTGCCTGGGTCCTTCAGCGACGATAAAGCCGTCGCTTCGGGATGACAGTCAATCAAAAGGGGGATTCCGATGAGACCGACGGGACGGCTTTTCCGAACTTGCATTTTGGTGGCGAGCTTCTGCGTAAGCTTGGCGACTTTTGTGGCTGCGCAGGGCAGCTACCGGGCACAGCTTCGAGGCGTGGTCTCGGATGCCACGGGAGCGGTGGTTCACAATGTGACCGTGACCATCACGGACATGGGGACGAATATTGCGAACGTGTCGCACACTGACGACAAGGGTGAATACTTCTTCACCGGTTTGCGGCCGTCGACGTATTCGGTGAAGGCTGAGTTGAAGGGCTTTCGGACGACGGAGCGGACGGGCGTGGTGCTGGCGGTTGATCAGGAGGCTTCACTCAATTTCACTCTAACTCCGGCAGGGGTGAGCGAGAAGATTGAAGTGACGACTACCGCGCCGCTGATGGACACGGACAACGCGACGCTGGGCACCGACATTACCCACGAATACATAAACGAAATCCCGTTGATGGGCCGCGACTACTTTGGGCTGACGTTCCTGGCGGCGGGCGTGACCGAGGTGGCGGGGTCGGGCACGGGGGATAACTATCCCTCGGGAACAAACTTTACTTCCAACGGACAGCGCAATGCGACCGCCGAGATACGGTTGGACGGCGCACTGATCAGCGCGCCGGAACAAGGCGAGGGCGGAAACACCAACGTGTACTACGAGCCGTTGGTTGATAGCGTGCAGGAATTCAAAGTACAGAACAACAGCTTCTCGGCAGAGTTCGGCAACAACGGCGGTACCGTAGTGAATATGGTGCTGAAGGGCGGCACCAACGCGTTCCATGGCACGGGCTGGTATTTTCTGCAGCGCTCGCAGATGGACGCTCGGGATTTCTTCAATCCGAAATATGAGTTGGGGGTTTCCACGCCCTTCCCCAAGCCAAACACCAAGCGCGACCAGGGTGGCTTTTCACTCGGGGGGCCAATCAAGAAGAACAAGACGTTCTTTTTTGTTGACTTCGAAAAGGTGAGAAACGTGGCCGCGTCCAGCGGGGTGGTGACCGTGCCCACGATGGCGGAACGAAATGGTGACTTCTCGGGGCTCACGAATATCATTTACGACCCGAAGCAGCCTCTTATTCCCTGTACGCCGCCGACGACCCCCCCCACGATGTGCCGGCCGCCAGTGGCGAACGGAGGGATCATCCCGGTGGCCGAACGGGATCCCATCGGAATGGCTGTGCTGAATCTCTTCCCGCAGCCTACCAACCCGAACGAATTCTATAACTACAACTACACTACGCTAGCAAACGGGCCAGATTACCAGTTCGACATCAAACTGGACCACCAGATCAACGACAAGAACCGAGTGAGCGGCCGCTACAGCCGGGGCTGGAGCAACTACACGAGTAATTCAAAATCCATGTAGCCTTCCCCTGCGCAAACGCCCGGAACGTATGCATCCCCACCTGATAATCAAACCAGGTCAGCGGCGTCCGCTCGGACGCCATGCCGTGTTTGCCGAATGAGTATTCATGGGCAATGACGTCAACCACGCCGTACATGCTGTAAACATCGGCGCCAACCCGAACCGCTTCCTTCTCAATCCCCGGATAAATCTCCGGAATCGTCTTGATCGCCGGATTCACGCTCTTCGCATTCCTGTCAATCTCTGCCATGAAATCAGTGAATGTCCGGATCCTGAAATCAACCCACTTCCGAAAATTCGCGTCCGAAAAATCCCCCAGCTTCAGATCTTTCTTGGCATCGAGCCCAGTCTCTTTCTTGAAAGCTGCCACGGTGTAGTCGTCGAAGCTGGCCCAGGTGTCTTCCCATCCATCGAAGTGCGTCATCCAGTAAGGGATGTCCACATAAATCCCATCAATCCCGGTACCGGCAATCTGCCGGACGTGTTCCATATAAATCTTCCGCCAATCCGGCGCGTAAGGACTCACCCACACATCCTCATCCCCTTTGCGAATCCAAAAAGCCGTCCCACCTCCAAACAGCGCCGGCTCTCCCTTGATGTTCCTCTGCACCCAGTCCGGATGTTCCTTAAACAAAGTGTGCGGAGTCTGATCCGCGTTTGCCGTAATGCACTCAGTCCCAGCGATATAAACAAACGCGTAATTCCCCGCCGCGTGCGCCTTCTCCGCCACAGCCTGAATAGCCTTCAGCTTCTCCTCAGGATTAACAAAACTCTCATACCGCCCCTCAATGTCGTTATCGACCTCAATGCCAAACACCCTATCTTCCTGCGCGCTCTGCACAATCCGCTCCGCATTGTCGCTCCCCAGCCCATAAGCCCCAATGCGCACATAGTTAGTCCAATTCTGTTCGGTGGAATAAGGATTAGCCAGCAGCGCCGCGGAAAAAAGCACAAAGACAACTAAGGTGGACCTCCGAATGGCAGACCAAATCATTGACCGCAAAGCAGCCCCCGCGACTTCCGTATTGTTTCGTATCATTGCGCCCCATAACTTTTACTTTCGCGCCTATGTGCCTGTCAAGTCTAAAAAAGGCGCCCCGTTGGGGCTTCCGGAAAAACATACAAATGCTTGGAATACCGTGGAAGAGCGGCGCTTCAGTGCCGCGTTAGCGCCACAAAATGAGCGAGGACCTCAGCCCCTCTGGTCACAAGGAGTTCCTCCCACGCTTTGATACCCCTTGACAATCTCAATCAAACAAAATTAAAAGTAATAGCTCGTAAGAGTTCAACGCCATGACCATCCGATCCCGATCCTCCGCTGTTATCCCCCGACCATGACCCGCCCCCCATCTCTAGCTCTAACCGCCCTGGCCCTGCTGATCGTGCCCTTCGGCTGGCCCCCCGCACAAACAAACAAAGCCGCGAAGCCATCCGCGCCGGCTCCGGTCGACTCCTCCGCCAAGCCGCAAATCGAAAGCAAGCTCCTCCGCGTCGAATTCGACCACAACCTTCACACCCGAGTAACTCCACTCTTCCCCGCCACGAAACCGCTAACCCAGTTCTCCGCCTCAGAAACTCTGGAAGGCGCAACTCGCAGCTTCACCGACTTCACCCTGGCCTCGGCCAAAACCGAGCAGATCTCCGATGCCTTCGGCCCCGCCCAGCGCCTGACCGTAACCGGCAACGACGGCACTTTACGCAAAAAGGTCGAGGTAACCATCTACAACGACTTCCCCTCGATGGCAGTCTTCGAAGTCGAATACACGAACCAGGGCACCGCACCGTTGACCATCCGCGGATGGTCGAACAATCACTACAGCCTCCGCGCTTCAACAGCCGCAACCACTCCACCCTTCTGGTCCTACCAAAGCGGCTCCTACGAAAAGCGCCCCAACTGGATCGTTCCTTTGAAGGCTGGTTTCCATCAGCAAAATTATCTAGGCATGAACGCAAGCGACTACGGCGGAGGCACTCCCATAATCGATGTCTGGAGAAAAGACGTAGGCCTCGCAGTAGGCCACATCGAGCCAGTCCCGCGCCTGATCGAACTCCCAGTCACCATGCCAGACGCAGCTCACGCCACCGTAGCCGTGAGCATGAAGCGCGAGCAAACGCTCGATCCCGGCGAAAGCATTCACACGCTCCACACCTTCGTCTCGGTTCATCAAGGCGACTACTTCCGCACCCTGACCGAATACCGCCGCCTGATGATCCGCCAGGGGTTTCAAATGGCCTCGGCGCCCGACAGCGCTTTCGGCCCCATCTGGTGCGCCTGGGGATACGGCCGCAACGTCCAGCTAAAGCAGGTCTACGACACGCTCCCCACAGCCAAGAAATTAGGTTTCTCCTGGGTAACGCTCGACGACGGCTGGCAAAACAACTACGGCGACTGGCAACTCGATCCCAAGAAATTCCCCAACGGCGACGCCGACATGAAAGCTCTCGTCGACCGCATCCATCAAGAAGGATTCCACGCCCAACTCTGGTGGTCCCCGCTAAGCGCAGTCCCCGACTCGAAGCTGTTAAAAGATCATCCCGATTATGTCCTGCTAAATCGCGACGGCACCCGCCGCAAAATCTCCTGGTGGGACTCCGACTATCTCTGCCCCGCCGACAAAGACGTAGTCGAGTACCACAAAGCCCTGGTAAGAAAAATTCTAGGCGACTGGGGATTCGACGGCCTAAAGCTCGACGGCCAGCACATGAACGCCGTCCCCGAATGCTTCAACCCAGCCCACCATCACAAGAAGCCGGAAGACTCAGTCGAAGCCCTCCCAGATTTCTTCCGCGAACTCTACGAAACCGCGCGCAGCGTAAAGCCCGACGCCCTCGTAGAATTCTGCCCCTGCGGCACCGCCTTTTCCTTCTTCACCATGCCGCACTTCAACATGTCAGTAGCCTCCGACCCCGAAAGCTCCTTCCAGATTCGCTCCAAAGGCAAAACTCTGAAAGCCCTGATGGGCGACAACATTCCCTACTTCGGCGACCACGTAGAAGAAAGCGACGGACACAACGACTTCGCCTCCACCATAGGTGTGGGCGGAGTAGTTGGCACCCAGTTCGTTCTCCCTGCAGAAGTAAAAAAGCACACCAACTCCGACCTGACTCCCCAGCGCGAGGAGCAAATGGCGAAGTGGGTATCCATCTACAAAGAAAAAATGCTCTCCCGCGGAGAATATCTAGGCGAGCTCTACGACATAGGCTTCGACTTACCCGAAGCCCATGCCATCCGCAAGGGAAAAGAAATGTACTACGCCTTCTACGCAAAACATTGGACCGGCAAGGTAGAGCTGCGAGGCTTGGAGAACCGCGACTATCACGTACTGGACTACGAAACCGGCAAGGACTTGGGCAAGATCCACGGCCCGAAAGCCGTCATCCCAGCCGATTTCACCCAACACCTCCTGCTGGAGGCGCAACCGCAGTGATCCTCTCCGCGCTGTCATCCTGAGCGGAGGTTGTGCGTCGCGGAACGCGAGGCACAACCGCAGTCGAAGGACCCATACAATCCAGCGCGGAAACAAGCCCCACAAGGAGTTTCCACCACTGCCGCTGCGTACGCCATTCCTTGCACTTCGCCGTAATCAAGAATCACCGAACGGATTCTCGGAGCCTTCATCCCATAATCGCGCGCGTAATCCCCTGCCACCACGAAGGATCGCCGCGCCACATATATACCGCGAGACTCTGTCCCAAAATCAATACCGGCAGCGCATAGCGATACACCTTATTCACCCGCCCCTCCACCAGCAGATCCCGCACCACGCCGAAAATCATCAGCAGGTCCAGGCAAGGATAGAAGAGATTATTGTTGATCAGGTAGTCAAAGCGGCCAAGGGGCGCGTCCATAAGCCCGCAAGTTGCAATGAAAATCAGCCGCCGATGCAGCTCCGGCTTCGTCCGCCAATAGATCGCAAGCCCAATCAGCACGCCAAAGGCGATCATGTCATAGAACGGGATGCTCAGAAAAGCACGCGTGTCCCTCTCGTCCTCATGCAGTCGCCCTATATCAAACCGCGCCATGATGATGGAAGTCGTAACCCCCAGCGGAACCATCACCGTAGCCAGCCCAGCGCCAAACCATCCAATAGAGCGGTGCCAACTGACTTTGTGCACGCGCACCAGCGTCGATTGAAAAATAAAGAAAGCAATCCACCCGGTGAAAGCCGCCCCATGCATCCACAGAATAAACGGCCTCGGCACCGCGGGATGGAACAGGTGCTCGTTGACCGTACGCTGGAATCCCGTGACCACAATCGCCGCCAGCACCAGCGACATCACGAAATAGAAATACCGTTTCAAAAACCCGTTTCGAGCCAAAGCCGCATCTCGAACGGGCACGGTCAAAGTGCTCATTTTTTTCTCCGTTCCGCCGCTTGATCAACGAATAGTGAGCAGCGAGCCAAGAACCTTGAGCCAGGACGTCCATTACGTTTCCCGGCCCACGCGAGCATATACTCCAACCGCCCGCCAAGCCATCTTTTTCGGATGCAAAGCGGGTGCTAAACCCGAGATCCCCCGCGTCTCGCCGGAGTGTCCACAGATCTGTCGCCCTCAAGCGACCGCTTTACCGTCGCTGAAGGACCTCCATCTCCACCGCGCTCGCCCCCGTAACGCACTCATAAACCTTCGCCAGCATAAAGATGCCACTTCAGCAGCAGCGGATCAGCCGCACACGGGATCAAACCCGCTTGGCAGCCGGCATTTCCGACTCCCGCCCGTCGCAGAGTTATCTGTCACTGTTTCAAGTAATGAAGCGCAACACTTCCTGATTTAAATAACTTTGACTCAATAAGCTTCAATCGCAAACTCTCCCGCAAGCTGACGCCTTCCAACAGCCGCCTTCCTTCCCCCGCAATGATTGGCCCAACGACAAAACGATATTCATCGACCAAGCCAAGCTCGATGAGCTGTGAAGGAACATCGACGCCACCGACTAAAATATTTTTGCCTCGTTCTTTCTTCAATTTAAGTATTTCGTCGCCAGGGTTCGCACGAACGATTCTCGTTTTTTTATCCTCGGCACTATCGAGTGATCGTGAAAAAACGAGCCTGTCGATGGAGTCAAATGCTCGAGCAAATTCGTTCTCTGCTTTTGTCATGGACTGATTTTTTGCGACTTCAGGCCAGAAAGGAACCATCAGTTGATAGGTTTTGCGCCCAAAGACGAGCAGGTCGACCTCTTGCATGAGGCGCGTAAAGTATTCATGCGTTTCTTCATCAGCAAGCTGTTTGGCGTGGTCACAGCAGCCGTCCAGGGTAGTGTTGATCGCGAAGATTACATTTCTCATCTGATTGTCCTGACCCCTACCAGCGTTCATATGGTTTGAAGCCTTGGCGGGTGGCCCGCCTCTACGATCTTTGCGTGCACCGTTCCCGGTGAGGGTGCCCCATCCATGCGCTTTTTACAAGAGCCTGCCCTGAGCTTGTCGAAGGGGCGGGCGGCGACGCAGCGTGTGCTATTTGATTTGCTTGTGGACGCGTGATCAAACCTACTTGGCGTCGGCGTTTCCGACTCCCGCCCTTCGCCAAGAACGCGAAGGATGGGGCACTCCACTTGTTGTTTGCCCCACTCGGACCGCCTGCGCGGACGGGGCTTTCTAGATATGAAGATGATGCGGTCGTTCCTCGATGGCTTGCCAGCCATTCTCGATGAACGCTCGCTTGGCGAGTACCCCTTTATCGACGGCTACGTGGAATATATCCTGTCCTTCTCGGATCTCCCCTGAAAAGGCTCGAATGCGGACGCCCTTCTGCCAGAGAGCGGAAGCGATTTCGCTTGGTGCCCCTGAGCGCCTGGCAATCCGAAGCTCGAATTGTTTCACTCGGGACACGACTTGAATTACACCTGTAGAACTGGCGGTCGAGAGAAATGTTTTCGGATCATCACACCAGCGGTCTCGCAAATTGCAATCCGCACAGGCTCCAGCCATCAACTGGGGTGATTCGCACCACGTTCGCCTTGACAATGCGTTTCGTTCGCCGAAACTTCATACTGCTATGCGTGGGTGCCAACGGGATTTCTAGCGATACGCGAGATCGATGCCGCAAGGATCTTCGTATTAAGAGCAGTGCTCCTCCGGCGCTTTCGTTCAGTAGAGTACAAAATTCTATGAACTCTTTGCCTGGCCCGCTAACTCCCCGCACGAACACGGGTATGGCGAGAGAAAGCCGCTCCCAGCGCCGTCGTTCTTGAGCTGGTTGGTTCGCAGCGACCAGTCCTCGCGCCCGGCGCATACACGATAATAACCGGATGCCAGCCGGTTCACCAGCCAGAGTTACCTCAGATGACACCATTTGATTCACGAAGGTAGTGTCGAGACATCTCCTGAAAAGGTTTTACGTCTGTTCCCAGAAGTTAACCTGGTAGCGATCGCCGCCGAGACTTGACAGTGCATTCGCTCGATGAGAAACTGCAAGTATTGGCGGAACTGTTTCGGAATTCTTGTCCACCGAACCCATTCCGAAATCCAGCCGCAGGCCAGCAGGCCCCCCGGGTCTGAGTATGAGTACCCATTCCAGCCGCGATCGCGAATCCTTCGAGAATTTTTTGGCGAGTGCGCTCGCCGTGCAGGAGAGCGGGCTCGACAGTGAGTCGCTTTCTGCTCTGGTCGAACTCCAACACTCGATCACCACGGGCGAGACCGACTTGGATCGAGCCATGCACAAGGTCGCCGACCGTTCGCGGAACGTGACCAACGCTACCGGAGTTGCCGTTGCTCTGCTAAAAGCAGACCAACTGGTGTACCGGGCCGGCAGTGGGAGCGCTGCTGCTTATGTCGGCCGTCGACTGACCGCCGTGCTGAGTATCTCAGCGCACGACGACGCGAGAGACGAAATTCTGCGTGTCGAGAATGCCCGGGCTGACACGCGAATTGAGGCCTCGGTTTGCCGGCTGTTCGGAGCCAATGCTCTCCTGATCGTACCGATATACCAGGAGCGTGCGGTAGCGGGAGTGCTGGAGGTCTTCTTTAACGAGGCGCACACTTTCCAGGACCGAGAAGTGCGCACCTATCAAGTGATGGCCCGACTGGTCGAGGAGGCGATGTCCCGTGATGCCCGGCTCGACCAGAAAAAAGCTCCGGCAACACAAATCGCGACCGTGCTGCATGCCACTCAGCCGACCGGGGAGATGGGTCTCCCCCAGCCCGTGAAAGCTGCGACAACAATCACTCAGCCGGTGAAGCGTGTTGCGTGGGACAAGCTCCCGTGGGACGTGGTTGCCGCAGTCGTTTGTACCGTGCTGGTGATGATTAGCTGGGCTGCCTACGATCACCGCGCGGCATCGCACGCGGACGCGACGGCGCTGCACAGATCGAATGCCCCCGAGCAGCAGCTACCCGCCAAGCTATCGCCGGCCAGCAACCCCACCCTCAATCCGCAGACCGCGCCAGGTAGAACGGAAGGCATGAAGGCTGCAGGTTCGGTGTTCAAGCTGGTCCGGGTTGGGCAGAACGAAGTCGACTACGTTGCAGAGGATGTGACTATACGGCATTTCACACCCAAACCCCGGCACCACCCGCAAATACGGGCCGGGGAGAACCGGGTCGATTTCGGAGAAGATGTGACAGTACGCTATTTCGCGTCCAAACCACCGGATACATCGCAGACACAGCCAGTGTCTGGCGCCGCCCGATCTGTGGAACGCTAGCTTTTGTGCTACTGCCCGATAGGATCAGCGTGAAAAGCTGTCGGGTCTTTATTCGAGTTTACCGGGCTTTCTCCCACACAATCTCCCAGCGTGCGACTGAGGGATCGTTCTTCTCAATGTCGCTGAGAATCATGCGCCCGCCTTCGAAACGATAAGGCCGGATTTGCCGCGATCCAACATATCCGGGGTCGGTGGCCACTTCTGGCAGATGCACGATCCACTTTTGGCGCACGTCGATGGTGTACCGGCCACAGTAAGCGAAAGTACCCTCAGCGGTGGCGGCTTTCTCCTCCAGCGTGCGATGCGCCGGGTCGGCCCACTTGGGCCGGTCGGGATTCACAAGCTCACCGCACATATAACCGTCGCGCTGGTATATGAGGAAGCCCTTGGCGTGCGGCCCGAAAGAAGGAAAGGGGCGAGTGGTACCGTCCTTCATAGTCTCTTCGGCGGACACGAGCTTCCACGTGCCCAAGATTTGTTGACGAATCTCTGACTTCGTCTGGCCAAAAGCCGAGCCGGCGCACACAGCGAATCCGACCAGAAACAATCCAGAAAGTTGCATAGAGCTTCGCCCGTCGTCAGCTTTGCGAAGGCTTTACGTTGCCCACGCTGTCCTCACTCGCGATCATGGTTTTTCTGCCCCGTTTACCTCTCTGAAGTCATGGCCTTCAGAAACCGGTAGTAGAACTGCACTCCGGTGTTGAACGACTCGACCGGCAAACGCTCGTCTTTCCCGTGAGCGCGAATGTCATTATTGTCCAGAACGACGCCCTGTATTCCAAACGAAGGCATGCCGGCAGCATAGGCGTACCTACTATCGGAAGCCCCGATGGCCATGTTGGGCACAATGGGCATGCCAGGCCAGAACTCAGCGGAGATTTCGCGCAACGGCTTGATGACATCGTCCCTGAGTGTTACAGGCGGCAGTTGCTGCTCGCTGGGTGCAGTCAGCGCGATGGACCCGTCAATCTGCACATAGCCCACTGTGACCTTGGGATCGGCTACGATTTTCACTAATTCCTGCCTTATCTCCTCCCCCGAGTGCCCAGGGAAGATGCGGCAATTGACGTTGGCCGTGGCCGTCTGCGGCAACGCGTTGTTGGCGTGTCCGGCAGCGAGGCGCGTGGCAACACACGTCGTCCGCATGGTGGAATTCAGAATGGGATCGTCGGCCGAGAGTCTGGCAATCGCCTGCTGGTCCGGCGGATCTTTCAGAACCCTCTTCACCAGCGCAGCCTTCTCCGCAGGATAGTTTTCTGCCATTCCCGCGAGTTCGGCTCGCGTCACCGCGTTCAGTTCGAAAGGAAAGCTATAGTGTTGCAGGCGCCCGAGAGCATCGGCCAGGTGATAAATGGCGTTGTCTGGAGTGGGCATAGAGCTGTGTCCGCCGGGATTCAGGCTGCTCAGTTGGTAATCGGCGTACAACTTCTCGCTCGCATCCACTGTGAAGCCCAGCAGCTTGCCGTTCTCCTCCGCCACTCCGCCGCCATCGTGGTTGAGCACGAAATCGGCATCAACCAGGTCGCGATGATTCTTGACGAGCCAGTCCACGCCGTTGAAGGCTCCGCCCTCTTCATCGGCAGTCAACGCCAGGATGATGTCGCGGTCGGGCCTGAAGCCCTCCTGCTTCATGCGGATCAGTGTGGCCATCATGATGGCATCGCCATCTTTCATGTCCTGTGTGCCGCGTCCGTAGTAATAACCATCCTTCTCAATAAACTGAAAAGGATCGGTGGTCCAGTCGCTGCGTTTGGCTTCCACCACATCCAAGTGCCCGATGAGCAACACGGGCTTGTGCGCGCCTGTTCCGTGCAGCCGGGCGATCATGTTGCCCTTGCGCGGATTCGGGCCCATCACGACAATGTCCTCGGCCTGAAAGCCGGCATCGCGCAGGCGCTTGGCCATAGCTTCTGCCGCAACGGTCGTGCTGCCCACCGAATCGGTGGTGTTGATCTCGATTAGCTGCTTGAAGATTTCGGTCGCCAGTTTGACGCTGGCCTCGTCCGCGGGCGTGCGCGCCACAACCTGCGGACTAGCTGCGATGGCCAGCGCAATTGCCGCCGCCAGGACCGCCATCGCGCGCACAACACACTTAGACAGGAAACGCATTCGTGGACTCTCCTTAAGGACAGGGACGCGTATTTCTATTCGTGCTCAGATAAAGTGTTCCGCTGAAATTCTTTCGCCTTCGAACTCGGCCCCGAAGGACCTTAATGAAATTAGTCAATTCTGAACAGTCATCCGCCCATTCCGAATCGCCTGAAGAAAGTGCTCTTCATGTCTTTCTCCTTTGCTGACTTGCCGGCGACTACGGTCATTCCTTTCACCCAGTATTCAACAGAGAAGAAATCCTGTCCATGACTTCCCAGGTCATGGGAGGACATGCAAGAACAACGTTTGAGCCCGATGGTGGCGTCAATTAATCTATATGCCTCGCGCTTATCGGGCTTCCATCAGCGCGGCGCGCGTGGCTTCATCTGCGGGGAAAAACGTTTCGATGCGCATTTCCTGCAGGGCAATATCCTGTGGCGATCCGAAGGTTGCGAGAGTAGAAAACCATCGCAGCGTGGAGTTGTTCCATCTGTAGTTGATGGTCAAAAATGGCGGCGGCGAATTGTCGACATCCAGAACGCGCCAGCGGCTGGGCACCGTAGGGTAACTGAGCAACTCCTCAAGAAAGCACTTCATTGTCTCGTCGGACGGGTTAGCGACAACCTCGCGATGCACACGCTGAATGATGCGTGCCGCGACGCTCTCCCAATTTTCGATGAATGGCCGGAGCCCCTTGGGATGAAATACGAACCGGACTCCGTTGTGCGGCTTTACAGAATCGGAGATGGGGAAGCGCCCCAGAAAGTGCCGCATTCCGGAATTCATCCGCAACGTGTTCCAATATCGGTCGATAACAATCCCGGGATACGGCTCCAGTTGCTTCAGAAGAAGATCGACGGCTTGGCGCGCCGCATCCATCTCCGGTGCGTCAAGGCTGGTCTGGCGATAGAGCGCTGCATAACCTGCCGCCAGTAGCAGCGTATTGCGCTCGCGCAGGGGGATCTCCAGCGCCTCGGCTAGACGCAGCACCATCTCCCGGCTCGGCTGCGCTCGGCCTGTCTCAACGCAACTCAAGTGACGGGTTGAGATATCGGCATCGAGCGCCAGCGTCAATTGGCTAATGCGTCGAACGGTACGCCACTGGCGCAGCAGAACTCCAAAATATGCTGCAGGTGTTGTGGCGGAACGGGCAGCCAAAGACATGACGCTCGATTATAAGAGGAATCGATCGCCGCCCGCCACCAGCGGCTGCCAATCACCTAACCAATAAACCCCGACATGGAAACAACGATGGAATGCATCCAGCGGCGCCGTGCCTGAAGATCGTCACTCTCGACACCGAGAGGAAAACAACCGCCAATCCCTTCCGACTTTGACCGCAGAGCCGACAAAACTCCCCGTCACCTCCGCCGCACCGCCCGCCGCAAAACCTCCCAAGCCTCTCTCCACCGCTCAAACCGCGACCGCAACTTACGGCTCTCCGGATAAAGCATCAACGACTTCAACTCCTCCACCACCCGCACCGGCATCACATACCAAGCATTCATCGGACGAGCATAAGCCACCAGCGCATCAATATCCTCCGACGTATACGATTTCTGATTATGATCATGCGCCCGAAAGCTGCACCCGCCATCCGCCCCAATCGTATGCGCCGACTTAACCTGCACCCGCCAAAAAATAAAACTCTTCTTCGGATTCACAATAAAATCATAAGGCTCGCTATCCCCCCAAGGCTTAGCCACCACAAACCCCAACCCT
>Ga0206803_1103_pt1 | contig 17923 bp, 13 predicted proteins | sample Alteio_BWOrgCont_61_FD_152909 | JGI IMG/M metagenome (GOLD analysis project Ga0206803, IMG submission 152909) | Enriched cells from forest soil in Barre Woods Harvard Forest LTER site, Petersham, Massachusetts, United States -... | ecosystem: Environmental > Terrestrial > Soil > Temperate forest >... | reverse complement strand
CGTAAGGCATCCGGATCACAACAGGGCAGCTCCATTGGCCATTGGAGCGGTAGTGGATGCTGGAGAGCTCGTTAAAGAGCTGGTTCATGCCGGTCCAGGAATAGTCGGCGAATTGGATCTCGGCGACCGGCTTATGATATCCGTCGGAAGAGAGTCCGATGGCGAGGGCGACGATGGTCGATTCGGCGAGCGGTGTATTGAAACACCGATCTTCTCCAAAGCGCTCGGTGAGCGTGCGGGTGATGCCGAAAACGCCCCCCTTTCCATGGGCGACATCTTGTCCAAAAACGACGACGCCGGGGTCGTGTTCCATCTCTTCGATGAGGGCGTGATTGAGGGCGTCCATCATGACGATCGATTCGCCAGGCGTCGCCACTTCAGAAATGGGAGCATGGAAGGGAGCGAACACTTTGTCGGCGGCGCTGGCGCGAGTCGGGTAGGGAACTTGATCGGCAGCGACGGCGGCTTTTTCGATGAGTTCGAAGTGATGGCGGCGGAGAGATTCTAATTCTTCCTGAGTCAGGACTTCTTCGGCGAGAAGCCACTGCTCAAATCGGTCGATCGGATCGCGACTTTTTTCTTCGACGAGAGCTTCTTCGCTTTTATATTTTTTCGGGTCGTCGCTGCTACTATGGGGGCCGATGCGCGGTACTTTAGCGACGATCAGGCTGGGGCCATCGCCAGATCTGGCTTTATGGACGGCAGCTGTCAGCGCTTCTGTTGTTTGGAGATAATCGCAGCCGTCGAATTCGAACACAGAAAGCCCTTCGTAGCCACGCCCTATTTTAGCAATGGTGCCGCCCGCTGTCTGCTCTGAGACGGGAACAGAAATGGCCCATCCATTGTCTTGAATCACAAAAATAATCGGGAGATTGTGGATGCAGGAAAAGTTGAGCGCTTCATGGAAATCGCCTTGCGAGGTCGATCCATCGCCGCCAGATACATAAACAACTTCCTTCTCTTCGCGGAGATTGGCACGGGATCCGGAGATTTTTTTGGGAAAAATGTTCGGGCATCATCCGCCCGCCAGAATGGTTCGGAATTTCACGCGCTAAAAAAGCGGCGAGGAGATCTTCGATCGAGCATCCGAGTCCAATCGCAAAGGCGCGGTCGCGGTAATAGGGAAAAGCCCAGTCTGTGCCAGATGTCAAGGCAAGAGCAGAAATCGCTCCGATCATCTCGTGGCCAGAAACAGGAAGATGGAATGTCGCTCCCTTGTTTTGACGGACGAGTTTGCCCATCTTGTCGTCCATGAAACGAGTGAGGTGCATCACTTCAAGCGTCTTGAGGACCCGCTCACTCTCGATAGAAGTTTTTTTTACAAAACAAATTCCCATATCCAAAAATCTTTGTTATAATGCTGATATTATAACGAAGGGAAACTTACTTGTCTTTCTTAGTTTTTATTTGAGTTACTTTCTTGATCGCAAAGCGACGCCGCTTTTGGCCTACAAACTCCTCAGGCTGATCCTCTTTGCGAGGACGGCCCCGTTTCTTGGGCAAAATGCCGAAGGTGGCAGCTTCCACTTTGGGAGCCTCATCTTCGTGCATAATCTCGACCACATTGGTCTCTTTGAGCTTGGGTTTGAAGAAAGGCTGGAACGGCTTTTTCCCTCCATCCCCGCCAAACATTTTTTCGGCGCCGGCAAGCCGGTTGGAGAGGTGGCGGAGCGTTTCAAGCCGCTGAGAAAGAGCTTCCAGTTTTTCGTCGACAAGGAGACGTGGGCTGCCGCGGAGGGAGGCGAGGAGATGTTCTTCTGTCTCGAATTTCGAAGAGAATGTGACCGATGCAGCCGTGGCGATATCGGGGATGTAGAGGAAAAGGCGGCAAGCTGCGGGCACTTGGGTGTAGATATCGACCGTCATCTGCGGCTCGAGCTCTACTTTGGCCACTTGCTTGGGCGGACGGCCTCTTTTGGGGCGAGGATTGAGCGCTTCATTGGAATAATAGGTCTTTGCTTTGGCGGCTAGGGCTTCGCGCGCCTGATTCACATCTTTTGGCACTTTGTTTTCAAAGAGAGACCGTTTCACTTTCTCAACGACGTTCTTGGTCAAATCGAGATCTTCTTCAAAAACAAACTGGATATTGAAAATTCGGAGCCATTCGATGATCCGAATGCGGGAGCGCTCCTGGTAGTAAAGCTGCCACTTTTCGAGTTCAGCGAGATGGTCGTAGATGAATTCGAGGAAATTTTCTCGCGCTTCTTTGGCGGAGATCAGATCGAGGAGTTTTTCTTTCGTGTCGATGTCGTAGACTTTTTCGTGGACAAATCCCTCCATGAATTTTTTTACTTCATAGAAGGTCATCTTAGGCAAAAGGCAGTACCGATCGCGATTATCCGTGAGTTCTTTTTCCAAGGCCTCGAGCTCTTCAAGTCCCTTATCGAGGTCCACATACAGAAGAAACCCCTCCACTTTGTCGAGATAAAAATCCCTTTCGTCGTCCGACTTGGCAAATGCGTCCATGAGACGGTGGTAGCGGAGGATTAGGGGTGTTTTTGCTTGAGGATAAGAAGACTTCATGATGGGCCGAACTCTTTGGTTGCGACAAGTGTAGCAGAACCAAACGATCCATTTCAAGGGATTTGACTTTAAGCCCTCGCGCGCTCTATATTAATCCTCTTTTGAGGTAGACACTATGCTTGATTTAAAGGAATTGCGGAACAACCCCAAAGAGCTCGAAGCGAAGCTCAAAAACAAAGTTCCTGAGACGACTCTTTCACCAATTCTCGCTCTCGACGAGCGACTTCGCGCTTTGAAGACCGAAGTGGAAGAGCTCAAGTCGAAGCGAAACCACACCTCGAAAGAGATTGGCCAGAGGAAGCAGAAAGGCGAGGATGTTTCCCAAGTAATGGCGGAAATGGGAGCGCTCGGCGAGAAAATCGCTAAGCTCGACCACGAAGTCGTTAAAACCGAAGGGGAGTTTAACTATCTCCTTTCAGTATTGCCCAATGTTCCGATGGACGATGTCCCTGTCTCTCCAAGTCCAAAAGACAATGTATGCATAAAGGAATGGGGCGAAAAGAGAGCATTTACTTTTCCGTTCAAAAATCACGTCGAGTTGAATGAAAAACTCCGTTTATTCGATTTTGCTCGAGGGGCGAAAATCGCCGGTTCAGGATGGCCCCTGTATATAGGCTTGGGCGCGCGGCTCGAATGGGCCCTTTTGAATTTTATGCTCGATACACACAGGAGAAATGGGTTTATCCAGGTCATCCCTCCCCTCTTGGTTCGCCCCGAAATCATGTTCGGCTCCGGCCAGTTGCCTAAATTCGAAAGCCAGCTCTTCAAAATCAAAGACGAAGACTACAATTTATTTTTAATCCCCACTTCTGAAGTGCCGATCAACGGAATGCACGCCGATGAGATTTTGGAAGAAGAGCAATTGCCCCTTAAATATACCGCCTATACGCCTTGCTTCCGCAGAGAGGCGGGCGCTGCCGGCTCGCAAGAGCGGGGGTTGATCCGGACGCACCAATTCAATAAAGTGGAGATGTTCTGCTTGACCAAGCCAGAAGATAGCCCCCGCGTTTATGAAGAGATGTTGAGCTCTGCGGAAGAGGTGCTGCAAGGATTGGGACTTCACTATCGGAACATGCTTCTCACGACGGGCGACATGTCCTTTGCCGCAGCCAAGACGATCGATATCGAAGTGTGGCTGCCAGGGCAAAACAGATATTATGAAGTTTCTTCTGTTTCCAACTGCACCGATTTCCAATCGCGCCGTTCTCAGACCCGTTATCGGCAAAAAGGAGAAAAGCCCCAATTTGTCCATACGCTCAATGGATCGGGACTTGCCACTTCGCGGCTCATGGTCGCCCTTCTTGAAAATAACCAGCAAGAAGATGGAACGATCCTTGTGCCAAAAGTGCTGCACAAGTATTTAGAAGAAGAGATCACATGTATTAGGTAGTCAGTATGCTGGAGAATTTTGTAAATTTTTTAAACCGTTCTCCGACTGTCTATGCTGCAGCTCGCGAAATTACGACGCGCCTTGCCGAGGCCGACTTCGCGCCTCTCACTGAGGGGGAAAAGTGGAAACTCGAGCTGGGTAAAGGATACTTTGTCACGCGGGAAGACTCCCTAGTGGCCGCCTTCCGCCTTCCTAAAAAAGCGCCTTCGTCGGTCGTTTTGCTCGCGAGCCATATCGACAGCCCTGCTCTTAAAATCAAGCCCCATCCCGAACTCTCCTCGCATGGAATTGGGCAGCTGGGAACGGAAGTTTATGGAGGGCCGCTTCTCCACACTTGGCTCGACCGCGATTTAGCTGTTTCAGGGCGAATTGTCGTCCTCGATCACAATGGACAATGTGAATCAAAAATCATCCATCTCGACGATTATCCGGTGATTATTCCGGGCCTTGCTATCCATCTCGATCGCTCGGTCAACGACAAGGGGATTTTGGTCCATAAGCAAGATCATTTGAAAGCGATTTTTTCCATCCGCTCCAAGGAAAAGCACCTCGAGGATTGGCTGCGCAAACACCATTCCTTCAACAAGCTATTGAGTTTTGATTTGTTTTTGGTCCCCGTAGAAAAAGCGGCCTTCCTCGGATTTGAGGATGAACTCATCGCCTCTTATCGGATGGACAACCTCACCTCCGCTTTTGCGAGCTTAGACGCGCTTGTCAAAGCCTCTCCCCGCTCAAATACGCTCCAGATGTCTATTTTCTGGGATCATGAAGAGATCGGCTCGAAAACCTATGCAGGCGCCGAATCGCTCTTCGTCAATCAAATCCTCGAGCGGATCTGCATGCAATTTAAAATGGACCGGGAAGACTATTACCGGCTCAAGAGCCGTTCTCTATGCCTCTCCTGTGACGTGGGACACGGCTTTCATCCAGGCTATGCCGACAAATACGACCCTCAAAACGCCACTCTTCTCGGCAAAGGCCCCTCGCTCAAATTCAGCGCCCGCTATGCGACCAATGGCGCTACAGCAGCGCCGCTTGTGAGACTGGCGGAACAACAGAAAATTCCGCTGCAAACCTTTGCCTCTCGCTCTGACATCTCTTCAGGTGGCACCGTGGGGGCGATCATGGCGGCCAATCTCGGCATTCCGACCGTTGATTTGGGAATCCCCTGCTGGGCTATGCATTCGATCCGCGAGACCATTTCGGCTCAAGACGAGATTTCTCTCTGCAATCTCTTAAAAGCAGCCCTGGAAGAACCATTGATCCACCCCGAGGAAGCATGAACCACGAGCACTTCAAGGGAAAACAAGCAATCGAGCACGTGATCGAAGCCCGTTTGAAAGGAAAAATAGCCTCTGCAGAGGTCCATGGAACCGAATTGCCGGGCCACGTAAGTGCCGCCGCCGATGCCGCAAAAGAGAGCGCCTTGATTCTTCTGGTCCTTTGGACCTTATTGGGCAGCGGAGCGCACTGGTTTTTGCTCGTCTTCATCGCCGGCTGGCTCGTTTGGAAAGTGGGGCGCAGTGCCATTTTGGGCTGGTCGCGGCTCGAAAGGCTCCATCGCGTGATCGAAGAAGAGCGATGGGAAATCGAGCACCATAGGCCCCAAGAAAAAGAAGAACTGAGAGCCCTCTACGCCGCCAAAGGATTTTCGGGGAAACTTCTCGATGAAGCCGTTGAAGTGCTTATGGCCGACGACAATCGCCTCTTACAAGTGATGCTCGAAGAAGAGTTGGGCTTGAACCTCGAATCATACGAACATCCCCTCAAGCAAGCAACCGGCGCACTCGTCGGCGTCATCGGATCTGCGCTCATTATGTCCTTTGGGCTCTTTGCCCTCCCCTCTTGGGGCCCTGCCCTTTGCGCAGCTCTGATCATTGCCCTCTCGGCCGGAACCACCGCCCAGTTGGAGAAAAACCGCCCCTTACCTGCGATTGTTTGGAACCTCGCCGTCGCAGCGCTCGCCGCAGGAGCTGCTTACTTTCTCTCTCAATTGATTTTAACATGAAAGCTCCTTATCTATTCGACGAGTTCTTCGCATCTGGCAGAGAAGAGAGCATCAGCCCTTTTTTGACGCCTAGTTCCCGCAATTGGGGGAAAAACCTCTCCTTGAAAAGCGCCACCACTTCAGCCTTCTTACTCGCTCTCGCCTTCAGTTTTTCCTTTGTCAATCCCCCTCTTTCCTATCTCTTTCTCTCTCTCGTCTATTTTTTCTCTGGCATCCCCGCTCTCATCGCCTCGATGAACGACTTGAAAAATCTCGAGATCAATATCGACGTTCTCATGACCCTCGCCGCATTCATCGCCGTTTCGATCGATAGCGGCCTGGAAGGGGCCCTGCTCCTTGTCCTCTTCGAACTATCGCACGGAATGGAACACACCGTTTCCGATAAAGCCCGCAGCGCACTCCACAATTTAAACAACATCGCCCCCAAATTCGCTCATATAGTAGGCGCTGATGGAGTCACTTTTGAAAAATCGGTCCGAGAGATCGGCGTCGGGGAAAAGCTCCTCGTTAAAAACGGAGAAATCGTCCCCCTCGACGGCCAAGTGATCGACGGAACTTCCTCTGTGAATTTAGTCCACCTGACCGGCGAGAGCATCCCCGTTCCAAAACAGGCTGGAGATCCAATTCCCGCAGGCGCCCGCAATCTCGAAGCCGCTCTCATCATCGAAGTGAATCGGACCAGTTCCGATTCGACTCTCGCGCGGATCATCCAATTGATTACACAGGCACAAGAAGCCAAGCCGCGCCTCCAAAGGTGGCTCGACCAATTTGGCAAACACTACGCCACAGCGATCATCGCCCTCACATTTCTCTTTGCCGTGGGACTCCCCTTCTTATCTGCGATGACTTTTCTCGGCCACGAAGGATCCCTCTACCGCGCCTTGGCCTTCCTGATCGCTGCATCTCCCTGCGCCCTCATCATCGCCACCCCAACCGCCTACCTCAGCTCCATCAGCGCCTGCGCTCGAAAAGGGATTTTATTAAAAGGAGGGATCACCTTAGACGCCCTCGCCAGTTGCTCGATCATCGCCTTTGACAAAACTGGCACTCTCACCACCGGCGAATTGCAATGCATTTCCATTGCAGCGATGCAAGGCGGGTCCACTGAAAATGCCCTCGCGATTGCCGCCGGCCTCGAGCGGCACGTCGTTCACCCGATCGCCACCGCCATCTGCAAACTCGCTCAAGAAAAGACCCTCCGTCCCGCCGACATCGCCTCCTTCAAAGCGATCCCCGGCTTCGGACTTGAAGGGCTGGTGGGCGGCATTCCCGTCGCCATCGGACTGCCTGAACACATCGCTAAAAAACTCCCCGAAGAGACAGCTCTTCAGATCCGCGATTGGGCACAAAAAAGCCAAATCAAAGAGGGACAGGTTTTAGCCGTCCTCTCCATCGGGCAAGAGGTATTTCTCTTCCGTTTCACCGACCAAGTGCGCAAAGAAACAGCTGCGCTGATGCGAAAAATGGAGTCGGTAAACGGCCTACGGCCCATCATGCTCACCGGCGACAATCAACAAAACGCCCTCAATGTGGGGCAGATTCTGGGCATTCGGGAAATTTACGCCGACTTGCGCCCCGAAGATAAACTGGACAAAGTAGCGGAGCTCTCTGAAAAAGAGGGTCTCGCCATGGTCGGCGACGGAATCAACGACGCTCCAGCGCTCGCCCGCGCAACTGTCGGCATTTCCATGGGCCGCATCGGTAGCGCCACAGCCGTCGACGCATCAGACGTCGTCCTCTTAAACGACGACCTCCATCTCTTAAGTTGGCTGTTCACGAAATCGAAACAAACGCTCCGGATCGTGAAGCAAAACCTCACCCTCGCGCTCGGGGTCATCTTTCTGGCGACAACGCCCGCATTGCTGGGTTTAGTCCCCCTTTGGGTCGCCGTGATTTTGCATGAAGGGGGCACTGTTTTGGTCGGGTTAAATAGCTTGAGACTGTTGCGTAGGTAAAATTCTCCTCGCCTTTTTTCAGAGATTTTTATACGCTCCCTCTCTTTTTAGGAGGAACCCATGATTAATACCCAGCCTACATCTAGAAATTGCTTAAGCCGAGCGCTCAGCTACGTAACTGAAAATAGATATGCGAAAGACCTTCAGCGAAGAGTGGATGAATTCCGTCTTTCTATACAAGATACACAAGGTCCCCGCATCTACGATATTGTCTTTGACCAAGAGATGACGATTGATGGAAAGAAACTCTTCGGGATTCGAGTGGTCAAAGCATTTGTTCGCAGTGAGGGAGGTGGACTTCAATGTGAGTATAAAACCTATGATGTGCTCAAAGAAAATGAAAAAATCGATAAAAAAATGACGGCAGAACCCTCTCAAAACACCGAATGGCAACAGTTAAGAAATGAACTAAAAGTGGATGTACCCAACTTAGCCGACACATTCGAGAGGATTCACAGAATGGCCATGCTCGTTCAATCAAGTGGCAGGCTTTGTTGTTTATCGGGAAGAGTGGGAAATAATACTTATTTCATTGATTTTCAATTGGACAGGCTGGCTCACCTCCCGTTCTTTGCACAACACTTGCTAGGCCGCTCTACTTAGACAAGATTTGATACTTCATCGGGAGTTGCAGGAAAAGGATGAAATACATTGCTAAAAAGCAGGATTCAAGAATAATCTTTACCCCTTATGCGTTTTAGCGATTATATCAGTAATGTATGCTCGGCACGCAATAAAACCATTTCAAGAAAATCGAAGTTTTGAGGTTGTTCAGAAAAAAATCTTGGGATTTCCTACGGAAGTTGAAGAATTTGGAGTGATCAGATTTCCCTCTATAAAGCGAAAGACCCCAGTTTTCACCGAGGTCTAGCGCCGACCGGGATAGCCCAATCCACTTAATATCCAGAGTGTACTCAAAAACCAGTTTTATGAACACAAAAATTTTGAGAGATCATGGCTACTAAGAAGTTTAAAACCATTACACATTAGTCTACACAAGGGCTGTGCAGGTGATCTCGACGAGCGCGTCGAGCGGCAGGCGGGCCACCTGGAAGGCGTGGCGCGCCGGCTTGGCCGCTTGAGGGAATTTTTGCGCATAAATCCCATTCATAGCTTGGAAATCTTCTAAGTTTTTCAAAAATACTTCCATGCGCACGACATGTTCAAAAGTAAGAGAAGCTGCTTTTAAGACCGCCTCAATGTTGTGAAGCACTTGCCTGGTTTGCCCTTCGATGGTGGTCTCGACAATTTTTCCCACTTTTGGATCGATCGGAAGCATCCCCGATAAAAAAAGAAACGGGCCCGCTGAAATAGCTTGGGAATAAGGGCCGATGGCTTTAGGAGCCTCATCGGTTTCTATTTTTTGAATTTTCATAGCATCGCCTGAATCATTTCATTGGTTTGGTTGAGCACGGCGCGGGCAGCGGGATTCAGTCCCTCTTTCCAACTATTGGGGATCCTGGCCGAGCCCAGATAGGCCCCGATGAGCGCGCCAGCTGGCGCGGCATTCGTATCCGCATCACCTCCCTGCGCAACCACTTCCTGAATCGCATTGCGGAAAGCAGCTGTCGGATCGGGTAGATTTTGCTGATTGTAGGCGTCAGCCCGACGCAAAGCACAGAACGCGGCCCCCATGCATTTGTAGGCATAGCCGATAGATCCCTCATCTAATTTGAGAGAGTCCCAATTGCCCCAAATATGCGCCTCTAGCTCCAACGCGTAGCGCTCAAGAACCTCTTTTCGATGTTCAGGGGCATGTCGATCTAGCTCGTCAGAAAGGACTTGCTTCGCAATATTTGCGGCAAGGGCTGTCACTTCATTCACATCTTTATAGCCTTGGATCATCAGAGCTAGAGCTGTAGTCACTGCAACCGACGCAGCCACGCAACGAGGATCTGCATGCGTCACTTTGGCAAAAAGGATTGTCTTCGCTACGACTTCTTTGAGGTCTTTGTGATAGATCGAGCCAATCACCGAGGTTCTCATTACAGCTCCATTAGAAGCCATCCGATCCTGAAAGGCTCTGGTTTGGCTCCATGTCTCTTCCGCTGCGCGCAAAGGTGCCTTTCTAAAATCGGGATGGGAAAGAACAGCTCGCGTCAGATTTCCAATGTCGTTGCAGGCGGGATTTTCAAGAGATCGATATTGACCTCGATAACTATCCAAGCCATGCTGGCTCCAGTGAATCATCTGTTCGGCAAATAAATGCTCTAAATTTTGCTGCGCCCCTTTTTTCTTCTGATCGATGGCCCGGACCAGAACACAGGCCTGTTCCGTATCATCTGTAAAAGCCCCCACTGGGAATTTTCTTCGAAAACGGCTGTAGGGCCCGTGCATAAAGGCAAGGTCGTCTTTCAAGGCGTATTCAAGATCTCTGCCCCCAATCATTAGCTGAGCCGATCGGGCCGTAGTAAATTCGGTGAGAAGACCTAAGGCATCTCCAATCCCCTGCCCCAACGTGGCGGCAGCTATTCGGTCTTTCACGATTTCGTTCGAAACAGCTTCCACAACCTTGACTCGGACAGTTTCTTGCACTCCATCGATTCGACTGGCTAAAACAGGACTAATAACTGGTTTCAGATCTGGGATCTGTGGCGTGGGACCCTCTCTCACAAAACCGAAGTAAACAGCTGCCGCCGTGACAACAGCCGCCGCTATCGCAGGAATAAAGGAACCCACAACAAGGAAATAGGCAGTCCCTAAAGCTCCCAGAAGAGAGAAGGCGTACGCGGCAATCCGAATAATTCTCGGATCGGAAAAAAATGAAATAATATTGCTTTGCCCCTGGGGAGCTACGGGAGCTAAACCGACGGGATGAGCCATGAACCCTCAAATTTTTTTAGAGCCGCAAATGTACTCGAAACTATCTATATTTTCAAATCTTATTTTTGTGACGATGAAATAGCAATAATATTGTATTTTTGTTGTAATGCGAAGAGGTTCGCTTGGGCCGCGGCGATTTCTTTTTCTATTTCCCCAATCCTTCTTTCGACCACATCCCGTTTTTTTACGATCGCATCTGTAGGCATTTCATCGATTTTATACCCTCTTTCCCTTGAAAAGGATGCTAGGGCTTGTGCATGGAGTTTATGATGTTCAGTTTGAGCCATACTTAACTCAAGTTGTTTTTGTTCGAATATATTTTGGGCTTTAACGAACTCTATAGAATGCGCTTCATTTTGACTAGCCACTATTGGCATAACTGTTGAAAGTTGTGATACTGATGTACTCATAAATAACCCCTTGTTTGTGGGGTACGACTATATGCTGGCTTCTCTTATTATTCAATCGTGCAAGAGTTATCGCAACACTGCAGGTGGCTAATCACTCAGCACTGATAGACTTAAGACAGTGAAACTAAGTATTTTACTATAAATAAAACAATTTTACTTATAATACTAAAGTTGATAAAATACTACCATGTCAATTTACCAAGATAGTAAACTCACAATATATTCCACCCTTCCTATTTCACCGGAAGTGAAGAGGGATATAGAGCTGAATGAGAGAGCCCTTATAAGTACCTATCGCAACTATTGCGAAGCGTATCGCAATGCCTTTATCCCATCCCATTATCGCTTTAGCGCATACCTTTTATATAACAGTAATTTCAGATACAAAAATCCAGATGATCTTCCTAAATACAAAGAGGTTTCGAAGTTATACCAAAAAATGCAGAGAACTTCCGATCATTTCAAAAAAACGTACGAAATTGTACTCATGCGTTGGGAACCTCCGAAAATAGATCCAAAGGATCTTCCTTCCTAAAGCGGAAAACAAAAAATAGTCCAAAAATCATTTTTTGTTTAAAAGAACAAATTATGCAGACTCCCCAATTCCCCCCCCTCTCTCAAGAACAATTGACAGAAGCGATCGCCGCTGAATCGGCGGCTTTCGGAAAGGCATACCGCTGGCTCGAACAACATATGCCACCGAGCTTTCTCGATGCAGCCGACCCGCAAACGAGGGTCCTTATCGCGCGCAACCTATTGAGCTACTGTCTTCAAGATCATTTTTCGCCGATCTATTTCAAGCACAAAATCATCGTCCTCTGCGCCGATGCTCCTGATGCCGACTTAAAGATCTTTAAGAAATACAGCCATTATGTGATCCGCTATTACCGGGCTTTCGTCTCGAATGAACCCCCTCCTTGTGAAAGGAAGGGAAATTTGCGGATCGCCTTTCTCTATTTTCACGACCTCTCTAAGGCGGAAAAACTCCCCGCTGAGAGAAAAAAGCAATTGTTGGCTTTAGTCCGCGAGCGAAATCCCGATCTCAAAGATCAGGAATTCGAAACGCTTTTACATGGCTTGACGCCGAATTTTCTCCGTTCGATGGCGGAAGAGCGGTTGTCATTAGCCCTCGAGCTGTTTTTTCGGGCTAAAACCCGCGAACAGTGTCAATATGAAGTGCGCCGCAACGAAAACTGGGAGGAGAAAGGAAATCCTTCTCTCCAGTTGGTGATGGCTTGGCGCAATGTCCCCAAAGCGGGCTTCCTCTATCGCTTAGCCCAGATCATCAATGCCCATGGTCTCGCTCTGCAAAAAGTGGTGGGAACCTATATCGATCTCTCGATCACTGAAACAGTTCTGATCCTTTCGCTGGGACTTCACGGATTGAAGGGAAAAGCAGCCTGGGAAGAGGCCGATATCGACGACTTTTTAAAGGAAGTGGCTCTCTTAAAATACTTTGAGACCGATGATCGGATCGGGGCTGCCTTTGTTTATACCCGATTGCTTACAGGCAATGAAGGGCATATGGTCCGCAATTTCGCCAGTTTCGTCCATCAAGTGCTCGTCTACGCCGACCCCTATCTCTATTCCTACGATCACATCGTCGAGGGGCTTTGCAGGCATCAAAACTTAACCGTTCTCCTTTGCAAGATATTCGGTGCCAAGTTCCATCCAGAAAAAGCCGACTTAGCTGAATACGATAGATTGCGAAAAGAGTTTATCTCTCTCGTCGATCAACTGGATACAGGTCATGCGGTGAATGACGTCCGACGCAAAAACATTCTCAAGCAGGCCCTCTCCTTCATCGACCATACTTTGAAGACAAATTTCTACCGCCACAACAAGAGTGGGTTCTCATTCCGGCTAGATCCCAATTACATGGACAATGTCCCCTATGAGAGGAAAGAGAAATTCCCCGAATTGCCCTATGCGATCTTTTTCATCCGGGGAATGCGCTATATTGGCTTCAATATCCGATTCAAAGATTTGGCCCGCGGAGGAGTCCGGACTGTGATCCCCGAGCGGATGGAACAATACTATTTAGAGAGAAATAATATCTTTTCCGAGGCCTATAACCTCGCCTACACGCAGCAAAAGAAGAACAAAGACATTCCTGAAGGGGGCGCCAAGACAGCCATTTTGCTCGAGCCCTTTGAAGTCTTCGCCGAAGAAGAGGCGATCTTCAAAAAAGAAATGACCGCCGATGGGATCGATCCCGTCGTCCAAGAAGAAAAGCTGAAAATCTATCGGAGAGATCATCGCCTTGCCTATCTCTACGCTTCCCAAGCTTCGTTCATCGATTCGTTTCTCACGCTGATCAACTGCGAAGAGGATGGGACGTTGAGAGCTAAATCGATCGTCGATTATTGGAGGCGGCCCGAATATATCTATCTTGGACCCGATGAAAACATGTTCAACGATATGATCGTCTGGATCGCCAACTATGCCGTCCAACACAATTACAAACCGGGCCGTTCTTTTATGAGCAGTAAACCCGGGGCTGGCATCAACCACAAGGAATTTGGCGTCACCTCTTTCGGCGTCAATGTCTATCTGCACCAAACGCTTTTATTCTTAGGGATCGACCCAGAAAAAGACCGTTTCACGATCAAGATCTCGGGAGGGCCCGATGGAGATGTCGCCGGTAACGAAATCCTCAATCTCTATAAGTATTACCCCAAAACAGCGAAACTTTTGGCACTGACCGATGTCTCGGGGACGATCTACGACCCTGAAGGACTCGATTTGAAAGAAATGGCTGAACTGTTTCACAAGAGCCTCCCCATCCGAAGCTACCCTCATGAAAAACTTTCTGAAGGGGGCTTTCTTCTCGACGTCAAAACCAAAAGAGAAGAGAGCGCCTATGCGCAACAAACTCTCTGCTGGCGGAAGAAAAACGGGAAAGTCATCCAAGATTGGGTCTCGGGCAATGAGATGAACCATCTCTACCGAAACAATGTCCATCAAGTAAAAACAGACGTCTTTGTCCCCGGCGGAGGAAGACCTCGCACCTTAAACGATACAAACTACTTCAGCTACTTGGACGAGACAGGAAAACCCACTTCTAAAGCGATCGTCGAAGGAGCCAACCTATATCTCACGCCCGGCGCTCGGCGCGCGCTGGAAAAGTTGGGGGTCATCATCATCAAAGATAGTTCCTGCAACAAAGGAGGCGTTATCTGTTCTTCTTTTGAGGTGCTCGCCAGCCTCTGCATGGATGAAAAAGACTTTCTGAAAGAGAAAAAAGAGTACGTTAAAGAAGTACTCGAAATCATCGGAAAGGCGGCGCTCAATGAAGCCAGACTCCTCCTCGATACCCACCAAAAGACAGGGCAATATCTCTCCGACATCTCAGAAAAGATTTCAGAGCGGATCAACCTGTTCAAATACCAATTGCTCGATTACTTAGAGATGGTGGAATTGTCTAATAATCCCAAAGATCCATTGATCCATTGTTTATTCAACTACTGCCCTCCTATTCTGCGGCAGCGATATGAGAAAGGGATCCTCTCTATGCCAGACATCCACAAAAAGGCAGTGATCGCCTGCTATTTAGGATCGCGACTGGTCTATAAAAGAGGTCTAGATTGGAGTCCGAGCATCGCCGACATCTTGCCGATGATCGCAGAAGATCCAAGCATTGTCACTTAGAATCGGAGGATAGGTTCATGAGCTTCAGAATCATTTCCTGTAGATCAGATAAGGGGATTTTTATTGGTCCATTATTGGTCTGTTTCTTGGTTCGTTTATTGGCCTGTTCTTAGGAGCATTATACGATTCAACCCTTTCAACTACAGAAGTAAACTGACACCCATCTCGATCATCGATAAAACGAATTTTCGGCCAATCTTCTAAGGCCCTGCAAATGGATGGCACGAGCCCAGAAATCATCTTAAAAAATATCTTAGATCAAAAAGAAAAAGAATGAATAAAACAAGAAATGGCCATATTACTGCACGACGAATACCGCGATAATCATTTTTTTTGTACTTCGACCACGTTCTCCAAATGCTTATCAATATCGATGCAGGAACACAAAAAGAAAGAGCCACTGCCAGAAAAATATTCACTGAAGGTCCGCTACATAACACAAAAAGAATGAATCCAGAAGCTCGCAGACTATGACTAAAGGCAAGAAGAGAAATTAGACCATACAATATGATCCAGCGTTTTATTTTTTTTTGCTCAGACAAAATCAGATTTTCAGGGGTCACATTTTCTGAAGACATAGTTCACGCTAGAATTGCTGACCATAAGAAGCCTATTTTTGTTTGTCTCAAGATTTAGATCAAGCTATCGCAAAAATAACTGATTGTTAGTGAGTTAAGATAATTATTTTTTCATTCACAAAAACTATTGCGAAAAAAATTTTTTAGTTGATATCTTGGCTTTCCTTTTTTCCAACCCGAAAAGGTGCCCATGCTAGTCAGATATCTTTTCCTCCTTGTTTTCGCTTCCATCTCTTATGCACATATAACAATTCCATTAGGAGGATTGCTCCCCCTAGTCAACAGCCCACCAGTTCCTAAATTATCCCCAGAGGCAACGGAATATATTGGTGAAAAAGTAATTCAGTCCGTGGAGTGTCTCGAACAAGTTCTAGAAGCGTTTTATGGAAATGCATTGACTCCAATTTCTATGAATCCTACATCGCCTCAGCCGATTCCTTTTCCTCAAGACAACATGCTGCCTCCACCTGGGATGGCTTATTTTATTATTGCAGGAGAGGGATCAGGACCTTTGAGTGCTACTTTTGCAAAAAGCATTAAAGATTACGGAGGCCATGTTTGGGCTGAAGCTTACTATTCAGACGGAACTAAAAAAGCTGCCGGTCATAATGGAACTGGATTTACAAAAGATGATTTAGGGAACACAGGCATTAGGATTGCTCGATTAGTATATTTACTCCCTGAAGAGCAAGTGAACATGGCTTGCTCTAAAATTAAAGCATTCGCAGAAGAGAAACCCTATCATTTATTTAATCATAACTGCGGAGATGCTGTAGATCAAGGTCTTCAATTCTTAGGAATCAATATTCCATTCCGAACGTCTCAAGGAGTCGCTTCACCAGAAAATATGTATTGTCAAATTCTCTCCTGTCCATTTTCTAAAAAAGAATCGTTGATTTTGGATGGATTGGATACCCTCAAATCGGGAGTTGGAGTAGCGTGGGACAAATTCACTAATCCTTCCGCAGAACTCCAGGAGATTCTCCAATTTTGGTTAACAAGCGACCTCGATCAACCTTTCTATAAACCCTTATTACAACAACATTTCCCTCCTACTCTACTAAACCGAGCTTCTATTCCCATGTTTAATGCACCTAACCAAGAATGTTATGGTGGAATTGCATTAAATAAACAAGCAGACTTAAAAATTCGTTCTAGTGAAATTACCGGAGCCATCTTCGATCCATCGACTGGTCAGTTCATTTTACTAGGACAGAGGAAATTGCGCCTCCCCGAAATGCGTCTCGATGATTTAGCGGTTGCTGTTAAATCGGTCTATGGATTAGGTGGAGTACCTCCAGAAGATCCTGCTGTTTCGATAGATCCGTGTGACAAAGATACTGCCATCGTTTCGTATTCTGGACAAACATTCGGAACTGAATTTGGTTTTCGCCTTTTTGAAGCCGATCTAAAATTAAAAGAATTGACTCTCGGTTCCTTGTCAAGCAATGTTCCTGGATATCTCCCTCTTTGGAAAAGATTTGAGAAATATCATTTCCTTCCCGAGTTCGGGAGCTCCTGGCGGACCTGGATTATTCCCGATACCATTAATCTTATAGAATCTGAAAAAGGCGACGCCATGATTATGGCAGAAACTCGCATGAGATGTCTGGCAGAAACCAAGGGCAGCTCAGGCTCTGCCTATTTTCAAGAATTTGCCGATCATTTCACTGATAATTACGATTCATTTGCTATTGAATATCCTATTTTCCAGGAAATGAAAAGACTTGCCCAAATCACAGGTGTAGTCAAATGGTTAAAAGAAAAGAATATTCCGCTTAATCTATCTTACTTCAACGCTTACTCCTCCGTTCCTTGCGATACACCTCGCTCAACCCGAAATTTACAAATAAATTTTGAGATATCCCAAAATGCAATGCGTTATATGGGAGAACTTTCAGGCGGCATCATTTTAAATACAGATCTTGTGAAAACAACAGATAAAAGCATTGATGAGCAAAAGGAGAGGGTTCTTTCTTTTAGACCTGATGATTGCTCTTTTAATTGGGATTTGCCAGACCAAACTTTTGCTGAAACATGTGCTGTCTTTAAAACAAAAAAACCAGGGAATTTTCATCTTGATTTCACCGACTTTTTTCTCCCCACTCCAGGAGATCAACCTCTATGTTTTTCTCGCTTTTATGATTCTTTTAATGAGAGAGACATGGGAATGGGAATTGGATGGAGCTTTACTCCTGTCCAATTGGAAATATCCCAAGAATGTACACGAGTAAACGGCATGGCTCGAGAAATTCCCCATTATATCTTACTGAGAACAAGAGAAGGAGAACAACTCTTTTTGCCTCATAGTTATATTCCAAATGGACCACTCCTTTTTGCTCCTAAGAGCGGAGGCGCTTTGCTTGTATCCTTTGCGGACGAGAGATGGCAAATGCAGTGTGGAAAAGAATTCTTCATTTTCGATTCTCAAGGAAGACTAACAGACACTAGAGATGGAAAAAACTTTACGATATCTTATCGGTATGAGCAAGAGCACCTCAGTTCTCTTTCCTACGCAAACGGCGATTCTATTGAACTTTTTTATGAAAATGGACGACTAGCCCAAGCAAAGGGTCCGGGCAATC
>Ga0206803_1102_pt1 | contig 18124 bp, 21 predicted proteins | sample Alteio_BWOrgCont_61_FD_152909 | JGI IMG/M metagenome (GOLD analysis project Ga0206803, IMG submission 152909) | Enriched cells from forest soil in Barre Woods Harvard Forest LTER site, Petersham, Massachusetts, United States -... | ecosystem: Environmental > Terrestrial > Soil > Temperate forest >... | reverse complement strand
GCTTCTTTAAAGGCGTCTGCTACAGTGCTGAAAGCGATAATACGTGTTAATTTATCCTCCTCCGGCTTGGAAGTATCTGATAACCACTTGTAAATGGATTGTCTTGATACATGCAAGAGTGACGCAATTTCCGAAATATTGAGGTTTAAGGTATCTCTAATATTTTGTAAATGATGCGCCGGAGAACGTGCATCTATTTGGCCAAGCATCGGCACGGTATCCACAACGAAATTAGAACGGCATTGTAAATGGCTTTCCCACTCACTAGCACGATCCAAGTCGTAGAGCGACCCAGTTCCTGCGATTAGAAGTGCTGCCGTATTTGATACCCGTTTAGCTATTCTGGTAGTTAGCATATTTTACCTAGAATTTTTCGTTTTTTTAAACCACTGTTGTTGCGCATAATCGGTTGTCATTGCGCCAAGAGTGTTTTTTATTTTTGCATGTAAAGCCAGCAATATTTCTTTGCACTGTTTAAAATCTATGGGCATATGATGATCGGTAAAATGGTCGATGTCTAGTACAGCATGAGAATATGGCTCTTTGAGGATGAAATGTGGCAATGTTTTTAAGTCATTAGGTTCGATGTCTGGTGGATAGCCTAATAAACCGTATCTATAATGGCAGCGGCTTACCAATGTCCCATAGAGGCCGAATGGCTTTAGTTCGGTATCAAACACTGATTCTGTGAAAGAATATCGCAATGTCTCAGACAGGACGATTCCATGCAAGCCATTGTCCAAGTACTTTCCGACCGGCTCATCATTGTGAGGGAGTACTGCGTTCAGGTAGCGAAGGCCAATTCTGCTAAGATGTTCGAGTTTAACGATGTCATGAATCCAGTGTAAAGCAGATAAGAATTCGTTTAAAAACTGTTCGTGAGTTGTGTAGTTGGTCGTGTGATAAGTGAGAGATGCAGGGTCTAGGATAAAGCCAGCAGTCTGGTCTTGTTTGGTGATTTGCCATCGAGGGAGTTTTGTTACAATTGCTTGAGGCTGTGCATTTTTATTGAAGGTTAGCTGATTGAGTTCCTGTGGAGTGAATAATGTGTAACCTTCTAGGCGCATCTTGTCTTGTATCGACTTGATGTAATTTTCCATTGCAGCTATCGGATTAAATCGTGCTTGAACCAATGCATAATACAATGGGGGGGAGGGATTAATTTGGGTCATCTAGCGCTCCGTCTTTGCCGCCAGTTTACACTTTAGTTGACATATGAGGCAAGGCTATATTTCTGGCAAGAGGTGTTGTTTTCTTGTTAAAAGATGTTTTTAACACGCTGGTTTTAAGTTTGATATAAATTTATACGCGTCAGCGGAAATGCCGGAAATTTGCCGGAGTTGCCGATTTCCAGTCTTTGACTTTGGTTGACTTCCTTTACCAACATTTCCTAGAAAAAATGTGAATCTCCCTATAGACTTGTGCAAGCAAAGGTGATTTAAGGTCATCCGAAGTACTTGGCGGAATCGGCTCTCCAAGACTGTTAATCCATTGGTCGTATGTTCGAATCATACACCCGGAGTTTTTCTATTCTTGATGAGAATCATCAAAAAGAAATCTATGATATGCATCATGCTCTCATTTCTTTGAATACAATCGATGAGTATACGCACGTTTTACGTGACACGTATTTGGAGAGATTGCAATCAATTTCCGGTCATTACCGCTCTTAACTCAATCTTAAATTCAATCCCATCGCAATACATAAGGACACTAGAGTATGCCATTTGGGGTTGCCTGTACCCGAAAGAGTTTTGTAGAGACTTTCGCGACCCATATGTGCTTTCTTTGCTAAGGCTCCAATACCACCTTGTGCTTCTGCGACATTTCGGAGGGCAATAAGGAAGCGTTGTTGGGACTCTTCATCCCCTTTAAGGCTTTCCTCTAAAGCATCGTTTAAATATGCAACAGCTTGATCGTGGTCTTTGAGTTTTTCAAGAAGCCATTCTTCATATTTTTTATTTTTTGCCATGCTTTTTCTCCCTGGATTGATATTCTTTTAAATACTCCTTTAACGTTTCGACTTAAGATCTAATGGCTATGCAAATGCTTTTGGTGATGTGGAGATCTTCGGGGTTCGGTGGTGCACTATGTTCGAATTATACTCTCGGAGTTTAAGTCGCCAAAAAAATCGCGCTGGCGCTCACTGCAACCCCAAAGCCCACTAGAAAAGTCCCTGCTGAGCGATTGATCCAAGTTGTCACCTTCTTGGTGGTATTTATCTTGTACCCAGTAAAACACAGGCAAATAAGCACCCAGGAAAAAATTGAACCGATCAAGATCCCAAAAATCAATTCGATATGCTCAATAAGTGTCGTTGCCCTATACAGCTCTAGAAATGTAAAAATAGCTAAGAAGGCGAGCCATGCAGGTGGATTTGTCAATAATAAAAATACAATAGTGAAAAAATCTTTGATAAACCCTTTTTTGGAAATGGTTTTATTTGTGGTCGCAGAACTTTGAGAAAAGAAGATTTTTACTCCAAATCCAATCAGCACAAGGCCGCCCATCATTCGAAGCCAAAACTGGTATTTGATAATATAGTCTGAAATCAGGTGTAGGCTGAAAATGGTAACGATACCAAAAATGAAAAGGACAAGAGCTTGGCTGAGGCCTAAAATGAAGCCATATGAAGGACCTAATTGAAGAATTTTACGCAAACATAAAATCCCAACAGGACCCACTGGCATCGTAACCAAAAAGCCAAGAAGCAAACTTTTTAAGAGGACGAGGATCATTCGAAGGGTATCTCCTGTATATCCTTTAGATTAACGTAAAAAGAAATGAAATCCAACTATTGAGGATTTTATTTTGATCGGCTGGAAAACTTTTCCCAATATTCTCTTCCGATTTCAAAGGCTTCTCGCGTACAGATCAGAAAGACTTTTATTTCGGGATTGGGAGATCCAAGTCGCAGTCTGTTCTCGTTTTTTTCGAAGAACGGTATCAAAAATTGATCAAACTCGAGCGGACGAAACAACATAAAATATTCATAGCCACTCTTAAGTGCTTGATTCTTGCAAGTGTTCTGCCACTGAGGGGCTGTTAAATATTTTTTTTTAATAGTGATTTTAATGTGAAAATGCGATATAATTTTGCGTTTATTAATAAAACACAGGATTGTATCGTGGCAGTGGATTTAGAAGCATTTTATCGTTATGCAAAGAATTTTCCAGGTTTAGAAGCGAGGTCAAAGCAGCCGAGATTCTGGGATAACCCGAGCTCCCAGATTATGTATTCGGATTTTATTAGACCTCCAGAAGTTCAACAGAGGCAGCAGCCGGCCCCGAACTCTCTTACTGGGCGAGTTACTATTTCTAGAGATGCTAACGGAAGACATATTATCACTAAAATGGTCGATCGACCTGCAAGCGTTGATTTACCACAAAATAACTCAATAACTGAGTCTCTAGGACAGAAGAGAAAGGTGCATAGCGCGCCGCCCCCTTCAGTTGACTCGGATCCAGATCGGACAGAAACCGATACTGATAGCGATGATGAAAAACCGATGAGGATTAGGGTCATCCCGCCAACTCCTCCTAAAAAGGCTAGAGTGGCTCAAACCGCACCTAACGAAAACCTCAACTACTTGCACCCTGCATCTGCAAATGTTTCGCCTCAGAAGATCCGTGCAGCAAGAGACTTGCTGAGATTCAGCAGTGTGGTGCATTCAAAGTAGTGCCAGTCAAGGTCAAAAATAGGCATTCAAAGAGAGGATGCCGTTGATGAATTGGGGGGTATTTCTGCCGATGACTGAAAACCAAATCCCTCCGATAATGCCGAAATCTTTGCTCCAGTTATACTCGATGGCTGGGGCTAGGCTAAATTGCTCTGTTGAAGGACGGGCGGTCGCTGTGCTTGTTTTTCCCGAAAAGCGGCTTCGGTTCCGATGCAAATAGTAAGTGTCACAAGCCAACGACCAGCTTTGTGTTAATTTATATTGCAATGCTCCATCGATGAAAAAGATGTTTCCCGGATAGGCAACGCCTCGGGTTGTTTCATCTCCTCCGTAGACACTCAATCCTTTAATAGAAGTAGGCGTGCCTATCCGATATCCGGTGTGTAATCGGGCTTCTAGATAGTGGATCCCCGACAAGTGCCATAGCTTGGCTACGACAAGGGCCGCCTCAGGGTACCAACACCCATTTCCTCTGGCGTCGGTCCCTTTGCGATGGGGATTTAATTTCTGGTATTTACCACTGGGAATTAAAGTTTGGAGAGTGAATTTGAGCGAAGGCCATGGATCGGTGAGCTCATAAGTCAAAAGCTGAAAATTAAAGGCCAAGGATAGATCGCCAAAACCAGCTGATTTTTCTCCCTGTGTTTCTTTGTAGAAAATGTGAGGTACGATTTGCACATCCATCCATTTTGTGACTCCTGTCCTGCAAATAACGCGAAGATTGATATTATAGAAATTGGGAATGGGTTCTATTTTCCAATGAGAGTTGTAGACGCCGATATCGATGAATGAATTGAAATAGGGCTGTAAGAGAAAATGGCCAGGTTGAACGGTGTATCCCGATGGAGCGATTAGAGGACCCGTGAACCACGGTGTGGGATATCCCTTAAACGAAATATCGTGCGTCTCTTCTTCATCCGCAAAAAGGGAAAAAAAAGAGAAGAGAAAAAAAGTCAGCCGCAAGACTGTTAAAATTCGCATTGAAATTTAAAATAATAGATTTCTAAATTAGGCACTAAAGAAAAATTTGACGCGGTTCGATTCGCGTGTTATAGATTTTCTATGCGTAAATTCGCAATTGCAACTCTCGCACTTCTCATTGTTGTTGGTTTATTATTTTGGTGGAACCGCAAACCAACCCGACAACCTCTTCACGCTACTTTTCATCACGCTTGTCCGGAATTGGCGGGATTCATCTGCACTGACAATCCGCTCGAGCAAATCTACCCGAATCAAAATGCGTGCCGCCTGATTCATCAAATTCCTGAGGAATTGAGAAACTTGCCCTATGCGATCTATCCCACTGATTGGGATTACGATACCCTCCGCTTTGATTTCAATAAACGATTCAATAAGTTTCCTCACGCAATCCTCGCCCCCAGAACGAATGAAGAACTCATCCAAACGGTCAAGCTCTTGCGTAAACACCAGGTGGATTTTTCCATACGCGGGGGAGGGCATTCGTATGAAACGGCTTCTTTATCGCCAGGTTATACAATCGATCTGAAGGAATTCGATACGATCAAGCTCAATATCGAGCAAGAAGAAGTGTATGTCGGAGCCGGTTGCCGCTTAGGGACTGTCTTGGAAGCGCTGGGAAAGGTCGATTATACCATTCCCACAGGCACATGTCAGTCTGTAGGGACGATGGGATTGGCTTTGGGAGGGGGAATCGGCCTACTCTTGCGACAGTTTGGGTTAACGTGTGATTCGATTAAAAAGATTGCGCTTCTCACGGCGGATTGTCAAATCATCGAGGTGGATGAAACCCACCATCCCGATCTATTTTGGGCGCTGCGCGGCGCAGGCAATGGATCTTATGGCGTTGTCATTGGGATGACCTTCAAGATGTACCACGTTCCTCACGTCACGTATTTTAGAATGGAGTGGGATTGGGACTCTCAAATCATTCCCCATATTTTTGAAATTTGGGAAGATTGGTGCCAGAATCTGCCTACCTCCATTACACCCCAACTGCGGATGTGGCATTTGAATGGCAAACCTCACATTGCCATCATTGGACTCCACATCGGCGCTGAAGAGGAACAAAATTGGGAAGCGAAGTTTAAACAGCTCGCCCCACGAGTGAGTATGCATAAGGGGCGCTTCATCGATATGGCCAAATATTGGACAGGTGTGACCTCAAGTCCTTTTTGTAAGGCCAAATCAAAAATCCTGACTCAACCGCTCTCTGCGGAACTGATTCAGAAAATCACTCATTTGTTTCAGAATTTCGACAAGGGCCATTATATGTATTTTGAATTTGGGGCGTTTGGAGGGAACCTGTCGCGTACCGACACCGCTTTCTATCCTCGCAATGCCCTTGGATGGTGGTATCTGGCTTCTTATTGGAATGATCAAGAAAATGACTCAGTCGCTTTAAATACCCTCCGGGAATTTTATGAGGATATTTCTGATCTCACTTCACCCCATTCCTATGCAAATACTGTAGACTACGATCTGGGTGCCAACTACCTCAATGCCTATTACGGGAATCACGTAGATCGGCTCATCCAGATCAAAAATCAATACGATCCTGAAAACGTTTTTCACTGGCAGCAAAGCATTCCTTTGTCTCGGTGATATCTTGATAAAACAATCATGCGGATTTAAAAATTAATTATAATTTACTTTATATTAAGAAAATGCTAAGATGTTGGCCGAAACATAACTAAGGAAAATATATGTACATAAATCCAGTTGCAATTGGTCCATCTTTGAGGCCTCAGTCAAATGGAGTCAGCAATAGGTTCTCGATTTTGCGAAGTTTCCCCTTATTTTCCACAGTAGCAAAGGCGGTTCTCATTGCAATTGGCATCCTCGCTTCTATTCCTATTATAGACTCACCGCAAACCTCTCTGATAAGGCGCCCTCAACTAGAAAATTCAAACGCTCAAGAGAGGGAAATCCAAATGATGCCCGCTCAACAATCTTCCTTAAAACTTGATGAGTTGCAGCCTTCAAAAGTTGAAACGATTTCCAAACCCATCAGCATAAGAGCTCAAATCATTAGGACAGCTGTATTAGAGCTGCAAAAAATGAATCAGAACATGCAAGAAGTCATGGCTCGCCCGACAAAAAGCAATCTCCAACGAGGAGCCTACTATTCAAATCAATATTACGAAGCTTTAAAACAAACAAATCAGAAAAAAATAATAGAGGAGTTCAGAGAGCGAGGTGATTTTTTTCATGGATATTCTTCACAAGCTCATTTTACACATCTCCCAGGCCCTACCGATACCCAAAAATTGCCCATGGCCTACCGGATTAAACCAGGAATAAAATCTTCCGACGCTCTGCGTAGTTATCAGAACTCTCTTACTTTTACCGATTGTGGAAATGCTTGCGCGATCGGGATGTATCACGCTCTTCTAAATGTCTGGGGAGAAGAAAAATTTAATCGTATTTTTAGCTCGAGTTCTAAAACTCCTTTAGTCATTAGCACTATTTCTCCTAGTGATTCATTACGCCCACTGTATATTCCGAAAACTGTACCTGATAAACGCTATCGAGTGGGTGAAATTGTTCATTTTAGCAATATTCAGCCTCAATATAATAGAAAACACCGTCAAGGAGAAGGTGCCGGCTTCAACGTAGTATGCAGCGATGCAAACCCCAAACATCCCAAATTTGTCGGTTTTGGACTGCCTGTGGATGGCGCTTCGCCTCAGCAAATCGAACAGTTATTACTTGATGAGTACAATAAAATTCCCCTTGCCGATAAAGAAATTCTTCCTAGCTGGCTAGCAAGCCACCATTCTCAAGAAGTATATTCTCCTATGACTCTTAATCAATTTAAGGAATTAGGAGGGGGCAAAGTAGTTGGGGTGATTGGCTTTAATTATGATCTGATTGAGAAAATGGCAAAAGTCTCTCCAGAAGAAGGCGCTAAGCTCTATGCAAATGCTGGAAAGATAAACAAATACGTCCATCCAGATCAAAACAGTTATTGAGATTGCTTTATTTTCTAATCGCGATTGCAGTTATTTTATTCTCAATGGCTTAAATAACGCCGAGAATCACCGAGCAACACTCTCTTCTCGGTGTGCTCGGTGTGACGATTAGAAAACAAGCCAATGAATCGCGCCTAAATAATCCCTAATAACGCCAAAATCAAAATGATGATCAGTAGGGTCATCAATCCACCAAAAGGAGCATATCCCCAGTTGCGACTGTGATTCCATCGAGGAATCGCGCCAATTAACAGCAAAATTAAAATAACGATTAAAATTGTCCCAAGCATAAATTTATCCTCTTAGCTCGCTTTTCTTTTTTTGTCCTTGCGATGTGGCTCATCGCCTTTCTTTTTCTTGTCGTCCGTTCTCCAGAAGAAAGGATAGATAGGATCTTTGTCTTCATGAGCTAATTCCTCATGAGCGGCTATCTCCGAAGGTTTTTTTTCGCTCCAAAGTTGAGGAACATCTTTGCTTTTTTTCTGACGACCCTCTTGCCAATTTTTCATTTCCCGTTCGGCCTCTTCTTTTGTGTACCCATATCTCTTTTGGAGCTGGCTCAAGAACTTTTCGTATTTTCCATTGATTTTATCGAGATCATCATCTGTGAATTTGCTCCATTTCCCTTGGATTTTCCCTTTTAACTGGTCCCAATTCTCCTCAAATTTATCTCTACGCATAAATCTCCACCTTTTGTTTTATATTAATTGTATTTGAAATTAATTAATAATCATAAATTAACATGCTTATAATCAGTTGTTGATGGGGTTGGTGGGGGCTTATGCGCAAACTCAAATGTGAAATATTTTACTTCTTGATAACTCTGTTTTTTGATATGATCAATCTATGGAATTCAAGCTACCTAGATTGAAGATTAGTCGAGAATTAAGTCTTTTTGCTTCTAAAAAACTTAAGGAGAATGAGATCCGTGTTCCTCGGGCGTCAAAAGATATTTTGATTCAGCTGGCAGCAATTTCTCAGGTCATTCTCAAAGAGGGGATTCCAAACTATCTGGTCCTCAGAAAGTTAAAGGGGAAACTGGGGCATGGGATTTTTTTGCACCCTGATGTTGAACCGATCTTGAAAGGAGATGTGATCGCTCCTTATTCGGGAGAAGTTTTTTTGTCTCAGCAAAGAGAGGGAAATGACTCAGATTACGTCTTTTCTCTAGTTCCAGACCTGCTTCTCACAAAAAATGAGCAGCTTCTTTTGGATCCGAAGAGTCGCTATCATCCTCGCCGCCTCTATTCATTGGATCTAGATGCTGAGAAAGAGGGGAATTTTACCCGCTTTATCAATCATTGCGATAAACCCAATGTGGAGGCCGACTTTCTCCGAATTCCCACTAATTCGCTGGGTCTCGAGCCGTCTCCTTTTGAAATTCTTTATCGAGCCAAAAAAACGATCCGGCCCGGAGAGCAACTTCTTGTTTGTTATGATGGAGATGATAAGAGTTATTGGGGCGCTTTGAAAATTAAGCCTTTCCCGATGACGCCCAAAACATTTCAGGTTGACTCTTCTCTTAAGATTGTCAGTTCTAAAAAATCCTAATATTGCTACACTCGGACGTGCGTTCTAGCAAGGTTTAACTATGTTTTCAAAAATCGTCGCGATGGTTTTTATGGTCTTTTCTCTTTTCGGCAATCCGATTCATCATGTGGGTGTCTTTTGTGCGACCGATGAACAGGTTCCCGATATTTATAAGGACGAGGCGTATAAATTGGGTTCAGCCCTTTATCAGGCGGGACATGGCCTGGTGACGGGAGGCGGCAATAGCGGTCTGATGAACGCTGTTGTCAATGGATTCGCTGTCCACGCGGACACGCAGCATCTCCGAGGAGTAATTCCTTCCGTTTTCAAAGATTATAATGTGCATCATTTGAAAATCCCCGAAGGCAATTTAGTGTGGACCGACAATATTCACCAAAGGCTTCAGACTTTCCACGACCGTTGCGAGACGATGGTCATTTTGCCGGGGGGATTTGGAACTTTGCACGAATTGATGGACTTCATCGTTCCCAAACAATGGGGACTGCATGCTAAAAAGATCATCCTTCTCAACATCGATCACTATTGGGATTACCAATTGCTCCAATTCAAAGTCATGGTGGAAAAAAATGCGCTGAAGCAGAAACATCTCGATCTTCTCTATGTCGTCACAAGTGTTGAAGACTGTATGGAGGCGATCAAAACGGGGTGTGTCGCGCACGATGGCCTTACCGATCGTTATTGGGAAAAGAAGGGGTTATAATTTATTTCCTGCTGCTTTTGCAAAAAACATTGAGCCAGGTCTGGTTCGGACTCGGGTTTTGGCTTCTCGTATCCGCCACTTGCCAGATTTCGATGGGCGCAAAAATCCCTTCCAAATAGGAGAGAATTGTCTTCTCATTCAGATCGGAAAAAAATCGGTTGTCTGCAATCCGCTCGCTGTTCCCATATTTAAAACTCGCATAGAAAATGCCTGAGGGTTTTAGCGCCAGATGGAGTTTTTCGAGGATCGATCGGAGTTCCCGATAGGGAACATGGAGAAGAGAGGCAGAGGCCCAGATCGCATCGAACTCATTTTCGAAGAGGAGATCTTGAAAGAGACAGTGGAGCGTTGGTGTTCCTAAAAGTTCAGAAGAGATTTTGACCATTTCGATCGAGGCATCGAGGGCGACGACATCAAATCCCTGAGCTTTAAAATAGAGGGCATCGCGACCCACGCCACAGCCCGCATCGAGAATGCGCGCTTGAGGAGAGAGATGAGGGATGAATTTTTGATAGGCGTAGGAGATGTCTGCATGAATCGTCCGCTTATAAAAAGAGGCTGCATTTTGGTTGTAATAATCAATTGTATCCATTTCTACTCTTCCAAAAAAGGGAGAAAGTGGGCCTGCCAACCATGCCATTTTTGTAAGGGCATAATTTGTTTGGCGGTTAGCGGATAATAAGCTTTCAAAGGATTAAAAAATTGCGCCAAGGCCGACATACTTTTAGGATCTGATAAATATTGTTTATGCGTTATTGGAAATGCAAAATTCTCTTTAAATTCCTCTAAACGGTTTTTATATAGAGATAGTAATTCGATGAGCTTTGTAGATCCTTGAGTTTTCTTCAACTCATCGATCCAGTTTTCTAACAAGATGGGCGAAAGCAAAAATCTTTCGAGAAATATATTGAGGTATTCTTCTCTCACTTCCATCTCAACAGCTATCGGAGTCTCTCCACCTAGACCTAGCAAAGGGCCGCGGATAAAACACAATAGGTCGTGCGCACTGATATAAGAAGCTCTTTCGTCCTGCATGAGTTCTACTATGAGAGGGCGAGCTTCCGGTTTTAGAAGATAAAAAGGAAGTGCTTTAATGAGTATCCGATTGGCGAAATCATCTCTTTTTAATGTTTCAATTTGGGGGTGGTTTACTGCTTTTTCCCAGTCTCCCTTTTCGATCCACTGTTCGAATTCTGAGGGCGCAAGAGGCGGATCGATACTTGCGGCCTCTACGGGTATGAAAGGGGTAAATGGGATTGATTGAAAAGGAGCTTGGGAAACAGCCGAAGTCATTGAATCCTCAGGATTTAAGGGAAAATTTTAAACAGTCGTCGCGATCTTGTCAAGTTGAGAGACATATCTGGTTAACAATGAAAATTGAATGTATAATAGTAGGTATGAAAGTGGATTGTGCTAAATTTTTCTTTTACCCCTTGCATGAGGATCATTCGCCCTCGGTCAAGATTCTTTCGGTCATTGCGAATATCGCTTTGACAATTCTGAGTTGTGGACTTTATTTGATTGTCTTCGCTCTCGTTCATTGCAATGAGAAGTCAGAGGCCTCTCCGCTGATTCAAAGGAGTGTAATGGCTATGAGTCCTCTAGCTGTCGCGATTCCGCTTGTTCCAATGCCACCGGTAGCCTCACCATTGCCCGCTCAAACCGTGCCGCCAAAAGCCCAAACTCCGATCCTTCTCGCAAATCCAAGGCTGATGGCAGCGACGAACCCAATTCCGCCTGCAGCTCCCAAACGGGGATTTGTGGGTGTTGAGGCTTTGAAAAAACAGCAGAAAGACCATCTCGATAAACTGACTCAGTTTGCCCAAAAAGGGGAGTGGCGACATCTCCAAACGCATACGGAGCACCGCGACAGCGGTTTTGACTGGTGGATGTTTCCGACGGATCGAGCGAGCTCTCTCGGAGATCGCTATCAGGTCAATAGAGCTGATATTGAAGAGCTCAAGAAAGATCGGCAATTCATGGAAAATTACCGAGCCGGTGTCCTTCTTGTCGCTCACTCTTGGGGCTGGGATTTAGTGAATAGGCAAGATCTAACGAGTCGTGCGCTCCATTGGTCTCACTGGAATGTCCGTTTGGGCAAGATGCTCGATTCTCTTCGCCTTTTTGGCCAAGAGGATCTCCGACAAGCTCTTAGCTATTTCGTCAATTTGAAGGGGCTCCGGCCTACTTTAGAGCCGTGGATCCAACAACTTCTCCTTCCTTGAGTTCTTTGATCAGAAGCGTTACAGTCGCAGGGAAACGGAGTGATCTGTGTTTGATTACATTCAGGTTCCTGTCGTCGATATGCGGGAATTTCCGACTCGTGAGTCGAAAGTGGTCTCCCAAGCGCTGTGGGGCGAAAAGGTAAATATTCAAAACCGATCGGGCGATTGGCTTTCGATTGCGACGCCAGATGGGTATTCTGGTTGGGTCCCTCCTTCTTCCATCATCCAGAGAGAAGAAATTTATTCCGGCCACATCGAAGTCACCCGTCTCAGCGCCCACATCTATCCGATTCCCGATATCGAATTCGGCCCGCTAAAAACTCTCCCTTTCGGGTCTAAGCTACACATTCTCGAGTCTTCTGATCTCCGGTGGGTCAAAATTCTTTTGCCCGAAGAAAAGGAAGCCTATATTCAAAAAGGGGACATCGTCTCTGAGCCACCTATTCGCAACAAAAGGGATCTGATTCCTTTTAGTAAAAAGTTTCTCGATCTTCCGTATACCTGGGGGGGGCGTTCTAGTTTTGGCTATGACTGTTCCGGCTTTGTCCAGATGCTTTATCACCGTTTGGGAGTTCCCTTGCCACGCGATGCAAGGCAGCAAATTTGCGATGGCCGTCTAAAGTCCCTGGCCCTCGAAGAAATCACACCGGGCGATCTAATATTTTTTGGCAAATCAGAAGAGAAAATCGCCCATGTGGGGATGTGTCTTGAAGGCGCTTTTTTCATTCACGCGTCATCGAGAGAAAATAAGCCCTACTTGCGGATCAGTAGTCTTTCAGATCTCGAGTGGAGCGGCCACAAAGAGGCGACTTACCCCTTCAGGGCCGCTCGCAGAATTACTTAAGGTTTTTGCCAAAGCATTTTGCCGGTGTATCGATCCAAGCAAGTCAGATAGGTTTTATTGCCATTCCGATGCTTTGAAAAGACGATGATGCTATTTCCAGCGACTTGCCATGAGGTGATTTTAGCAAAGAACGATGTATCCCAAAGAGGATCTCCGTAATAGGAATACGCAGTTACTTTATCGCAGTCATCAAAGGATGAAATGAGATAAATTCCATCTTCTGCCAAAAGCATCCTTTCTTGTTGAAAGTCGTAGTCTCTGAGTCCATCGGCGTTTGCCAATGATCCTAAGCTGAGAAAAAGTCCTAAAGCTAACATGTAGAGTTTTTTCATAGAATCCTCTCCTTAAAGTTTTGAGGAGGAGAGACTTTATCGCATGTCTAGCTTATCTGGCAAGAGCCCAGAAGAAAAGGAAGGCCATGGCGACTTTTGCGCCGATAAGCATGAAAATTCGGTGGAAGTGACGGTCGACGAACAGTTTTACTTTTTCGCCCCAGAGCGCCATCGCGCCTCCTACAAGAACGAAACGGACGAGTCGTCCTGTCGCAAAGAAAATGGTAAAAGGAACAATCCCGAGTTGAAATACACCAGCCACAAGGCTTAGCGCTTTGAGGGGAAAAGGAATGAGGGCGCCGAAAAAGAGGGCCCAATGCTCATATTGGTGGAAATGGCCCGACAAACGATCAAAAGATCCTTGTGAAACGAGGTGAGGGATGACCCAAGAGCCCACCAAATCCCATAAGAAATGGCCGAGCAAATACCCAACTAGCCCACTGAGCACCGAGGCAATCGTCGCGATGCAGATATAGAGCAAAATATTATTTCGCTTCTGAAGACAGAAAAACATCAAAACGGCATCGAGAGGGATGAAAAGGACAATTTCTAAAAGAAATAAAAGACCCAGCCAGAGAGGCGCTCTACTCGACGAGGCCTTATGGATGGCCCAATTGTAAAACTTAGTCGTACTTTGTTTCATCGCCCGTATTATAAGTCTCTTGCTCTTTAAAAGATAGTCTTTGTAAGTAATTTATAATGAATAGGTTGTATAGACATTGTTGACGAGTCAAATTTTTTATTGTACGGTGAGCTCAAAGGAGAACTTTATGCGTGGCATATCTCGGAGACAGCCAAAAGGGTTGTATTTACTTTTTTTCACGGAATTGTGGGAGCGTTTTGGCTTCTACATGGTCCAGACGATCCTTGTTCTCTATTTGAGTAAGGGCCTTTCTTACAGCGATAGTTCAACCTACCTTCTTTATGGGGCCTTCAGTTCCATGCTCTATTTGACCCCTGTAATTGGAGGCTATATCGCCGACCGGTTCATCGGTTTCCGCCAATCGATTATTTTAGGGGCTATCCTTTTTACGATCGGCTATGCGGTGATGGCGATTCCGAACGAGCACGCCCTATTTTTGGGGCTTAGCATTGTGGTCATCGGCAATGGCTTTTTTAAGCCGAATGTCTCGAGCATTGTCGGGGATCTCTATGAGGCCAATGATGCGCGTCGCGATGGGGGCTTCACCCTTTTTTATATGGGAATCAATATCGGCGCCCTCCTTCCTCCTCTCTTTGCAGGGGCTCTTGTAGCTGCTTATACTTGGGGTTCGGGCTTTTTAGTCGCAGCTGTTGGAATGGTCATTTCGCTCATTACTTTTCTCTTGGGGAAAAGCCGACTTGGGGATGTGGGCCTTGTCCCCAGCATCAGTCCTGTCCATAAAAGCGGTTCATTCAAAGGGATGTTTTACGTTTTGCTTTTTGTCGGAATTTTGGTTTCCATCGGCGTTCTTCATATCTTACTCTTACACCCTCGAGAAGCGAATCTCATCCTCGTGCTCGCTTCTTTGGGAATCATTGCAGCGGTTCTTTTTTTCCTTTTTAAAGAGCTTCCCGAGCAACGCCGCAAAATGATCGCTTGTTTGATCCTTATCCTCATTTCCGTTGGGTTTTGGGCTATTTACAATCAAACCTTTACCTCGATGATGCTCTTCGCTGACCGGAATATGTCGAAAGAGTTTTTGGGCTTTACCATTGATGCTGAGTTCACTCTCTTCTTCAATTCGTTTTTCATTATCGTCCTCAGCCCTTTCTTGAGCTGGCTTTGGATCCGCCTCGACGAAAAGAAGAAAAACCCCTCCACTCCACTAAAATTTAGCCTTGGCGTTCTTTGTATGGCTATTGGCTTTTTAGTTCTTTCTGCGGGGATCTCTATTTTCAATACCAATGGAGAGACATCTCCCTGGTGGTTGGTTCTCAGTTATTTTATCCAGACAGTGGGAGAATTACTTCTCTCCCCCATAGGTTTGGCGATGGTCACCCGCCTCTCTCCCCGTCATCTCATCGGGATGATGATGGGCGTTTGGTTCTTGACCCAATCAGCGGCTTTTGCCATTGGGGGAGGCCTGGCTACCTTTTCGGATGTTCCTAAAGAGGTCACGGGCCCCGCTTCGCTTGCCATTTACAGCCATGCCTTTTTAATCTACGGCCTTATTTCTCTGGCTCTTGCCATCGTGAGTTTTGCGCTCATTCCCTATTTAAGAAAAATGATCGGCACTACAAATGGCCCGGTCTTAACACCGAAACGGTAAACTATGACGAAACATCTCTGGAAACTCATTCTTCTCGTTATTTTGGCAGTTCTCGTTTTTTTCTGGTTGATTAAAGCGCCGATCATGTCCTCTTATTTAAGCAATAAAATGAAAGTCCCAGTTTCTGTGGGAACGATCAGCATGTGGCCTTCCAAGACAACCATTCATAACTTTAAAATCATGAATCCTCATGGATACAAATCGAAAACTGCTTTTAAAGCGGATCGGACTGAGATCGATTATCAATTCAAGCATCTATTTGCCGATCCATCGGAAATCAATCAGATCACTCTCGATACAGTTTTTCTCAGCATTGAGCTGACCAATGCAACGGGTTCAGAGAACAATTGGACTGCAATTGGTTCCCGAATGCCGAAGGAGCCGTCAAAAAAGGAAGTGATCATCCATAGCCTGACCCTCAATAATATCACGGTTGAGGTCCAGGGGATTGGAGCAAAGCTTCTGGGAGTGGCTGGCACGCGCCATTTCGATCGAATGCAATTCAATGAAATCGATAGTAGAGAAGGATTTCCGACGAAAGAGCTCGTGAACAAGATTTTTGAAGGGGCTGGAATTCAACAATTTCTGAAGAACTTCTTCAATCCCGCAAATCAGATCCAAAAGGCGTTAAATCCATTCAATATATTCGGGAAAGCGGAGAATGTGGAAACGGAGAATTAATTCTCCGTTTCCCTCTAAAACTTAGCAAACAGTAATTGAGTAGGCCGAGTCTGGGTTTTCAACATTAGATAAGCTTGCAGCTTGATCTTCTAGTTGAGTTTGAGAGATCATGTTGAAATTTGTTAAGTCAATGTTTGATATATTGTGTACGTTCATTTTATTCACCATCTTTATTTATTATTAATCTTACATTAATAATATTACAATAAAATGAATATCGTTGCCATAGTTTTTTGTCTCTGTAATCTATACCGAAAACAGAGAATTGCCTTTAAAATTCCCATCCCTTATTCTTCTTAGAAAATTATGACTCCAATACAAGTAATCCACTTCTATCCGAAGAGTACCTATTTTAATAAAAATGATAGGGGCGAATCGATCTCATGCGAATGCAGTTCCTTTCTAGGAAAAAAGGGTAACGAGGAAGCCGATTTGTATCGGCTTGTTGTGCGGGTCAGCGATGGAGCTTATCAAATATTCAAAGCAATCCAAGCAAATCCCGAAAGCCTGTTTCTCGATGCCCAATGCAGAAATGTCACTGATATTACTATCATGCGAGAGTGGACGTTCCCCATATCCCCAAAATAATCCGATCAAAAAAAAGCCCCCGGGAATTCCCGGGGGCTTATAAGACTTTAACTAGTCTGGGGTGCGGGGGGCTTGCCCCCGACTAGTTCTGCATTTTGCGTTTAATAGTCCATTTCTCCGCCAGCTGGAGCTGTTGCTTTGTCTGACTCTTCGTCGGTGATGATCGCCTCAGTGGTGAGGAGAAGTCCTGCGATAGAAGCAGCGAACTGCAGAGCGCAGCGAACCACTTTTGTCGGGTCGACAATTCCTTTCTCGATCATGTTCACATAGACGTCTTCAGAGGCATCATAACCTTCTTGAGGTCCCATTGAAGCGACTTTCTGAACAACGATCGATCCCTCTTTGCCCGCGTTTTCAGCGATTTGGCGAAGTGGGTAGGAGAGAGAGCGAACGATGATCTCAGCGCCGATTTTTACATCGCCTGTGAGTTTTGCAATCGCTTTCTCTAAGACAGGCAAGCAGCGGATCAAAGCTGCGCCGCCGCCAGGGACGATCCCTTCTTCGACAGCCGCTTTAGTCGCTTCTTTTGCATCGTCGACGCGGTCTTTTTTCTCTTTCATTTCCAATTCAGTCGCAGCTCCGACGCGAATCACTGCCACGCCGCCTGATAACTTGGCAAGGCGCTCTTGGAGTTTTTCTTTGTCGTAATCGGAAGTCGCTTCCTGGATTTGACGCTTCAGAAGAGCAATCCGGTCTTGGATCGCTTTTTTGTCGCCTGCGCCGTCGATGAGAGTCGTGTCTTCTTTCTTGACGAGGACTTTCTTCACGCGGCCTAGCATGTCGAGAGTGACTTTCTCGAGTTGGATGCCGAGTTCTTCACTGACGAATTGTCCACCAGTGAGGATTGCGATGTCTTCGAGCATTGCTTTGCGGCGATCGCCAAAGCCAGGCGCTTTCACAGCGACGACTTTTAGGCCGGCGCGGAGGCGGTTGACGACGAGTGTTGCGAGAGCTTCCCCTTCAATGTCTTCCGCAATGATGACGAGCGGTTTGCCCGATTCAGCAGCCGCTTGGAGAACTGGGAGGAATTCCTTCATCGAAGAGATCTTTTTCTCATAGATGAGGATGTATGCGTTTTCATATTCGCAGACGAGCGATTCAGCGTTGGTGACGAAATAAGCCGAAACATAGCCCCGGTCAAAATTCATCCCTTCAACGACTTCAAGCGTCGTCTCAAAACCTTTCGCTTCTTCGACAGTGATCGTGCCGTCTTTACCCACTCGCTCCATCGCTTTAGCGATGATTGAGCCGATGTCAGCATCTCCGTTCGCAGAGATCGTCGCGACTTGGGCGATTTCTTTGGTGTCTTTGATCGGCTT
>Ga0206803_1099_pt1 | contig 18231 bp, 19 predicted proteins | sample Alteio_BWOrgCont_61_FD_152909 | JGI IMG/M metagenome (GOLD analysis project Ga0206803, IMG submission 152909) | Enriched cells from forest soil in Barre Woods Harvard Forest LTER site, Petersham, Massachusetts, United States -... | ecosystem: Environmental > Terrestrial > Soil > Temperate forest >... | reverse complement strand
ATCCAGCACAGGTCGAGCTCCATCTTGACCAGGTTCGGGTCGCACATTTCGAGGAGGATATCGTATGGAAGTTTCCCGTCGACGGGTAGGAACTCGAACCAGTGATTGTGATAGGCAAACTGGACGCCTGCCTTCTTACTGGCTTCGCCGGCGCGGTTGAAAGTTTCCGCCGCGTGCTTCCAACTGTCAGGCTGCTGGCGGACGTCTGGGGGAATCCAGGGACATACGATGTAGCTCTGGCCAATGATTTTGGCGGACTCGATCTGCTCCGGCCATTTGTCGCCGAGCACATCCCACGGAACATGGCAGGAGGGTGAGACCAGACCATGGCGATCAATCGCGGCTCGTACCTCTTTCGGCGAGTGATCGAAGTATCCGGCGAATTCGACTTCCGGGTAGCCGATCGCTGCAACTTTGGCCAGAGTACCGTCGAAGTCAGCCTTCAACTCATCGCGCACGCTGTAGAGTTGTACGCCGAGCCTATCGATCTTGTGGTCCGGCGCGGCCCAGCCAATTCGGTTGGCCAGCAGCGTCGCAGCGGTAACGGTGGTGGCGGTCTCAAGGAAGGTGCGGCGATTCATCATGGCATTTCTCCGGACGTGGGGTCGGGACCTCGATCATTATACGCACGAAGACGTAGCCGGACTGCCGCAATCGGGTTAGACAAACTGCGCGGCAACCCCATGGGACGTTGCCGATCGGCAGGAGTATTACTTCGACGGAACTACCTGCAGGTTGTTGGTCACTGAGAAAGAGCCGGACACGCCGTTGGCACGCAATCCGACTATGTTCTTGTCGCTCTCACTGTCCACTAGTCCTTCAAGCGTGACGTTGCCATTCTTCACGATGATCCGAATTTGCTTTTGCACACCGAGTGCATACTTCTCCAGCGCTGGATATCCGTAGATCGCGCGGTACAAGCGTAGGCGCAGACCATCATCCATGGGTGACGGGGGAAGTACCTCGATCTGGTTATCCACCTTCTCGACCCCTTCGATGTGCTTTACTACGTTCTCAGCATCTGACTTGAGCGAAGGCCGTACGACTTGCCCGAGCAACGTGACCGTATAACCCTCCACTTTATAAGAGAGGTTGTCGAACACGGTGAAATACGGGAGCATGCGAAGTTCATGGCCAACTTCCCGCGTGACGCGTTCTTGAGCCTTCGCTGAGGCCTGGTCACGATCCTGAGCGAAGCCCTGCGCCGCGAGCGATAACAGAGTAATGACGAGAATCGCTAACCCGGACTTCATAATGGTTTCTCCTTTCTCGAAGTTTCCCGGAAGGGGACAGTCTACTCCGACCCGGCGGGAGCCTGAACCCTTATTATGAGGACCTACAATGTTTGCTGGAGTCGGCAATTTGTACCTCCAATGGTATTCACTATTGAGGCGCGGCCGTGGCAGAAGGTTGCTGAAAATCCATGCTTGGTAAACTCCAAGAATAGGGTGGGGCCATGCAGCACTTGAGTCCGCATGACGTGATGACCATGTTCATGGCCCTAGCCACCCTGCTGGGGTGCGCCAAGCTGGCGGCGGAGTTGATGCAGAAGATCGGCCAGCCATCAATTCTTGGCGAGATCTCCGTTGGGATTTTCCTGGGCCCGACTGTGCTCGGACACTACCGGCCCCACTTGTACCAAGCCCTTTTTCCCGCCACCGGGCCGATGCCGATCGTACTCGATACAGTGACCACGTTGGGGGTTGTTTTCTTCCTGCTGACAGCCGGGCTCGAGATCGACCTGCGCAGCATCTTCCGGCAGGGCAAGAGCGCGTTGTTGGTCAGCTTGTTCGGCGTGGCATTTCCCTTTGCCGCTGGCTTCCTGGCCGCCGGAGCTTTTCCCCGCTATATGGGTGCCGAAGCAGGCGCCAACAATTTGATCTTCGCGCTGTTCGTGGGCACGGCGCTGTCGATTTCGGCGTTGCCGGTAATCGCCAAGATCCTGATGGACCTGAATCTGCTGCGCACAGAGATGGGCACGGTCATCATTTCGTCGGCCATGTTCGACGATCTCGTGGGGTGGATTCTGTTCTCGTTTGTGCTGGGGATGATGCATCCCCCAGCCGGCGGGAGCATCGGCGATGGGGTAAAACACACAATCGTGCTGGTCGTGCTGTTCGTGGGTATCACGTTGACCCTGGGGCGCTGGTTGATCGACAAAATCCTGCCCGTATTGCAGACGCACACCACATGGCCAGGCGGCGTTTTGGGGTTTATTTTCACGCTCACCATGGCGGGAGCGGCATTCACCGAATATGCCGGCATTCATGCGGTGTTTGGAGCGTTTGTAATTGGCATCGCCATCGGAGAATCCGGACATCTGCGCCAGCGCACCTCTCAGCACATTCACCAGATCGTGACCAACGTCTTCGCTCCATTTTTCTTTGCCAGCATCGGATTGCGCACGAACTTTGTTTCGAACTTTCACCTGGGGTTGACTGCGACGGTGATCGGCGTGGCCTGCGTGGGCAAGTTGGTGGGAGCAGGTTGGGGCGCCCGACTGGGTGGCATGGACCGCACCTCGTCCCTGGCTGTGGGTCTGGCCATGAATGCGCGCGGAGCCATGGAAATCATTCTCGGGATCCTTGCACTACAGGCGGGCTTGATCCGCGAGAACATGTTCGTAGCGATGGTGGTTATGGCGTTGCTCACTTCGCTGATATCCGCACCGGCCATTCACTTCCTGATTCGCAGAAGGCGAACCCTCACCCTGAAAGACACCGTCACTGCCAAGCTGTTCTTGCCCAACCTGACGGCAACCACCAGGCTGGGAGCCCTGCGGGAAATGTGCGAGGTCGCCGCCGAGGCGGCGAGCAATGCTCCGGAGAGATTGCTTCGCCTGGTGTCGGAGCGCGAGCATGTGATCCCAAGCGGCTGGGAAAATCAATTGGCAGTGCCCAATGCGCGTGTGGATGGACTGACGCGGCCGCTGGTGGTGGTGGCGAAATCGCAGGGGATTGATTTTGATGCGCGCGACGGCAAGCCCGCGCGGCTCATTATCATGATCCTGACTGGAGATAACCAGTCGCAACACGACCTACTGGGAGATGCGAGTGAACTGTTCAGCCGCAAAGAGGCCGTTGACCAGGCGATCAATGCGAGCAGCTTTTTGGAACTGGTAGCGGCTCTGAACGCACCAGTAAGGTAACCTTTTGGGTGTGGCACCCCCCGATCCGCAATCTAGAGTTGACTGACGCTACGGAACAATGCGGCAACGTTCTCCGGAAGAGTTTCATCGAGCTTGCGGGCCAGCCATTCCTGTAGTTCCGACCTCTGGGATGAAGCCAGAGATTGAAACTCCAGTCCAACCAGGCCTCCTTGACCACTCCAGCACACCCGCGTTTTCGAGAAGATCTGGCCGGGCCGGTCGGGCAGGCTAAAGCGCACGGCTTTCGCCAGGGTCGGGTCGAGCATGGTGCGGGCACTGATCGCAACCCCACCCTCGCTGATGTTCACGGTCTGGCACTGGAATTCTTCCGGTTCACGCGCTCTCACGAAGGCGGGAACCGTGATGAGGCAGCGGAAGTAGCGCCGCCGCTCACGCACAACAAGTCCGTAGAGTTTGGTTGATCGACGCAGCCGAGAGTGGCCTCGGCAACACAAAAGTCGAGTCCAATTTGACGCCTGGCGTCGGAGCCCCATCTCCACCAGTAATGGCGAAGGTGACGGCGGTTCGATTTGCTCGAGAAAAACGAAGCTGCTCCATCACCAGCAGCGCCCCCTCCCCTAGCAGAAGATCAACGATTACAGCTTCGAACTTCTGCTTATCCAAGAGCCGCGCTGCGGCAAACACTTCTCCGCAGATCTCGGCCCGTATAGCAAGCGGCTTCAGGGATTCGATGATTAACCGCTGGGCTTCTGCATCTTTGCACACAACCAATGCGGTCGCGGCAGCTGCGTTCTCTGCGAGCTCGTTCATTTCGGGCTCTCCTGTGCTGAGCCGGACTTGCCCTCCGACGGGGGCGAACTTCGAAGCGGCACTCCCCTTGTCATGTGCAGGAGCGTCACCAGCAGCGCTCCGCTCGCGGAACTGAACAAGCCCAATCCCAAAAACAACAAATAGTTCACGGTTCGCTCTCCTACCGAGCCACCTGAATGCGACTTGCGGTCATTAGGTAAACCGATGGTGTGCCGCGAGCGGGATCAGTGTCAATCTAATTAGCGGCTGCGTATACTACAAGTTAATAAGTAAATTATTCAGTTAGTAAGTAAAACGTTAGTAACATCAATAAGTGAGGACTGCTCCTCTGTCGCAAAGTGATCCAGTCTCGCGCAGTTGGAGCTTTCACCCGAAACGCGCGTCGCGCCTCGGGCAAGATCGTATGCCGTTGTTTACTCTTGTGCCAGCGGCAATTTGGCGCTGCCCTTGGCGCAGCAATCCGTGTATCCTCGGGGACATGCGGTAAATCCCTAAAGGGAGCGTGCATGGCTGATCTAGATGCGGTTCTAGAGCAGTTGAGACAAGAACGTAAACGTGCGGAGGGTGAGCTTAGACAACTGGAGAAAGTGATTGCACAACTGAGCAGGGTGAGGGGCGGAAGATCGCGCGCCTCGTCAGGCCCGGGCAATCGCATGAAGCGCCAGCTGTCGTCGGCAGCCCGAGAGCGCATCGCGGCAGCGCAAAGAGCGCGCTGGGCGAAGGTGCGCGCGCTGTCCAAGAAATCGTCGTGAATTCGCGACGACGCTTTGAGCGGTAAGGTTAAACGCGCCGGTGCAGTAAGCGGGCAGAGACGGTATGGCTCCCGCCAACTGCACCGGCTTTTGCCTGTTTACGCGGATTTACGCCGAAACGCTGAGGCCTCCACTGGCGGAGGAACTGCCTGACGAACTGCTCGTAGAAGCCGAACTGCCGCTAGCAGTAGAAGAGGACTCGCTCAATAGATTCAGGACAATCTGTTCGTTGCTGTTGGGACTCAGATTGAACGTAATCTGTTGTTCGTTAGAGCTCGGACTCCCAATACTGAGAGCGACTTGCTCCCCTCCGCCGCTGGTCGGCGTGAGGTTAATGGTGATCTGCTCAGGGCTGACACCGCTGCCGCTGTTGCTGAGGTTGAGAACAATCTCGGGGCCGCTGCTGGAAGCGGGGCTGTTGGAGGTCGGGCTGGCACTGCTATTGCTGAGGTTGAGGATAATTTCGGGCACGCTACTGGAAGCGGGGCTCGTGCTCACTGGGGCCTGGGTGCCGGCGCCACGTTGAAACGTGCTTTGGAGCGTGCTGAAGGCCGCTTGGGCACCCGCCAGATCTCCCGACTGCAGAGCTTGTCCAAGGGCGGTGAAATCCTGCTCGCGCTGGGTGCGCGAGAACGCTTCCCCACTGGCGAACGGGCCGCTCTGCCCGAGCTGCACAATGTTATTGTAGGCACTTTGAGCACCGGCCAAATCGTTGGAACCCAGCGCTTGTCCGAGTTGTTGCAGATCGCTCTGCCGAGTTTGAAAGTACTGCTCGACCTGCTGGTAAATGGAACTGCCGGAAATGGCTGCTGTCGACATTGGTATCTCCTCAGAAAATGGTTGATCGGACCAGGAATGCCCTTGGGGCTTCTGCCATCCAAGGGCCATATCGGCTCTATAAAGACAAACTTTAAGAGCATGTTGCGCGCTGCCAACGGCGACGAAAGGCGTGAACGCCACTTCTGTTCATCGGATGGAACGTAGCGCTCTGATCGGGCTTTCACCCACATCAGCAACACGTTGTGCTTCTTCAATCTCGCGAGCTTGGCCTCTTGATTTGGCGATAGGCGGGAACGACTCAACCCTGGCGCAGCGCGGAGATGATCGGCAATCGTGCGGCACGGGCCGCCGGCAAAAGGCTGCCCACCACTCCCATGGTCGCGGCAAACAAAATGCCGTAACCGAGATCAGCCGCGGTTACCCGAAAAGCGAAGGAGATTTCACCCATGCCCGCTGTGGTGCGGGCGCTCATACCGTTAATCAAGAACGACAGCAGACATCCTAAAACGCCGCCGGCGACAGCGAGGAGCAATCCTTCCAGCACGAACGCCATCAACACGGCTCCACGCGAGAAGCCTAGAGCGCGAAGCGTGCCTACTTCACGTGTACGATTCGCGACAATGGCATACATCGTGTTCATGGCGGCGAAAATCGCGCCGATTCCCATCACCACTCCAACGAAAGCTGCCAGGCCTCGCAGGAATCCGATTAGCGGGCCTGCCTCGCCTTCATAATATTCTCGCTCATTTGTCACCGTGAGCGGATATTGCAGATTCGCTTCCAGTTCTCGATCGAAGGCGGACAAAACTCTGGCATCCGTCAGACGAACGGTCAAAGAATTCTCCGTACCGGCACGATTGAAGGCAGACGCCATAGCGTCAAGATCGCCCACAATCTCACTCTCAAACGAACTGCCTTCGGCGGAGAAAACTCCCACGACTTCGAACTCGCGTTTCATCAAGGAAATCCGCGAACCAATTTGAAGTCCGCGGATTCGGCTCTGGGCCTGTTTCCCGACGGCGATCTCGAATAGTCCCGGTCGGGCCCAGCGGCCCCCGACGATGTTGAGGCTCGTTCGCACCTTGAACGCCGCAGGCGTCACGCCGCGGACTCCGAGATTCGTCAACTCGTCGTCGCTTCGTCTCGGAAGTGCGACCACGGCCACAATCTCGGGAGAGACCAGAGGAGATCCATCGCTACCGCGTGCGATCCGCGGATCGTTTGCGACCCAGTCGCCGGCTGCCTTGCTGAACGAAGATCCGAGTTCCGACATTGCACCTTTTTCGAGCACAATGGCATTTTCCGGACTGCCGCTGGCGCGCAGCGCAAGACGAAAGCCGCTAGCCATGGAAAGCAATCCGACAAAAACCGTAACGACAAGTCCGATCCCGATCGTCGCCAGCAGCGTCGATTTCCAGCGGACGCCCAGGCTGCGGAAGCTGTATGTGATCGGTAGTGCCATATCAGGTCTGCCTCAGCAGTTCCGTGACTCTCGCGCGATAGGCAGAAACGGATGGAAACAAGCCTCCTACCAGCCCCAGAAACATCCCAATAAAAACTCCCGCGCTTGCGATCGTTGGCGGCACGTTCATCTTAGGGAATCTGCGCACCAAATCCCCGATGACGGGGACGACGGGCAGTATATCGACGAGAAAACGGCCGAGAAGCAGCCCGACTGCCGCGCCGACTATACCGAGCAAGACCCCTTCGGCCAGAATCAACCCCAGCACGAGTCGGCCGGAGAAACCCAGAGTCTTCAGCACTCCAATCTCTGTGCGACGTTCGCGCACCGCCATACTCATGGTGTTTGCAGTGACCAGCAGAAGCGTAAACATAACCGCCAGCCCGATCCCATTCAGTAGCAGGACAAGGTTCCCGCCGAGCATTCCAGCGTTGGCGCGGTATTGCGCCTCGGTTTCTGTGTGCGTTTGCGCGTCACTGTTCTCAAATAGATCATCAATCGCGTGACTGATCACGCCGGCTTCCTTCGGGTTGGCGATCTCCACGCGATAGGTGCGCACGCCCGCTTTCCTGCCCGTCATTTCGTCAAGATACTTGTAATGTAGGAACAGCGTTGACTCATTCGTGCCGGGGTAGCGCGTTTGGTCTGTCTGGTAAATGGCGCTGACGACAAACTCGAAGGGTTTTCCAATTCGATAGATATTGCTCGTTAACTGAAGTGCATCGCCAGCCTTCCAGTTAAACTGTTCTGCGAGTGCACGGCCTACGATGCAGCTGCGCTGGTCCCCGAGGAACGCTTTCTTCTCGGCTTCGGTCAATATGTATTCCGGATACATGGCCAGAAAGTTCTCACCTTCAATGGCAAAGTTCGCGAATTCACTGTCCGGATTATTTACATCGCGCATGCCGCCAAAATAGTTCGCCGCAGCGACCCGCATCACCCCCGGCACCGCCGCAATGCGCTCTTCGTATGCGTTTGGCAGGCTATAAAAGCGACTGACGTTGTTGCGCGTAATCAACCTGGCCGCCCCCTGGTTGAGAGACCCGTGCAGCGACGCCACGAACGTCTGCAACGTGCAGAACAAGAATATGCATACGGCAATACCGGCGGCCGTGCTCGCGGTCCGAATCCAGTTTTGCTGCAGGTGTTTCAAGACGAAAGGTATCCATTTCATGGTTAAGCTCCCAGCAGCACGCCCTTCTCCAGATGCTTTTGCGAATGTGCACGACCGGCGGCACGCGGATCATGGGTGACCATCACAATCGTCTTGCCGAATTGATGGTTCAGGGCTTGCATCAAGTCGAGGACTTCGTCGGCGCTCTTGGCATCGAGATCGCCAGTGGGCTCATCGGCAACGAGGATCTGCGGGTCAGTCACAATGGCGCGCGCAATGGCGACACGCTGTTCCTGGCCTCCCGATAATTGCCGGGGATAGTGTTCCGCCCTGTCGACTATACCGACCGTGCGGAGCGCGATGAGTGCGCGTTCCCGGCGCTGTTTCCTCGAGAGCGAGGTAAGCATCAGGGGCAGTTCCACGTTCCCCACCGCCGTGAGCACAGGTATGAGGTTATAGAATTGAAAGATGAAGCCCACGCTTCGGCTGCGCCATTTTGCCAAGGCCGCTTCGGAGAGTGTGGTCACGTCCGTGCCGTGAACCAGCACCGAACCGGAGGTCGGGCGATCGATGCCGGCGATCAGATTGAGCAAGGTTGTCTTGCCCGAGCCTGACGGCCCCATTAAGGCGATGAACTGGCCTTGCGGAATGGACAACTCAATGTTCTCCAGCACCGGGATCGCTTGACCATCGCGCCTGTAAGTCTTGCAGACACCCTTTAGCTTTACTGCTGCCTGGTCAGCGTCTACGTCTGGTTCGTGCATTCGGCTTCCTCAGTTCGTGGTTTTCACCGTGTTGCCGTCTTTCAGTGTGCTGGGCGGCCGCAGCACCAAGGCCTCCGTACCTGCGAGTCCATCTGCCATGATCGCCTCGCCCTGGGCTTCTCCGCCGATGGACACGGGTACGAGATGAACTTTTTTCTGGCTATCCACAATGAAAACGGCAGTCGTTCCATTTCCCGTAACCAGAGCATCTTTCGGAACCGTGATGATCGGGCTGGCGCTGCCCGGTGACTTCTTAGCGGATTCGAGGAAAGTAATTTTCGCGGACATTTCCGGCCGCAGGTTCTCATCCTTCTCGAGCAGCCGCACCTTCACCATGATGGTTGCCTTGGTACGGTCTGCCGTCGGTATCACCTGGCGAAGCACCGCGCGATAGGTGTGATCGGGAATGGCGTCTAGTGAAATCTGGGCAGGCTGATTTCGCCGCAACTTGGCGATATTCGTTTCACTCACGTCGGCCTCGGCTTCGAGCGTCGTCATATCAGCGATGCCCACGATTGCGCCAGAAGAGGTAGAGAGATTCACTCCCGGCGGGATTGGCGCAACGCTCTCGCCTACCTCGGCCATTTTCTTCACCACCACACCGGCAAACGGTGCGCGGATTACGGTGTTCTGGAAGTTGGCCTCGGCGAGCGACAGACTTGCTTTGCTTTGTGACAGCGCAGCTTCCGCTACGCGGACTCGGCTCATGGCCGCCTGTAATTGGTCTTGCGAGACCACCCCATCGCTCGCCAAACCCTGCGTCAAACGCAATTGGCGCTGTTTCTCGGCGAGATCTGCGTTCGCCTGTTGCACTCCCGCGCGAGCGACCTCAATCTGCGCCTGAAGATCCGCATTGTCGAGACGGGCAATCACTTGTCCGGCTGTGACCCAACTTCCTTCGTCCACGTCCAATTCTGCGAGCCGGCCCTGAATTTTGGCGGAGACCACCGCTTTGCGTCGAGCGACAAGATACCCGGAAGCGCTGAGGATTGCCCTTGCAGGCGAGTCAATCGAACGCCTTACTGTCGGACGAATGGTTGCGACCTCTTGCGCGGTGATCTGGCCGCGTTCGAGGTACAGAACCACTGCGGCTGCCGCCACGAGGACCAAGACGACACCAAAGATGCCTCGCCGCAATCGGCGCGAGCCGCCGGCTCCGCGATCAATTCGCAACGCACACAGATCCGACGTCAGTTGGTTCGCTGCCTCAGTGTCTCGGTCCACACCGACATAGTGGCCGAAAATCGAGCATCACTCGCACGCATTTGGATGAGCGGTCAAAATCGTGCGGCCAACGGTCGCAGCGCGTGGCCGCAAGTTTGCGTGACCCCAGGTCCAGTGGGATACTGCAACTCTCGAATGAGTGTGCAAAGCACAGGTATGGCGAAGCTCCAGAAAACTGCCCACCGGCTTGTGGGCGGACGGGCCTACTACGTGAGCAATTTTGTTGCGTGGGGCCTATTTGGGCTGTTGCAGTATGAGCTGCCAGGACCACGCGGCCTTCCCGTCGCCATGGGCGCGATTGCTTGGTGCGGCACAGGGTTGCTCGGCACCCACCTCCTGGCGTGGTACGCCGACCGACGCAACTGGAAAACCATATCCCAGCTTGTAATTCCGTTTGCGGTAGGGACCTTGGTCCTGTCGGCAGCGATGAATGCAGACCGCGCCGCCGTAGGCATCCTGTGGTTCCATGAGCCCTTTCGATCGACACACGGCTGGTGGGTGCCCGCGCATTACGTGCAAGGCGTCCTCGTCGTTTCGGTTTGGTGCGCGGTGGTGCTTACTGCCAACGAAGTGAACCACCGCAGGTCGGCGGAGACGGAGGCTTTGCGATTGGCCCTAATTGCGCAAACCTCACAATTTCGCGCTTTGCGCTCGCAACTGAATCCACATTTTCTTTTTAACTGCCTCAACAGCCTGCGCGAGCTCATTGACGAGGACCGTGATCGCGCAAAACAGGTTATCGACCAGCTTTCTGCGTTATTGCGGTACACCTTGCGGGCGGACCGTGTGGAGACCGTCTCTCTGAAAGAGGAACTTGAGGCGGTAGAGGATTATCTGACACTGGAAAAGGTTCGGTTTGAAGAGCGGCTGCGCACACGCTTTGACATCGACCCTCAGAGTCTGGAGGCCAGGCTGCCTCCTATGCTGCTGCAGACTCTTGCTGAAAACGGCGTCAAACACGGGATCGCACGTCTACCCGCGGGCGGCGAGCTAGCTGTTGTCACCCAGGCACTCGAAGGAAAACTGCACATCGAAGTCACCAACACGGGTAAATTGTCGGACGCGACCGAAGGTTCACCTGCTGTCGGCCTCGACAACGCGCGCGAGCGTCTGCGCCTGATGTATGGCGACAGCGCGTCGCTCACGTTGGCCGCTGCCGGCGATTCCAAAGTGCGGGCCGACGTTGTGATACCTCTTCATTCCAACGGTTTGCCATCTTGAGAGCGCTGATCATCGACGACGAAAGGTTGGCACGGAGTGCATTGCGGCGGCTGCTGAGTGCTCATCCCGAGGTCAAGATCATCGGCGAGGCGGCGAACCCTGACGAAGCCATTCGCGCCATAGAAAAAACGTCACCCGATATTCTTTTCCTCGATGTTGAAATGCCGGGTGGCAGCGGCTTTGATCTGCTGGAAAAACTGGAGGATGTGCCTGCCGTAATCTTCACGACGGCCTACGATGAATATGCTGTGCGGGCTTTTGAGGTCAGCGCGCTCGACTACTTAGTGAAGCCGATCACTGCACCGCGTCTGGCGGCGGCTTTAGGTCGCGCACAAAAGGCTTTGGCCGCCATTCTTAAAGAGCGCTCCAACATCGAGGATCCGTCCACCGTTCATCAGATCTTTGTGCGCGACGGCGATCGCTGCTGGATCGTGCGCCTTGCTGATATTTCCCTGTTGGAGTCCGAGGGCAATTACACGCGCCTCCATTTTAGCGGCAACGCTCCTCTCATCTTTCGCTCGCTAACCGCCATCGAGCAACGGCTTAGCCCTGCAACATTTTTTCGCGCGAACCGTTCCCAAATCGTCAACCTCAGCTGGATCGAAGCCGCTGAAAACGATACCGACGGCCGGTTGAGTATCAAGCTGCGCAACGGCAAGCAGGTCGAGGTTTCGCGTCGACAGTCCAGAAGTCTAAAAGAGCTTCTCAGTCTCTGAGATCGGCGGCAGGGGAAGGCCCGGCAAAACCGCAAGCGCTGCCAGCAGCGGGAAAATCCAGCGTGTTGGACCCTGGCCGTGGCGGATGAGCGACTGATCAAGCACGGCAGCTTTGCGGTGAGCAAACTGGCGAAGCAGCCAGAAGACGATCAAATGGGCGACCAGCGAGATCGCGATGGCCGCACTCAGCAAGATGGCAGACAATAGCAGGTCATGCCAGTTTCCCTCGAAGAAACGGATCCTTTTCAGCGCCGACACTTGGATGCAGATGAAGTGCAGAGGGCTGTCGGTGGGCCAGATTGCCGCCTTGAATCCCCTAACGGCAAAATACGAAGAAACCGGTAAGTCCCGTATCGTTCCGAATATTGCGGCATTGAACGTGAAATCAATCGCCGCAACTGGACTCTGCACTTGGGAGACCCTACAGCTCCTCAGGCTCGAATCTACAGGCTCATCCGTAAATTCGACTTGCAAGTCTCCGCATCTCACATCGGCAATCCCACGAACTGAAGTTATGAACGGACAGAGCAGCAGAGATTGAAACTATTAAGGATTGCCTTGGAGGATGCCTATGAAAGTTGTCAGACTTCTGAATCTAACGATTCTTTCAGCGCTGGTCGGATGTTCGGCCCTTGTCTACGCACAAGACGACAAGCCACAGGACAATAAACCCGCACAGCAGGAAGAGCCCAGGCCGCAACCGAAGCAGGACGAGATGAAACCTCAGAGCGATGCGAAACCTCACCAGGACGAGGCCAAGCCTTCAAAACAAGATAAGCAGGAGGAGAAACAGGATCAAAAGCAGGAGCAAGAAGGTCTTCCGAAACAGCAGGCGGGAAAGGCCGCGCCTGCGGGAAAGGGCGGCCATATTCCTGATGACAAGTTCCGGGCTCACTTTGGCCACAGCCATACCTTCAAAGCAAAGACGGTAATTGTTCAAGGTCAGCCACAATTTCAGTATGGCGGCTACAGTTTTCAGCTCGTCGATGTCTGGCCCGCGGACTGGGCCTATACCGACGAGTGCTACATCGATTACATCGATGGAGAGTATTTTCTGTTTGATTTGCTTCACCCCGGCGTTCGGATCGCCGTTTTCGTTGTGATGTAGACATTGGCGCCGATATTGTCCGCGAAGGCGGTCCTCTGAGCCAGGATTCAGTTCAGCTGGATTCAAGCTCAGGGGGCCACCTTAATTTCTTGGGTGCGCTGCAGAAGAATGTAATTCTTCCACTTCAGTCGCCAACCAATTATCAATCCCGTGTTATCAATCCCGTGCTTGTACAAGCGACCTCCGTTTCTGCCTGCCAGGCCGTTCTGTACTGTGAGTTCATCTTTTAGTTACCCTACCCCCCTCCCCCTCGATTTCTTAAAATATCTAGAATCAGCAACTTGCTGACTACGGCTGGGGAAATTCCTCGCAAAATCTTCATGACAAAGACCTTATAAGTCAAAATCTTTAAAACATGGGACTTACCGTCCGATTTCGACCATCAGCGTCCTTGCCGATGTCGAACGCGCGGTGCCTCCGCCGGGATAATGATGGAACGAATCGCGGGTTGTGCGCAATGTCGGATGTCACAAACGGGCGGTGGAAATCCTTGCACGGACTTTCGCCTGACGGCGCGCCCGTGCTGGAACGATTGCCGCTTGGAAGATAGAGCGTTGAAGGGGAACGAGATCGTAACCCTTACTCGAACTGAAGCATGACGATCTCTGAATTCGATCCCAAGCGCAGCGGCGGTCCCCAGGTGCCTGCTCCGCTCGAAGTGAAAACCTGCATCTTCCCGATCCGGCTCAAGCCATAGACAAACTGGCGGTAGATCCGCCGTGCCATCCAACTCCAAGGCAAGAACTGCCCGAGATGCGTATGCCCGGACAACTGCAAGGAGACGCCCGCGGCCTCGGCGATTTCCGGATGGTCAGGAGCATGGGTCAACAGAATGCTCGCGCGGTCGCGATCCAAGCCGATGTCATGCAGAACCGACGCAAGCTCCCCGTTATGTCTCGCGTTGCGGTATGGGACGCCAATAATCTGTAGGCCGTCCACTTCCACCTTCTCATTGCTAAGCACGCGCACTCCGGCCGCGGCGATTGCTTTCAGATATTTGCTATCGTCTCCAAATTGCTCATGATTTCCCGCGACGAAATACACACCCTGTGGCGCCACGAGCTTGTTCAACGGCTCCGCTGCCCGCCGCGCGTCGATGGCCGTCCCATCATACAAATCACCGGCAACAAAAATCGCGTCTGGCTCTTCCCTTAGAGTCTTCGCAACCAGGCGCCGTAGAAAACTGCCGTTTCGCACGTGCCCAAGGTGCACATCGCTGATCAGCGCCGCTTTTCGCCCGCGCCACGCTGCCGGCAAGTTTGCGAGCCGCACCGTCGTTCGCGTGATCCGCGTCCAGCCTGCGTTGAAGACCCCGTAAAGTCCGGCCAGTGCTGACGCGCCGAACAGCAGTTCCACCGTCCGATGGAAGTTCATGTTCAGTCCCGTGATCCGCGCAACGCCGAAAATAATCCAGGCGGAAACCGCGGCGAGAAAGAGGAAACTCACCAGACCCATCCAAGCGGCAGCAGTTCTGTAAAACGCGCGCAGAGCAGCATTTGTATAGCGAAAGGCAAGGAGTGAAGCGGCAATAAAGCTCACCGACAAAAACCCGAGGACGAGTTTGATCCAGAACGCGCCGGGGGCTTTGGTCCCCGCGGGAGAAAAGGTCCACGTCTCATAAAGGAGACAATGGGTCAAGAAAAGAACCGACTGAATCACTGCGATAAAACCGATTAATTCCTTTCGTACCCGCATGGTGCATTAGACTCCCCAACCCGCCATTCGGATTGTTGGCATAATCTGGGCTACGCCGCTTCAGGGTTTTCAGTATACCATATAGTCGTTTCCGGTATACTTAGTACGGTTGGATGGCATGTCCGTGAAAAGGGTTCAGAAAGAGAACGCAGGCGCGAAGGATGGTGGCTCGGCCAAGCCAAGTGCAATCGTGTTGGCGGGGCTGAGGCTGTTCACCCAGTACGGGTATCGCAAAACTTCCATTGATGACATTGCCCACGCTGCACAAGTAGCCAAGCGCACCGTGTACCTGCACTTTGAAAACAAAGCGGCAGTCTTTCTGGCGGTTCTTGAATATCTCGGTGACCAAGTGCGACAGCGCTGCGCAGCCGCCGAGAGCGCGGGCGGAACGGCTGTGGACCGGCTGACTGGGTTACTTGATGCTTACTTTGGAATGGCATTCGAGCTGTTCAGCAAATCTGAGCACATGCCCGAACTGGAGGAGACGTTCTCAAGGCTGGCGAGGGCAAGGATCGGGGACTTAAATATTGAATACGAAGATCGCCTCACTAGATTCTTGCGATCGCTCCAGAAAGCGGGCGCGATTGGAGCGTCTCCTCAGGGGCTCACCGTTGAACAGATCGTCCACATCTTAGTGCAAGCCGCGGAGGGGGCCAAACACGACCCAGAGCTGCGGCGTGACCAGAAGAGCTTTGACCGTCGGCTGCGGGAGCTGGCGATACTTGCCGCTGCAGCGATGAAAAAGTAATCTGATGAGTGAGGGCCGACCCTAGGTGAAGCGCTTGACCAGGTTGATCCTTGCGATTTAGCGCCAACCGAGGGCTGGGGCAACCGTTGTGAGAATTGCCTCCATGACATGCGCATTGTAGGCAACACCTAGTTGATTTGGAATGGTCAACAATAACGTGTCAGCCTCCGCGATCGCCTCGTCTTTCCTAAGCTGCTCGATGAGAATATCTGGCTCAGCAGCATAGCTGCGGCCGAAGATCGCCCGTGTGTTTTCGTCAATGAACCCGATCTTGTCATCTTCCTGACCGCCTCGTCCGAAATAGCCGCGATCACGGTCATCGAGCAAGGGAAAAATACTTCGGCTAACGGAAGTGCGCGGAGTACGCGTGTGACCTGCATCCTTCCAGGCTGCGCGAAAGGCGCGAATCTGGGCGGCCTGTTGAATGTGGAGCGGCTCGCCGGTCTCGTCGAATTTGAGGGTTGAACTCTGCAGGTTCATTCCTAGCTTGGCGGCCCATGTTGCTGTTGCGTTGGAACCAGACCCCCACCAGATTCGATCACGCAATCCTGCAGAGTACGGCTCAAGACGCAGCAGTCCCGGAGGATTGGGAAACATGGGACGCGGGTTAGGCCGGGCGAAGCCTTTGCCGTGCAGCAACTCAAGAAATTCTTCGGCGTGACGCCGGCCCATCTCTGCATCGTCCTCGCCTTTACTGGGGCGGTAGCCAAAATAGCGCCAACCATCGATGACCTGCTCGGGGGAACCGCGGCTGATTCCCAACTGCAGTCGACCGCCAGAGATTAGATCCGCAGCCCCAGCGTCCTCCGACATGTAGTGAGGATTCTCATACCGCATGTCGATTACTGCGGTGCCAATTTCAATCTTTCGAGTTTTCGCGCCCACCGCCGCCAGCAATGGAAACGGCGATGCCAATTGCTGCGCGAAGTGATGAACACGGAAGTAGGCTCCATCCATTCCCAAGCGCTCGGCCTCCACGGCGAGGTCGATGGACTGCAAGAGTACGTCGGTCGCCGAGCGAGCTTGTGACTGCGGTGAAGGTGTCCAATGACCGAATGACAGGAATCCAATTTTCTTCATGCGATATAAGTCTCCCGTGTCGTCGATATGGCCGTCCGTCGCTTTTCCGCGGCGCACGCATATCGATTTTTGCTCTTTGTCTTGTAAGCTGATGGCGCATCGGCGAGCGCTATTTGAAGCTTGGCTTCGGCGGAGTGCACACCGACTCAAACCAGCGACTGATGTACACCTCGGCGTGAGCTTCACCGCAGTAATGCCGAGCTCCGGTCGCGTTGGCGGTTTCAGAATTCCAGCGGTACACAGTAAGCTCGGAATCCCGACATCGAATCACAAACCAGTGGATAGGACTGATGGTGACCAGTCCACAGACTTCACATCTAAATTCCTGCAGAGATGTCATGCGTTCCGTTCCGTAAATCAGAGGTTTGTCATCTTCACTCCGCGATCGAGGCCGGTCGCAGATTTGGTGTCAGAATTGTCAGTTCGCCGACTTGTTCCCTCTTTACCGTGCCACGCAGGTGGGCGTGGTCCATCATCCAAACCTCAGGAATGATTTCGCCGACTAATTTTCCATGACAGAAAAGCCGCACCACCGAACTTTCGGAGACGACAATTCCCACAGCTTTCGTAACTGCACTCATGTTGGCGGCGGCGATGTGACGGCTACCGAGTCCCAACGGCACATCCACTTGTGCGGCCACGGCATCGAGATAGCGGCACGCGGAAAGGACAGTCCCTTCGCGACTTACCACGAACCCGCCGTCGAGCTGCGCCAATTCCTTGATGGTTCCGCGTAGGTTCAGATTGGTGACGTGCCGCGAAGACTCCGCATGCCCCTGCAACGGATCCAGGATCAACGGCCTGGATTTCGCGAGCACTGCCTTTTCGTCCCCGAGCGTAAATAGCGTGCCAGCGCGCCTTCCCTCCCGACCCTCGCGAGCGATTTCAACTGCGAGTTCAATCAGGGACTCTAGAACATCAGGATCGTATTCAGTGACCTGGCAGAGAATGCTCTCAAACATCCATCCACTCCTCGGGCTGACTCGACACTGCTTGACCGACGCGACCGATCATAGCGTCGATATACTGTGTTTTGGATGAAGAGCCTACGAAGAAGATTCAGGCATAGGTGGCTCGGGACACTATCAATCGGCCAGCAATACCCTTGCAGAAAGGGCATGGCCCAGGAACTGGCGTTTGGCCACCTCGACCAGTGCGGGCATGGAGGGTGTGCCGACCGAGGTTGGACGCCCTAGGAGTGGTAGCCTTATCTTGTGGCAAAGGAATCAGAAGGCGAGGTGCTCTCGATTGAAGGGCGGGAAGTCCATGTCACGAATCCTGCGAAGTTTTATTTTTCCTCACAGGCAAAAGTCACCAAGCTCGAACTCGTTCAATACTATCTTTCCGTCGCGCCGGGCGCGCTCGCTGGAATTCGCGACCGGCCAATTGTTCTCAAGCGTTTCGTCAACGGCGCCGAGGCGGAGGCCTTTTATCAAAAGCGCGCGCCAGAGAAGCGGCCAGCCTGGTTGCGTACGGTCACTTTGTCGTTCCCTTCCGGCCGAACGGCCGAAGAAATTGTCGTCGATGATGCAGCCGGGCTTGCCTGGATTGTGAACCTTGGCTGCATCGAATTGCACCCGCATCCGGTGCGCTCCAGCGATCTTGATCATCCGGATGAGTTACGCATCGATCTGGATCCAATTCCCGG
>Ga0206803_1101_pt1 | contig 18296 bp, 17 predicted proteins | sample Alteio_BWOrgCont_61_FD_152909 | JGI IMG/M metagenome (GOLD analysis project Ga0206803, IMG submission 152909) | Enriched cells from forest soil in Barre Woods Harvard Forest LTER site, Petersham, Massachusetts, United States -... | ecosystem: Environmental > Terrestrial > Soil > Temperate forest >... | reverse complement strand
TTTTATGATTTGAGCTTTTTCTATTTTCTCGAAAAATTTGAGCAATTGCCCCTCATAAGGCTCCTTTTTCTTCAGAGTATCTGAATTCAAATAGAGGGGTAAAATGGCGTTGATGCACATCATGCAACGGATTAGCAATTCTTCCTTGGGATCGGGACTTCTCTTTAGAAAACTATATAGATCCAGCAAAATCTGACTGTAATGATTTTGCGTCACGACATTTCCTGGCTTGATTTCCAATTCTGGGATGGCTATCAGATTTTCTAGAAATACAAGCGCTTCTTTGGAATGAGTTTCGGTGATATTTGCATCGAGTTTCTCTGAAGTCATTGTTTGTATTAAGAAGTTGAGCAATATCTTTTTAAGTGAGACATCCATGTTTTTAAAGGAACCTGTTAAAAGTCGGATGATCCCGTTCTGTAGATATTCCTTTTGATCAGTTCCGGTAAAAGTCCAAGAGAGTTCTCTAAATAGGTTTGTCAGAAAATTTACGTCCAATGAGAGATAAAAATTGACACTTGCTAAGTAATCGAATAATTCTTTGCCCAAAGGAGTGATTCGAGTTTCGAATGGGACATTTGCTGTGTGCAATATTTGTGCATGCAAGACCATTATGCTATGCAGAAGGACAGTGAATTCGATTGGTTTTTTTCTATCTATTGGATACAAGAGTTCTGGCTTTTTTTGTTTGCATTGGTCTAAGAAGGCCATGAAATTAGTTCCGTCTACTGTTCCTTTGTGAAAGGGATGGAGTCTACGATAGAGATCCATAGAGACTTGATGGAATTTTTCCGTGAGTTCGAACCTCCGTCCCACAGGCAAAACAGGCAGCGAAAGGAGGAATTGATATTGGAGGTTGGCGAACCAAACGGCAACCGTTTCGGGAGCGTGGGTTTTCGAGGAATCATTGAACGTGCTGATTAATCTATCGAAGTATTCTTCTGGTTTATCAGAACCTGTTGGGAGAGATTGTTCTATCGATTTTATGGATTTTAGAAGAGCGTTAAAGCTATTGAAAAGATCGAGGGGAACAAAGTGAGGATCGACATTCTGAAGCCCCGTGAGAATTTGTTCTAAAGATTGGAAGGCTTCCTTTATTTTATCCGGGTGTCTGATTTGACTCGAACAGAGTTTAGACAGCGTTGCGAAGATTTCTATGACGGATTTTTTATTGCAATTACCTAAAGAAAGACGCATTCCGAATATCCGGATCAAAGAGAGAGCTGTATCATCACTCCAGACGAAAGATTTGGGAAGTCGCTCACAAAGGTCACGCAAAATGGTTAGATTTGCATCATTGCTGTCGAATGATTTGCATTTGAGAAATGCCTGATCATAGATTTCTTCATAAGTCAATAAATCCATTTTTTTATTTAGAATTGGCTGTAAAAGATCAGAAAGAGTTTCCAGGGGGATGGACTCTACTTTATCTAAGTTTTCTTTGATGAGCGATTGAGCTTCTGGTTGAAATTCTTTGAAATTGCAAAATATGGATAACACGTTAATATTAAGGAGGGGGCGGAGATCTTTTGTTGTATTTGTCACGCATTGAAAAATATCTCCGAGAATTTTACTGCCCAATATACTTTCAGCCTGTCGAATCGCAACAAGGGGGAGTGCATGGGGTCCAATAGGCAATTTAGGATTTGCTGCAATGAACTCTGCGAAAAATTTACGTACAGGTTCTTGGACGAAAGGAATTAAAGAATCCGGTAAAGAAGAGCCGAGGTATTTAGCTAAATGCTCCAGGGCCGCCGGTTCTGCTTTCAGTCTTTCCAGAAGGAGAGGAAATACGATAGGCCAATGTTCCTCGGTTTGAAAGATCATAGACGTGGGCAACAGCTCTTCAAAAGAGAAACGAGGGAGAGCTTTTAAGCTTTCAACAAAAAGCGGCAATAACGGATTTACCAATTCTCTCGGGAAAGGTTGTGGGAATTTTTTGATTAAGGATGTGAGATTCACCCTATTTTCTTCTGGGCTCGATTCTTTGATCGTCTTTTCTATCTTTTTTTCAATCAGGGCCAATAGTTTTTTCTTTTGTTTTGTCTCTAACAGAAGCATAGGCCGAATCAGCTTGGAGAAATCACCAAAAGGCCATTGGAGAATTTTTTCTGAGTTTTTGAAAAGTAAGTCGATCAGTTTAGGATTACTCAAAGCAGTTTTAAATGGTTTCCAAAACTCTTTTTCGGGCGGGGTGCTGAGATCCATACATTGTAAATAGGTCATGAAATCTTGAGACATCAAAGTGCGGGCGGCTAAGGTGCGAAATTTTGGGGGGAATGAACGGACCATTTCTTGAAGCTGGAGTGTCGTGAAGGAAGCATTACTTTCTAGTAGAGGGTGAAAATGGGTTTCGAGTTCTGGAATATTTGGGTCTTTCTCCAACAATAGTTGAGCGATTTCAAATTGATAGGGGAGGGCTTTCTTTTTACTGAGTTCTAAACTATGGGCCGATTGCCAAATTTCTGCAGGAGTGAGAACTCCCGAATCCCGAATTTCTTTTAATTGCGGAATGGATTGTGTGAGGAATTTTAGACTCAAGTTTCTGTCTTTGATAGCCAAGGCAATTCTCCAGGAAGAATGGGCTTCGGCAATCTGTCGAAAACTAGATAGGCTCTCAGCGGGAAGTTCTTTATGAGTTTGCAGAAAATTGACGGCTGCCTGTTCTATCGCTTTGCAACGGAGGCCATGCCGATTCAATTTGAGATGCAAGGGGGCATAGAGAAGAGGGTCGGCGATGAGTTTTTCCAAACATCCAGAAGAGGTAGGATGCTCCAGTAAAATATCGATGGGCCGGCTGAGTTGCATCGAGATGCACTCCTCCATCAAAATCTTTCTCAATGATTCAGTTTGCACATGGGCAGCTAGCACTTCGAAGCAGCAGTTCTTTGTAGAGATTGCAAGCTTCAATTTTTCGAACATACCATTGAACTGATGTCGGATGCCAGCCAATCTCAAGAGATCTAATGCTAGGTCAAACTGTTTAGTTTTCAAAAGGGAAATGAGTTTGGTCAAGACTTTTTCATTCTCATAATTGGGTTCACTTAGCAGTTTAAGGATCTCCCGCTGCTCCGCTATAGATCCGGTCCCCGAGACATCGTGATGGAGTTGCCATAAGGCGGATACCAGTCCATCCTTTTCGAGCAGCTGCGAAAAGCGAAATATATTGGGATTGGAGAGATCTCCGAGCTGGGCGATTGCTTCGGGGATCCGATGGAGATGCGCAAGCAAATAATGGTCTTTTGAGGAGGCGAGTTGGAGTAAATAACCCCACGCTTTATCTTTTGGCAGACACCCTTTTGTGCTAGCGATTTTCCAAACTTGAAAAAATGCCTGATAATCTTTGTTTCCGAGGTCCATCTCTAGTTGTATTGTAGTGAATTCTGTCAATCTGGATTTATCTGAGGTGGGCAAGTTCAATAGCCTCGCGAAATTTTCCTCTGAAAAAGGCTGTTTGAGTAAATAGGTCTCGTAGTCTACGAGAGCGTCTTCGGGAATGGGGAATTGTTCAATGAGTTTGATTTCTTCAGCTGTCGGGTTGTTTTGGAGACAGAATTTAGCGCAGTGGGGTAGGAAAAGTTGAGGATCGCGGATCTTTACATAGGCATCGAACCGCGCTTTTTCCCATTGTTCCCGTTTTGCTGGATCTGCCTTTGCGACTATTTGAGGATCTAAGCTCAAAATCAGTTCTAAATGGGCTGCCGGCTCTTTTAAGAGGTATAAATGATAGTCCAGAAAAACGGATTCAGGAATCCCACCCATTTTTTGAATCGCTGCCCAGAATTCTTTTTGATTCTCCTTGGGGATGTTTTTGCAGATCAGTTCTAAGTTGGCGGGGCTTACCTTGTGCCCCGATTGAGCGAACCCTTCCAAAACCACCTTCCGAATAGATTCTATGTCGGTTGGCAATCCCAAATGGGCTAAAACAGGGTGCATCGGGGGGATGTGGGCGATTTCAGGATCTGTAAGAACGGCCAGAGAAGCTTCCAAGGGAAATTGCATGAGAATTGATTGCCCTTGCGGCAAGGTGACAACGGTTAGGTTCGAATAAGCCCGCTCTTGATACCTCCAGTAAAGGAGCGTCTGCAAAAGCTGAGCATGCTTTGGAGTGGAATCGCCCTTTCCTAAAAGCTTCAAACACTCTTTATCCAGCCGCTCGACTTGAGGGATGTTAGATACCTCAAAACACCTGCGGAGGTTATAAAAAAAGGCAGCGGTAGCTACGGGATTTTTTCCGTAATGTCGCTCTATATATTTGGGAAGATCGCTCCAAAATTTTTCAGGATTTGCTGAAAAGTCCGTTTCCCATTTTTTAATGAACACAGACTCTATCGTAGGATCACGGGGCCGCAGCCCTTTTGTCAAAAGTCGGACATAGGCTCGTAAACCATTAAATAATTTGGCGGCTCGAACGGGATCGACATAGAACGTTTTATTTTTTAAAAGGGCGAGAGAGTTCTCGAAATCGTAGCCATCAGTTGTTTTAATATGAAAAGGGCGACTCCTGCCTAATAAAGAAGTCAGATCGGCTTGAAAGCAGTCGGCCGAAGAAAAACAGGAAGTCTCTGGTTCCCAGACAATGGTGATATCAATATTGAACGGTTCCCCGTCTCTAACAGTAGGCAGAGTGAAGAGAGTGAATTTTGGAGCGATGCAAAGATCTTTTAGCCACCCATTTTCGAAGGGGCTTTTCTCCCCCTTGGGGAGTCTCGCCTCTTCGGCAAGAGCTTGTAAAAACAGGTTTTTTACGATCAGACCATCTTTGGGAGTTGTAATGCGAATCGAGAAATCGAGATCTCTGAGTTTTTTGTTTTTTTCACCATCGTACTCACCGGTCATTACGTGAATTACGCCGCTTCCGATCAGAGAGAGGTCTTCGGTCTGCACGCGCGCTTTTCCCAGTAACTCGTGAAATCGCTTAAACAGAGCGGGTAGGCTGAGCTCGAATTTTAAGGGGGGCCTTCCATCTCCGGTAGGCACTTCCATAGGGTAAGTCCCTTTGGTCAAGTCAAGAAGTCGCCCTAATTGATCATAGGGCAAAGGGGACGGCTGCCTTGCCGGAGGCTGCTGCACAGGTCGTGGCGGCTGCGAACAAATATTAGAAGTAGATGATATTGAGTGGGACATGATTAATTGGTTATTTAATAATAAAATTTAAAGAAATTATAAGTTTTTCGACAACAAAAGTAAAGTAAATAAATTTGTATTATTATAATTATCTATAAGAATTGTAACGTGCTAACGCAGAATCTATTATGGATTAATAGCGGGGTTGCCTGTCGACCCACCTTTTGATCCAGGCGTCGATGGAAATGCGCCCTGGCCCGAAGACGAAAACAATCAATGCCATAATCAAAAAGGGATAAGGTTCCTGGACGACGAGCTTCATTGGTTCGAAAAGAAAGCGGAAATTGGAAAGCTCTGGCGCGTGGGCCGTGCTGAGAGCCGTTAGCATTGCGCAAATCACGGGGATGGCCGCCAGGCGAGATAAGAGTCCTATAAAGAGCAGAAAGCCACACACGGTTTCAACAATCCCAATTCCATAAGCGTGAAATGCAGGGTAAGGAAATCCTAGAGAAGTCAATAGAGCGATCGTCGCATCGATCGACTGGAGTTTTGCAATTCCAATGAGGAAGAGTTGATGTCCCCAGGTCAGGCGCATATATAAAATAAAGAGGCTTTGCAGGTTGCTGCCAATTTTAATCACAAAACTATAGAGGCGATCTAGCCAATGGAGGAAGGGGTTTGTGAGCATATATGACCTTCAAGTCTTTTTTTTGTACTGTCGCTTAGATTTGCTTTTAAAAACAAGAGGGGATCTGATATACTCTTTTGCGCTATGAAAGAAATTTGTTCACTTTCTCTTAAAGAATTAAAGACTTGGATGGAAGAAAATGGGGAAAAAGCGTTCCGCGCCCCCCAGCTTTTCGATTGGATTTACATGAAAGACGCCGCCTCTTTCGAGGCGATGACTAACATGAGCAAAGAGCTCCGCTCGAAGTTAGCCGGTCAATTCTCGTTTCCCGTTATCAAACTCTTGAGAACCCTTGAATCGGAAGATGGGGAGACCATTAAGTTTCTGTGGGAACTTCCGGACCTCAAGCGGGTCGAATCGGTCCTTATTATGTCGGACGAACGGCGCACGGTTTGTATTTCCTGCCAAGTGGGTTGCCCCGCTCGTTGCGCTTTTTGCGCCTCCGGCAAGGAAGGACTTTTGCGCAATCTCAGCCCTGCCGAAATCGTAGAGCAGGTGCTCCACATCAACCGTATTCTTAAATTGAAAGGAGAGAGGGTTTCCCATCTCGTCTTTATGGGCATGGGGGAGCCGCTGGAAAACTACGAAGCCGTCGTCAAGTCGATCGATATTTTCCACCATCCAGAAGGACTCAATATCTCGCAGCGTCGCATCACCGTTTCAACCGTAGGCGTCGTCGAGGGGATTCACAGGCTGGCTAAAGAAGAGCTGAAGGTTAATCTCGCCCTCTCTCTCCATGCGCCTAATCAGCATATCCGAAAAAAGATCATTCCCTATGCCCGTAAATATCCTCTCGAAGAAATTCTTCTCGCTATGGATGAATACAGCCGCAATACCAAGCGCGACATCACTTATGAGTATACGCTGATAGCGGGCATCAATGATCGGTTTCAACACGCTGAAGAATTGGCTCGGCTCCTTTCCGGCAAGCAGTGCACCGTGAATCTGATCCCTTACAACCCTGTAGACGACCTGAATTTAAGGCGTCCTGAAAAAGAAGCGATCGAAGAATTTCGGTCGATTCTCGAAGAGGCGGGGATCAATACCACCTGGCGCTACACCAAAGGAAAAGACATTGCAGCAGCGTGTGGACAGTTGGCATTGCAGAAAAGTTGACCGTTGTTTACTCTTTTCAAAATGAATGTAGCGCATTACTTTACCCTTCTCCGCATTTTCCTGAGTCCGGTATTCCCGATTCTGTATATTGGACGAGAGTCGTTTGGCATTTCTCTCATCTGGCTTCCCTATATTTTGCTCCTCCTTCTGCTCATTTGTGAGTTTTCCGATATTTTCGATGGGGTGATCGCACGGCGGCGCAATGAAGTGTCTGACCTCGGCAAGGTTCTCGATCCGATGGCCGATAGCGTGACTCACATCTCTCTCTTTTTGACCTTTACGCAAGGGTTTGTTCAATTGCCTCTCTTGCTAGTCCTCGTTTTTCTCTACCGAGATCTCTTCATCAGCACCCTCCGCACTCTCTGCGCCTTGCGCGGCGTCGCCTTGGCCGCTCGCTTCAGCGGCAAGATGAAAGCTGTTCTCCAAGCCACGGTGGCCTTTATCATCATCCTGCTCATGATTCCCTATACCACGGGCTATATCTCTTTGGACTTGTTCCAGCGGGTCAGCATTTGTGCTGCCGCAGTAGCAGCCATATACACGGCTATTTCGATCGGCGACTATGTCTATGCCAATTGGAATTTCATCAAGAAGGCCTTCCTAAAGTCCGTTAGTACATAAATATGTACGGCGTTGCTTCAAGCATAAACATAAAAATTAAACACCGAGCACACCGAGAAGAGATTTTTATTCCTCGGTGTCATTTAAGCCATTGAAAATAAGGTGACTATAAGCGCGCGGATTTGTGCAACAACGCCGCTATGTACTAGAAATCGCCTATCCGTTACATCTCAGGAATGGAAAAAGACGTCATTATTGTAACGGGGAGCTGTGGGCGGATTGGCGCCAACGTAGTCCGCAGACTGGGGAGTCAATATCGGATCGTTGGATTCGAATTGCTCAAAGCCCTCTATGCCGCTCCGAGCGAAGAGCTCGTTCCTGTCGACCTCTCCTCCGACGAAAGCGTCCAGCAAGCCTTTATGCACATCCGTCATTTCTATGGGAACCGGATCGCCTCAGTCATCCACTTAGCCGCCTATTATAGCTTTGATCAGCAACACTCTGAGCTCTATGAAAAAGTAACTGTGAAGGGGACTGAGCGGCTCCTCAAAGCGCTTCAAGAATTTGATGTTGATCAGTTCATCTTTTCCAGCACGATGTTGGTGCATGAGCCCTGCTGCCCAGGCTGCCCTATTACAGAAGATAGCCCTGTCTGCCCTAAGTGGGATTACCCCCTTTCTAAAGTGCATACAGAAAAAGTAATTCACGAACTGAGAGGGAAAATGAAAACTGTCGTATTGCGCATCGCAGGCGTTTACGACGACCATTGCCATTCGATTCCCATCAGCCATCAGATCCAGCGGATCTACGAGAAACAACTCGAAAGCCATCTGTTTTCAGGCGATATCGACCATGGAGCCTCTTTCTTACACATGGACGATCTCATCGATGCGATCGATTTAGCCGTTAATCAGAGAAAGCAATTGCCCCCCGAGCTCACTCTATTGATTGGAGAGGCAAAGACTTTGAGTTATGGAGACTTACAGTGTATGATCGCCTGCTTGCTCCGAGGCAAGCCGATCAAAACAATCTCCATTCCCAAAATCATTGCCAAACTCGGCGCTTGGGTTCAAGGGCATATTCCCTTTATCCCTAAGCCATTTATCAAGCCCTGGATGATTGATTTAGCTGATGATCATTATGAAATGGATTGTTCCCGCGCCAAAAAGACCTTGGGCTGGGAGCCAAAACACAGTCTAGAAAAGACCCTGCCGAAGATGATCCAAGAGCTCAAAGCCAACCCAGAGGCCTGGTACAAGGCCAATCAACTGAAGAAGTAGTACATGGCGCGACTCTCATTGCCCATTTTTTTGGAGATTTTGAACGGTTTCTTCAAGCTTTTTCTGAGATAGATTTTGCTTGAAAAATGGCAAAGTCAAGATTTGGGCAATTGTAGGATTTGTACCGCCATATTTGACTATTAAATTTTCAAGATAGAAGTATTCCCCTCTATCAGCTTTTCGGAGGGAATCGATATATTCTTTGCGCGCATTGGAATTTGCCTGAAGTATTTGTTCGGGCCAATGGGGTTTTTTTCCATGCAATGATTGGAGATATAAATCAGATATCAAACGGGCGTGGCGACCATTCCCATTCTCAAATGGATGGATTTGAGCGAGCCTAAAATGGATTCTGGCGCTCTGTTGCAAAAAAGTGAGATCGCTTGTTTCTTCGAGCCAGTATTTCACATCTTTGCATAATTCATGCACTTGGAGCGGAATTTGAAAGGACTTAATTCCAATGTTTCGGATCGGCCCTTGATAATAAATTCCGGCCCAATTCCATACATGGCTAAACATTTCGCGGTGAATTCTTCGCAGAGTCTCTTCTGTAAACCACTTAGAAGGGAAATTTCTCCGGGAAAACGCTTTTGAAACGGCACGTAATATATTTTCCGCTCAACTTCGTTGAGTTGATCTCTGGTCTTGATCCAGGAAAGCTTTAAGCCGCCGCTATCTTGAATCGGCGTGGCCCCTTCAGGAAGCGATTGATCGAGCATTTTCTAATCCCAAATTTTTGATGTTTCGGAATCTAGGAGTTTTTTTTGCTCCTCTTCGACCATCTCTTTGAGAACACTCTTAGTGGGAAGCTGATCTTCTAATGCCATGGTGCCGGCTACGTACTTCACCCTTTCTTGAGCCGCTAAATGAGCTTGATTGCGAAGAAGTTCATCAGGGTCTATTTCGGGAATCAACAAAAGCGTGCAGGAGCATCCTAGCCCTCGAAGAACTTTTTCTAGTGTTTCAAGAGTAGGGCTTATTCTACCCGATTCCAATTTTGCAATATAGGATTGTGGCAATTTGACCCTTTTGGCTAACTGATGTTGAGTCATCCTCAACCTCTTCCGCATGGACCGAACCAAAGCCCTTGGATCTTGGAATAAAACTTCTTTAGGTAACCCTTTCCCAGTTTTCAATATTTTATCTATGAATTTTTTTTCGGCTCTTAGCACGGGAATCCTCTCGATGTCTAATTGTGATTATACCAATAAGGGTATTTTTATCCATACGAATTATACCTTGTTAGGTATATTTCCGTATCGTATTTATACCTAACTGGATATATTATTGAGTTTGCGAAGCGCACAGCCGGTGCCAAAGCGCTTTTCCTGCTTTATAGCATAAGTTGCCAAGAGTATAGGCCGCGAGAGCTGAAATTATGCCGTATTGGGACGATGGTGGTCGGTCAGAAAATTGGGCTACAGGATAGACAGCCAGTGTACTTCCGTTGAGTAAAGGCAACGGCTCTGAGATTTGAGGCGTTAGAAATCCCAATTGAGGTTGCAAATAGGGAAGAATCCCTCGCGACTTGATAAAACCATATTGAGTGGCTCCCATCCCATCCATATTCTGAAACAACTGCCGATCCGAAAAATAGTCACAAAAGTGACCTTTGATGCCTGTTTTTACAAAGATGTTTTGGACAAAATCAACGCAATTATTCCATAAGATTCCATAAGAACATTGATGGGCCCCAAACACCCTGTCGCAGGCCTTTGCGGTTTTGACGATTTCCTTGTGAGCAGCCTTTGCTTGGGCATCAGTCAGGGGAATCATCAGTTTGAGTTCATTCGCGTCAGCCGACTCATCTACAGATTCAAGTTCAATCACTCCCGTGCTGAAGGGAAACCGCAATTTCTTCGAAGTGAGTGAACTGCCGCTAACCCCTATCCCCGGATAAAAGCCGATTGCTTTACCGGTATATTCTTCTCCGCACTTAGGGCAATCGAGTTGAAGAAATCCATGCCCTGGCGAGAGGTAGGCCGTAAGAAGATTCTCTCCCTCTTTTTTTTTCATGAAAAAAGCATGGGCTTTTTGGGCATCTGTATTTTTCAAAGTGGCTATTTTCCCACTTTTCAAACGGAGGAGTGTGCCGCAAAAATTTTGGACAAGGGTTAGGGGAGAAAAATCGATCTGATCGAGCGGTATTTCACTCAATAAAGGCTCATCGCTGGCAGATGAACAACTAACGAGCGCTTCGCGTCCAAAATTGGCCCGATGATTAGTCTGGATATTCTGCAATCCCAAACGAGCAAAAATCGGCTGAAGAAGACCTACTTCTCCCTCGCGAGCTAGCTTTTGAATGGGCGTTATTCCCTCGCTATTCCGCTCATTTAAAATCGTCAGATCCCCCCTGTTTTTTAAGAGTCGTTTAGCGATCTCTGTAGGACCTTGCTTATAGAGCGCGTCTTTTAAGGCGGTATACTTCTTCTCATCTCGGCGCAATTCGTCTTTCGATAGGCGCGTCAAGTCATCGAGACACACTGTCTCATTCTGCGCGGTGAAGAGCATGCACATCATTGACAAACTGGTTGAACTTTTCTGTAATTCCGATCACACGAGGAAGAAGTAAATTTAATTCGCAGTCTACTAATAACTCGATGGCCCGAGGTGAACGAATTCTTACTAGTGCATTAGAATTCTTGCTTGATTCGATTTCGCTTTTAAGAAATACTAACTCGTTTACGATATTGTAATATCTATCTTCGTTTAAGTTATTACTATTTTTAATATAATTATAGTAACTGTCAATTGATTCATGTAACTCGTTTAAATGACTGTCGTAACAACTAATTGCTTGAGAAATTTCGTACATAAAACACCATATTTTAATTAATAAAACTACATTATACTAAAAATGACATTAATTACGAAGAAATGTTTTATTAAGTGTTTTTGATTTATTTGTTAAGTTTTCTCGGTGTGTTGTTAGCTAAATTTTTGTTTATATCAACCGAGCAATCTATGGTAAAGCCTTAGATATTCCTGAGCGGGTTTTTTCCAGCTGAAATCGGCTTCCATGCCGCGGCGGATCATCGATTGGAAGATCGGCACCTCGGTGCGGAAAAGCTTAAAGGCCCGCTCGAGGGTTTGGTTCATCGAGTAGGCTGTGGCTTCGGGGAAGGTAAATCCATTTCGTTGATTCACGGGGACTTTTGAGTCCTCGCAGTCGAAGACCGTGTCTTTCAGCCCTCCGGTGGCTCGCACAATAGGGATTGTCCCGTAGCGCATGGCGATCAGCTGTGTCAGGCCGCACGGTTCGAAGTGGGAGGGAACGATCAGAAAGTCGAGTGCTGCATAGATGAGATGGGCCACTGCTTCATTGTATTCGTAGTGGAGTAAAACCTGGGGGTTTCCTTTGTATTTCTCCTTTAGTTTGTCGAACTGCTCTTGGATCGTTGGCATCGGCGAGGAGCCCAAAAGAAGAAAGGCACCCCCTAATTCGAGGGTTTTTTCTAGCGCGGCTTCCAATAATTCAGGCCCTTTTTGAGGGACTAGTCGGGTCACTGCGCCCAACCAAGGTCTTTTCTTCACAGCGAGGGGGAACTTTTTGGCGAGAGCTTCTCTATTGGCTTGCTTTCCGCCGATAGCCGATTCGACAGAATAGGAGGGGATTAGAACTGCATCGTGAGACGGATCCCAGATCTTTTGGTCGATTCCATTGATGATGCCTTTAATCTTGGCTTGATGCTTGCGGAGCGTCTGATTGAGGTTAAAGCCATACTCTGGGGTCAGGATTTCTTGCGCATAGCTCGGAGAGACGGGGACAATCGCATCTGCATAGACAATGCCCCCCTTCAAGAGATTGATCGATTTCGGGAATTTGGGGTTGTCGTCTTGTAATTTATCTTTGCTTAAATAGGCGGCCCCTTTGAGGCCGATCGCATCTAAATCGGAAATATCACATTTTCCCTGATATTCCACATTGTGGATCGATAGGACGATCGCCTTTACTTTCAGCTCTTTAAAAAGATCTTTAACCAGGGCGGCACAAATGGATACGTGCCAATCGTGAAGATGGAGGATGTCGATTGGTTCCTTTTTGACCTTTAGATACTCGAGGGCAGCTCTGGAAAAATAGAGGAAGCGAGCAATATCGTCCTCACACCCATAAATCTTGCCCCGATGGAAATAGCCCGCCGGATGACGCGCCTCAAGAAGGTGGACCGAACATCCCTCTGATCTGCCTGACCACATCGCATTGGCATATTCAAGGCATTTAAAATCAGGGACCTCTATTTTTAAATTTTCCAATTTATTGAGATCTATAAAATCATATTTAGGAAGGATGATTTCGACCTCTCCGCTAATGCGGGCCTGTTCGCGGGGAAGGCCGAGGATGACCTCTCCGAGGCCGCCCGCCTTGGCGAGAGGAGCGAATTCAGCTGCTAGATGTACGATTCTCATAATTTTCTATATACATGATCGAAGATTTCTCAGCTCCTTCTTGCAAAATATTTACCTCGTTAGCTATGATGGCTCCATTAAATTTTAAGGTGATGGGGCGTCGCCAAGTGGTAAGGCAGCGGTTTTTGGTACCGCCATTCAGAGGTTCGAATCCTTTCGCCCCAAAATACTAGTGGACCATGACTCAATCTTCGATGATCTTTGCCGGCTCTTCCCACCCGGAATTAGCCCAAGAAGTCGCTCGAGTTTTGGGTGTTGAGTTAGGCAATGTTCTCATCGAGACTTTTCCCGATGGGGAAATCGGTGTCCAGATCCTCGAGAATGTGAGGGGAAAAGATGTGTTTGTGCTTCAATCGCCAGCCCGTCAGCCCAATCACTTTTTGATGGAGTTGCTAATCCTCGTAGATGCTCTCAAGCGCGCCTCGGCTCGCAGCATCATCGCAGTCATTCCCTACTACGCGTACGCGCGACAGGATAGGAAAGATAAAGGACGCGTTCCAATCACGGCCAAATTAGTGGCAGATCTGCTTGAAAAAGCGGGCGTGACGAGAGTTCTGACGATGGATTTGCATACGGAGCAGATCCAGGGATTTTTTAATATCCCTGTAGATCACCTGTATGCCCGCCCTCTCTTTGTGAAGGCGTTAAAAGGGCTGAAATTGAGTAACGCCATGATTGTCTCTCCCGATGTGGGGAGCAATAAAATGGCGAGGAAGTTTGCAGAGGATCTGAAGTTAGATCTCGCGATTGTCGATAAAAGGCGGATCAATGGGCGCAGCGTAGAAGTCAATGCCCTGATCGGCGATGTAAAAGGAAAACAGGCGATCCTGGTGGACGACATTTGTTCGACAGGTGGGACTCTGAGGACAGCCGCGAAAGTTTGTAAAGAAGAAGGCGCGACTAGCGTCTTTGCTGTTGTAACGCATGCGCTCTTAATGAGCGGAACTGAACTGGATGGGATCGATCAGCTCTTCGTCACCAATTCAGTCCCTCAGGTAAAAGGGCAGACAACCCATGTTGTTTCAGTTGCCCCCTTGTTGGGTGAAGCGATTGAGTGTGTGATTAAAGCAAAGTCGATTTCGTCGTTATTTAAGAGTTAGATGAGGAAATATGAAACTGTCAGTACATAAAAGAACCACTGGTAAGAAAGGGGAGACGAATAAGCTCCGCCGCGAAGGGAAAGTTCCAGCCATATTGTATGGCCACAATGAGCCAGGAACCCCGATCTATATCAATGGCGAGGAAATTCAAGCTCTTTTGCGCAACATGAAGCAAGGACTTCTAGCGACCACTATTTTTGAATTGCACGATGGTCAAAAGCACCATAAGGCGATTATCAAAGATATCCAATATCATGTCGCTACCTATGCGGTTGAACACATCGATTTCGCGATCCTTTCAGACAAAGTGCCTGTCACGGTCAAAGTGCCCATCCAAATTCAAGGCGCTGCAGATTGCGTCGGCGTGAAACTGGGTGGCTTTTTGCGACAAGTCATTCGCACTCTCAAGGTGTCTTGCCTGCCTAAAGATATCCCACAAGAATTTACGGTTGATGTGCGCAATTTAAACATCACTCAGTCGGTGCGCCTCTCCGAAATCGCAGTTCCCTCTTCTGTCCGCCCCTTAGGCCGGATGAATGAAGTGGCTGTGATCATCGGCAAGAAAGCAGGGACTTAAAGTTGAGTAAATATCTCGTTGTAGGGCTCGGCAATCCCGGAAAATCCTACGAACGGACTCGTCATAACGTTGGCTTTGCCGCCGTTGAAAAACTCGCTCAAAAACATGGGCTGTTTTTTAAAAAAGAGCTGAAGTTTAAAGGGGAGCTGGCCGAAGGACAAATCGGCGCTGACTCCACAATGATTTTAAAGCCGCTGACATTCATGAATCTCAGCGGCGAAGCGGTAGCGCTTGTCATGCGCTACTACGAGATTGATTTGTCCCGTCTACTCATCGTTACTGATGATGTAGACATTCCTCTGGGACAACTGCGGATCCGCATCAATAGCGGCCCTGGAGGTCACAACGGCCTCAAGAGCGTTGAAGAGCATCTGCAGACGATTCGATATGCCCGCCTCCGCATTGGAGTGGGCGATCGAGAAAAGGGAGAATTGGTCGACCATGTGCTGGGCCGCTTCTCTTTAGAGGAAGAAAAACTCGTTCCAGGTGTTCTGGAGCGGGTCATCCAAGCTATAGAAATTTGGCTGGATAAAGGAATAACCAGTGCGATGAACTTTGCCAATACGAGGCCTAGCTCATCGACTCCGAGCATTGGAGACAACAATGAATAAGAAAGAGCGAAAAGGGCTCTACGAGGGGATGTATATCCTCAGCGCGACGCTGAGCGACGACTCTCGCAAGAAGGCCTTTGATAAAATCACTGAGGGGATTTCCCAAAAAGGGGGAGAGATCCACAAAATCCACGAACAAGGCCGGCGCAAGCTCGCTTATGAAATCGACGGCAAGCGAGAAGGGTACTACTATATCCTTTATTTCACTGTGCCGACCCAAACGATTCTTGAACTGTGGAAAGAGTATCATCTCCATGAAGATCTCATCCGCTTTCTCACATTGCGCACAGAGAAAGTTCTCGAGACTCTCGAATTTCAACCCCTCAAAACGCAAGGTTAACTATGAGCTTTCCCCATCCTAGAAGATCTCCTCCATCAGGCGACCGAGCTTCAAGCAGCAGCAATGAATCATCCCCTTTTGCAAGAAAGAAGAAGGTTTGTCCTTTTGTCGCTTCCAAAGTAGAAAACATTGATTACAAAGACACTGACACGTTGAGACAGTTCATCACTGAGCGCGGCAAGATTTTGCCTCGCCGTATTACAGGCGTCTCTTATTATTATCAAAAAGTCCTCAAGAAGGCGATCAAGCGCGCTCGACACATGGCGCTGTTGCCTTTCGTAGCGGAAGAATAGGAGCCAAAGATGAAACAACAATTACTTTTACTTAAAGACGTCGATGCGCTCGGCAAAAAAGGGGAAGTCGTAACGGCTAAACCTGGCTATGTGCGCAACTTTCTTCTTCCTAAAGGACTTGCAGTTATTGCCAGCTCCAATACGCTCCGCAAACAAGAGCGGCTCCGCGCTGAGCGAGCTAAGCAAGCGGTCGTCGATCAGAAAGAATCTGAAGAACTCGCTGCGCAGATTGAGGCTATTTCGATCGAAACGAGAGTCAAAGTCGATCCAGAAGGTCACATGTACGGTTCTGTATCTGCAGGCGATATTGCCCAACTCTTTCAAGAAAGAGGACTCCCTGTCGACAAGAAATGTGTATTGGTCACTAAGCCGATCAAGGTCACAGGTGTTCACAAGATCTCTCTCAAACTGAAAGAGGGGATTACGGCGACTTGTCAGTTGTCGATCATCCCAGAAGGGGGCAAACTCGTTGGCATTGAAGCGGTCACGGCTCCCATTCCCGTTGAGGAAAAGAAGGAAGAAGAAAAATCAGAGTGATACAGCTCGTTTCACCCGCGAAATTGAATCTCTTTTTTCGCGTTTTGCGCAAGCGCGCCGACGGCTATCACGATATAGCTTCTTTATTTCAGGCGATCGATTTATCCGATCGCCTGTTTCTTTCCTGGTCAGATCAGGATCAAATCACTTGCACAGATCCCACAATTCCCTGCGATGCATCCAATCTTGTTTCCAAGGCGCTTAAGATTTTTCGGAGCCGCTTTCCTTTCGATGGCTGCGTCACAATCCATCTAGAGAAAAAGATCCCTATTCAAGCAGGTCTTGGGGGAGGGAGCAGCAACGCCGCGACCACCCTTTGGGGCCTCAATGAACTCACCGGCCAAAGAGCCTCTATCAGCCAATTGACTGAAATGGCCGCCGCCATCGGCTCAGACGTCCCTTTTTTCTTCTCTTCTGGAACCGCCTATTGCACAGGCCGAGGAGAAATCCTCGAACCGTTCGACTTGCCAACTCCCTTAAGCGGCTGGCTTGCCAAACCGACTTATGGCCTTTCTACGCCTCTTGTCTATAAAGAGACGCGTATCGAGGAATTGCCTCCGCGCGATCCGCGCAAAGCCCTAAATGCCTACCCCTATTTTTTTAACGATTTAGAGATTCCCTCTTTTCGGTTAGAGCCGAGACTCATCCCTTTTCGCCTCGAGCTGTTGAAGATGGGATTTGAGCAGGTAATCATGACCGGCAGTGGGACCGCATTCTTTTGTCTAGGAGGAGAACCCAACCCCGTAGAAGGAGTGAGTTTTTATCCCTTCGCTTCGCTGAAGCGCAGCGGTTTTTGGTATTCACCTGGAAGCGCATGAAATTTACACATATGTGATTTTATCATCGCTCAAAGGAGCGTGAAGTCCGTTAGGACATCGAGCTCCCGCTCAAGTCTGGCTTGTAAGGTTCACCACAGAGACGCAGAGTACGCAAAGGGCCGCAGAGGGGGTCCAGTTCACTAACATGGGTAACGCTCAGTTTTCAGCACTCACTCTTTTGATCTTTTCGAAGAATCAATCGGTGAAGATAATTAACATACATTTTCCTCTGCGGTAAACTTCTAATCCTTCGATTTATCCAAACTTGAGGAGTGGAGCTCGAAGCCCTTACGGGCTTTATCGCTCTCTCAAACCTTATGCATTGCCTTGCCCTTTCTGGTTACACTAAGGTGACATTTCAACTTTGGTTTGACAGCCAGCTCAATGGTAGTCCTAAACCTGTAATGCTGAAAAGCAGAACAGGATAAGCAAGATCGGGCAGGATAGGCAAGATGCAAGGAAGCCCCGCACCCCAAATTTCTATCTTGCCTATCATGCCGGCATTTCGCCGCTCTTGCTCATCCTGTCCTTCTTATCGGTACGAGCATTACATCTTTAGGACTACCCGCTCAATCCCTATTGTCGCTAAGAGAACATTTCTGCTAAAATCCCTCGTTTTACCAAAGTGAGAATTATGCAGAAAGAACCCTTGATCATCGTCACAGGCGCAGCTGGCATGATCGGATCGGGCGTTGTGCGCCATTTAAACGATCTCGGTCACACGAGTTTACTTCTGGTCGATGATCTAAAGCAAAGCGATAAATGGAAAAACCTTGTTGGCAAACACTTTATCGATTTGATCTCCCGCCACCATATTTTCAATTGGCTACCCGGCCGTGAGAGTGAAGTGGATGCCATCATCCATCTGGGCGCTTGCTCCGATACCGTTGAGACGAATGCC
>Ga0206803_1100_pt1 | contig 18351 bp, 14 predicted proteins | sample Alteio_BWOrgCont_61_FD_152909 | JGI IMG/M metagenome (GOLD analysis project Ga0206803, IMG submission 152909) | Enriched cells from forest soil in Barre Woods Harvard Forest LTER site, Petersham, Massachusetts, United States -... | ecosystem: Environmental > Terrestrial > Soil > Temperate forest >... | reverse complement strand
CCGGAACGCTCGCCGAAATCTGCCGCCACGCCCTCGCCCAGGACTTCCGCACCATCGATCCGCGCCGAGCCCGCATTCATCTCATCGAAGGCGGTCCGCACGTTCTCCCCGCGTATCCCGAAGATCTTTCGCGCAGCGCTCTTGAGCAACTGCAGCGCCTCGGCGTCGAGGTGCTCACTTCGACGATGGTTACGAACGTCGAGCCCGGCATGATTTACATGGGCAAAACCCGCATGAATGCAGCCGTCATCCTCTGGGCCGCGGGCGTCGCCGCGTCGCCGCTCGGCAAAAAGCTCGGCGTACCTATCGATCGCGCCGGACGCGTGCAGGTCAAGCCCGATCTCACCGTTCCCAATCATCCCGAAGTTTTCGTCATCGGAGACCTCGCTGCTCTGAAAGACGCAACGGGCAAGCTGTTACCCGGTGTCGCGCCCGTGGCCCTCCAGGAGGGCCGGTACGTAGCTAAGCTGATTCGTCGCGAGATTCGCGCCGACAAGGAAGCCGCGCCCCGCGCGCCGTTTCACTATTTCGACAAAGGCAGTTTAGCCACCATCGGCCGTTCCGCCGCAATCGCCCAGTTCGGCAGGATTCACATCTCCGGATTCATGGCCTGGCTGGCATGGCTATTCGTCCACATTCTTTTTCTGATTGGTTTCCAAAACCGCGTGCTGGTCTTCATCCAGTGGGCATGGTCGTATTTCACCTACGAACGCAGCGCGCGCCTCATTACCGGCAGCACCAGTCTCCCCGGCTGGAGCGACGCGTCCAGCATTCCCAACTCCAGCGACGCCGAAGAAATCTCCACCGCGGCTCGCAAATAAGAGTAAGAATATGATTGTAGGTGACCTGTGAAAACTGGTTCCATCTCGCGAATTGTTCTCGGCCTCGTGGCGGCTCTAGCTCTCAGTTCCACCTCCTCCGCAGAAGTTCTCAAAATCGTCGTCAACGACACCATTCAGCCCATCACCGAGGAATACATCGCCCGCGCCATCGACGAAGCCCAGCGCCGCAACGATCAAGCTGTATTGATCGAGATCAATACGCCCGGAGGCCTCGTCGAATCCACTCGCCACATCATCGACAAGATGACTTCATCGCATATCCCCGTCATCGTCTACGTGGCGCCCGGCGGCAGCCGCGCCGGTTCGGCGGGAATCTTCATTCTCGAAGCGGCCGACGTGGCGGCCATGGCTCCCGGCACCAACGCTGGAGCGGCGCATCCCGTCCTGCTCTTCGGCCCCACCACGGTTAAACCCGATGACGAAATGAAGCAGAAGATTGAGAACGATGCCGCTGCTCTGATGCGCTCCGTCGTTTCCCGGCGTGGGCGCAACATCGAACTCGCCGAAAGCGCCGTGCGCGAATCGAAATCCTTCACTGACCAGGAAGCCCTCGCACAGCACCTGATCGACTACATCGCACCCAGCCAGGACGATCTTTTCCGCCAGATGGAGGGCAAAAGCTTCAAGCGCTTCAATGGCCAGGAGGCCGCTGTGAATCTCGCCGGCCAGCCCGTCGTGGCTTTCGGCATGACTCTCAAGGAACAGATCCTCGACTATCTGATGGATCCCAACATCTCCTTCATTCTGCTCGCCATCGGCGCCGTCGCCCTGTATGCCGAATTCAATCATCCTGGCGCGGTGATTCCCGGCACCGTCGGCGTTGTCTTTATCTTGCTCGCACTCTTTGCCTTGAATCTGCTGCCCACGCGCTTTGCCGCGCTGGGACTCATTCTCGGCGCGTTCGCACTTTTCGCGGCGGAAGCCAAATTCGCCACTCACGGCGTGCTCACCATCGGCGGCATCACTCTATTCACCCTCGGAGGCCTGCTCCTCGTCGATTCGCCCATCCCGGAAATGCGCGTCCACCTATTCACTGCCCTCGCGGTCAGCCTTCCTCTCGGCGTGATAACGGCATTTCTGATGAGCATCGCGCTAAAAGCCCGCCGCAACAAGATGGTCTCCGGCGCGCAAGGAATTATCGGGGAAACGGGAATCGCGCAAACCGATCTCTCCCCTCGCGGCAAGATCTTCGTTCACGGCGAACTGTGGGACGCCGTCTCCTGCCCCGACGTATCTGCAGGGCAGTCAGTGGTGGTGCGGCGCATCGATGGACTTCTGCTTCAAGTCGAGCCCCTGGCCGTAGCGCCACCCGCGGCCGCACCAGCCGTCACCCGGTAGGACTGCCGCGCACCAGCGCAAGCAACGGCCGCCATCCCGAATTCCGCGCCCGTTCCCTCTCCCTGCGTTACAATCCGCGATAGGATCGTTGTTTCGCTTCGGAGTGGAGTTACAAATGGAAATCTTTGGCATTGGAATTGGATTCGTCACTATCATCATCGTTGTCTTTGCTATTTACGCTTTAAGCTCAATCAAGATCCTGGCCGAGTACGAACGTGGCGTCATTTTCCGCCTGGGACGCCTGTTATCCGCCCCCAAGGGGCCCGGAATAGCCCTCGTGTTCGCTCCCATCGACCGCATGGTCCGCGTCTCGCTGCGCCAGGAAGCTCTCGAAGTGCCGCCGCAAGACATCATCACCCGTGACAACGTTACGCTCAAAGTAAATGCGGTGATCTTTCTGCGCGTGATCGATCCCAGCAAAGCAGTGGTCGAAGTTTCCAACTACGTCTACCAGACTTCGCAATTCGCCCAGACCACGCTGCGCTCCGTGCTTGGCGAGCAGGAACTCGACGAACTCCTCGCTCATCGCGAAAAAATCAACCTGCGCTTGCAAAGCATTCTCGACCAGCACACTTCCCCCTGGGGCGTGAAGGTGACGAACGTCGAGGTGAAGCAGGTCGACATGCCGGAATCCATGCTGCGCGCCATGGCCAAGCAGGCCGAGGCCGAACGCGAAAAGCGTTCTAAGATTATCCACGCCGAGGGCGAGTTCTCAGCCGCGCAGCGACTCGTGGACGCTGCCCATTTGCTGGCAACCGAGCCGGTCAGCGTGCAACTCCGCTACCTGCAGACCCTCACCGAAATTGGCGTCGAGAAAAATACCACGGTCATCTTCCCCGTTCCTGTGGACTTCTTCTCCGGACTGCAGAAGCTGCTGGGCAAGGGCGATGACAAGGCTGCGGCATAACGATTTTGGATAGTTCGCGCTTCGGCGCTGCGGAAAGGGATGTGCGATAAGCAGGCTTTAACCGCTGAGGTACATATTTGCGATGGATCCCGAACAAGACACTGAAATCACGTTAGGCACCGCGAAACTCCTGACCCTATTCTTCGGCCTGGTTGTGGTCTGCGCGGTTTTTTTCGCACTCGGCTATACTCTCGGCCGCAAGTCAGACATCGGACCCACGGCTCCCAGCGCCGCAACTCCTCTGCAACCCGCGTCGAACGGCCTCAAGCCCGCGGGCTCGGCGTCTCCGCAATCCGCTCCCCCAATGACTTTTTACAAAGCGGTCGAGCAGAAGGACGCCAACGCGCAACTGACGCCCGCCTCCGCCGATGCGAATTCCGCCAATCCCCCGGCGACAGGTCAGCCGACATCTTCACCCAGCGCGTCTTCTCCAGCAGCGTCGTCTTCTGGAACGCCTGCCTCGGGAACCCAAGCTCAGCCTTCGCAGACCGGCAACCCGCCCGATCCCATGGCGGCGATCCCCAGCACCCCTTACTTCGTGCAGGTCGCCGCCGTCACCAAGCAGGAGGACGCCGAGTCTTTGGTCGATGCCCTTAAAAACAAGCAGTATCCCGCCTTCGTAGCCAACAACTCTGCCAACGAAAAATTGTTTCGCGTTCAGGTTGGCCCCTTCCCCGACGCCAAAGACGCGGAAGCAACGCGTTCCCGGCTCATCAACGACGGATACAACCCGATCGTCAAGAAGTGAAAACCTGAAACAATCGGCAATAGAAGCAAAGATCGAAATCCTATGAAGCCTGATCCGCTGTTGAACCGCCGTGTCATCTTCAAGCTCCACGGCATGGACCCACTCGACTCAACCATTCTGAAGCAGGAGGCCACCGGGTATTGGATCCGCGGCGGCACTCTGGCACCTCAACTCGACCAATCGAATTGTTCCCAGAATAATGACGTGCGTTTCCTCGAGTTCACCCGCATCGAGTGGCTGCGAGCTCCCAGACAGCGCCCCTGATTGTCGTCCATCTCAAATATTGACAACCGTCAATTTAACAGCTATTCCTAGTCCCCATGACCTCGCCCACATCGCTCGACCACACGTTGCACGCCATTGCTGACCCTACGCGCCGCCGCATCCTGGGGGCTCTCAAACAACGTGGCCCGGCTGCCACGACCACTCCCGCGGTCGCAAAGCACGCTGGCCTTTGCGCCGGCGATATTGAAGAGCGCGTGCGCCTCTCCCAGCCCACCATCTCCCATCACATGGCGATTCTCACCAAGTCCGGGCTCGTGGAGGTAGTCAAGCAGGGCCAGTGGCGCTGGTACCGCCGTAACGAAAAAGCCCTTCGCCGATTGGTGAAGAGCCTGCGCACTCAACTCTGATTTTAAGGAATTGTCATCCCGAGCGAAGCGAGGACGATCAAGCATTGCTCTTGGAGGTTCTAGTTAGCGCCAGAAGCCGTGCCTTTGGACTTCTGCAGCAGCCGTCGCGCTTGTGAAATCAGTTCCGCCACTTCGAAGGGTTTTACCAGGTAGGGTAGGTTGTTCTCCTGCAGAAACGCCCGCTCATCGCCCTGCTCCACGCCATTCGAGAACGTGAACAGCACATGTTTTTCCATGTCTGCACAATTCTTCCTGAGCCACAGGAAAGCTTCCTTCGCGTTCCAGTCTGACGGCATCTTGCCGCTCATGATGACCGCATCGAACGGCTCGGAGAGCAACCGCGTCTTCACGTCGTCGCTCCTGCTGGCCGTAACCACATTGGCCCCGGCGCCGGTGAGCACGTCGCGCTCGAACTCGAGCACCGCCTCTTCTTCCTCCACCAGCAGCACCCGGCCCTGAATGGCTCCCTCGCGCTTCGGTGGAATAACCACAGGGGCTTCCACCACCGCCCCGGCTGTTGCCGCCATCGGCAGCCGCACTTCGATCACCGCTCCGCCCTCAGCCGCATTGTGTGCTGTGATGTCGCCGCCGTGCTCCTTCACAATCCCGTAGCAGATGCTCAACCCCAGCCCCGTTCCCTTCCCAACGTTTTTCGTCGTATAGAAGGGATCGAAAATTCTCTTCGGATCTTTGATCCCCGGCCCATCGTCGGCAAACTGCGCGCACACATCGCCTTTCTCGCAATAAACTCGGATCTTCAACTTCCCGGCACGCCCGGTCTCGAGCACGGCATCCACCGCGTTGTTGATGATGTTCAGAAATACCTGTTCGATCTGATGCGGATCAGCTACCACCATCGCCGCATCCGGCCCCAGATCTTTTTGCACTTCGATGTTGTTGACCTTCAAATCGTAATCGCGCAACGTCAGCGTCTCTTCCAACACCCTCCGGATGTCCACTTCCGACCGCTCCGGCTTCCTCTGCCGCGCGAACGAAAGCAGGTTCTGCACCACCCGGTGCGTGCGCTGCGCCTGCTTGAACATTTTGCCCACGTAATCCTGCGCGCGCTCGCTCAATCCTTCGCTCTCAAGCAACTGCGCATAACCCAGAATCGCGGTTAGCGGATTATTCAGCTCGTGCGCCACGCCCGCAATCAACTGCCCTACAGCCGACATTTTCTCGCTCTGCAAAAGCTGTTCCTGGGTGCGCCGCAAATCTTCGTACGCCTTGCAGGTTTCTTCGTAGAGTCGGACTTTCTCAATAGTGGTGGCCAATTGCCGGCTGATCGCCACCATTAGATTCTCTTCCCCGCTGGAATATTGATACTCCGCGTGGCTGCGCAATCCCATCATCCCGATCGGGCTGTCCTTGCCCCAGAACAGCACCCAGATCCAGGCACCGTCGCTGTCCGATCGTATGAACCCCGCCACGGTCCCGGTGAGATGCGGCAGGTACTCAGCCGTAATCACTTCGGCCCGCGACCGCATTACGAGATCGCCGAAACCCTCCGCAAAACTGATTTCCGCCGGCCGCGACTTGTCCCGGCTGCTCGGTCCCCACGCTGCTCGCCGTCGGTAGGTCGGAGCATCCGAATCAGAAAGGTACACTGCTCCGCTTTCCGCCCCAAACAACGAAACCACCTGCCGCAGCGTCAGGTTCAGAATTTCATCCAGATCGAAAGACTGCGTTGCCACCACCGCCATCGCATTCAGGGCATTCAGTTCGCGGTTGCGACGCCGCATCTCATCTTCGGCGCGCCGCTTCTCCGTCACATCCAGCACAAATCCCTGATAGCGTTCCACCTTGCCCGATGTGTCCCGCGTGGCGAAACTGCTTTCCGAGGCCAGCAGCAGTGTTCCATTCTTACGCCGCATCGTCACTTCAAAATTCCGCACGTAATTCTGCAGATCGATGTCCCGGTGAAATGCGTCCCGCTGGCCCGCATCCACCCGAATATCTTCGTCCAGGTTCAGCGGCAGCACCTCTTCCCGGGATTCATACCCCAGCATGCGGACAAACGCATCGTTGCAATCGAGCAAGCGTCCGCTCGGCGTCGCCACATACACGCCTTCCTGCACCTGCTCGAACAGCAGGCGGTATTTCTCTTCGGCCGACCTGCGCTCCGTGATGTCGCGTACGATGTGGATCGTGCCCTTCTGCTTGCTCCCCTGCTCCGCATACGAAGAAGTGGAGACCATGGAGAATCCGCCGAAGCACGGGTCGGCTCCTTCGCTGATTTCTTCGCCCCCGCGCGCGCAATAGGGACATCCCGTCCACTCGCCCAGTCCATGCGGCAATACCGATTCACAAGTGCTGCCGATCACGTCCGCCGACGCCAGTTGCACCTGCTCCAGCAGAATCTGATTGGCCTTGATGATGCGGAATTCCGCGTCGTGCGCCAAGATAATGTCATGCACCGAGTCAAACGTGTTGCGCCACTGCCGCTGCGAGCGCAGCGCCTGCTCGAGTAACCGGAAATTCTCGATCGCAATCCCCAGCTGCCGTCCGCAAGTCTCCAGAAAATCCAGTTCATCGGCCGTCAGTTTTCTGGCCCGGGCGCTGCCCAGAACCATCAAGCCAATCGACGACTTCTTCCCGACCACCGGCACCATCACCACATAGCGCAGCTTTTCGGACGCAAGCAGGTCCACATCCTCCGGGATCGCTTCACTCGCCGCGGCCACCACCGGCCGGCCCCGCTCCATCATCTGGGAAATGGTTTCCGTCAACTCCGCAAAACCCGCTTCCCGCAGAAAGTCAGCCGAAACTCCTACCGCATGCGTCGCGACCAAATGTCCGCCCTCGATCAAGCGGAACCATGCCGCCTTGCTCTTGGTCAGCCGCTGCAATTCTCCCAGCGACTCTTCCATCATGCCGCCCTGCTGCTGCGCCAGCACAATGTTCTCGGTCAACGCCTGCAGCACTTTAAGGCGCTGGTCCCGCGCCCGGGTTTCTCCAAACAAAATCAGCAGCATGCTCAGCCCCAGCAGCACATCGGCAATCGCGCCAAGTCCCGCCGGAATCTGATTCGTGAATGGCGGCCAATCCAGGTGCTGCACCAGCAGGCAACTCGCCAGCAGCCACGTCGCCAGCTCCCAGCGCCCTTTGCGGGCACGCAACAAGGAAATCGCCGCAGTCACCAAAATGATTTGATAAGAGACTTCGAGAGCGAAGCGCAAAGGCAGCGAATCCGGCCACAACACCACGCGCGCCACCGCAAACCCCGCCACACTTACTGTGATCACAACCAGCGGCACCAGCAGATCCCGTCCCCGGATGTAAACCAGGATCGCACCTGCGAACAGTCCAATCGCCACCACGAACGCCGCCTGCACCACCGCCGGAACATATTGCTCCGGAATCCCCATCGCGGCCCCGTGCACGCCCGCCAGCCGCGAAGTCACCAGCAGCACCCAGCCCGCCGTCCAGATTAAGAGGTAGCGTTGCCGCAGCGCGCACAGCACCACCACCGACGCAGCCAGCATCAGCAGCAGCGCCCACTCCCCGGCCTTCAGCCCGGCCAGCGCCGGCTGCGCGGTAGTGTTCCAGATCGACCAGAGGGAAACGTTCATCTTGATTTCTTCAGGCGCACACCCCAGACGTAACAGTGCCCTGCTTTTGAATATCATGGTCCAGCCCTTTATCCATGCGTTTTCAAGGCCTGTGTGGTTACTTTCGGCACCTAGCGGCGGGGCCCAAATTGCCGAGAGTATACTGACTGAGGCTTATGCCAGACCGCATTCTCGTAGTTGACGACGAAGAGGCAATCCGTGAGATTGTCTGCGCCATCCTCGCTGCCGCCGGCTATCACTGGAAGCAGGCCAGTTCTGGCATGGAGGCACTCGCCCTGCTCAATTCTGGCGAGGAATTCGAACTCATGCTCTCCGACCTGATGATGGCCGACCTCGACGGCATCGGCCTGCTCGAACGCACCAAAGAGAAATTTCCCGACATGCCGGTGGTAATGGTTACCGCCGTCCACGATATTTCTGTAGCTCTCGCGGCAGTCCGCAACGGCGCCTTCGATTACCTGCTCAAACCCTTCGAGCGCGAACAGTTACTGAACGCCGCTGGACGAGCTCTCGAGAATCGCCGCCTCAAGGTGGAAAACCGCAACTATCAAATCAATCTGGAGTCGCTGGTCAAGGCCCGCACCGACCAGTTGCAGGAGGCTCTGCGAGATCTCGAGCGCTCCTACGACATCACTCTGCAAGCTCTCGGAGACGCGCTCGACCTGAAAGACGCCGAAACCCAGAATCACACCCGCCGCGTCACCGCGTTTACCATCGCCATTGCCCGTGAGATGGGCGTGCCCCGTGAACAAATTCTAATCATCGCTCGCGGCGCGTTCCTTCACGATTTTGGCAAGATGGCCATCCCCGACAGCATCCTTCGCAAGCCTGGAAAGCTCGATGACCACGAACGAGAGATCATGAAGGAGCATTGCTATCACGGCTACCAGATGCTTAAGAAGATCCCGTTCCTCGCCGAAGCGTGCGAGATTGTCTACTCCCATCAGGAGCACTTCGACGGCAAGGGCTATCCGCGCGGTCTCAAGGGCACAGAAATTCCTTTGGGCGCACGCATCTTCTCCGTTGCCGATACTCTCGACGCTATCATCTCTGATCGTCCCTATCGTCCCGCTAGAACTCTCGCTGAAGCTCGAAAAGAGATCCAAGACTACACCGGCACCCAGTTCGATCCCGAGGTTGTCGACGTCTTCATGCGGATATCCGACAACGTCTTCGAAGACCTCCGCCGCGAAATCAACGCCCAGACCTACCCCTTCAGCTACTCCGCCAGCGCCAAAGGCAACTAGCCGCGTCTGATTTGGCTGCGCAGTGCCTGTTGTTTGTCATCCTGAGCAAAGCGAAGGACCCATGTATTCGCTTGCGCGACCCCTGGCTTCGAAGCTCACAACCGGTCGTGCAAGACTCAACCCTCTCCGCGTTCTTGCTGGTGGCGGCCATAACCCCAACTTACAATTTGAACAAACCATACTCATGCAGGAGGCACTCTCATGAAATCCGCACCCTATCTTCTTGCGCTCTGCATCCTCACCACCGCATCCCTCGCGCAAGACCACCCCGCCGTCACCGCGCTCCCCAATTCCATCTACGTCGGCGCCGACGGCAAATTTGAATCTGCTCCCGACACCGCCATAATTCAGTTCAACATCTCCGTGCAGGAAAGCACCTCTCAGAAAGCCTATGAGCAGGCCTCGAAGCAGGCCGAACAGGTTCGCCAGGCCCTGCGCGACAACGGCGTCGAGCCCAAGGCAGCCACCATCGGATTCTTCTCCGTGCAACCAGCCTACGAGTGGACCAACAGCAAACAGAAACTCACCGGCTATCGCGTCACCACCAACGTCTCCCTGAAACTTAGAGATTTTTCCAAGATCGGCCCCATCACCCAACAACTGGCCGATGCCAACGTCAGCGAAACCCAAACTCTCACCTACACTCTCGAAAACATTGACGAGGCCAAGAACAAGGCTGTTGAAGACGCCTACCGCCGCGCCCGCAACTCCGCCGACGCCCTGGCCCACGCCAGCGGCCGCACTGTCGGAGAACTCTCCTATGCCTCGATCGACACTTTCGAAAATCAGCACCTGCCGGTCCCGCGCATGGCCCGCGCCCTAGCCGCCAAGACCGAGCCAGCCCCAACCCCCACCGAAGAATTCACCCCGCAAACCGTAACCGTGACCGCTCACGTGAACGCGCTATTCATTTTGAAGTGAAATTGTTCATGTGGAGACAGCCGCCTCGGCTGTCAGCGAGCGAAGCGAGGCGCTCGTGTGGAGCGGGCATTCCTGCCCGCTGCTTTTGACTTTGCTCTTGCTTTTGGTTCTTGATCCCGTCTTGAAATTTCTGCGCTCAATGCTCCACTACTGCCCTGCCTTCGCCACCGCAATCCTCGTCCCATCCACCGCAATCTCCCGCTGGATCTCCATCTCGATCGAGCTTCCCACATCCAGCCTCACATCATTCCCGCGCTTCAGCAGCGCCCACCCAATGCCCGCCGCTGCTCCCGCGCCCGCTCCGATCCGCGCCCCATTAAGTCCTCCGGCCAACCCTCCGGCCGTCGCCCCGCCCACGGTTCCGTATGCTCCGTTCTTGGCGGCATCTTCCACTTTCTTTCCCGTCTCGCTGTCCTGCTGAATCGTTCCCTCCTGATCCTTCACCGAATTGTTTCCCGCCCCCGGCGTGTTCTCCACCGAACCTGGCAGCATCACCGTGTATCCACTCGGATAAATCATCGAAGTAAAGTGGATCAGAATCTCCGCCCGCCCGTGCCCATGTCCCGCGCGCTCCACATGCGAAATCTTTCCCTGAATATAGGTTCCCGCCGGCACAATCACCCGCTCGTTCGCCACAAACGGAAACGCTGTCTCCGCGTAAACCGCATCCCCCTCGCGTGCATTCTTGGTCGAGATCGCCTGCTTCAGCAACAAGGGAATCTTCGTCCCCGCCGGAATGCTAAGCGCATTTGGATCGGCAGTCGGCGCCGCCGCTGGCGTGGCAGGTGCAGAACTCACGTTCGCATCCGGTTTTGGAGCATCCGCCGTCTGCCCCAACGCCATCCCTGACAACAGTAGCAAAGCCCAAACAGCGCGCATAACAGACCTCCAGAATCGCCAATTCGCCCGAGAATACCACGCTCACCCGCTAGGATGCGTCCTCCCATCAAGCGGGCTGCCCACATCCCCGACTATGTCATCCTGAGCGGAGTGGTTGGTGCGCGAAGCGAGCCAGCCGCGGAGTCTAAGAGCCTGCCCCGAGCGAAGCCGAAGGGATACCTTGTGCGTCGCCAGTAGCAGTCTCGCTGGGCTCCGGCCATCAACACTTCACTTCGACCAGATCGGGTGCAGAGGATGGTGCTGCAGAATTTCATTAACTTCTTTCGCCCCTGCCAGCTCGGAGTCTTCGACGCGGCGCGACACGGCAAACGCGTATTTGCGGTTGCGTCCCAGTTCGCCTGGAACAATTGCCGCTCCACCAACAAAATAATCGCCATGCTCCACCGAGTCCCATTGCGTCAAGGTGAAGACCATAATCGGAATGTCCTGCCGCGGATCCTCCTTGGTCCAATCGGGAGGTCGGATGTAAACCATCGGCCCCCGCTCAACCGAACCCTTTTGCGCATCGGAAGCTTCCCACTGCTCCGTTACAACGGTGTAACCCTTCCATGCACTCGGCAGTGAAAAACGAAACCCATACTTTGCGTTCGTGTATTCGACTGCATCGGTTGTGGGCCCCGCAGCCTCTTGTTTGGCTGGCTGTCCGGCCCTACTCGAGGCTCCTTGTAGCAAGCTGGCGAATCCTGGCGAGACCACAACCCATGTCACCAGTAGAGCGACGCGCATCCTGATTTTGAGCTTCATTCTTGCAGCTGCTCCTCACATCTCCACGCAGATTATTTATAGATCAAATATTTCTGTCGCATCACTTCAAACTTTTGCAGTTCCTCCTGCCAATCCTGCGCAATCCGCCGCGGATCCTCTCCCGCCATCAGACCATCGAACGCCGCCTGATTCCCCAGCAATTCCGCGACCCGCCCGATCTTGAAATTCGCCGGATACAATTTCTGCAAAGCCGCCGCCAGCTCAATTCCCAACTCCGGCGCATCCAGCGCATTCCGCTCGGTAAGAACCAGATTCACACCCTCACACTTCTGTCCGCTATAAACCGCAGCCGCAGGCGTAAACGTAACCGGCACAAAACGCACTCCCGCAATCCCGCGAGCATTCAAATAAGCCGCCAGTTCCCGGCCCTTCACCCACGGTGCGCCCACAACTTCAAACGGAGTATCCGTCCCCCGCCCCACGGAAACATTCGTGTATTCAATCAAAGCCACGCCCGGATAAAGCATTGCCTCGGTCAAGCTCCGCAAATTCGGCGAAGGATTCACCCACCCCAGCCCCGTGGAATCAAACCAGTCCCCGCGCTGCCATCCTTCCATCGGCACCACAGTAAGCTTGGCATTGATATTCCGTTCCGCATTAAACATCTTGGCCAGTTCGCCCATGGTCATGCCATGCCGCACCGGCACCGTCCAGTAACCCACAAACCTCTCATGCCCCGCATCCGCCACCGGACCCTGCACATACGACCCGGTAACCGGATTCGGCCGGTCCAGCACAATCACTTCAATCCCAACCGCAGCCGCCGCCTCCAGAAAATATCCCATCGTCGTCTCGTAGGTATAAAACGGCACCCCCGCATCCTGAATATCGATCACCACCGCATCGAGCGACTTCATCACTTCGGGCGCCGGCCGCCGATCCGCATCTTTAGCTCCATAAACGCTGTAAACCGTAACCCCGGTAGCCGCATCCTTGGAATTACTCACATCAGTAGTATCCAGCGATCCCGTCACCCCATGCTCCGGACTGAAAATCGCCCCGAGCGTCACCCCCGAAGCCGCAGCCAGCACATCAATCGTCCGCCGCCCCTCCAAATCCACGCCTGTCTGGTTGGTCACTACTCCAATCTTTTTCTTGCCTCCGGCAACCTGGAGCACATCGAACCCATGCTCCTCCAGCACATCAATCCCATTCTTCACGCTGCCGTTGCGCGTGCTCACATGCCGCGCCGCGCTCAGCGCCTCGTTGTACCCGGTAATGCTCTGCCAGCGCAGCGCCTCTTTCTCGCTCGTAGTCAAATGCAAGGCCGCCGTCACCGCTGTCGCCACCTTGGTCCGCAAAGCAATCGCATTCCCGCCTCGCGGATGCACCGCATTCGTCAGCAGAATAATGTAAGTCTCGGTCGTTGGATCGACCCAGATCGATGTTCCAGTCCATCCCGTATGCCCATAACTACCCACCGGCAGCAAATCCCCCCGGTTCGACGAAAGCGGAGAATCAATGTCCCACCCAAACCCCCGCAGCACCGGAGCCGCGGGCGGCTGCTCCGGCCGCGTCATCTTCTCCACCGTCAGCTCTGACAAAATCCCGTCGCCCCCATCCAGCAAAGTCTGCGCAAACTTCGCCAGATCATCTCCAGTAGAAAACAGCCCGGCATGCCCCGCCACGCCACCCATCCGCCGCGCCGTAGGATCATGCACCACGCCCCACAGCATGTGCTCATTCTCGTCATACTGCGTCGGCGCAATCTTAGGTAGCCACGCCGCCGGAGGCGCATACCGCGTCCGCGTCATCTTCAGCGGCACAAAAATATGCCGCTGCACATATTCATCCAGCGTCTCTCCCGACACGCGCTCGACCAGCGCTCCCAGCACAATAAAATTAACATCGCTATAGGTGAACCTCGACCCCGGAGCCTCCTGCGGCGCATCCGCGAACGCCATTCCATAAGCCGTCTGCTTCCCTTCCCACGTAGCCTTCAAATCTAGATCCGGCTCAAGGCCAGAGAAGTGGACCAGCAACTGCCGCACCGTAATGTCGTCCTTCCCGTTCTGCGCAAACTCCGGCAAATACTTCGCCACCGGATCATTCAGCCGCACCTTCCCCTGCTCCACTAGTTGCATCACGGCCGTAGTAGTAGCAATCACCTTGGTCAGCGAAGCCAGATCAAACACCGTATCCAGAGTCATCGCCTCGCGCCGCGGCTCCAAAGCCCGCGACCCGTAAGCCTTCCGGTAGATGACCTGCCCGTGATGACCGACAATCAGCACCGCTCCCGGAATCTGCGCCTCGCCAACAGCCTGCTCAATAGCAGCATCCACAGCCGGCAGCGCAACCGCACGTGTGGGGACAGCCGCCTTCGGCTGCCCGTCCGAGCGAAGCCCGGACTTCTCGCCACCGGCACCGGTCGCGCCCTGCCCAGTAGCGCTGAGAACGCAAGTCAGCAACACGCCCAGAGCGAACGCCACTCCGCGCGTTTTATCCCGCGAGTTTGATTCAAGAGGAAGGATGCTCTGACTCTACACAACTCAGGCGGTATGACTCAAGAAACTCAAGTAAGGGAGTGCCACTTATGCCATATCATGATCTGCCGTATCATGATCTGCCATAACACGGATCTCTCGATGCCCGCACCGCACCCCTCATCCACTCTGCTCGAAGCCTTCAAGCATCAAGACAAAATCTTCGCCCCGGCCTTCGCCATTCTGCATGAAGCAATCAACCAGAAAGCTTTCCCGGCAGCCTCCGTAGCCGTAACTCACAGCGGAAGTCTAGTAGCCCTCAAAGCCCTCGGAAGTTTCACATCTGAAGCGGGTGCCCCATCCTCCTCGCGTTCTTTGCGAGAGGGTGGGCAAGACGCAGTCCACCCCACCACACTCTTCGACCTAGCCTCCCTAACCAAAGCAGTAGCCACCACAACGATAGCCATGCTCCTCTACGAGCGTGGCCTGCTCGATCTCGAAGCCCCAGTCTCAGCGATAGTCCCCGAATTCACAACCGACGCCGCAAGAGATCCCCGCCGCCAGGAAGTAACCCTCCGCATGTTGCTAGCCCACTCCTCCGGCCTGCCCGCCCACGAAAAGTTTTTCCTGAAAGCCCGCACCCGTGCCGAACTCCTGCAAGCCGCCTTCACCACGCCCCTAGCCGTCGACCCTGCCACCCGTACCGAATACAGCGACATCGGATTCATCATCCTCGGCACCGCTCTGGAACGCCTGGCCGACGAATCCCTCGACCGCTTCTCGCAGCGCGAAATCTTCGCCCCGCTTGCCATGACCCACACCACTTTCAATCCGCCGCTCGAAATCCGCGCAAAGATTCCTCCCACCGCCGACGATCAAACTTTCAGAAGAAGAATCATCCAAGGCGAAGTCCAGGACGAAAACGCCAGCGTCCTCGGCGGCGTCGCTCCCCACGCCGGACTTTTCTCCACCGCCGAAGACCTCGCAAAATTCGCCCAAGCCATGCTGAACCACGGAAGCCCCATCCTCCGCCCCGAAACCGTAGCGCTCTTCACCCGCCGCGAATCCGCGCCCCCAGGCACGTCTCGAGCCCTCGGCTGGGACACTCCCTCTGCCCCATCACAATCCGGAAAATATTTCTCTCCACAATCTTTCGGCCACCTCGGCTACACCGGAACCTCTCTCTGGATCGACCCCACGCGCCAGCTCTCAATAACTCTGCTAACCAACCGCACCTGGCCCGACTGCTCCAATCAGGCCATCAAACAAATCCGCCCCAAATTCCACGACGCCATAATCGAAGCCCTGAAGGAGTGAGGCTCTGTTCGCGTGGAGCGGGCACCCCTGCCCGCTGCTTTTGATGTTGCTCTTGTTCTTGCTCTTGCTCCCGCTTTCCTCAACTAAGCCGGGCAGTTCCATGAAAAGCAGTTAGAATGAACACGCTCCGATCCCGAAAGGCTAACTTGAATCGCAAGCCATCCACTCTCCGCCGCCTAAGCACCGAGCAACCGAACCAGTCCGCGAGCGACCTCGACCGCAAATCCTCCCTCGAGATTGCCCGCCTCATCAACGCCGAAGACGCCACCGTCGCCCTGGCCGTAAACCGCGCTCTCCCGCAAATTGCCCGTGCCATCGATCAAGTAGCCGCCGCCCTCCGCCAAGGCGGACGCCTCATCTACGTAGGCGCCGGAACCAGCGGCCGCATCGCCGCCCTCGACGCCGTCGAGTGCCCACCCACATTCAACACCGACCCCCGCTCCGTCCAGTTCATCCTCGCCGGCGGCAACAAAGCTCTAGCCTCCGAATCCGAGACCAGCGAGGACGACTCCGCAGCTGGCCGCCAAGAAATGTCCCGCCGCAAGCCCACCAAGAAAGACGTAGTCCTGGGCATCGCCTCCAGCGGACGCACTCCCTTCACCGTAGCTGCCATCACCGAAGCCCGCCGGCGCGGCGCCCACACCATCGCCCTGACCTGCAATCCGAATTCCCCGCTAGAACGCGCCGCCCATTTCGCCATCGTCACCCAAGTTGGTCCCGAAGTCCTCGCCGGCTCTTCCCGCATGAAGGCCGGCACCGCCCACAAAATGGTTCTCAACATCATCTCCACCGCAGCCATGACGCGCCTCGGCTACGTCTACGGCAACCTCATGGTCAACGTAGCCCCCAAAAATTCCAAGCTGCTCGATCGCGCCATAAGAATCCTCGAATGCGCCACCGGAGCCACTCGCGAATCCGCAACCCAAGCCCTGAAAGCCTCCGGCAACAAGACGCCAGTAGCCCTCGTAATGCTAGCCGCCGGAGCAACCCGCCCCCTAGCCCAAGCCGCTCTGAAGAAAGCAAAAGGCCACGTCCGCGAGGCCATAGCGCTAGCAAAATAGAGCCTATGTGCCGCAGCTAGCTAACCGATTTTCAGATCCTTTTTTGCGTGTCATCCTGAGCGAAGTTGCCCTGCGCGAAGCGGAGGGCAACGCAGTCGAAGGACCCCTGCAATGCTCGCATAACCAGAGGCGCGTCAAGGCGTCCTCACGACGAAGCCGGGCGCCCCATTTCTCACGCGTCCTTTGCGCGAGAAGTGGGGTTCTTGGGCCTCCATCCAACCTGTCATCCTGAGCGAAGTTGCCGTCCGCGAAACGGACGGCAGCGCAGTCGAAGGACCCCGGTAACGCCAGCGCAACCAGCGCCGACTCAAGGCGTTTCCACGATGTTGCTGGCGGAGGGCCCGGCTAATCGCTCGCGATCAAAGTCGTGGTCGCACAAGCACGGGAAGGGCACGACTTCAATCGTGCCGTAAAACATCAAAAACAGACCCGGCTTTAGCCGCTGAGGAGTTTGTGCTTTTGGGATAGGGGTCGCAGACCGCGTAAGGATGTTAGACTCAGAACACCTCGCGCGACAGGAAACGTCGGATCGTGAAGGACTAAAGCGCAAGAGAACGCTTCAACTGGCGGCTGCCGGTTTATACCGCGTTAGCCGCGATTGCCCTTGGTCTTCTCGATACATTCGGGAAATCCGACAGCTTGCTCTACCTCCTCCCAGTTGTCCTCGTCAGCCTCTTCTTGCTCCTTTTCTTGCTGTTTGCGGCGATCGGAAGGAAATCCAGCCTTTGCTTAGCGATACTGTCCATGCTGGCGGTGTTCTGGATTTTTTCGTTCGCTCTTTTCACCAATCATTACGCGATTCGCAACAATATGAGATGGCTCTTGGGGTCGCGGCGCTATAAAGCCGAGGTCCTGGCCCAATCCGCGCCGCCGAACGGAGAATTAAAGCGCGTCGAGTGGGACGGCTGGGGGTTCCCAGGAGCGGGAAACACTTACGTATACCTTGTTTTCGATCCCACCGATTCGCTCGCGGCGGCGGCTAAGAAGCACGAGCCCGGCAAGTTCGACGGGATATCCGGCAAGGTCCTTCGTGTAAGTCGTCTTGAGGACCGTTGGTATGCCGTTTTGTTTTACACCGGTCAAACTTGGGATGCACCCAACCAGCCCCGTGCCCTCTCGATTACCATCCCCACCGCAATTCCCCGCTAAAATAACCCGTTACCCCGTACCCTTAACCCAATGGATAAACTAGTAATCCGCGGCGTTTTGCAGAATGGTTTCGCCTTCGGCTAGCGTTGCGGCCATTAGAAGGTCTTCGGTTCCCGTGACGGTGATTTTGTCGAAAACAATTTCGGTGCCGCGGAGGCGGTCGGCTGTCGCTTCTACGTAGCCGTGCTCTTGTTTTATTTTTGCGCCTAAGAGTTCGAGGCCTTTGATGTGAAGGTCGATGGGGCGCTGGCCTATGGCGCAGCCGCCGGGGAGGGATACGCGGGCGCGGCCGCAGCGTGCTACGAGCGGGCCTAGAACCAGCGTGGAGGCGCGCATGGTTTTGACTAGCTCGTAAGAGGCTTCGGGGCTGGCCAGATTTTTGCAGTGGATGGTGGTGCGGTGCTGGGCGCGTCCATAGCCTAGTTCGACTTCGGCTCCCATGGCGGCCAAGAGGTTGCGCGTGGTTTGGATGTCGCGGACTTGGGGGATGTTTTCCAGGATTACCGGCTCATCGGTCAGGAGAGCTGCG
>Ga0206803_1098_pt1 | contig 18862 bp, 23 predicted proteins | sample Alteio_BWOrgCont_61_FD_152909 | JGI IMG/M metagenome (GOLD analysis project Ga0206803, IMG submission 152909) | Enriched cells from forest soil in Barre Woods Harvard Forest LTER site, Petersham, Massachusetts, United States -... | ecosystem: Environmental > Terrestrial > Soil > Temperate forest >... | reverse complement strand
ATCAGACCGCTTACGAGTTTGGGAAAAAGCTGGGCAAGGTTCCGGTGCGGACCTCGGACAAGACTGGGTTCATTGTAAACCGGTTGCTGGTGCCTTATTTGCTGGATGCGATCCGGGCTTATGAAGAAGGTGTGGGGTCGATTGAAGATATTGATAATGCGATGAAGCTGGGGTGCGGGTATCCCATGGGTCCGTTTACTTTGCTGGACTTTGTGGGGCTCGATACTACTTATTACATTACTCAAGTGATGTTTGACGAGTTCAAGGAGCGGCGGTTTGCTTCGCCTCCGCTGCTGAAGCGGCTGGTGATGGCGGGGTGGTACGGGAAGAAGACGGGGCGCGGGTTCTATGATTATTCGGACCCGAGTAATCCGAAGGCGAACAAGCTGTAGAACGATTTTGTGCGTTGGTGGAACGGCGAGCTAAATCTAGATGGAGATCCCTCGCTCCGCCTGAAAAGCGGCCACGCTCGGGACGACGCCAATCATTTTGGGATTTACAAGAATATGGAGAAACGAAGAAAAACCGATCGGATGCCGGACGAAGGCAGCGCGCAGGATGTCGCGACGTATCGCCGGGCGTGGCGGAGTTATGTGGCGCGGCGGAATCTGGTGGTGGTGCTGTTTCTTAGCTTTATATTTCTGGGCTTCATGATTGGGAAGCTGAAGCTGGGAGAGCCGGCTGATTCGGCGATTTTGGTGGGTTGGATTCTTGTGTACCTGGCGGGTGGGTGGTGGCTGACGGAGTGGAAGTGTCCGCGATGCGGGAAAGTGTTTGGGCATCGGTTGTGGACGCGGAGCTGCATCAGTTGCGATTTGAGCAAGGACGATGTGGCGGCGATGGCGCGAGGAAAGAGCTAGCTGCCGAAAAATTCTTTGCCACGGGGTTGCGCGGATATACACGGATCGAAACCCACCACGGAGACACAGAGGCACGGAGAAAACCTTCAGGATTATTTAGTAGGTCCTTTTCACAGTTGTCCTGACTGGAGAGCCGGAGCCAATGAACGTGAGGAGGGTTCGATGCGCGTCGTATACAGACTCGCGGAGGATAGCAGCGGGTTCGCATCCAGTGGTCTTTCGGATCGAGTGGCATCTGGCGAAATCCCCCTCCACGCAAGCCGAGGCGTTATAACGAAACTCTACATGGGAAGCATGAACGACTGGCCCGAGTTCACGATGCGTAGCGACTCGGGAGAAGAGAGCAGTTGGAGCCGATACGGGAATTCCAGAGGAGATGGCCGACACTACGAACCGGGCCGCCGGATTGAAGTTGATTACGTGCTCCAATCGGACGGGTCGAATGCATTAGATCCTCGAGCGGAATACAAGACCGTGGTGGAAGTGAGAATAGAAGTTCCTCCGGAGACAATTCGCCAGCGGATCGTCCGGCATCGTGCGACGGGTCAGTGGTGAGTTTGTTCCGATCCATGCGGCCCTAGCATCAAATCGGAGATGAGGAAATCTGATTCTATGAGCTTTGAAAATATTCTTCTGGAAAAGAAAAACTCGATTGCTTATGTCACGGTCAACCGGCCTAAGGTTTTGAATGCTCTCAACATGGCTACCATGGAGGAGTTGCGGGCCGCGTTTCATGAGATTAAGAACGATGCATCCGTTCGCGTCGTTATTCTTACCGGAGCAGGTGAGAAAGCGTTTATTGCCGGGGCGGACATTGGCGAGCTGGCGAAGCAAGATGCGGTTACGGGTAAGGAGTACACGCATCGCGGGCAGAACGTCCTTAATCTGATTGAAAATCTGGGCAAGCCGGTGATTGCCTGCATCAATGGATTTGCGTTGGGCGGGGGATGCGAGATTGCTTTGGCTTGCACGATGCGGCTGGCTAGCGAGAATGCGAAGCTGGGGCAGCCGGAGGTGAAGCTGGGGATTATTCCGGGCTATGGCGGGACGCAGCGGCTGCCGCGACTGGTGGGCAAAGGCATTGCGATGCAGATGGTGCTGGCAGGGGAGATGATTACGGCGCAGGAAGCGCATCGCATTGGGCTGGTGAATGAAGTTACGGTGGCGGCGGAGTTGATTCCGCGGGCCGAGGCGATTGCGGGGAAGATTATTGCGAACGCTCCGCTGGCGGTGCAGTATGCGATGGAGGCGGTGAACAAAGGCATGGAGATGACTTTGAGCGAGGGATTGTATCTGGAGGCGGTTTTGTTTGGCGTGGCGTGCGCTACTGAGGATAAGAAAGAAGGGACTGCGGCTTTTCTGGAGAAGCGGGTGGCTGCGTTCAAGGGGAAGTAAAGTCAAAGTCTCTAACACAGAAGTCACGGGGTTAAACAGGGTAGTGAAGAATTCACCGCGGAGGCACGGAGTCACGGAGAAGAAGCACAATAAGGATCTTGTTGTGGAGCGTCTTCCGGCGACTGATCTCGACGCGCTCGAAGGCTCGCTTAGCGCTTCCGGCAGGCGTTTTGCGATTGTCGTTTCCAGGTTTAATGCGTTTATTACGGAGAGGCTTTTGCGTAGCGCCATCGATGGTTTGGTGCGCTCCGGCGCGGACAGGAAAGACATCAAGCTGGTGCGGGTGCCGGGGGCGTTTGAGGTTCCGTTGGCGGCGCGGACTTTGGCAGAGACTGGGAAGTACGATGCGATCATTTGTCTCGGATGTTTGCTGCGCGGGGATACGGCGCACTATGACGTGATCGTGAATGAAGTTACGCGGGGGATTGGGCAGTCCGCGCAGGAGACTGGGGTTCCGCATGCGTTTGGAGTGCTTACTTGCGAGACTTTGGAACAGGCCATTGACCGGGCTGGGTTGAAGATGGGGAACAAGGGGTTGGAGGCGGCGCTGGCGGCGGTGGAGATGGCTTCGCTGAAGGCGGCTGTTGTGTCTTGGGCTTCGGGCTCCGGGCGGCGGCTGTCGGGTCGCAGCCGTCAGTCATCCACTGCAAGCAAGCAGGTTCCTCGCTTCGCTCGGAATGACAAACCTAAGAATGACAAACCTAAGAAGATCCAGACGGCGAAGACGAAGCGCAAATAGTCCATCCTCTCCAGTAAACTGACAGCTGACAACTGGAAACTTACAACTTGCCTATGGGTACTCGGCGCAAATCTCGCGAACTGGTTCTGCAGATGCTTTTCCAGGCGGACATGGGGAAGCAGACGGTGGATCAGGTGCAGCGAACGTTCTGGGCCGAGCACGGGGGGACCAGCGCCGAAGTGCGGGGGTTCGCGGAAGATTTGTTCCGGGTGGCTACGGATCGAGTGGCGGAGATCGACAAGCTGATCGAGGGGCACGCGGAGCACTGGCGCATGGAGCGCATGGCGGCGGTGGATCGAAACCTGCTGCGCGCGGGGGTGGCTGAATTTCTGGGCTATCCGGAGACGCCGCGGGCGGTGGTGATCAATGAAGCGCTCGAGATTGCGCGCAAGTTTTCCAGTCTGGAATCGGTGCAGTTCGTCAATGGAGTGCTGGATAGTGTGGCGAAGGATTTGGGGAAGACGGCTTGAGAGTCGTTTTCTTGTCTGACGGTTGTCGCGGCGCTAGAGCGCTGCGCCACGGAAGATCTCCGAAGATTTGAGCTGAACAGAGTCATCCTCGGGCGCTAAAGCGCTGCGACATGCGGCCGCGCTTCGCGCTGGCCCAGACGGGCGCCTCGCCCGTCCCCACACAAAATCCCGTTCCCACACAAACCTCCGTCCCTACACGAACGCCTGTCCCACATTACTGCCTAAGGTCTTACGGCCACTATGTTGAGGGCGCAGTTGGATCCGGTGAAGCAGAAGCTGTTGGAAGAGTTGACGAGTGGCGAAAAGGAGACATCCATCCGGTCGATGGCGAGAGCGGTATTGACCTCGTGCAGGACGCCATCGGAGCCGGCCACGTAGATCAGGGAGCCATCCACGGTGATGTCGGCGGCAACGGGAGCAGCGTTGTTGGCGAGCGGGATTCGGGATGTGGCGGTGGTGTTGAAGTCATAGACCAGGACGCCGAGATCGCTGGCAATGATGTAGGCCCTGGTGGCGTCGGGCGAGAGGAAGAAGTTGATCGGGTGGAACGTGCCCTGGCCGATATTAATGTGGGTCGGCAAAAAGAACGTGGGTGGGGCGGTCGGGGTTTGGGCGAGGGTGACTTGCTGCGGACAGAGGGTGGTGAGCGTTGCCGCGGAGGAAGTGGTGGCAATGATATCGATGCCCGTATTGTCGATGCCGAAGAAAAAGTCGAGGCCCTGGGTTTGAAGGTTAGGGATGGTCGTGTTGCCCATGGGGACGTTGCCCGAGGGAACCATCCTGAGAAACATAGGAGGACTGGGGATGTCCGGGGCTAACAAGTACGGGAGCACAAGGGAGTTGTCGCAGGTGTCGTAGACGGCGAGGCTGCCGGCAGGACTTCCGCCGGAAAGCAGGGCGAATGAACCCGTCGAGTTGAAAACGATCGAGGTGGCGGGAGTAGGCAAAGGATTCGGCTGCACTACCTGCAGGTATTGCAGAGCGGAATAGGCATACAAGGTGTTGCCGCCATTCCCGAGGATGAAAGTTTCCATGCCGTCGGGCGAAAATGCCGCTGCCGTCGCGCTGTTAATGTTCAGCGGTGTCGACGAGGTCCCGTTGGCGAGGTATACCTGGTTGGGAGTGGCAAGCGTATCAGAGAAGATGGCCTGCGTGCCATTGTGCGACACGGCGAGAACGTTGCCGGTTACGACGCCCATGGTGGTGCCCGGTGCGGGAAGAGATGAGAAGGGACTGGTGGAACTTCCAAAGTTCGAGACAGTAATGGCAACAGCGCCGAATTCACTACCCATGTAGGCCCTATCTCCTCCGAGATCGAACATCAGCGAATTGGGAGGAGCGGGCACCTCGAAGGCGCCGCCGGGGAGGTTAGTGGCCGTGGAGACGTTGTACATGGCCACGTCACATAGGATGTTGCTGTAACAATCCTGACTGGTGGACAAGACGGTGGTGTTGGACGTGGCGCCGGTTACTAATCCTGAAATGGCGGTGACGGGATAAACCGGTTGCGGGATGTAGGGAGCCGCAAAAACGCTGGGATTCAGATTGAGAGGGAAACCGATGTTGCAAGTGGGCGGGGTACAGGATGCCGTAATCGAAGCCACCCCGGGCTGGGCGGTGGAGATGGTGCAGGCTGTTGAGCCGGTAGCACCACAGGCTGAGGTACCGCTACCTGCGACCAGAGCGGCCGGCTCGGAAGAGATCCAAGTCAGCGGCGGTTTCGGCACGATGCAGCCTTGAACGTCGACGGCGGTGGCGGTGACGGTTTGGGGTGTTCCCTTGCTGACCACAAAGCTGGTCAAGTTGCTCTGTTGCGAACCGCTTACGGCGAGCGCCAGGGAAATGCACTGCACCGGGCAGGTCTCGAAGTCAAAGGCTTCACTAGAGACGCCTGAGGCCGAGGCGACCACCTGGGTTTGTCCCGGCGTGTTGGCTGATGCATTTGCCTGGTTGGTGGGCACGTTGTCATAGGTAACGGTCACAATCGGAGTGAGTGTGGCAACACCATTGTTAGACTGGCTCCAGGTAAAGGGGCCGACCGAGGGAGTAATGTCGTTTCCCTGGTTGTCAAGGGCGGTGGCCTGCAGATTTAGTATCTGGTTCTGCGAGAGGCAGGAATTGGTGGGCCTGAACGGGAGGTCGCAAGCGGCGGGAAGTGCGACCTGGGCAGGGCAGGCAGGTGGGGGGGAATTGACTGGCGGAACTACGCTGACCTGAATACTGGCGATGAAGGGGTGGACGAAAACCAGAGTAGGGGGACTGGTGACTCCGCCGGAGGACGCTGTTACCTGAGCCGTGCCTTGGCCGCCGGGTGTGCAAACGCTGTAAAGGGGGGCGTTCCAGGTGCCAGCACAGGCCAAACCGTTGGGAGCAACGTCGACGATTCCGGAATTGGATGAGGCGAAGGTGAAGCCCGTCCGGATGCTTGTGCCCGCGCCGTTTTGAGCAATTGCGGTGAACACAACGGCGGTGCCCGCTTGCATGGAGAGACTGGTGGAGGGGTTCAAGAGGATTCTCGCCGCGACGGGTGAGGACCCAGGAGGCCTGTGGCCGCCGCACGCCGACAAGAGCACGAAGCTGGAGATGATGACGACTATCCACGCCCACTGGCCGAAACGCAACCTTCCCATGCATCCTCTCGCCGCCTCATGGTGGTATCCGATAAGGCGAATTGCTTCATTGGAATGGAAAACTTGTAGTTTAGAGGCTGGAGACGGATTCAGCAAGCTGGCTCTGTGCGAACGTGGTGTGCAGTTTGGCAAGGAGGCGAGCAAAACGCGCAATTATTGTGTCGCAGAGAAACCCTTCGATTGTTTTCGCTCCTCGGAGCAAGCTGCGAGACTTCGCGGTGCTCACTCAGATGCTTCGCGAGACAAAGAGCGTCTCGCTCAGAATGACAATCCAACTGCCCGAACGCTGGCGGAATCGAGCCGAGCCCAGATTCTCCGGCTTCGACAGTGGGATGCAAAAAGATGGGTTGACGATGTTTCCACCCAGTTGCTATATTTAAAAGGTTCCGCGAGTTAACCCAGGCTTGCTGTGTGCTGTGAGTTCCGGCGAAAGTGCGCAGGAGCTTGCGGTAGAGCTTTTGAGAAATGCGTTTCTGGTGAAGAGAAGTTAAGGTGCCGGAAACTTTCCTCGCTGAAACGTTCCCGCGCTGCCTTTCGCCCTATCACGAGGGCTGCTAGAGCGCCTGAGTCAGGCGCGATGGTGGTCTGCGGAAGGATATGCGGGACAGAGCTGGCGATACGGAGCACCCCCGAGTTTTTGCCGGGTGCCACCGTCGGCAGCTGAAATCTAAGTTGGGACCCAAGAATCTCTCTCCGTGATTCGTGTGCGGCGAGAAGCATGGCTGGCCGATTTTGCCTGCCAGCCCGGATCGCGTGGTAAGCGACCGGGAAAGCTGACGGCGCCGCGCTGCCGCCCGCAAGGGCTGGATTCGGTGTGCGACCTTCAGTATGGGAGAAGGAGCGGCATAGAGTGCCTACTTTTAATCAGTTAGTGCGTGATGGGCGGAAGCGGCCGCGTTATAAGACGGCCAGTCCGGCGCTGCAGGGGTGTCCGCAGAAGCGTGGAGTTTGTACGCGCGTGTATACGCAGACTCCGAAGAAGCCGAACTCGGCGTTGCGGAAAGTGGCGCGCGTGCGGCTGACGAACGGGATTGAGGTTACGACCTACATCCCCGGAGTTGGTCACAATTTGCAGGAGCACTCGATTGTGCTGATTCGCGGCGGCAGGGTGAAGGATCTGCCGGGCGTGCGTTATCACGTGATTCGCGGGACGCTGGATGCAGTGGGCGTGGCCGGGCGTCAGCAGGGACGGTCGAAATACGGCGCCAAGCGGGCGAAGAAGGGGTAGGAGACGATGCCTCGTAAAGGACATACAGCTAAGCGAACCGTGCCAGCCGATGCCGTTTATGGCTCGAATCTGGTGACGAAGTTTATCAACTCGATGATGTGGCAGGGTAAGCGCTCGACCGCGGAGGGCATTTTTTATGAAGCCCTGACGAAGGTACAGGAAAAAGGCGGCGACGAAGCTTTGAAACTGTTCACGAAAGCGGTCGAAAATGCGAAGCCGCTGCTTGAAGTAAAGACGCGACGCGTGGGCGGCGCTAACTACCAGGTGCCGGTGGAAGTGAATGCTGACCGGCGGACTTCGCTGGCGATCCGGTGGCTGCTGACTTATGCGCGCGGACGCGCGGAGCGCGGGATGGTTGACAAGCTTAGCAATGAGTTGCTGGACGCGGCGAATGGAAAAGGCGCGGCCATCAAGAAGAAGGAAGATGTGCACCGGATGGCGGAGGCTAATAAGGCTTTCGCGCATTACCGGTGGTAGGGAAATTTGTAATTTGGTATCGGGTAATTTTGTAATTTGAAACCCGGTGTGATTTTGATTCTTAAATTACCAAATTACCCGATTACAAAATTACTAAATTGAAGTCGGAGCCCAGAAAGAGTTAGAGAGTCGTGCCTAGAACGGTCCCATTAGAACGCTGCAGGAATATCGGCATCATGGCGCACATTGATGCCGGAAAGACCACTACGACGGAGCGCATCCTGTTTTATACGGGGAAGACGCACCGTATCGGAGAGGTGCACGAAGGCACTGCGACCATGGACTGGATGGAGCAGGAGCAGGAGCGCGGGATTACGATTACGTCCGCGGCGACGACCTGCACCTGGCGCGATATTCGCATCAATATTATTGATACGCCAGGTCACGTGGATTTCACGGCGGAAGTAGAGCGGTCACTGCGCGTGCTCGATGGCGCGGTCGCTGTGTTTGACGCAGTGCACGGGGTGCAGCCGCAGTCGGAAAAAGTCTGGCGCCAGGCTGACAAGTACGGTGTGCCGCGGATTTGCTTCATTAATAAGATTGACAAGATGGGCGCGGATTTCGAGCATGCAGTCGATACGATCCGAAAGCGGCTTAGCGCGAAACCGGTTGCGATTCAGATTCCAATCGGGCAAGAAGATAAATTTAAGGGCGTCATTGATCTGATCAACATGAAGGCCATTGTGTGGCAGGACGACACGATGGGGGCCGAATACCTCACCGAAGAAATCCCCGCCGAGTTGAAGAAGAAAGCCGAAGCATTCCACGCGCAGCTGGTTGAGAGCATTGCCGAGAACGACGATGAAATCCTGCACAAGTTTCTGGAAGGTGAAGAGATTACCGCGGATGAATTGCGTGCGTCGCTGCGCAAGTCGACGATTGCTTTGAAGGTGTTTCCGGTGGTGGTGGGGACGGCGTTCAAGAATAAGGGTGTGCAGCCGCTGCTCGATGCGGTGGTTGATTATTTGCCTTCGCCGCTGGATTTGCCGGATACGAAGGGCTTGAATCCTGAGAATGGCGAGCCGATTGTCCGCAAAGCCGACGACAAGGAACCGTTTTCGGCTCTGGCGTTCAAGATTATGGCTGATCCGTTTGTCGGCCAGTTGACGTTTATCCGGGTTTATTCCGGGCAGCTTAAGACTGGGGACTCCGTGCTGAACACGGGTCGGCGGCGGAGTGAGCGCATTGGACGGCTGCTGAAGATGCACGCCAACAAACGCGAAGAGATTAGCGAGATTCTGGCGGGTGACATTTGCGCGGCGGTTGGACTAAAGGGGGTCAGCACGGGCGACACGATTTGCAATGAAGATCATCCCATTGCGCTCGAGAATATTACGTTTGCGGTTCCCGTGATTTCAGTTGCGGTTGAGCCGAAGACGAAAGCTGACCAGGAAAAAATGGGGATGGCGCTGGGACGGCTGGCACAGGAAGATCCTACCTTTAAAGTTCACACCGATCCCGACAGCGGACAAACCATCATCAGCGGTATGGGCGAGTTGCATCTGGAAATCATTGTCGACCGCATGATGCGCGAGTACAAAGTTGAGGCGAACGTCGGCAAGCCGCAGGTGGCTTATCGCGAGACTATTCGCAAACACTCCGAGGCGGAAGGCAAATACATTCGGCAGACCGGCGGACGCGGGCAGTATGGGCACGCCAAGATCAAGCTAGATCCGCAACCTGCCGGGACGGGCTACGAATTCGTCAATGATATCGTGGGCGGTTCGGTGCCGAAGGAATTCATCAAGCCGATCGATCAGGGAATTCAGGAAGCGCTCGAGGGTGGGATTCTGGCGGGCTATCCCATGGTCGATGTGAAAGCTACGCTTTATGACGGCAGCTACCACGATGTCGATTCGAACGAAATGGCGTTCAAGATTGCCGGTTCGATGGCGTTCAAGGAAGCTGCGCGGAAGGCCTCGCCGGTTCTGCTGGAGCCGGTGATGGCGGTTGAAGTCGTTACGCCCGAAGACTATGCCGGCGTAATTATGGGTGATTTGAGTTCGCGGCGTGGACGGATTGAAGGCATGGAGCATCGAGCGGGGTCGCAGGTGATCAAGGCGATTGTGCCTTTGGCTGAGATGTTTGGCTATGCGACGCACATGCGGTCGTCGACGCAGGGGCGGGCTGAGTACTCGATGCATTTTGCGCGCTATGAGGAGGCTCCGCGGTCGGTGGCGGAGGAAATCATCGCGAAGGTGCAGGGGACTACGAAGTAGTGACCCTGCGTGGCTATGTGAAGATTAGAAATCCTTCGGCGCCAAAGAACGGCGCCTCAAGATGACAAGCTGAAGGTTGAGGAAAGAATATGGCGAAAGAGAAATTTGATCGTAATAAGCCGCACTGCAATGTAGGGACGATTGGTCACATTGATCATGGCAAGACTACGTTGACGGCGGCGATCACCAAGGTGTTGTCGAAGCACAATCCGAAGAACACGTTCCGGTCGTTTGATTCGATCGATAACGCTCCGGAAGAGAAGGCGCGCGGGATCACGATCGCGACGGCGCACGTGGAGTATGAAACGCCGAACCGGCATTACGCGCACGTCGATTGCCCCGGCCACGCGGATTACATCAAGAACATGATTACGGGTGCGGCGCAGATGGATGGCGGCATTCTGGTGGTGGCGGCGACGGATGGCCCGATGCCGCAGACGCGCGAGCATGTACTGCTGGCGCGGCAGGTGGGTGTGCCATATCTGGTGGTGGCGCTAAATAAGGTCGATGCGGTGGACGACCCGGAGCTGCTGGAGTTGGTCGAACTGGAAGTGCGCGAGTTGCTGAAGAGCTACAAGTTTCCGGGCGACGATGTGCCGGTGGTGCGGGTTTCGGCGCTGGGCGCGTTGAACGGCGAAGAGAAGTGGGAGAAACAGATTGACGCGTTGATGGAGGCGGTGGACAAGAGCATTCCGCAGCCGGCGCGCGAGTTGGACAAACCGTTCCTGATGCCGATTGAAGATATTTTCTCGATTCAGGGACGGGGCACGGTGGTGACCGGGCGTATCGAGCGCGGCAAGGTGAAGGTCGGCGAGGAAGTGGAGATTGTCGGCTTCCGCGACACGCGGAAGACCGTTGTGACCGGCGTCGAAATGTTCAAGAAGCAGTTGGACGAAGGCATGGCGGGCGACAACGCTGGCCTGTTGCTGCGCGGCATCGCGAAAGAAGATGTGGAGCGCGGCATGGTGCTGGCCAAGCCGGGCTCGATTACTCCGCATACGAAATTCAAGGCTGAGGTGTACATCCTGACGAAGGAAGAAGGTGGGCGGCATACACCGTTCTTCAAGGGATATCGTCCGCAGTTTTATTTGCGGACGACCGACGTCACAGGCGTGGCAGAGCTTCCGGCGGGCACCGAGATGGTGATGCCGGGGGACAACGTTTCACTGGTGATCGAGTTGATCACGCCGGTGGCGATGGAGAAGGGGTTGCGGTTTGCCATTCGCGAAGGCGGACACACGGTTGGCGCAGGGACGATTGCGGAGATTGTGCAGTAGGGAAGCGCGCCGAGCGCGCGAGTTTGCATTCTCGCAAAGAACGCGAGAATGATCGCGCGGCGTGCCCGGGTCCTTGGCGAGACAAAAAGCGTCTCGCTCAGGATGACAACTTAAATGATGCGGCTTGCGGCCTGCCGCTGGTTCTTTCCTTCCGGAGATGCCGGGAGGGGTTAGAGAGAGTGAAACGTGATTGGAAAAGAAAGAATTCGCATCCGGTTAAAGGCTTACGACTACCGCATCCTGGATCAGTCGACGGGCGAGATTGTGGAAACCGCGCGGCGTACTGGGGCACAGATTGCGGGGCCGATTCCTTTGCCCACGATGAAGAACAAGTACTGCGTGCTGCGGTCGCCGCACGTGGATAAGAAGTCGCGGGAGCAGTTTGAGATCCGCACGCACAAGCGGCTGCTCGATATTCTTGAGCCGACGCAGCAGACGGTGGATGCTTTGATGAAACTTGATTTGCCGGCTGGCGTGGATGTGGAGATTAAGGCATTCGGCAAAGAGCATAAATAAGCTGTCAGCCTTCAGCTCTCAGCTTATTGCTGAGGAGCCTCAGCCGCTGGCGTAAGCCAAGCTGGGTTAAGAGAGAAGACAATATGGCAACTCGAGTTACCGGGATTCTGGGCAAGAAGGTCGGCATGACGCAGCTGTTTGACTCGAAGGGCGATGTGCGCCCGGTCACGGTGCTGCAGGCTGGTCCTTGCGTGATTACGCAACACAAGTCGGCTACGCGGGACGGCTACGAGGCGGCGCAGATTGGCCTGGTTGAGTTTGTGAAAGAGTCCCGATTGACCAAGCCGGCCCGGGGACATCTGGCAAAGAATAATCTTCCTCCGGTGAAGTTTATGCGGGAAGTTCCGCTGGAAACCGATGGCGCCGCTGACAGCGACGTTACGGTGAAGATTGGCGACCGGGTGCTGGTTGAGATTTTCGAAGGCGAGAAGTTTGTCGACATCGTGGGAGTGAGTAAAGGCAAGGGCTTTCAGGGTGTGGTGAAGCGACATCATTTTGGTGGCGGTCCGAAGTCGCATGGATCGATGTTTCAGATTACGGGATCGATTGGGTCGTCGGCATTTCCTTCGCGCGTGTTCAAGGGAATGCGCATGTCGGGACATATGGGACATGCTCGGGTGACGCAGCGCAATTTGCGCGTGCTGGGCGTGGATAAAGACGAGAATCTTTTGGTGGTCGAGGGCAGCGTGCCGGGGCCGCAGGGTGGATATCTCGTAATTATGAAGGCGAAGAAGCCACCGAGAGAGCGGCGTGGATTTGCGGGTTCAGCTACGGTTGATCCGTTGAAGGCGGCTAAGAGGGCGGCTAAGAAGGCGTAGTGAATCAGTACCTAGTACCGAGAAGCAATATGGCGACTATAGATATTTACGATTTGGGCGGTAAGAAGGTCGGGACCTTTGACCTTGCCGATGAGATTTTCGGCGCGGTGAATGAAGATCTGCTTTGGGAGGCGGTGAAGCATTACCGCGCCGGGCAGCACCGGGGCACGCACGCGACCAAGGCTCGCTGGCAGGTTTCCGGTTCGGGCAAGAAGCTGTGGAAACAGAAGGGCACGGGTCGGGCACGCATCGGCTCGATCCGATCGCCGCTGTGGAGGCACGGAGCTACCGTGCATGGTCCGACGCCGCGGTCTTATGACTATGCGTTCCCGCGTAAGAAGCTCTTGGGGGCGCTGCGTTCCGCGCTGGCGGCGAAGTTTGCCGACGGCAAGCTAACCGTGGTGAATTCGTTCGAGCTGAAGGACGCGAAAACGAAAGCGTTTCGCGCGGCGCTCGATGCACTCAAGGTTGAAAAGACGGTGCTGATTGTGGAAGCGCCGAACGCCGGCAACCGCAATCTGGAGCTGAGCTCTCGCAATATCCACGGGCTGGAGTTGATTGCGGGGAATGAGGTTCATCCGTATCACCTGCTGAAGTATGATCGCGCGATTTTCTCGCAGCCGGCGCTCGAGAAGCTGCAGCTTACGTTGAAGGACAGTTTGCCCAAGCGGCAGCGCAAAGCGGCGAAAGAAGAGGGCGCGAAGAAGGCGTCGGCGGCTCCGCGGAAACGTACGCGGCATGAAAAAGCGGCGGAGGTGGCCTGATGAAATCCGCATACCAGATTATTCGGCGTCCGGTGATTACGGAAAAAGGGCTGGCGATCAAGGAAAACCAGAACACGCTGGTGTTTCAGGTTGCACCCAAGGCTACGAAGACGGAGATCAAGCAAGCAGTGCAGACGATTTTCAAGGTGAAAGTATTTTCCGTGCGGACTGCGACCTATCCGGGAAAAGAGCGGCGGCGGGGAAAGTTTGCCGGATACCGTCCGGATTGGAAGAAGGCTTATGTGCGGTTGCGGGCCGGGGAGAAGATGCCGGAGTACGCGCAGAATTTGTAGTGGCAGCAAAGAAGCAGATTCCTCACCCGGCAAAAACCGCGGGTTCGGAATGACAACTAGATTAAGAGCTGATTATGGCAATCAAGACTTATCGACCTACTACGCAGACGCTGCGGTATCGGACGACCATCGTCAATGACGATATTACGACGCAGCATCCGCATAAGCCGCTGGTGGAGAAGAAGCAGCGCACCGGCGGACGGCGTAATTCGGGCGACATTACCAGCTGGCACCGGGGCGGCGGACACAAGCAGAAGCTGCGCATTATTGACTTCAAGCGGGAGAAGGCCGGTATTCCGGCGACCGTGACTACGATCGAATACGATCCGAACCGGTCGGCGCGGATCGCGCTGCTGGCTTATGCCGATGGCGAGAAGCGTTACATTCTAGTGCCCGAAGGAATGAAGGTGGGGCAAAAAGTTGTGAGTGGGCCTGAGGCCGATATTCTTGTGGGCAATGCTTTGCCGCTGCGGAATATTCCGCCCGGTACTTCGATCCATAATCTCGAATTGAAGCCGGGTAAAGGGGCGCAGATGGTGCGCTCGGCGGGTGGAGCGGCGCAGCTGATTGCAAAGGAATCCGATTACGCCCTGGTGAAGCTGCCTTCGGGCGAAACGCGGAAGATTTCGCAGGATTGCATGGCTACCATCGGGCAGGTGGGGAATCTGGATCACGAGAACATCACCATCGGCAAGGCGGGACGGATGCGCTGGATGGGCTGGAAGCCGGTGAACCGTGGCGTTTCGATGAATCCGGTGGACCATCCGCATGGTGGTGGTGAGGGCAAGACTTCGGGCGGACGGCATCCGGTTACGCCCTGGGGACAGCCTACGCGCGGATATAAGACGAGGAATAACAAGCGGACGGATAAGTTCATTGTGAACCGGCGGACTAAGTAGCGCTGCCGGCGGCAACAGATTCCTCTGGTCGCTTTGCGACCTACGGAATGACAAAGATTAGTTTGAGGTTAAATGTTTTATGGCACGTTCAACCAAGAAGGGCGCGTTTGTGGATGGCTTCCTGATGTCGCGGGTGGAGGGCATGAACTCCCGCAATGAGAAGAAAGTGTTGCGCACCTGGTCGCGGCGGTCGACCGTGGTTCCGGAGATGGTGGGGCACACCATTGCGGTGCACAACGGCAAGAAATTTATTCCGGTGTACGTCACCGAGAATATGGTGGGACACAAGCTGGGCGAGTTCAGCTTCACGCGCAACTTCAAGGGTCACTCGATGCGGGCGGCTACGGAAGTAGCGGCGAAGCCGGCGGGCATTCCGGGAGGTCCGGGAGCGATTACTCCGTCGGCCCCGGCAGCGGCGCCGGCGCCGAAGGCATAAGGGGAGACGATGGAATTCCGAGCGGAAATGCGTTACTTGCGAGTGTCGCCGCAGAAGGCGCGCCTGGTGTTGGAGTTGATCAAAGGGCGCAAGGTGGAAGAAGCGCGCAACACGCTGTTGTTTACCAAGAAGCGGGTAGCGGCGCATGTGGGCAAGCTGTTGCAGTCGGCGCTCGACAATGCGAACTTTCTGAGCGCTGAGAAAAATCTTGATGTTGAGATTGACAATTTGTACGTGAAGAGCGCGATTGCGAACGACGGTCCGCGCATGAAGCGGATTCGTCCGGCGCCGCAGGGACGGGCTTACCGGTATCAGCGGAGGATTTCGCATATCACGCTGGTGCTGGCTGAGCGCGGGCACAGGGCTGCTCGGGTTGCGGGTGGATCGCCGAGCACGGCAGCTCCGGCTAAGCGACGGGCGCCGGCTGCGAAAAAATCCGCGGGGGCTTCGAAGAAGAGCAAGGCGGCCGCGAAGTAGCGGGGGAGCGGGTTCCTCACCCGCGCTTTGCGCGAGTTCGGAATGACAAGAGTTTGATTAGGGTTCAGGGAGTGATTAGGAGAAGCAATGGGACAAAAAGTCCATCCTTATGGTTTTCGGCTTGGTTATACGAAGCCGTGGAAGTCGCGCTGGTTTGTGGAGCGGGACTACGACAAGCTGCTGTTTGAAGACATCAAGCTGAAGGCCGAGCTGAAGGACAAGCTAAAATCGGCGGGCGTGAGCTCGATTGAGATTGAGCGGCCGGGCAACAAGCTGCGGATCATCATCAAGACGGCGCGGCCGGGAATTATTATCGGGCGCAAGGGCGCGGAGATCGACAAGCTGAAGGTCGATTTGCAGAAGCGCACGTCGCGCGAGGTGTTTGTCGACATCCAGGAAGTGCACAAGCCTGAACTTGATGCGCAGTTGGTTTCGGAGGCGATTGCTTTGCAATTGGAAAAGCGCGTTGGCTTCCGGCGCGCCATGCGCAAGGCGGTGGATTCGGCACTGCGATTTGGCTGCAAGGGGATCAAGGTGCGAGTGAGCGGGCGGTTGAATGGAAATGAAATCGCGCGCTCCGAGTGGTATTTGCAGGGACGTTTGCCGCTGCACACGCTTCGGGCGGATATTGAGTACGGCTTTTCGGAAGCGAGGACTACTTACGGCGTGATCGGCGTGAAGGTTTGGGTGTACAAGGGCGAGATTCTTCCGGCTAAGAAACGGGAGCAGCAGACTGGCGTGGGAGCGTTTTAGGGAAGCTGCGATCGCTGGCGTGTTCCGTGGAGTCCGAGATCCTTCGCGGCAAAGAGGGCCGCTCAGGATGACAAGAAGAGAACTGACTTATGTTGATGCCAAAGAAAGTTAAGTACCGCAAGCAGCAGCGCGGACGCATGACTGGGAAGGCCTGGCGCGGCAGCACGCTGGCGTTTGGCGACTTCGGGCTGAAGGTGCTTGAGCCTGGGTGGATCACGGACCGGCAGATTGAAGCCAGCCGCGTGGCCATGACACGTTTTGTGAAGCGCGGCGGGAAGATCTGGATCCGGGTGTTTCCTGACAAGCCGGTGACCAAGAAGCCGGCCGAGACCCGTATGGGTAAGGGCAAGGGAGCGCCGGATCACTGGGTCGCGGTGGTGCGTCCGGGAAAGATTCTGTTCGAGATGGAAGGGGTCACGATCGTGGATGCGACCGAGGCTATGCGGCTGGCGTCGCACAAGCTGCCGCTGCGGACGACTTTGGTTAAGCGGGAGACGGCGCACTAGAAGCCAGAAACTGGGAATTGATTTTATGAAATCCGACAAGATACGTAACTTGACTGACGCCGAGCTGCAGCACCAGGGGCAGGACCTCGCAGACCAGCTGTTCAAGCTGAAGTTTCAGTTGAACATGGGGCAGACCGAGAGCCTGAAGAAGATTCGCGGGCTACGCAAGGACATTGCGCGGGTGAAGACAATTCTGGGCGAGCGCACGCGCTCGGCCGCAACGGAGAAACGCTGATGGCGGAAACCGCAACCAAGAAGTCCGCAACGCCGCCGAGCGCGCAGGTGCAGGGCCGGCGGAAGGAAGTGGTGGGAGAAGTGGTCTCGAACAAGATGGCCAAGACCATCGTGGTGCAGGTGACGCGCAAGAAGGCGCATCCGTTCTACGGACGCGTGGTGGCACGCAACAAGAAATTTTACGCGCACGATGAGAAGAATGAGGCGCACGTAGGCGATGTGGTGCGGCTGGAAGAGACGCGTCCGTTGTCGAAGTTGAAGCGCTGGAAGTTGAAAGACATTGTGCGCAAGACGGCGCTGGTGCCGGAGATCGTGCTGGAGCAGGACGCTAAGTAAGGAAGCGGTCGGGCACGCCCTTCGAGGGGATGGGCCCGAGGAGCCTGTGATCCTTCGCGAGACAAAAAGCGTCTCGCTCAGGATGACAAACTCAGGGTGACAGGCAAGATCGAGGAGATTCGCTATGGCTGTGATGATGAGAAGCATGCTGGAGGTGGCCGACAACTCCGGCGCCCGCAAGCTGCAGATGATTCTGCCGCTGGGCGGCTCGACCGGGTTGAATGCCGGCCTCGGCGACATAATCACCGCCGCGGTGAAGGAAGCAGCTCCGGACGGGCAGGTGCAGAAGGGCAAAGTGGTGAAGGCGGTGATCGTGCGGACGCGTAAAGAGCATCGGCGGCGCGACGGAACGTATATCCGTTTTGACCAGAATGCCGCGGTTTTGATCAACGATGCGGGTGAGCCCGTGGGGACGCGCGTATTCGGCCCTGTGGCCCGGGAGTTGCGCGAGAAAAAGTTTTTGAAGATTGTGTCGTTGGCGCCGGAAGTGATTTAGGGCAGGTTTCAAGGTTTCAGAGTTTCAAGGTTCCAAGGTGCCTTGAATCAGTGGAAATCTTGAGTTCGTGGATTTGACTTGAAACCTTGAAACTTTGATTTTATGAGAACTGTCAGCACAGTGCATAAGCGAGTGGATATCCGCCGCAACGATACCGTGAAGGTGATTACGGGGCGGGACAAGGGCAAGGAAGGACGCGTGTTGCGCGTGTTTCCCGACGACACCAAGATTCTGGTGGAGCACGTGATGATGGTGAAGAAGCACGTGCGGCCGAACCCACAGCGCAACATCAAGGGCGGCATTGCCGAGCAGGAGAGCCGGATTGCGCTGTCGAACGTGCAACTGGTGTGTCCGACCTGCGGGCCGGTGCGCATCGGACATGAAGTGCGGGGCGACCGGAAGGTACGGGTTTGCAAGAAGTGCGGAACGACGCTGGATAAGTAAATTTGGCAATTGGGTAATTTTGTAATTTGTAATTTGAAACCGCCGATGAGAGCAGACCGGGTTTTCACTTGCCAAATTACCCGATTACAAAATTGCTAAATGGTATCGGGAGACGCGATGGCTAAAGATAAGAAATCATCGAAGGATTCGGCGCAGGAGCAGAAGGCTCCGGAGCAGGCGCGGCACAGCGCGAAAGAGCGGCCGCGGCTGCGCACGAAGTTTGACAAGGAAGTGGCTCCGGCTCTGCTGAAGGAGCTGGAACTCAACAATGCGATGGCGGTGCCGCGGCTCAACAAGATCGTAGTGAACATGGGCATGGGTGAGGCCACGCAGAATTCGAAGGTGATGGATCCCGCGGTGAATGAACTGGGGCAGATCACGGGGCAGAAGCCGATCATCACCAAGGCAAAGAAGTCGATTGCAGCGTTTAAGGTGCGCGAAGGTCAGGCGATTGGAACCATGGTGACGCTGCGCGGGGACCGCATGTACGAGTTTTTCGACCGGCTGGTGAATATTGTTCTGCCGCGGGTGCGCGACTTCAAAGGGGTTTCCACGAAGTCGTTTGACGGGCGGGGGAATTACACGATCGGGCTGC
>Ga0206803_1003_pt1 | contig 18916 bp, 16 predicted proteins | sample Alteio_BWOrgCont_61_FD_152909 | JGI IMG/M metagenome (GOLD analysis project Ga0206803, IMG submission 152909) | Enriched cells from forest soil in Barre Woods Harvard Forest LTER site, Petersham, Massachusetts, United States -... | ecosystem: Environmental > Terrestrial > Soil > Temperate forest >... | reverse complement strand
GCGAAAAATCGATGATTTTGGACCATGTTGAGAGGCCAGGCAGTGCCTGGCTGTGCCGTGCCGACGGCGGCCTGCCCAGGAGGGCAGGCGAGGAGGTGGGGCCCGGAAGCGGGACAACGATTTGTCCCGATGAGCGGGATGGAAGGACTCAACATGGTTCAAAAGGGCGATTTTGCGCGCCGAAGAATTTCGCAATTACCTCTTTAGCCTACGCTACAAAAAGTGCTTACTTATGGCACTATCGCAGGCCTTGGTAGGTCCATGAAGATCTCTTCCCTAAACCGTACAAGATGCATATAGCAAAGGGCTTCGCAGTTGACGTCCGTTTTCCTCTTATACAAAGCCGTGCGGCCTTTGCTAAGAAGCGTCGCATCGACGTTCATCGCAAGAGCAGTCGGATTTCCCCGATCGAACATGGGATGCTGCGCCATGGTCCAATAGAAGGCGCTAAGCCTTTGCATGATCTTTTGCGTGCCTTCGGCGTCTGCAGAAAAATCCTCAGAATGCACCATCCCAAGAAGTCTACCTAAAAATCCCAAGATCACTGGCCTGTCTTCGCCTGAAGGGTGTACCCATCCCGTTTTTGTGATTTTTGAAAGCTTGCGAGGAGTGCCCTCCAAACTAAGCTCTCCTTGCACGGGCAGGGCGTCCCCATACATCGCACGGATCTTTTCTCCGAACGAGGAATAAGCCCCTGCACCCGGCGTGTTCGGGTCGTCATATGTCGTGCCCATTGCACTCGAGGTAGGCTTGCCAAACTGGATACGCCCCTTCTGTCCTCCTAAAATTGCCTGCCGTTTGCGAAGATATCCGGATAATTCTATCTCTTTTTCGGGGTTATAGTCGGCTCGTGACTTGTAATACACGAGTGCAGCTACGCCTCTTCGGTACTCGCGCTCGTAAATCGCCAGGTTGGCATCGCCTCCATGCACCCTCGCATGGATCGCATTGATAGGTCGCGGCGGCTCTACATCCGCTCTACCCGCTACCCTCGCTAAAATGGCCTTTAGTTTTTCCAATTCTTTTGCCTGGGCGCGCGAAATAGGGAGATTGAGGATGGGAAGTAGCTCGGGATAGCCTCTTTCGATGCAGAGATCCACTAGTTCTTGTTTAGACCCTGATAATGTAGAAAAATTCAAATACCTAGCAAAAACCCTCACTACATCTTCAGAGCCGAGATAAATGGCCTCTTTTAGGGCAGGCACCATCTCTTCTTTGGAAAAAGTGACTCCATGTTGTCTCGCATTCGCCAAGACCCAGGCCAGGCCCTCTGCGCTGCCCATACGGCAGGAATCCATGAGCATGCGCATTAAATTCATGCGCAGCTCGCCAGGATAACGCGTATTCGATTCTATTGCCTGTGCTAAACGTTCTTTGCGGATGGCAAGAGAGAGGTGGGGATACTCAAAAAATGAGTGGTCGCCGCAATCCATCAGGCAATGTTCAATTCCAATAAAACTCCCTCCGCTCTTTTCCAGAAAGTATTCGGCCAATTCCCTATACCCGGTTTTGAAAGCCTTGAAGGCAAGGCTGTTGTACCAGCTCCCAGGCGTTTCTTCGGAGAAGTAGCTTGTATCGCCGCCTAAGGCGGTAAGCAGGGCTTCGGCTTCTGCGACAGTCTTTGGAATAAGACGGTGAGAGCTGTCGATAAAAGGAAAGCGAGCGGCCCGAATACGCTCATCTTTAAGCAATTCTCTTTGCCTTTCCGACGCAAGAGAATTCCACACCCTCTTAATCCCGCGCGGCGTATAGTACTCTGGCGGTAGGCTAGGCCCTTCCGCATGCACGGTAGATACTTCTCTTGGAGAGAGGCTTGCAGCTAAGGCGGGTGCAGTTAAATTGGGGTTGATCGCAGCTAATGCAACAGTTGTTGCCGGAGGTTCTGTTGCGGATACCGTGCTGCGTTCGGCTAATAATTCTGCCCTTTGCGCAGCCATGAAACGTTCTTTTTCTAGACCGATGCCTAGTGCCATAAATCACCTGCTTTTTATGTATTAGTTTTTATTGGTAACAATCTGATATATAATATCACAATTTATTTATATATGCAATTTATATATTTCTAGTAATAATAAATTTATTATAATCTCAAAATTAAAAAATCTATAAATAACCTAAGTTCAAGTGCAGAGCCTGCCTTGGAATCCGAAGCCTCTAAAGATTAGATGATTTTTGAACCGCTAAAGCGGCAAGAGATGTTATTAGATTTCGTTTTTCTCGTCTTCGATCACTTCTTTGGCTGCGCTTTTCAAGGTCTTAAGCCCTTCTGTAAAGCCAAGCTCTTTCATTAGGCGGTCGAGGTTGCGCAGTTCGGCCTGTAGTTGGTCGTTGATCGACTCCAACTCGGCTAGTTTTTTAAGTAGATCTCCCCGCAGCATTCTCTTCAACCTTTTTGGAGGCCTTAGGTTTATCTTAGGCCTATAGCTTCCATATACTTCGCAGCATCAATTCTGTGAATTTTTTTCGACTGCGGGAGCTACTATTGTATAAACGCAATTGAGAAAAAACAACTTAAGGATACAATGGCGTAAAAAGAATCTTTTAATCCGGGGACGAAAAAATGAAGCGCCCAGTATGGTTGATTTTGGGGTTATTAGGCTGCATCGGTTGCCAGAAAACCGAAAAAGAAGAAGAATCGGCCCGGCCAGCTGATTTTGAAAAGATGGTGATTATCCAGGATCAAGATGCGGGGGGTGCGATTGGCGGCGAGGGGGAGCAGGACCTCAAGATGCGCTAGGCCAGCTGGTTAGCTACCTGACGCGGAGCGCATAAAAGGGTTCAACCGTATAGCTAGGCTCTGCAGAAGGTGCGCTAAGAATAGTAGCCGACATATTCACTACCTCAAATCCTAGCCTTTCAAAATCGGCTTTATTGAAACGGCAGGCAGAATGAGAAGCTATCAAAATAAATCCGTCATCTTTTAGGAATTGCTTGCATTTCTGAAGGAGCTTTATCGACTCCTCTCGCATAAGCACTTGATAAGCGACGACTCCAGAGAGGACGATTACATCCATCTCTTCGTAATTTAGCGCCTCTAAGAAATTTATCTTTGTAATATCACCAGCAATTACTTCGACCTTAGCTCTAGTTTCTGGGGAATTAAATGGGCATGAGCAGTCCTTGCGGCGGGTGGTTAGGGCTATAGCCTTTACGCTAGAATCTACGATATAGGCTTTCTTAACCTGCGGACATTGAGTTGCCAATTGAAAAGCCAACTCGCCATCTCCTCCGCCAACATCGGCCAGGGAAAGATCTCGATGGCCCAAAGAGGCAGAAACGCGGGCTAATCCCTCTTCGAAAAGGGGATAGATTGTTCCTCTGTAATTATCAATAGCGTCTGGGGAATCCGATTTCCAACTATCCCAATACTCGCTTGACGAGAAGGGGGCTCTGCACGGGAAAGGCTGCACTTCGCATTCATTGCCAGCAAAGGCGGTGAGAGGTAAACACTGTTCATGGATCTTCTTTCTACCGGATAAAAAGAACGCTTCCCGAGTGGGATGCCCGTCTACAAGGATATCAAATTTCCAAACCTGGCGGTATCTGGGTCTGCTACACACATTTTCCCGGAAATGCTCAACGGCCATCCTTCTCATATCGAAGGATTGTGGACCTATCCTCCAGCTAATCCCTTTATTGCGAAGATCAACGGTTGTCACTTTGGAGAGTGCCCATGTAGCATAAGTGTCCGGATCGTGACCATGCCCGGAACGGCAAGCGTTATATATATCTGTGCATCGCTTACCTACCGCCCTATAATCTTCGGGTCTGCAAGGCATAGCCGGAGCAAACGGAAAAGCCAATTTAACGCGAGGAACAGGAGTGGAACTTGGGCGGGCGCCACCAGATAGCAATCGGTGAGCTGTCATTGCCGTCGATAGAGATCTGCGGTACGCCTCTTGTTGTCTCTCTAAATCAATTCCAGGACTGACGTAAGGCACTAGAGCTCTACTTGAAATAGAGACATGAGCAGGATCTCTTGAGTTGGAGCTTCCAGATGAAACCGAGCCAGAAACTATTGAGGAGCTGATGGCGGTCGATGCAACGCTGGATGTCGAGGCTTCTGTTGAAGACGGTGTGCTGATTCGAGTCCTTAATTCTGCTGCACGCGTTGCCATGATACGCGATGCTTCTAGACTGACACTTACTGACATAAATGACCTGTTATTTCTATAATTAATTAGATTTTAATAATAGCATTTATCTTATGCAATTTCAAGTTTTAAAATTAAAATACACTGATAATTAATGTTTATATAAAATCTTTCAATAAATTTCTTGAAACTCAATGGTTGCGAAGATTTAAGCGCAAAGACGCCACGCCGCGAAGACGCAAAGATCAATACATTTTCAATTTTCTCCGCGTCTTTGCGTTGATAGTATACGTTATTGAGACTACACGGAGCAGTATGCTCAGTTGGGACGCTCAAACTCCAGTAGCCTTGTTTTGACGTCAAGCCCATAGGCGAAGCCGCCGAGGGCTCCGTTTGAGGCAAGGACGCGATGGCAGGGGATAAGCAGAGGGAGGGGGTTCTTATTGCAGGCGTTTCCAACAGCGCGCGCTCCTTGGGGGCATCCCATACGCTTAGCCACCATCTGGTAGCTGGCAGTTTCGCCAAATGCAAGGCGTTGCAATTCGCTTAACGCAGCTTGCTGAAATGGAGAGGCGGTACCGATATCTAAAAGTAAAGAATGGGGGTGAAGAGGATTCTGCATCGCATAGCTTTGCAACCATGCAAGAATTTGCTCCTGATAATGATGTGTGTACAGGGTGCATTTGAATGAGTTGCTCGGCTGAAGATTGCAAATGCTCTTGAGGCCAAAGGGGGTTGCCACAACCTCAAAGCTTATAGCTGGAAAAGCAGCAATGTCAAAAACACTCCCATGGCGATGACCATAGGAGTGTTCGGAGGGGGGGTTAACGTGTGCTGCCAAAAGCATCTTCGGGTGAGATGTGAGAAATCATCTCGTCCAGGCGGTTGAGTTCATCAAAACGGCGCTTGGAAACGGTAGAGCCATCGTAAAACCACTCTGTACGAGAATGGCCATCGACGTAATAGACGCAAGGGCCGTGGCGCTTGTCATTTTCCCATGAGAATTCTTGCGAGATAATATCCCCATCGATGTAATGCCGTTCCATGCCATTTTTCTGGCCATCTAAATAAAGGATCTCGCTGATTTTAACGCCATTATTGAAGGAAGTGGCTAGACCATGGAGCTTGCCGTTTTTCCATTCTTCGATAGCGACCGGTTCTCCATCTGGAGAATAAGCACGCCTTTCGCCATGAAGTTGGTTAAAAGAATACGTGGAGATGTTTTCAGGGGCGCCATTTGGATAAAACGATTCGCGCTTAACAAGATACCCCTTTTCGATAGTATCGCGTGATACGAGAAGGCCATGGACATCGCGGAGGATGCGTTTGCCATTTCCTTTATCTACTCTAGCTTCTATTTCATTAGCGGAGCTGAAGTATTGGCCCTCTACAAGTTCTTCACCGGCATATTCTTCAATGTTTAAAGGGCTGCCATTTGTATACCAGGTAGTCACGCTATAGCGACTGGGCGAGAGGCGTATTTCTTCCCGTGTAGGCATCCCGTGGCGATCGTATTTGATCTCCTTGGCGAGATTGCCGTTGTTGTAGAGAAAGTACGTTTCGACAGTTTGGCTATGCGGGTAGGTGTAGGTGCAGGGACCGTGCATGATGCCGTGTTCGTAGGATGTCGTCACCGTTACGCCGTCGCGCAATGTAGAAACGACTTGGCCGGGGTAATCGCGAGATTCCCATTCTTCTTGAGATACCGCGTATCCATATTTATGGACATAGCGTTTGGAGACAACAGGATTTTCGTCTCTTTTATTTTGGCAGCTCGCAAGAAATGCCAAGACGGCAACGAAAAGAATAGAAGATGGTAGCCTCATGAGTGACCTCTCCGGAAGTGAATGTTGTTATACTACGTGATCGTGGATTTTTTGTGCTACACGTTGCATAAGATGAGCGTGTTCTTTTTCGACAGCTTCCATCGCAATTGTCTGGGCAGGATCGCGATAGGTAAAGCGTATCGTCACATTTTTTTTATCTTTTCCGAGCTGCTCAGATTTGTAAATGCCCAGCAAGTAGAAGTCGCTGAGCAGAGGGGAAGCGCAGCTGCGGATAGCAGAAAAGAGCGCGCCGATTGGCGCGTGATCCTGCAGGGTCAATGTCCAATCCCGCTCTGCACCAGGGAAAGTAGCAAGCGGCTCAACCTGCCAATCTCGTTTGCGCAAAGGGAACAGGTCGTGCAGATTGATTTCGGCAAAAAATACCCGGTGTTTGATGCCGGCGGACCTAAGAACTTCAGGATGGACTTCGGCTACGAGGCCAACTGTTTCCTTAGCTATCGAAATACGCGCCTGCCGGAATGGGTGGAAGGCGCCGATGTGCGAGGGCTCGAAACTAAAATCGGGCAGTCCCAAGTGGCCGGAAAGATTTTCGACGATGCCCTTAATATCGAAAAAATCCCACGGGGCAGGATGCGGGTGGAAATGATAGGGGGCATTTTTTCCATACAAGACCACTCCTGCCATGAGCTGCTCTTTAAAGACGCCGCCATTGTGAAAATGAATTTTTCCTACTTCAAAAGCTGCGATGTCTGAAACACCTTGATCCTGGTTGTGTTTGACGATCTGCAAAAGGCCGGGAAAGAGCGAGGGGCGTAAGATCGATTGGTCGATCGAACTTGGCTGGAGCACGCGTATAAGAGCGTCTGCCTGTATTCCTTGTTTCTCGGCTAGAGATGCCTGGGAGGGGCTGATTAAATCGCACGTCAGGCATTCCTGCAGACCTTCCTCGAGAAAGACGTTGCGCACGATGCCTTCGAAGGTGAAGATAGGGGAATCAGGAAAAGTTGCAGAGATGTGCTTAACAAGTGGTCTTGGGATATTGTTATAGCCATAGAGGCGGGCCACTTCTTCGATCAGATCGATTTCGGTATGAATATCGTTGCGGAAAGTAGGAACGGTCACGTGCAAGAGTGCATCGGACTCCGGATGGGCATGCATTCCTAAGCGGACGAGCAATTCGCTGATTTCATTTTGGCTAAGTGTAATCCCTAGCATGGCGTTGACGCGGCTGACGCGGCAGGCGACGCTGCGCGGATGAACGCCGTCCGGGCATACATCGATGACGCCTTTAGCGGCAACTCCTCCGGCGAGTTCGCAAACTAGGCCTGCAGCACGATCGAGGGCATGGACGACTCCGCCGATGTCCGTTCCTCTCTCAAAGCGATAGGAGGATTCCGAGCGCAACTTGGTTTGTTTGCTTGACTTTCGGACAGCGGCTGGATGGAAACAAGCCGATTCTATCACGATCTCTTTTGTCTCTGGAGAGATAGCCGAATCCAGTCCCCCCATGACGCCCGCAATCGCAAGGGGGCCTTCAGCATCGTTAATCAAAAGTGTGGAAGCGGGGAATTTGCAGGTGGTGCCGTCAAGAATGGCCAGCTCGCTTTCTTTGGGAGCCGTGCGGACAACGATTTTCGCACCGCGGATTTTCGCCGCATCGAACATGTGCAAAGGCTGGCCTGTTTCGAGCATTACGTAATTGCCGATATCGACGATATTATTGATGCTTTTGAGTCCAGCGGCTTCCAGGCGTGATTGCAGCCAGGCGGGAGAAGGGCGCACCTCGATATTGCTCAGATAGCGGCAGGCATAACGAGGGCATGCCTCTTTGGCTTCCAGAACTACCTGAAGCAGCTTATCCACCGGTCTTTTATCATCTTCACGAACTTTGCCTTGAGGGATATGCACGGGCAATCTCTGATGGGCGCCAAGTTCGCGCGCAATTCCGATCATGCTTAGGCAGTGGCCCAGGTTGGGCGTAAGAGAAATTTCCAGAACGGGTTCGCTGAGGACGTCGGCAAGGGGCGTCCCTACAGGGGCGTCTGCAGGCAATTCCAGGATGCCTTCGCCGGGGTGAGAAGAGGATATGCCCAGCTCATCCGCCGAGCACAGCATCCCAAATGACTCTACTTCGCGCAGTTTGGACTTTTTGATCGTAAAGTTCTTGCCAGAAGGGTCCTGAAGCTTGGCGCCTATGATCGCAAAAGCGGTCTTGAGTCCCGGACGGCAATTTTGTGCTCCGCAGACGACTTGGTAGGTCTCGCGTCCATCGGTCACAGAAGCGACTTGAAGGCGGTCGGCGTGGGGATGTTTGGCAGAGGTCAGGACTTCACCGACTACGACGCCGGAAAAAGAGCATTGCGTGCGGATGATCCCGTCGACTTCTAAACCAAGTAGGGTGAGAACGTGGGAGACTTCTTCGACAGAGAGAGATAAAGGAATGTATTCTTTAAGCCAAAAAAAAGGTACTTTCATGACGCCCGGAAATTTATCGTATAGTATATAGTACCAAAACGAATAGATTGTGAGCAAATTCAATGGATGAGTCAGTTGCAAAACTCCACGGCAGCGAAAAATCGATGATTTTGGACCATGTTGAGGGGCCAGGCGGAGCCCTGCCGAACCGCGACGACGGCGGCCTGCCCAAGAGGGCAGGCGAGGAGTCGCGGCCTCAACAGGGTTCAAAAGGGCGATTTTTCGCGTCGAAGAGTTTTGTAATTGGCTCAGAAGATCAAAAAAATACTGAGTCACAGACTCCTGCCAATCCACGGGCCAATCCATGGGCCAAGCGGGCGCGATTTTTGACGCAGCTTCTCGTGATGAGCGGTACTCTAAATATTGCCTTACTTGCCACTTTTAGCTTTTTCCTCTTGAAGGAAAGAAAAAATGAAACTGCGTTAATTCCCTCCCCTGCCCAAGAGGTGTCTATAGAAAAACAACAGGTAGGGACTTTAACGAACGCCGAGGTGCTCAGGACTTTTTGCGATAAAAGTTTTACCGAACTCCTGCTGCTTCTTGAAGACCCTCAGCTTATTGAGGATGGATACTCGAGGCGCGATCTTGCTCTTTCCGTTCTCGTCGCCTTCCACCATTTTAACCTAGAGCGCGCTTTGGGGGGTACGGCCGTATCGCAAAGGCAGATTCTTTTCAGCCCCTACCGGCACGCAGAGCAAATCGATCTTGCCATGTTCCCTGGCCTCAGCGATGAGCAATTCCTGGCTGTAATCTCCTACGCAAAAACTGAAACGTGGCCCTTGACGCACCAGGGATTGTATTTTGAGATCAAACGTGCAGCTTATGCCCATCCCCATTTTGAAAATATCGATAAAACGTTGTTAGAGGCATTTTGCCTCTCTTCGGAATTCCTCGCCGTTACTACTCTTCTTTCGCGTACGGGGGTCAACCTTACTCAAGAAGAAGCGCTTCGTTTAGTATGCGAGGGGAATTGGTCGATTTTAGAACGATTTGCCACCGTGCAAAAATATGCGCAGGATTTCTCTCACGACCGTCTGCGCCTTTTGCTTATGGAATATCTGGATGTCCATTCCAAGACTGCCGCGCGGCTTTTTATCCATTACGATGCGGAATTCGCCGTGCGCCGTTTGCAGGACGATCACATACTCACGATTCTTGAAGAAGGCAAAGAAGATGCCAAGGCTTTAGCGTTGGCTAGGGCGTTGCTCTGCAGCATGCGCAGCGATCGCATCTATCGGTGTGCGGCAAGCAAGCTATATAGCGCTGTAAAAGAGCCGATGCCGGAACCCTACGATCACATCGCCGTATTACGAAGGTTTTGTCCCGAAGTATTGCGAGCCGCTACCCCTCCTCCCTTTTCGAACCCTGCCCTCCCTCCTGCAAAGACGACGACTGTAAGCAACGTGTCAACGCCAGCGAAGAAGGCTAAAAAAATGTATGTCGTACAGGAAGGGGATAGTCTTTGGAAAATAGCGCGCAAGCATCGTGTGAAAATCGAGGCGATTAAGGAAGCCAATCACCTCGAATCAGAAAAGCTGCGCCCCGGTAAACAGCTCGAAATCCCTGACGCATCCTAGATATGGAGTGCGGGCGACCTGGCGCCGCTTTTCTTTCGGGCGCCTGGCGCCCGAGACGGGCATCGTCAAGCCGATGCCTAACAAAGCGGCGCCAGGTCGCCGCACTCCATAAAAGAGACGCCTCGCTTTAAGCTGATATTAGGCTTCCGCGAATGCCTCTTGCGGTGCTGATTTGCGAAGGGGGCCTCTTACGGTGGCTAAAGGATCAATAGGGAATGATGTGCGAAGGTGGCGCCTTTCGGGGGCAAGGGGATGAACGGGGGTTGAGGCCGGAGGAGGACTGCTCGAGGAGGATGAGGAAGATAAAGAAGATGAAGGGGTTTCCGCCCCAATGCTGGCTTTCGCCTTGTTTAAAAGATGATCACAAATCGCTTGTTGTTCTATTACCTTTACATGGAGTGCAATAAGCAACTCAGAATGTATTGTCTCATTGCATAGGGTATCAATGATAGCATTGCAAAGACGATCGTAAGCCGAATTCAGCATTCCTATTTTTTCAAGGATGCATCTAGTAGATATTTTGCCAATCCGGAAATCTGACTGGATATCTCTCAATCCTCCATCACAATCGAGCAACATAGTGTATGCATCTGCCAAAGAATCCTGACGTAATAAGTTTCGCGCTTTCCATAAAGAAGTCTGTAAATGAGAAAGCACTTTGGGTGGAATTTCTGCATGAGCACTGCTGGAGGAAGATGTTGATTTGTGAAGACGTCCTCTTACGGTAACGAGGGGGTCGACCGGATCCGAGTCTGGTTCAGGACAATAGCGGCTTCTTTCTGTTGCGGGAGAGGGAATGAGTTGTGTGTGTGGGATGCCCGTTCTCATGCGCTGAACATGGCCGCTAATAGATCTGCTTGTTTTCGAAGAAGGGGCGTCCGCAGGTTTTCTTACGCTCTCGGCATATTGCGCTGCTTTATGTGCTCTTAGATATTGTGCTCGTTCGCGGTTATGCGGATGCGTTTCTCCGCCAGGGAAATAAAAGGGCTCAAGTATATCAAACCAATAGATACCCCCATCTACTAGATCTGGCTTTCCTGTACACGCGGTCAGATCTGCTCTTAGTTCGCAGCCTCGAGATTCATCATCAGAAGAACTCGTGGAATAAATATCGCCGTGGTAGGCGTGGGCCAGTTCGTGTGACACCAAGAATTCTTTTGCTTTTTCGAACAGCGCAGGATTTTGGCACAATTTCTCGAAGACCTTGAGTTGCACATCCCCTGTTTTCCCAAAAGAGTGGTAAAATAACTGTAAATGGCTTCCCATTGGTGTGGACGGATTTAAATCCTCCTGCCGCGCTAAAAAAGGTAAAGTCAAGCCGATGTGGATATTTCCACCGTCGAGGGCAGTGACGCCGGCATTAAAACCACAATCATCTGGATCAATCTCGACAATGATCTTTGATTTTAACGACGACATATTCAACTCGTCCATCCTGCGGAAGATTTTGCACCTATATTCTGCAAGTCGCTTATCCAATTCGCGTTCAACACTGGGATCTGTGCCGGTAAGGCCAGATGCCGATGGACTAGTCACTGGGCTTCTAGTTATTAAAGTAGCCATAATACGCTCCGTTAATTATATTTTTAAATTACTTCTAATTATAGCAAAATCTTTAATTTTAGTTAATTAAATTTTTAATTAAACTAAAATTAAATTTAATAAACAAAGAACGCTATTGATAATTAAGGACTTAAGGAGGGCTATGGGACGGGGGCTCTTTATAAACGACTTAACTAAACTTTTGGATAATGGAAGGTTGCAGTTGCGTTTAGAATGTAATAATTGAAACGGGCGTCAAAAGGAGAAGTGTCTGTATACCCCTCGTTCCTTCTTCTTTCTCTCTCGGCTTTGCTTCTGATCTTCAAGCTATACCTATGGCTGTCAGTCGAGCGGGCCGGAGCAGTCACGGTACAGCCTGGCGCTAGACGTGCGAAAGCATCAGCCATGCATGTATCCCCATGTAATGAGCGCTCAGCGGAGTTTGTTTTGCCTGTATCACAGGCAATAAGCACAATTCCGGCACCCGCTTCCAAATGGGGCAAAGCTTCTCTTAGATGAGGCTCAATCATGTCCGTAGTCACAACATTTTCATACAGTCCTTGAGGTGAGGCAAGCTGTAAACCGTGTTGGTCTCCGTGACACCGGATCATTAATCCGTGAATTCGGTTTGCGTTTAGCTTCATTTGTTTAACAGCATTAGGTATGTCTTTAGCGGATTCGATTTCTAGGCAAACCACGTCATAATCATCCTGATCATGCAATGGGGCGAGTTGCGAATAGTTCTCTTCTGCAAATGTACCATTGTGATCAAATTTTGGCTTTGCCGATAGAATTAAGATGATATCTCTATCATGTAAGTTTGCGCCCGTTCTATTTTTCGCAAACTCACTGAACGCTATTTCTGGATTTCGAAATTTTTGGATCGTTTTCCATCCAACTAGGAGAAGAATCAAAGCAGGGATGAAAACCCAAGTAGGTGCCAAAAAAACAAATATAATTGTAACGATAATAAGAAGTACGCATAGAAGGACCAACCACTTTCGTTCTTCAGAATTGGCGACAGGCAGGTCTGCAGAGACGGGTCGTTCAATAGGGCGCGTGTCTTCAGGTGGTTGAGCTGCTGCGAGTGCCCTTTGGGCGACTACTGCGCTTGTAGAGAGAGCGGATCTGTCGCCCGAAGGACGGGCGGGCGAACTTAAGCCCGTTCCTTCTTGGTGTCCATATATTCCTGCCCCAGTTGAGGGCGCTAATGTTAAGCTAGTCATTCTTTAGTTTTGTTAAAAAATCTTTTAATTTAAGTTAATTTTATCATGTAATTAATTTTTTTACAATAATTAAATAAGATTATAATGCCATCTTTTAGTAGTAACATCCTTATTGTCAGGCGATAATGAAAATGGACAGGGTTATAACTTTGAGTATCAAAGAGTTAAGTTGCACTGAAGTTTTTTATAAACTTCGTCAAAAAACATACAGCAAGTTATTGATAATCTGCGTATTACATCGCGTCCGGCAAAAAAGAAGCCTTCTTATTGTGGAGTAGGCTTATCTAGGGGACGGGATCGACCCCGCCCGGGTGGAAGGGGTGGCATTTGCAAAGCCGCTTGAGAGTAAGCCAAAGGCCTTTCCAGCCATGCTTTTCTATGGCTTTAAGGGCGTAGTTGGAGCAGGAGGGGGTAGAACCGGCAGCAACTGCCCAAAAGGGGGCAAATTTTTAAGCTTGAACAAACAATGCGTTTAGGCCCATATCCCCACCCTCGAGATCGGCAGTGGCATCGGTTTCAGGAGTTGCAACCGGCAACAGTACAGTAGCCAGCGCCATTTCTCCGCTAGTCGCTGGAATCGCATCAGACTCAAGACTGAGGGCGTCCAAACTTTCTGCAGCTTTAGAGACCAAATAGTCGGATAAATAGTCTACTCGTTCTTGGAAAAGAGGGTGTGTTATTCTAGTCGTAATGGGGCTGTACATATTCAAGATGTTAAAAAGATAGATACCGGCTTCCGCGTCTCCAGAATATTCGGCTGCGGTGAGATCGGCCCTTTTTTCTCGGGAGCAAGACTCTGTATGACCGCAGCATGTTAGAATATCGCCGTGTAAAACATGGGCGAGTTCGTGGTAAAGGGTAAAAGTTTTCGCTCTTTCTGCCATGCGAGGGTTTTGGACAAATTTCTGGAAGGCTATTAGATCTCGTTGTTCGCGTTCCGTTAATACATGTCCAGAGAGTCGTTGTTTCATTAGTTTGTATATCTCTGAATCAGGAGCCGCATCTTCCGCTCGTACCAAAAACAGGAATGGCAGGTCCATTACGACATGATTCCCCTGTAACTTTACACGGGGGTTAGGAGTGAGTTCATCCAAATTATATTGAATAATAAGCCTTGGTATAAGAGCCTGCATGCCCATGACGTCTGCGGCGTCAAAAATCCTGGCGCTATAGTCTTTCACACGTTCAGATAAAATTGCCTTCGCGGAGGAAAGCGGACTAGCTTCTTCAGAATATGCGATTCCTGGACTTCTTTCTCCAACTGATGCTGCAGTCATAATAAACCCTATTGTTAATATTAAAATGTTATTAACATTTCACAATATTATAATAAAGAATTTAATTTTTGTAAATAATTTTAAAATAAGTGTATAATAAGTTGACAATTATAATTGACGTTGATAATTAAGAGCTTAAGGATGGGGCCAGAATTATCCATTCTGAACACGACAAAAAGAATGAGGGATTTCTAGGGGACGGGATCGACCCCGCCCGGGTGGAAGGGGTGGCATTTGCAAAGCCGCTTGAGGGTAAGCCAAAGGCCTTTCCATCCATGCTTTTCTATGGCTTCGAGGGCGTAGTTAGAGCAGGAGGGGTAAAAACGGCAGCAATTGCCCAAAAGGGGGCTGATCGTGAATTGGTAGATGCGGATGGGAAGTTGTAAAAGACGGCGCATCAAATGAGATGGAAAATATCGCGCATGAGGGACAAGATCACTTCGATCAAGATCAGGAAAATGATGGCCCATTCGAGGCGCGAGGAATATTGATGATTCAGCTCATTGCGTAAAATTTCAAAGAGTTCGTGGACGACGTTGAGGCGTCTATTGAGCGCATCCACACGCTTGGAAATATCCAGATAGTGCGCCGTGCGGCGATAGAAGGGCTCTAGTTCGGGATGTTCCCAGAAGAATTCGGGGGTGTCGAGCATTTCGGTATGTATGTTGATGTAGTTGCGCTCGATGAAAAGTTCGCCCATTTTTCGGGAAATTTCTTTGCGGGAAAGGGAGATTTTCCCTTTTTCAGCGAGTTCTTCCGGAAGGCGTTTTGTGCTATCGAAGGTTTTTTGGATGCTGTCTTCAAAAATTGTGAGCTTCACCGATTGGGCAATTCCCTGGGAAATGGCGAATTTGCTCAGGCTGCTTTTGTTCGGCAGCGTGATTTCATCCTCCTCGATTTTCATCGTATCGGCATAGATGAAGGTGAATTCATCTTCGGATTGCAAGACAGGATCGCGTTCGAACTTTTTGACTTCGCTTAAGAATTCTTTTTCCTCTTCGCGTGTAAAGCCCCAAAAGACCACAGCGCCGTAGGCGAAGTAGAAAATATCCCCTCGTGTGCGTTTATCTTCGCGGAGTTGGAAATGAAGGGCGTCGCGGTGCAGTTGTACCGAACCGCGGTGTCCCATCGTCTGGAACAATCCGGCAATGTCATAAGAAGAAGCTGTGCAGAAGCCTGTGCAACGCATAAAAGACCCTCAGATCGCCAATGGTAGTCGAATTGGGATTAAAAATATACTCTCGACTTTGTGTCTTTTTGGGCCCGCCCGTCTCGCCTATTTGCTCTCGGTTGTTCGACCCACGCTCGAACTGGGAGTTATTTAAAACAGGAAGGGGTTTTTAACCCCTTCCTGTTTTAAATAACTCCCCCGAAAGCAAATATTTCGAGGCCTTCAGGCCCAAAAAGGTACAAAGTCGAGATACTTCCCAAATTCTTTGTGCAATCAAATGCTTGCTATAAACAAGCAGCTATCCTATAATTTAGCAAAATAATTTTTGAAGTCATGAATAACAAGGCGTGCAGTATAAATTTTCCTGCCCAAAGCGAACGTTCTTTCACAAAGAACGCATCGTGCGCCTGTACCTATATTAATACCGCCGGCGTCTCCGGCAACGTACTCGGTATGGCCCCATCGGGGCTATATTGTATCTGGTTCTATTAGTTTCTTTGCCTCTCTTGATACTCTAAAGCACTAGAGAGGACTGCTAGCACAGGGGCAGGGTCTCTAGACCGGCCTCTCTCAGAGTACGACCTTAATCTCAGTTGGAATGTTTATGAAAACCAAAGTTAAAAGTACCACGCTGCTGACCGGATTGACAATGTTCAAGATGTTCTTCGGTGCGGGTAATATTGTGTTCTCCTTGGCCATAGGCCAATATGCCCAAAGCATGAATATCTGGGCCCTTATCGGCCTGCTTCTTACGGCTGTTATCGTGCCGTTTATGGGTATCATGGCCATGGCGCTCTATAATGGGGATAATCGCACCTTCTTTGAACGGGCGGGCAAAATACCAGGTTTTCTGTTCGTGATTTGCATTCTAGCCTTGATAGGTCCCTTCGGAGCCATGCCTCGTTGCCTTACCTTGTCGTATTCAGCCTTTCAAATGCTTGTGCCGCAAACAAGCCTGTGGTTTTTTGGCTTGATCGCCTGCGCCTTTATTTATGTATGCACCATCAAAAAAACCCGCTTGATGCAGATTTTGGGCTATTTCTTCGCCCCCGCCCTTTTGGTGCTTATCGGCATCATTATCGCAAAAGGGCTTTGGAACGCTCCCCCCATTCAGACGAGCGATTTAAGCGCCGGAGCGGCTTTTACCCATGGATTGAAGGAAGGTTATAATACGCTAGACCTCCTGCCAGCTTTCTTTTTCTCTTCTATCGTCTTAGGGCTGCTCAAGAAGGGTCATCCGGAACATTTTGAAGGCGCGGGAAACGAAAGGAAGCTTTTCAAGGTCATGCTAAAAGCCAGTGGAATCGGAGCCTTTTTCCTTGGCGCTATCTATATCGGCTTTAGTTTTCTCGCCGCCCATTACAGCAAGGACCTCGTCGGCGTCAAGCCCGAGGTGCTCTTCAATACTCTTGCCTGGACGGTGATTGGCCCTCTCGGCGGCGCCTTTACGTGCATCTGTGTACTGGTGTCCTGCATCGCTACTACGATCGCGCTTACTGCTGTTTGTTCCGACTTTGTCCATAAAGAGATTTTCAAAGAGCGGTACGATTCCCGCATATGGGTGATTGCCACCTTAGCGATAACGTATGCTTTCTGCTTCATCGGTTTTTCCGGCATCGTCAAGTTGCTTGCGCCCGTTCTGCAGATCTGCTACCCCGCGTTGATCATGCTGACAGTGCTCAATATCTCGCATAAGGTTTTCAACTTCAGCCGTGGGACGCGCATCGCGGTTCCCGCGACGTTCCTCGGGACGCTGCTGATCCAAAACCCCGCGCTGCCGGCGAAGATGCTCAACCTCTTCATAAAATAACCCTCTCACGCTAAGCCCTTGCCGCAAGGGCTTAGTTCTTTTGGCTTGTTAAAAAACTGGTAATTTCATTAGAATTTTGGTTCCTTTCTTGCGAAAGTGGCGGAACTGGCAGACGCACTACCTTGAGGTGGTAGCGAGGCAACTCTTAGGGGTTCGAGTCCCCTCTTTCGCATTTCTTTTAACGAATCAGAGTTTCGAAGAGGGCGCTTACCTTTTCCCCAAGGGGAGGGGTAACAGATACTGCCTCTATTTCTGTGAACGAGCGCGAACCCGTCAATAACCCCAGATTAAGCCAATCGTCTTCTGTAAAACTGGCCAGCTCCTGCATGGTGCGGGGGAGCGCATGCGTCCAGGCGAAAAGCCCTTCGTGTTTCAGAAGCTTAAGCTGGAAGCTGATCACGAGGGCAAGAGGGTGCTGGCTGCTTGTAAGGCGGCGCAAATAGGCCAGCATAAGTTCGTACAGTAGAGGGGCCGGCCTGCCGGATAGCTGGGAGCGTAAAATGAGATGCAAGAGCTCTCCGGCCGCAGAAATTTTCGCAAATTGGGTCCGCAATCCATCAAAGGATTCTATCTGGTGAGCTTCACGCAATCGGTAAATATCGGAGTTGCCTTTTCTGCAGCAAAATTCTGAGCGGCTTAAAAGGGCAGTTGCCGACGCGAGGCGCATTTCGTGGGCAAAAGTGCGCGGCGTGGCCACGCTCGCCAGGCCCTCCTGAGGAGTGAATAGGGTGAGGATGCATCGCCCCTCTTGGAGGGCGACACTGCGGAGAACGATGCCTTCTAACGTCTCTTCTTTCATAAAAATAGGGAATACATTACAATCTTTTGGGTTCTTTAGGACCTTTTGGCACCGATAGCTCAACTGGATAGAGTACCCGGCTTCGAACCGGGTGGTTACAGGTTCAAGTCCTGTTCGGTGCAAGTTTACTTTTTCATGAAAATTCCAATTTTACGCCACACCCAAAAAAGTTTTGCCTCTGCTGTCGAATCCCATTTCGGCAAAGGGGGACAGCATGCAAAAAAACTTTACACGGAGTGGTGGCAGAGGCACCAGGGTGATATCTGCGATATGCCCAGTTGGGTCGAGCCTCAAGCCGTACCTCTTGTCAAAGCCATTTGCGCTTTGGTCGATCAGGCATTGCCTCCTTGCGTAACCGAAAAGCAAGAAGAGTTTACCACGAAGTTCCTTTTAGCTTTAAGCGACGGTTTAGAAACCGAATCGGTCATGATCCCCATGGAAGCCGGTATGACGCTTTGTATTTCCTCGCAGATCGGCTGCCGAATGGGGTGTACTTTCTGCGAGACCGGTCGGATGGGTCTAGTCCGCCACCTCCGCGCTGAAGAGATCGTCGCCCAAGTCGCCTACGCTAAACGAAAGCTTGGAAAGCCCGTCCGCAATATTGTCTTTATGGGCATGGGGGAGCCCCTGGATAATTTCGAGGAGGTCATGCAAGCGGTGCGCGTGCTGACGGACCCGGCGGGAGTGGGATTGGGCCCCAGCCGTATTACGATCTCCACAAGCGGCCATGTCGAAGGCATTTATCGCCTGATCGAAGAAGCGGACCCCGCCCTCAACCTCGCCGTATCGGTCAATGCCCCTGATGATGCGTCGCGGCAGAAGATCATGCCGGTGAACAGGCGCTGGAATATGCAAAAACTAAAAGAGGCGATGCTCGATTACTGCAGGCACCCTCGCCGGGAAATTTTCATCGAATACGTCCTTCTGGATGGCGTCAATTGTTCTCTTGAAGCTGCCGATACTCTGGCAGATTATCTCGAAGGGCTCCGCGTGCGGATCAACCTCATCCCGTATAATCCTCAGAGTTGCGACCGTTTTGCACCCCCTGACAGGCTGATTATAGAAAATTTTATCACGCGCCTGAGATCCAGGGGTTTTCGGGTTTTGCTGCGCCTTCCGAAGGGCCAGGATATTATGGCAGCTTGCGGCCAACTCGGC
>Ga0206803_1096_pt1 | contig 19032 bp, 17 predicted proteins | sample Alteio_BWOrgCont_61_FD_152909 | JGI IMG/M metagenome (GOLD analysis project Ga0206803, IMG submission 152909) | Enriched cells from forest soil in Barre Woods Harvard Forest LTER site, Petersham, Massachusetts, United States -... | ecosystem: Environmental > Terrestrial > Soil > Temperate forest >... | reverse complement strand
CACGCCGGCCTGCCGGGGCGAAAGAATTTTGTCATGAGCGAAGCGGAGATTGGGGCGAGCGAAATTCGATGCCCGGAAGCGCGGACAAGACACCGCGCTTCCGGGCACGTATTCACTACCAGACGCGGCAGGCATTCTCCGGATACATGGGCTGTCCCTTGGTGCAGCCGAAGGCCTTGCCGAACTCGTCGAAGTTCTGCACCGAGCCGTTGGTGCGCCACCTGCCCGGAGAGTGCGGATCGGTGAGCGCTGATTGGCGGGCCGATTGTTCCGTCTGGTTCTGGCACCAGACCTGAGCGAAGCCGAGGAAGAAGCGCTGCGCCTCGGAGTAGCCGTCGATCTGGTCGCTGATCGTCTTGCCTTGCTTGGCGAGGACGTCGAGCAGCGCCAGGTACGCAATGCGCAGGCCGCCGTTGTCGGCGGTGTTCTCGCCCAGGGTGAGTTTGCCGTTGAGGTTCTGCGCTTGGGAGTCGCCGTGCGCCGGAGCCGCTTCAAAGCCGCTGTATTCCTTCACTTCGCAGTCGGTGCGTTCAACAAATTTCGCGCGGTCCTCCGCGGTCTGCCATTCGCGCAGGTTGCCCTTGCCGTCGTACTTCGATCCCTCGTCGTCGAAGCCATGCGTCATTTCGTGGCCGATGACCACGCCGATGCCGCCAAAGTTCACCGCCGGGTCTATGTCGGGATCGAAGAACGGCGGCTGCAGGATACCGGCGGGAAAGTTGATGTCGTTCATTGAGGACGCATAGTAGGCATTGACAGTGGGCGGCGTCATGCCCCATTCCTTCTCGTCCACCGGCTTGCCGAGTTTGTTCAGCATGTAATTGCGCTGAAAGATGGCATCGTGGTGCACATTTCCTATGACGTCGTCGCGCTTGACTTCGAGGGCCGCGTAGTTGCGCCACTTCTCCGGGTAGCCGATCTTGTTGCGGATCTCGGCAAGCTTCTCTTCGGCGGCCTTCTTGGTCTCGTCGCTCATCCAGGGAAGCGTCCTGATGTCATCGCCGAGGGACTTTTCGAGCGCGGCAACAAGTTGATCCATGCTGGCCTTGGCCTTAGGTGGAAAGTGCTGCTTGACCCAATCCTGCCCCACCGCCTCGCCCAGCGCGCGATCGGTCTCCTGGGTGCACTGCTTCCAGCGCGGAGTGGGCTCCTTTTGCCCGGCCAGCGTCTTTTGGAAGAACGCGAAGTTTTCGTCTAGAAATGCCTTGGGGAGGTTCTCAGCGCTGGCGTGCAGGGTGTGCCAGCGAAGGTAAGACTTCCATGATTCGACCGGCTCGGAGGCGACCAATTCGCTCAGCTCTTTGAAGAAGTCAGGGGTGGAGACATTGAGGGTGTCGAAGTGGCCCACGTTCACGTCCTTGAAGTAGACGCCGAAATCGAAATCGGGCGCCAGCTTCTGGAAGTCCGCGGTGGTGTAAATGTGGTAGCGCTTTTCAGGGTCGCGCATGTCGACGCGCGCCATAGAGGATTTGGGAAGCGCGGTTTCGATTTTTAGCACGGCGTCGGCTTCGTTGACGGCCTGGTCTGCGGAGTCGCCGGCGAGCGTGAACATTTTGGTCAGATGATCGTGATACTGCTGGCGGATGGTCTGGAAGCGCTTGCTGTCGACGAGATAGTAGTCGCGATCGGGCAACGACAGACCCGCCTGGCCGATGCTGGCGATCTGCTTCGAGGAGTCCTTCTCGTCCTGCTGCACGCCGAAGCGGAAAAGGGGTGCGGGATCGCCTTGTTGCGCCAGTCCGCCGATAAGGGTGGCGAGCAGATGCGGATCCTTCAACGACGCAATGCGATCGAGGGCGGGCTTGATGGGCTCCAGTCCCTTCTTCTCAATGAGGTCGGTGTTCATGCAGGCAGCGTAGAAGTCGCCGTACTTCTTCTGCAAGGGTGACTTGGGATCTTTGGCCGCCTCGTCGAGCTCCTGCCAGAGGTAGTAGCGGTTGCGCTCGCCGAGCAGCGAGAAGGAACGCGCCCACCGCACCTGATCGCCGGGAATGGGATTGTTCTTGATCCAGTTGCCGCAAGCGTACTGGTAAAAGTCGGTGCAGGGATCGGCGGTCTTGTCGATGGCGGAGAGGTCGAAGCTCCTGGTTTCGGCGGGTGGCGTGGGCTTTTGATTGTCAGAGGTGGAAGCCGGAGCCTGGGCAAAGGCGGTGCCCGCCGCAAGCAGCAGGATGGGCGCAAAGCGGAAGAGTTTCATACCTGGGTCCTCACAAAATGGGTTGGAGCGGGTTGTTTCAAACCGAACTGAAGTGATTGCTGTATTGACGGAATGAATAAAGCCGAAGACTTCCCGAGTAGCAAAAAGCCTACCACGCAGCCCGGGGTGTTTGCCGCTGTCACCCTGTCTCTTGGTCACCTGGTTCCTCGCAACCAGAATTGCTGGGCGAGGTGTGAAACGAACCCAGCCCGAATCACACTATCGAGGATATGAACGCTTTCCACCGGTCTCCTGCTAACGCCGCGAGGGAATTTTGCTACACTCCGGACACGGCATTCCCCGGGAGAAACCAATGAATTACGGCATGATGAGAACGGTGTCGCTGTGCGCGGCAGTCTGCACCCTGGTCTTCGCCTGTTCCTCAGGCGCGCAACAGGCTCAAACACCGGCGGCCAAGCGAACGCTGGTGCGCGCCGGGCACGTGCTTGATGTGAAGACCGGCAAGCTGGCAGATGCGCAGACCATCGTGGTGGTTGGCGATTCGATCCAGTCCATTGCGCCGACCTCATCAGTGACCGCGCAGCCGGGCGATTCGGTGATCGACCTCGGCGGGATGATGGTGATGCCGGGGCTGATCGATGTGCATACCCACGTAACCATGAACCCGGACTTCGATCCGTATCGCGAGTTGACGAGCACTGACGCGAAGGAGGCCATCAACGGTGTGGTGAACGCGAAGGCGACGCTGATGGCGGGGTTCACGAGCATTCGCAACGTGGGCGCCGGTGGGTACACCGACGTGGACCTGCGCGAGGCCATCAACGCGGGGCAGGTGCCGGGGCCGCACATGCTGGTGAGCGGGCCGGCCTTGGGCATTACTGGCGGCCACTGCGATGAAAACCTGTTGCCCGTCCATTACCACGTGGTGGGCGAGGGCGTGGCGGACGGAATTGCCGAGGTGCAGCACAAGGTTCGCCAGAACATCAAGTACGGCGCCGACCTGATCAAGATTTGCGCCACCGGTGGCGTGCTCTCCAAGGGCGACGATCCGCAGGCGTCTCAATACACTTTGGAAGAGATGCAGGCTATCGTGGCCGATGCGCATCGGCTGGGCCGCAAGGTGGCCGCGCACGCGCACGGGGCCCAAGGCATCCTGTGGGCGTCGAAGGCGGGTGTGGACTCGATCGAGCACGGCAGCTACATCAATGATGAGGCCATCGCGGAGATGAAGAAGAACGGCACTTACCTTGTGCCGACGCTCTACCTCGAGGACTGGCAGATTGAGAACGGTGGCCTGCCAGCGTTTTATCACCAGAAGATGGTCGACGTGAGCGCGGTAGCCAAGAGCAACATCAAGCATGCGGTGCAGGCTGGGGTGAAGATTGCGCTGGGCACAGATGCCGCCGTCTACCCTCACGGGCTGAACGCGCACGAATTGGACGTCTACGTGAATCAGATTGGAATGACTACGCTGGCGGCGCTGCAGACGGCGACCGTGAACGCCGCCGACTTGATGGGCTGGAGCGCAAAAACTGGAACGCTTGAACCCGGCAAGTGGGCAGACATGATTGCCGTGGAACGGAACCCGATGGAGGACGTTCGGGTGCTGCAGGATGTCAAGTTCGTTATGAAGGCAGGGGTGATTTACAAGGGGGTAACCAAGTGAATGGACCTTGAGTGTTTGCTTGAAGAAAAGCTGTGGAAAAGCGTAAATGCTTGCGCCCGGTCACGCCCGTTTTCCTGTACTGTGATAGAGAACACCTTCGAATAAACAAAAAAAATCAAACCCAACGAACGCAATGTACTCAAAACAGGGCATTTCCATCCGAAACCCTGTGTTCTAGCTCACAGACAGCCTCAGCAGAATCTCCTACCCTATGTTTGGGTCCACAGTGTCATTGTTCTAGTTCTTTGTCTTGGCGAGGATATTATGGCCAGCGAACACCTCAGGGGAGCGGAGAGAAGCTCCGGGTCGGGAGCTTCGCCTTCCAGCAGCTCTTCATCTCACACGCTTTCTCTCGTGTCTCCGAATATGGCGGAGCATCTTGTCCTGATGGGCGCCTCTGCGCTGTTCGCGGGGCTGGAAGAACGGGAATGCAAGGAGATTGTGTCCTGCGCGCGCGCTAGGGTTTTTGCGCGGGACGAGCTTTTATTTACACAGGGACAACCGGTACGCAGCCTGATCCTGCTTCAGTCAGGCAGCGTGAAACACACGCAGTTGAGTTCAGGCGGAAACGAAGTTCTGCTCTGGATGAGCGGGACCGGGGACGCGGTGAATCTTGAGCCCGAATCAGCCTGCGGCCACACTTGTTCAGCGCGCGCGGTGGAGCGTTGCAGGGTGCTGGTGTGGGAGTACAACCGGCTTCAAGGGCTGCTGGTTCAATACCCTTTGATCCGCAAGAATATCAGTCAGATCCTGGCCGGAAGGCTGCACGAGTTGGAAGAGCGGTTCCGCGAGATGGCCACCGAAAAGGTGGCCAAGCGCCTCGCATTTACGTTGCTTCGCTTGTTGAAGCGGGTGGGCAAGCCTGTCCGGGGAGGGGTGGAGATCTCTCTTACCCGCGAGGAGTTGGCCCAGATGACGGGAACAACCCTCTTCACCATCAGCCGGGTGCTATCCGCGTGGGCCGAAAAGGGCTTTGTCGAGCCGCGGCGCCAGGGTGTAGTGATCAGCAACGCAAAGAAGCTGGAGACCATCGGTGACGAGGACGAGGCCTAGGAGAGCGTGACCTCCCGTGACCTCCCCCAGGTTCTTTACAGGGCGCCGGGCGTCCTGCAAAACTAGGGAGTGGATACCCAGACAATCGTAATTCTCGATTTTGGCTCGCAGTACACGCAGCTGATTGCGCGGCGCATTCGCGAACTAAACGTCTTTTCGGTCGTGTTGCCGTGCACCGCGCCCCTGGCGGAGATTCAACGCTACAAGCCGCTGGGCATCGTGCTGTCGGGTGGGCCGTCGTCGGTCTATGACGCCGATGCGCCGGTGGCAGACCCCGAAATGCTGAATCTCGGCGTACCAGTGCTGGGAATCTGCTATGGCCTGCACTTTATCGTGCATCACCTGGGCGGGAGGGTGCGCTCGGCGCCCAGGCGCGAATACGGCCACGCCGACGTCACCATCGAAATTGCCGAGACGCCGCTGTTTAGAGGGCTGCCGCCGACGCTTCAGGTCTGGATGAGCCATGGTGACGAAGCATTGGAGTTGCCCACGGGTTTTCATCGCACCGCGGCTACCTCAAATGCGCTGGCGGGGATTGCCAACGAAGAGCGGCGCATCTGGGCCGTGCAGTTTCATCCCGAGGTGCACCACACGCCGTTGGGGCCGCAGCTGCTGAAGAACTTCGTGTTCGGAATCTGCGGAGCCGCGGGCGATTGGACGCCGGCGCACTTCATTGAGACCACGGTTGCATCGATTCGCGAGAAGGTGGGCAGCGATCACGTGATCTGCGGGCTCTCCGGCGGGGTAGACTCGTCAGTGGCGGCGATGCTTGTGCACAAGGCCATCGGCAGCCAGCTCACCTGCGTTTTCGTGAACAACGGCGTGTTGCGCAAGAACGAATTCGCTCAGGTGCAGAAGAATCTTCGCGACAAGCTGGGGCTAAACCTGGTTGCTGTGGACGCGAGCGATCGTTTTCTCGCCCAACTGGCTGGCGTGACGGATCCTGAGACCAAGCGCAAACGCATTGGCGCGGAGTTCATCGCGGTCTTCGACGATGAGGCTACCCGCATTGCCAAGGAGACCGGAGGCGTGGACTGGCTGGTGCAGGGAACGCTGTATCCCGATGTGATCGAGTCGAGCAGCGTCAAGGGCCCGAGCCAGACCATCAAGAGCCACCACAACGTAGGCGGCCTGCCGGAGCTGATGAAGCTGAAGCTGATTGAGCCTCTGCGCGATCTGTTCAAGGATGAGGTGCGGCGCATTGGCCGCGACATGGGGATGCCGGAGGAGATTTTGGGCCGGCAGCCGTTCCCGGGGCCGGGGCTGGCGGTGCGCATCCTGGGCGAGGTAACGCGCGAGCGTGTGGCGCTGCTGCAGCAAGCCGACGAGATTGTGGTGAGCGAGGTCAAGGCAGCCGGGCTCTACACGAAAATCTGGCAGAGCTTTGCCGTTCTGCTGCCGGTGATGAGCGTGGGTGTGATGGGCGATCAAAGGACGTACGCGTATACCGCGGCGGTGCGGGCGGTGCACTCGGAAGACGGCATGACGGCGGACTGGACGCCGCTGCCCTACGACGTGCTGAAGCGTATCTCGAGCCGCATCGTAAATGAGGTGCGGGGCATCAACCGCGTGGTGTACGACATTACATCAAAGCCGCCCGGCACCATCGAGTGGGAGTAGTTCCATTTAGTTAACTGGTTTATTATCAACACATAGCAACTTTTACAGAACATTGAAAATCAACAACTTAGGTGCTAACCTTTTACGGAATGTTTGAATTTCTGGGCACTATTCAGCTTCGTAGCTGAGAAAGGTTAGCAGCCTCATGGCTCTCAAGAAACAGCACTTCGATCCAGAATCAGAAATCCCCATCTTCAACAACGCCTTGGTTTATGTTCGGGATGGTCACTGGCAGTTTCGGATGTATGTTGCTGCTGAGAAGAAATACGTGGTTCGGTCCCTGAAGACTCGCAATCGAGCCACAGCCATTTCAAAAGCTGAGGACATGTATCACGAAATCCTGATGGAAGTGAAGAGTGGTAAGAAGCTCTTCTCCATCACCACAAAAGAAGCTGTTACTGATTACCTCAAGTATCGGCACAAAGACATTGCCACAGGGGGAATTGTTGTTGGCAGGTTCACAACCATCACATCTCATCTGAATCATTTTCTGGATTTCGTCGGAAAAGATACCCGAATGAAAGATTTGGGTGTGGACGATATGGAAGATTATTACGGGTTTCGTTTGGGAGAGAAAGCCAGTCAGTCAACGGTCTTCAATGAGCAGTCCACAATCAACGCCATGATGAAATGGCTTTTCAGGAATGGAAACACTAACTTTGAATCGTTTATCTATAGACCTGTTAAGAAGATTGACACGAGAGCAGAGGACATTCGTAAAGCAACCATCACAGACGATGAATACACGGCCCTCTTTACAGCGGCACGATCCTATGTGAAACGTGTGGAGGGCGAAGAGTATCTTGAAAGGGAAATTGCACGTCACTGGATTCTGATAAATGCCAACTGCGGGATGAGGAACGGAGAAGCCCGACAACTGAAAGTCAGTGACACTGAAATCCTCACAGTGAAGGCAAGCAACGAACTGGACAGGACTTTGGTAAGACTGAACATTCGTGCGGCAACCTCTAAATGGGGAACATCACGAACCGCTGTATGTCGCGGTGGTCAATACTTCGAACGGCTGAAAGACATTCTGAAATCCAAGGGCGATGATCTGGTCTTTTCCGTGGACGGAACAACACCATTCACTGAGAAGCGATTGCTAAAGCATTTCTATGCAATGTGTGGACTGGCTAAAATCAAGGATTTCAGAGAACGTGGTGTTTCACCTTACTCACTCAGACATTACATGATTACGGAACGTGTTCGGGCTGGACTCAATATTATTTCTGTTGCCGACATGTGTGGCACATCCATCAAGGAGATCGAGGCCACATACCACCACATGTTTGATGATGTTCGGATTGCTAATGCTTTGATTCCGTCACGCCGCAGAGACAAGAACAGCAGAACAAACAAAATGACTGACGGCGACTAACTAAGCCACTTCTGACCTCTGATTCTTAAGGCCATCCAAATTTGGATGGCCTTTTATGTTGGACTCGAAAAGTAGTGGTGGTTTTAAGCTATTGATTCTAAAGGGGAAAGACTTACAACTTATATATAATTTTGCAAATTTAGGTGTTTTCGTGTGTCTCAGGTCGTTAAGGTTGAAAATTGTTTGATTTTGTTCTTGACTGTTAATAGAAGATTGTGATATACTATCTATGTAATGCCGCGAGGCAGAAAGGAATTACAAATGTATAAACCAAATTGGAAAAGAAATGCAATTCATTATGCAGCTATGCAAATTGCAGGTGCAGATTCACACACTGAAATGTTCAATGCCATCTGCTTTGCTCCGAATGCAACGATTAGTGGAATTAGAGATGGACAATTCTTTTCTCTGTCGCCTAATCAAGCCAAAGAGACTCTAAAGCAACGAATTATCTCTTGCGTAAAAATGATGAAGCCATATATGCATAGCGGCGTGATCGGTTATTCATTGGTGTCTGTTTCTGAATTAGAAAAGGCACTTGATGTTATTTTCTCCACACCAAACAAGTATCAAAAGTTAGTTAATGACATTAATGAATACTTTCTTGCAAACGACCACAGAAATGCCAAGGTTGTCTTGGTCTAACAACATAATCCATCAACCGCCGACAGGCAGAGAGATAATAATATGAAGAATCAATACAATCCACATAGAGCAGCAAGGAGAGCAGCACAACGGTCTACTGCTAAGGCACAACACTTGAACGAATTGGGACAACAGTTCCAAGCACAAGCCAGCAAATTAGTGAAGTCTGGATATGCTGGCATCGGCTACATGTTGGGACGTAAGTCTAACGGGAAGAACCGCCTCGGCGGCTACGGTGATTTCATCAAGCGGGTCGCATCCGATGAAGAATCGGGGAAAGAAATGGATGCTTGGATGTTACTCCGAATCTCTCAAGGATATATGCCACTGTTCCGTTATTATTTCTCCGAGTCAGATATTACAAACAAGACTTTCAAGAATCATACTGTCTACCGTGGAAGGATGAATAGTTACTATACCGTTGTTGAAGTCGTCCCAACAGATTCCTTCAATGGAACATCAAAAAATGTGTCACGACTTTTTGATGAACTTTATGATGACTTGGGACGAGAACGAGCAGCAGATGAATTGTCATCTACTATAGGTATGAAACTGATGTATTTCTAATCAAGGTAACAACAACTCACTCAAACAAAGCCAGCCCTAATAAGGCTGGCTTTTTCGTGCCTAAAAGCCATTCTGAAAGCACCTCACCTAAATATCTCTGAGGTGAGTATGAACGACAGAACAGTAGCTCAGGACGATCTAACTGCAAAGCTGTTAGGCACTGATGGGCTACCAAAATACGCTGTATACCTTCCAGCCATTTCCAATTTCTTTGCGGGATACATCGGACGCCAGCGATACATGTCGCGAGGATGCATCGATGACGAACGCATGCCTACTGCGTTCGAAAGAGGCATTGAAGGGTTGAACTGGATGAACAAGGCAGAAGGATACTTCTACTACAAGCACAACCTATACAGTGCAGGTCACGCCAATCTCGATACAACCAAGCACAGCATAAAAGAAGCGATGATTCGCGAACGCAACCGCACTGATAGCTGGCTGTTAGGTGATTCTGGCGGATTCCAGATCGGCAAAGGAGTATGGCAAGCAGATTGGAAAGACCCAAACTGTCCCGCTGCACTGGCGAAGCGAAAAGAGGTGCTGGCATGGATGGAGGCATACATGGATTACGGCATGGTTCTCGACATTCCTGCATGGGTGCGCAAGACAGAGAGAGGCCGTGCAGCTTCAGGCATCAGCACGTTCGGCGAAGCCATACAGGCGACCAGCATCAACAACGAATTCTTCATGCGGAACAGAACAGGCGCTTGCAAGTTCCTGAATGTGATGCAGGGCGGCAATCACAAGGAATCCGAAGACTGGTATCAACGCATGAAGAAGTTCTGCGATCCAAAGCAGTATGAAGCGCCGTTCAACGGATGGGCCTGTGGAAGCCAAATCGCTTGTGATCCGCACTTGACGTTGAAGCGGCTCATTACCTGTCGTTTTGATGGATTGCTCGAACCCGGTTTGCACGACTGGATTCACGTCCTCGGCAACAGCGACATGGAATGGGTTCTGCTTCTGTCTGACATGCAGAGAGCAATCCGCAAATATCACAATCCCCAAGCTGACGATCAGCTACGACTGTGCCAGAGCCCATTTGTCGCGACAGTCCACGGCCAGCTCTACAACGACATCATTGGCAACAACCCAAAGCACTGGAGATTCCCAAATGAATGGGCCATCGACGACAAGAAATACGCAAATGACAATCGCCCTTTCAAGGATGTCGCAGAGCAAGACGAACATTTCGCGAGATTTGTTGACAGTCCAATTTCAGCTCGATTAAAGATTAGCGATGTTTGCGTCTACAGTTCTGGCGATCTGAACAAGCTCGGGAAGGTAAGCAAGAACAGTTGGGACAGTTTCAGCTATGCGCTGCAAATGGCCCACAACGTCTGGATGCACACAGAGACGACGCAGGAAGCCAACAGACGCTATGACGCTGGCCTGTATCCGTCGGTGATGACGACAGCAACGTCAGGCCGAAAGAGCACGTTGTATTTTGACCGCCTCTATTGCAGCGACATCATCAACGACATTTGGGAAACCAGCGACTACGGCAAAGCCATGAAGCTGATTGACCACTACAGCAGTTATTGGATGAACTTCCGAGGTGTGCGTGGGAACTTCGGACCTAAAGCAAAGAACTCGCTAACGGCGTTCGATCACATATTTCAAGAGGCATGACATGGAAATAACTACAGCAACACGATTTCACGACTTTTCAGCGGGTCACCGGGTTCATGGGCACGAAAGCAAATGCAGCAATTTGCATGGGCACAATTACAGAGTCACCTTCACCTGTCAGGCGCACAAGCTCGACAGCGTGGGCCGAGTGATCGACTTCAGCGTTATCAAAACTGAGCTTTGCGACTGGTTAGAGGACAACTGGGATCACAACTTTCTGCTTTGGGAGAAAGACGATTCAGTGATTGCACAATTGTTGAATTGCTCGCATGGGTTCTTTGGCGTCATCCGCGTTCCATTCAACCCAACAGCGGAGAACATGGCTTCGCATTTGCTACAGGTCGGCAACAGGCTACTGAATCCCAAAGGCATTCAGGTTGTGAAAGTTGTTGTAGAGGAAACACGCAAATGTTCAGCAGCGGCAGAACGTTGCGCATAGATTACAGCGTTTTATAGGAGAGCACGAAATGTCACTGGATATAAAGAAAACAGACGCAGAGTTAGGCAAGCAAATAGAAGCACATTTGAAGGCGAAAGGTGTAAACACCCCGACCGTTACCCCATATATGACTAACGAGTCAGGCAACAAGGCGCGATGGCCCGAAGGCACGGACTTTGAGCTTGTTCAGATTGCAGAGCGATTCGAACAGATCATGACAATCCTTGGACTGGACATCACAGACGACAGCTTGCGCGAAACACCGACACGTGTTGCAAAGATGCTTCTACAAGAAACGATGTGGGGCCTGAAGCCAGCCAATTTCCCAAAATGCACGACAGTTGAAAACAAGATGGGCTATGACGAAATGGTTGTTGAAAAGAACGTCACAGTGCAGTCCCGTCTGTGAGCATCATTGGGCAATCATCGACGGTCACGCGACGATAGCATACATTCCATCGACCAAGATTATCGGTCTGAGCAAGCTCGGCAGAATTACGGAGTATTTCGCACGTCGCCCACAGATTCAAGAACGTCTGACTGAGCAAGTGTTCCACTCGCTCTCATACATTCTGGAAACCGACAATATCGCCGTGCTCATTGAGGCTGACCACTACTGCGTGAAATCACGAGGAATTCAGGATCAAAACAGCAAAACGGTCACAAGCAAGCTCGGCGGTCTGTTTCGATCTGATCCACGAACACGCGAAGAGTTTATGAGCTTGGCTCGCAGAATCGATTGAGTAAATAGAGGAGAACATATGAACACATTAGAAGTAGATGACAACCTTGTAGAAGAGGCATTTGATAAAGGCTACATAAATCAATGGGAATGCAACTTCGTTCTGAATCTGGTCAATTTCGCAACCCTATCCGACAAGCAGACCGCAAAGCTAAAGCTGATCGTGAAGAAGATCGCCAGAGGATTCCAAAGAGAACAGCTTGCACATGAGCCTGTTGCATCGCAGGAGCCTAAACGCTGTCCAACCTGTCGTCAGATCATACACACATAAAGGAAGGCACTCGTTTATGGCTATCCCGTCGCAATATAGCAAGGATCGCAAGACACTAAACGAAATGCAGTCATTTCGCACCAGACTCAAGGACACCTACGCCCGACTTAAGAAAAGCGGCGCAGACTCCGACGCACTTAACGAGATTCTCGCATGCAGAGCACTCGTGTCAGCATACACTTGGCCAACTCATTTGGAACAGGTCGAGTCAATTCTGAGGAAATATCAATCTCCTGTTGCACGAGAACGTCGAGAAGGGCTGACAGGCGATTCTTCTGACATCGAGGTTGTTTTCGGAGCGACTGAGACAACGGACGAATACAGAGCAATGATTAGGACACGTCAGGAGAAGGCACGTATAAAGGGCGGCCGATTTCGCAAGCTCAGCTTTCAATATGCGCTGCATAACGTCAGGGTTGGATTCGATGAGTCGATTCTGGCTGCGATGCCTGATGATCAGTTTTAGGCCATTAACGGCACCAAATTGCGTTGATCGAGTAAATAGATGTGTGGCAGGAGAACGATATACATGAGCACACAGCTATTGAATGATTACGAAACAATCAGAAGGAAGAGGGTGGATTATGCAAAAGAATGGGGTGACTATTGGAGGTCGCTTAGTCTGGGAATCCATGTAGACAGGCCAACAATCAAGCACATTAAGATCAAGCAAACGCCCGGTTACGACAAATACTAAATACAGATATCGTTCCCACCACAAGCGAGAGATGCGGAACTCTTCAGTGGGTTCCCCTCTCGCGATCAACGGGATATACATATGGCGCAAGACAGCGTGAAGATAATGACACAAGAAAGCGAATTGCTGAATATCCTCGAAACGATTGCGGACAGGTTGCAGTCGATTGATAAGGGCCTCGCTCAGTTAACCTCTTACAACCACATAGTCGGCAAAGCAGCAATCAATAGACGCGTAGAGACGCGATGAACAATGCAGCAAAACGGTTCTGCAACTACTTTGGTTGCGGAGTCCTCGTTGACAACGGGTATTGCGAGAAGCACAGGAAGAGCGAAGCACAGCGGCAGTATCAGGCCGACAAAGAGCATCGTGGGCAATACGACCGACGATGGCGGTCCTTTCGATTGTCCTATCTCAGAGAGCATCCATTGTGCGTTGACTGTCAGCAGGCTAACAAGATGTCGCCAGCATACGAGGTCCACCACATCAAGAAGCTGAGAGACTATCCAGACCTGAAGTTCGATGATGCCAACTTGATGGGACTGTGCAAGCCTTGCCACTCGATCAGGACTGCGCGAGGAGAGTAAAAGCAATGCCAACGGCATGGGATAGGCCCATCCAAAATATTATATGGTGGGCCGCGTTGACCGCACGCCCATCACACGCAAAACAAAGCAGTTTAAACGTTTCGACCTAAATACACTATGCCAAATCATGCCACTCCGACAGCCATCCGCATCGCTCAGGGCAATCCATCAGGCAGACCCTTGCCATTGAACGAGCCAAAAGCGGCCACAGGTGCTCCACCGATGCCGTTGGATTTGTCACCCGCCGCTCAGACGGTCTGGCATGACATCGTGCCAGTTCTTTTGAGTATGGGAACCCTCACAACCTCTGACGGCGATGCATTGGCCGCACTGTGCGTTCAAAAAGCTCTCTATCAAGAGGCGGTTGAACATTACACGCGCAATGGGTTGGTCATTCAGTCGTCACAAGGCATGAAGAAAAATCCCGCCGTGACGATTGCTGACGCTGCATTGAAGCAGTATAGAGCCTTGCTGGGTGAGTTTGGGCTGACTCCTGCGTCGCGAACACGTATTCAGGCAGACCATCCAGACTTGGAAAGCCCATTATCAAAACTCCTAAACGAGAGACAACGCATTAGAGGCGTCATGTTCGAAGCAGAGTAGGCATGACACCCAAAGAGAAAGCAGGACATGAATGAAGCAAAGATCACAAAGCACCCTGCCGAACAATACATAGAAGACGTTCTGGCTGGAAAGAGCATTACAAATAGATGGGTTCGACTTGCAGTTGAGCGCCACGTTGACGATCTGAAGAATGCCGATGCAAAGGCCATTTGGTTCAATCGTGATGCTGGCATCTGGGCCTGTGATTGTTTTCCTAAACTGTTCAGACACTTCAAAGGCGCACTGGCGGGTCAGCCATTCGAGTTGATGCCGTGGCAAGCCTTCATTGTGTATTCCCTCTTTGGTTGGATGAAGACGGGGACAGCCCTTCGCAGGTTCCGCCGCGCCTACATCGAAGTGGCGCGTAAGAACGGCAAAACAACGCTTCTGGCTGGAATCGCGATCATCATGTTTCTGCTGGATGGCGAGGCTGGAGCACGAGTCTACAGCGCAGCAACCAAACGGGACCAAGCAAAAGAGGTCTGGGACTGCGCTCAGAAGATGATTCGCACCAGCCCCGCGCTGAGAGGCAGAGTCACCATTTGCCACAACAGCCTTGCTGATCCTGCCTTTGGATCAACATTCATTCCCCTATCAGCCGATGCCAACACGCTTGATGGGCTGGACATTTCAGCGGCAGTCGTTGATGAGCTTCACGCGCATCCAACCTCGGCCGTTTGGGATGTTCTCGACACAGCCACAGGCGCACGAGAACAGCCATTGATTTGTGCGATTACGACAGCGGGATTCAGCCAAGTTGGAGTCTGCTTCGAACTGCACAACATGATCATCGAATTGCTAAATAGAAATGTAGAAAACGATTCTTGGTTCGGCTTTCTAGCTGGCCTCGATGACGACGACGCATTCAGCGATGAATCGGTTTGGGAAAAAGCAAACCCGAACATACGATTCATTCCAACGTTGCTTGCCGACCTCCGAGAAAAGTCCATCCGTGCTTCGCGTAGTGCGTCTCAGATGAACAACTTTCTCGTGAAGTGCATGTGCCGCTGGACCTCACAAGGCAAGCGTTGGCTTCAGGTCGAACATTGGGACAAATGCAAGGCAAGAGAACCTTTCGACAGCGAAGCCATGAAGGCACGTCCAGCGTTCGGTGGAATCGACTACGCAGAAAAGTTGGATTTGACGGCCATTTGCCTGTGTTTCCCGCCATATGGCGATGACAAGAAATGGCGCTACCTCTGGAGGTTCTACCTGCCAGAAGACACAGTTCAGCAGCACACGGATAACGGGGACCATCGCTGGCAGCAGTGGGTTGCATCAGGCGAATTGATCGCCACCTCTGGCGCAGTGACAGACCAGCAGGTTGTGCGCGAAGACCTCATGAACTGGGCGGAACAGTTCGACTTGAGGCAAGTAGGGTTCGACCCTTGGCACATGCGAACGTTCGCTTCGCGGCTGTTGGAAGACAGCTTGGAAATGGTTGAGGTGCCGCCATTCCCAAAGGACTTGGCTGAGGCCACAAAGGAATTCGAAGCACAGGTTGTAACGCAAGGGTTGCAGCATTACAGTGGCTCACTCATGCGCTGGCAGATCGACAACGTAACGCTAAAGTCAGACAATCGCGGCAACGTGACGCCACAGCGCAACAAGCGAGACGCAAACACAAAGAAGATTGATGGCGTTATGGCCGCAGTAACGGCGCTCAGCTTAGCAATTCGACACCCGATAGAAGACTCAGAGACAAGCTACGCAGTGTTTTCCCTGTAAAGCAATGTCACTAGGAAGGACAAGTGGGACTATTCAACGATGAAATAACTACATTGGGCATTACAGAGTTTAGAGGCGACCCGCTCGACAACCCCAGTATTCCTTTAAGCTCTCCTGCCGCATGGGAACTGTTCGGCGCCTCCTACCAAACAGAATCAGGCGAAGTCATCAATGACCGAAATGCGCTGTCCATCGTGACAGTGTGGGCCTGTGTAAACAGAATCGCTCAAACGGTTGGGTCATTGCCATTGAAGCTGATGGAGCGCACAGATACAGGTCACAAAGAGGCAGTTGAGCAAAACTTATATTACCTTCTCGGCTCAGAGCCTAACCCTGATATGGACGCGTCCATATTCTTCGAAACGCTCACAGGATGCACGGTTCTGACAGGTAATGGATACGCACAGATTGAACGAAACGATGCAGGACAGCCTATCGCACTGTGGCCGTTGCACCCATTCAAAACTACCCCTAAACGCGACCCCCGCACACTTGCCATCTATTACGAAACATCGGACGGGATGCCAGCAGGTCAATTGAGACGTGTATCAGATGACGATGTGTTGCATTTCCGCATGCTTTCTTTGGACGGGTTAAAGGGCATTTCACCGATTGATGCATGCCGCAGAACCCTCGGACTGGCAACCGCGCAAGAGAAGTCTGGTGCTCGCTATTTCGGCAATGGCTCCAGACCTGGCGGTCTGCTGATCAATAAAGGCAACAAGCTGGAAGGCAAAGCACTTCAAGAAATGCGCCAGTCATGGGAGGCGCAGCAAGGCGCAATCAATCAGGGCCGCATCGCAGTCATTCCGAATGGCGATTGGAGCTATCAGTCTCTTTCAATCAGCAACGAGGCTTCCCAGTGGCTCCAGAGCCGTCAATTCAGCCAGTCTCAGATTGCTCAAGGCATCTTCAATGTCCCACCTCACATGGTCGGCGACATGAGCAGACTGAGCGGCAGCAATTCAGAGCAAATGTCCTTGCAGTTCAGAACATCGTGCATCCAGCCCTATTTGAGTCGCATTGAAGGCGAAATAGTTCGCAAACTGATTCCACGAATGGGACGGAAGGCAAACAAGTTCTTCGTTCGTTTCGATGATGCTCAGCTATTGCGCTGCGACTTCAAGACAACAATGGAAGGCTACTCCGCTGGCATCATTGGCGGCTGGTATTCAGCCAATGACGTTCGCCGTAAGCTCGGCGAGAATCCCGGTGGGCCTGAACTCGATGTATACAGAGTGCCAGTCAACTACCAGAATGCAGAGAACATCGTAACGGCGGACACAGAAGCAGAAGCACCAATGCTGGACGACGATGATTCGGGGCCAGACTCGCCCACCGATTCAACTGGCGACGATGCTTCAACTCAGACAGCAAATGCTCAGCGCAAGCTATTAGGGGCCTACAAAACGGCCTATTTCCCGCTCTATCACGATGCATTCAACCGCATTATGAGGCGTTCCAAGCGAGATTTAGACGCCTTTAGCATCACCTTCCGCGCCGTTCTGGAGTGCATTTCCTGCATGGCAATTGGTTTCAGAGATGGAACAGTCGATGGAATCGACAACGACGTGACAACGCAAGTCGTTAATGACGTTCTGAAATCGATGACGAAAAGAGCAAGCAAATGGCCTGTGCAGGTTTCTGAACAGGAAATGCAGTCGATGATCGTGAACGAGTTCAACAAGGCAGTTCGAAGCATCCACATCGCTGTGTCAAAAACAATCGCAGCTTCGAAAGCCAGTCAGGAGCTAATAGACGATACCGAAAAGCTAAATAGAGTTGAGGATCAGAATGAAGAATAGAGTCGAACACAGAACAATCAAATGTGAGTTTAGAGTAGACGGCGACACAGGCAAGCCGACGATCTATGGCTATGCTGCCAAATATAACGTTCGATCCTCTGACCTCGGCGGATGGGTGGAGGTCATTGCTCCAACTGCTTTCGACAACCATCTGAAGTCGAATCCAGATGTGCGAGCACTCTTCAATCACAATCAGGATGTTGTGTTGGGACGCACTACCGCTGGCACGCTGAAAATCAATAGCGACAGCACAGGCCTTGCGTATGAGGTCAACCCACCTGACACGCAAGCAGCCCGGGACTTGATCACTTCGATGAAGCGCGGCGACATAAACCAGTCGTCGTTTGGCTTCATCTGCCGTAATGCGAAGTGGTCCACGGACGCTGACACTGGCCTCGACATGAGAACAGTGAACGAGGCAGAACTGTTTGATTGTTCTCCTGTTACATATCCTGCATACCCGCAGGCCACATCAGGCGTTCGCTCGCTTCCAGAAGACATGCCAATGGAAGTCCGCAGCCGATTGCAGAAGCGTGATTTGGTTGATGGCGATCCCGTTGAAGGCGAGGACGTGCTTGGCGATGTAGTCGGTGAAGACAAATGCCAGTGCCAGTGCGCACAGTGCCTTGATGGAGACTGCGCAGATTGCAGCAATCCAGACTGCGACGACCCGAATTGTAGCGATGACAACGACATGGAACAAAACAGCCGACGGATGACGACCACAAAGTCAGTCGATGGCGAAAACCTGACAGCCGATGATTTCTTGATCGTTGGCGACCCTTCGAAGACTGACACATGGCACTTGCCTTGGAAGTTCAGCACCGAAGAAAAGACCGTTTCACATCTTCGCGATGCGCTTTCCCGATTCAATCAGGTTGAAGGTGTCAGCGATGAAGTAAAGAAAGCTGCTTGGGACAAGTTGGTGAAGCTCTGCAAAGAGCACCAAATAGATGTCTCGACCGATGACGATGCGACGCGCACATTGAAGATTCGCGTGATGCTTGCATCTCTCAACAGCCTATAGACATTAGTTTTACTCACTCCGACTAGGCCACTTGATGGCTGTGTTCAGTCACATCTCGTCGAGGTGATGTAGCGAAGCACTGTAACGGCGTTACTTGCTGTCCTATACACCATAACTCCATACATTAGAGGACATATAGCAATGACTAAGCAAGAAGTATTAGATAAAGCAACAAAGCTGATGGTCGATGCGCGTGACATCATGAGCGGCAGCGACATCACAACCGAGAAGCGTTCAGCAGTAGACAAGATGCTTAACGACGCAGAAGCACTCCGTGCAGACGCTCGCAGAATGGAAGCAGTCGAGGTCACCTTCGACAGCACTCGTTCTATTCCACGCGGAACTCCCGGTGAAGCAGTAGCAGCTACCGATAACCGCAGCCACGACGAACGCAACGCAGCAGCAAAC
>Ga0206803_1091_pt1 | contig 19176 bp, 25 predicted proteins | sample Alteio_BWOrgCont_61_FD_152909 | JGI IMG/M metagenome (GOLD analysis project Ga0206803, IMG submission 152909) | Enriched cells from forest soil in Barre Woods Harvard Forest LTER site, Petersham, Massachusetts, United States -... | ecosystem: Environmental > Terrestrial > Soil > Temperate forest >... | reverse complement strand
AGACATAGTTGAGCGCCTTGTCCACAACATCATCCGCGGATGCGTGGATGAAGGCGGCATACTGATCGACCTGCGTGGCGGTGACCTCATCGAGTCGGACCGAAGCACAGATGTGGCGGCTCTGGTTGATCTCAAGCAGTGGCATGTGGGTTCTCCTTTATAGGTAGTGGAATCAAGGAATCGTTATGTGCAGAATTGGTTAGCAAGTCAGCAGCAATAGGTACCGCAATCCGTGCCAATGGCGTGGCATGTTCTACCTCGAAGACGGGCTCAATAAGAAAGCGTTTCGCGTCGCGGTCATAGCCGCGAAGCGCAAGCACCTCGCGGACAACGCGGCAGCCTGGCTGACGTTCAACATGGACGACAAAATCGACAGCTTCTGCGATCTCGGCTTCGGTATCGGCGAACGTGCTTTGCGCGTGACTGCGCATCACGAGATTGGCGAAACGGTGAAGGGCTTTCTCCGCCGAGTTGGCGTGGATTGTAGCCATTGAACCCGCATGGCCCGTGTTGAAGGAATCGAGCAGCGTTCGTGCCTCGATTCCGCGGACTTCCCCGAGAATGATGCGATCCGGTCGCCAGCGGAGAGCGGACTTGAGAAGGTCGTCGAAAGTTATCTTGGCCTTGAACGTATCCGTCTGGCATTCTGTCGGCAGAATGTTCGGCTTCTGGATCTGAAGTTCGGAGGTGTCTTCGATGATAACGAGGCGATCCTGTTCGGGAATAAAGTCTGCCAGTATCCGCAATAGCGTGGTCTTGCCGGTACCGGTTCCGCCACTGATAAGGAGCGTCTTACCGCTCCGAATCTGGTCGGCTAAGAAGTCCGCAAGCGACCGCGTCAGCGTGCCGCGAGCGATCAGATCATCAACTGTGTAATGGCGGCTGGTGAATTTCCTGATGATGAGCGCTGGCGTACAGCGCACGACCGGCGGGATGACTGCCGCCAACCGACTCCCGTCCGGGAGTTGTGCGTGCAGGAGTGGGTTGTCCTCGTCGAGCTTCTTGCCCAGTTGATTAGCAATAACTTCGAGGCCGGTTTGTAGCTTGCCGGCGTCGAACGAAATGTTCTGCTCTTGGAACATGATGCCGTCGCGTTCGTACCACCATGAGGCGTCGGGATTGCCCATGATCTCGCTGACGTTTTCGTCGAGCAACAGCGCCTCGATGGGCCGAAGGAATGGCAGGATCAATTCAAAGCTCATAGTGGGAACCTCACAGTGATGGAAGCCCAGCAAGTAGCCGGGCTTCCGAGAGTGAAGAGCAAGGGCTTATGCAGCCGTTTCCTCCTGGGGCACTTCATCGTGATCTTGATCTTCTGGGGCGGCCTTTTCAGCGCGGTCCAGCTTCAGGATCGAAGCGACCCGAATTTCCCAGACACGCTTCTTCGTGTCCGTCTTCTTGCTCTCGTACTCCCGGCTGCGCAGTTCGCCTTCCACCTGGACATGTGCGCCTTTAGTGAGCGTCTTGGCGAACTCCGAGAGCTTGCCGAAGACGACACAACGATGCCATTCGGTGTGCGAGATGTATTTGCCATCCTTCTTGTAGGAGGACTTGGTTGCCAGCGAAAGCGTGGTGACGCTGAAGTCGGCGCTGTTGGTTCGGGCTTCTGCATTGCTACCGAGGAAGCCGATGAGGGTTACTTTGTTCTGGTACATGATTGTCTCCGTTTGTTGAATCTCCCGATCTTGGTCGGGGCACCATTAAGCGAGTGGGCCATGCTCCCAAGTGCCGAAGGTCTGCATTTACGGAGGCTCCGGAGAAATCTTTTCGGCGGTCTTTCCGAACAAGATTTGGAGGGAAACCGTAACCCGCAGGGCGGCGCAGCCGAAGCAGAAGAGCGAGCTGCCGCAGGGCGCATGAAAAGGCCCGAAGCGGTGCCCGAACAAAGGCGGGATACATGACGGCAGACACGCTCCAGAGCAAAGCCTTCATCTGCATCCCCGCGAGAGAAGCCCGCCATAGCGGCAAGTCCCTTCGCGTCGCTGATGACTCCTCTACAAGATCGACGCTCGCCACCGCCGTTGCGGGCCTGGAGGCTGTTGTTCGCCTGCTCGACAAGGCGCCGGGACAGGTGGGGCAAGTCAGTCGGATTAGTGGCGCGAAGCGACATCAATAAGCCTCTGGTCGGGTCGATAAATCTCTAGCTGAACGCCTGGTCGGCCCGGAAGCGAACGATGGTCAGGCCAAGAGGGTTCACGGCAAGCTCATTGTTCTTTACGTTCTCGCGGAAGACGTACGTAACGCTGGCTGTCCATCGCTCCCGCTTGAGCTCGGTATGATCCGCGGGATTGGTGTACACCTTCTCGAACTCGATCCGCGCCGAATACGGCGACTGCCGCAGGTCGTCAAGGACTACGTTCTTGATCTCCACATCGACGTACGGCAGGCTGCTGTCTTTGACGTAGTTCTGAATGCTGTTGTCCTTCCGCTCCTGGTCGATTACCGCCCGTTGTACGTCACTATTGAGGAAATAGAGTGAGGCGGTTTGGTCGCGCTCGATGGTGAAGCGATTGCGACTGAAATAAAGCTCCGCCCAGCGGGTGAGGTAATACTTGTTCTCCGCTTCCTGTGGTCGGTACTGGAAGTTGCGATAGTCGATCGCTTCGGCGTGGCCCACATCGTTAATCCGCACGATCATGGGATGCATGTTGGCGAGCGCGTTCTGGCTCTTGTAGGTGAGCGCGGCCAGCGCGAGGCAGACGGCGGTCAACACGAGAATCGTCACCTTGAGATAGGTATTCATTACCAGCGGATCGCCATACTGTTCCAGGAAACGTTCCGCGGCACGAGTAATGGCCGGAGTGGCCGGTGTTTCGGTGCTCACTGTTTCTGTGGTCGTGATTTCTGTACTCATTGCTGGCCTCATTACTTGTCTCTACCGGCGCGATTACATTGCCGCCCGGATTGCCATCATCGCCAGGCCCAGACCTCCACCATGTCCACTAGTACCGCCCGTGAATAGGCTGTGCGTCATGGTCGGAATCTTGAAGAGGATGTAAACATTGACCAGCACGAGAAGCACAAGAAGCGGCAATGTTTGGACCATCAAGGAAGGGTCCGACACGCTCTGGCCGAGTTGGATGTAGTAGTTCGTCAGAACATGAGACAGAACATTCATCGTGGCCGCGGCAACTACCCTGTAAAAGCTAAATCCGAGGTACGCCTTGAGCCACCCCCAGAACAACCAATCGAGTTTGTCGACGACGAGGAATGGGATGAAGATCGGCCCGAGTAATCCAATGATCGTTGCCGCGATTGCGCCGTAGGCAAGAATCGCGGAAATGATTGCGGCCAACATGGCTAAAAGAAACTGCACGACAAAATACACAATGGCGTAGTACGGAGACATGACGCTGTTCAGCATCGATGGGCCTGTTTTCGAGGATGCCGAGTGGATCTCGTTCAGCATGGTTGTGGAACCATCCGACCCAATGACGTTCATAAGATTGATCGTGCCGCCGTCGATGAAGCCCTTGATGGAGAAGCCAAGTCCTGGGATGGACGTGTCGTAATAATTCACCATCGCGTAGGCGAAGGTGAGCAGCATGAAGAGGTTGAGGAACCTCCCCATGCTGAACCCGGCGCCGCCGTGCGCCGATGCGAGTGCTTCCTGCACGCCGAACCAAACCAACACGATGGTCGCCAATGCTATGACGATGTGAATCCCCATCGCGGTAATCGAGGGGGCCGCCGTGGCTGCAAGGGACTGGCACGCCTGAGCGATATAGTTGAAGAGACCGGTACCCATGTTGCATGCCCTCTTGTTTTCTTCCGCTTGCGCCTATTCAGTACGCTTGCGTAAGCAGGTTCGCCGCGCCGCCGCTGGTCGTTGTGATGTTGGCGTTGTAGTAGCTTTCGTATCCTGCCGAGTCACGGAATGCGGATTTCATCGCGTCCTGCTGCTGCTTTTGGGTAACGATCTGTTGCAATGCAAGATTGGCGTTGATCTGGTTTGCGTCCTGCAGGGTACGCAGTTGCAGAAGCAGCGCCTGATTGATGCGCTGTAGTTCGGCCATGATGGTCTGTTGGGATACGTCTTGGCTTTGTGTCGCAGCCTCAAGGTTGGCGATGTCGGTTTGCCTCGCGGTCTGATTGGCGCGGATGGTCCCGAGCGCTTGCAGGTTGTTGGTCATTACGGAGTCGGTGATATCGACGGTGGCTCCCTGCGCGGCAATCTGCATCTGTCCGGCAACGCTAGCGGTGCCGTAGCCGGGGATTACGTGGGCGGTATTCGGAACGCTGACCTGCTGGTACGAGGCTGCGGCTCCCTTTCCCGTATTCGCGGAATTGAGCCAGCCCATCGAATTGCCATAGGTATTCGAGATTTGTTGCAGTAGCAGCAAGTCAGAAGTCGGAGACAGGAATCGCGCATAGAGCATCCGTGGAGCGAGAATCATCTGATGCGTGAGTTCGTATTGCTGCTTTGCGACGTTGTAGGCTTGCAGCGCTGTCGTGGCGATTTTGACGGTGTTGGTGAAGATTTGTTGGCCCTGCTCAATCTGCCGGGCTTCGTTGGCGATGGATTGTTCTTCGTGTTCGATCTGCGTAACGGCATGACCCGCCTGCGTAGGATCGAAGACGATGCCGGAACCGAATTGCGCCTGCGCTGCGGGTTGGAATGCCGTCACGAGTCCGACGGCGAGTGCGGTGAGGATCAGTTTCTTCATTGCCTTGTCCTTTCGTTTGCGGTTGGTCTGGTAAAGCTCTTACAGCAATACCGCGTTACTGCTGTGCGGCGAGAATTTCTCTCTGTATCTGTGCAAGACGGTCAGATTCTGGCTTGCACCGCGCCTCTCGTGCTTTTTGCTCGGCTTCGATAGCCGCTGTCTGCTCCGCGGTCAGCTTCTCTCCGGTCATAAGTCTTTTGGCTGCGGCGCTGTCTTCCTCCAGGCAAGCCTTGGCATAAGCTGGGTATTCGGCGTTGTATTGATCCTGCAATTGCTTCACTTTTGCCGCTTTGCTCTGACAGCCGGCAAGGGTGAGGGTCCACAGAACTAAGAGGGAAAGGGCAACGATTCGCATGGGAAACCTCCTTAAAACGTCTGTGGAATAGTGTGGTTCGAGTACGCAGGAAGAAGCAAGTCCTGCGTGAAATAGACTTTCACGCGGTGGCCCTCCCGAATCGTGATAGTCGGCGGTATCTGTATGAAGCGATCAAGGATCGTGGTCGCAGACTGCGAAACACTGCCCGCAGCCCCATTGGTGAATGCCTGGGAACCACTCGTGGTGATGGTGCCGCCGCCCTGAGTGATCTGGCTCGCTCCGGCAATTACACCCAAAGCGATCGAGGTGCCGAAAATCTGAAGGTAATGATTGTTGACCTTGTCTTTCAGCCCTTCCTCTCCGATCTGATCGAGACCCTGGAATTGGTCGAGATCGACGGAGTAACCATCCGGCATAAGCAGGCGGTGAAAAACGACGGCCATCCGCCGTTGTTGGCCGAAGCCCGCCGCTCCAATCTTCTTTGCCTCGCCTAAAACAACCGTTCCCTCGGGAATGATGACGTGTTGATGATCGTGCGAATACAGCGGATTTGAGACCAGGACTTTAACCGGCCCGACGGCGTCTCCATCCAGACGATTCATGAGAACTGTGTCGAGAACTGAGCCCTCGTAGACGAGATAGGGCTGACCGACGGCTGAATCGATATTGGCCTCCAGTGGACGTTTATAGCCTCCGGGCGTGTCCTCCTGTCTTCCTTCGGCTGGTGGGGAGACCAGACTGCTGTTTGTCTGCCGTTCGGTAGGGCCATATTGGGCGGGCATCGTCTGGCCTTGCTGTTGTTGCTGCGGCGGATCGGCAGAGCGGGAGTACACAAGATTGGAAGCGAAACGGGAGTTGTCAGCGCGTTCGCGTTCTTTCGCAGCGATCAACTGTGCCTGCTGTTGCACCGGCGTGAGTTGCATCTGCATGTTGCTCTGTTGCGCTTGCGGGCAGGGCTGGCCCGGAATACAGGGCACGGCAATGCCGGTCGGCCCGTAGACCGCGGCTGCAGCCCGCTGCTGGGGAGTCGCAGACGCGAGTGCCGAATCTCCCATCGCAGCAGCGGCTAGTGTCGCCTGCTGTTCTTTCTGACGTTCGGCCTGAAGCTGGTTCTTCCACTCCTGCACGTTGCTGTCGGTGTTGTCCTGCAAGGCCGGTTGCGGTGGTTGCCCTTTCGTGCTGGCCTGCTGTCCCGGCGTTTTCTTGCCGGATGAGCTGAAAAGCGCCGCCACAATCACGAGCGAGGCCGCACCCAGATAAACGAAGGTCTTGAGGTTCTTCTGCAAGACGCCTTTGGGCAGTTCCAGGTTGCGGCGCAACGTTGGTTCCGACTGCGGTTCTGGTTGGGGAGTGAAGACGTTCTCGGTCATGACGGTGATCCCTTGCGCGTGAATTCCATCCGCTTCTTGCCCAGCTCCACGTATCCGCTGTCCATGATCTTCGGGATGATGTACGTCCCTTCCCGGAGGTCGTAGGTGACGAGGTTGGGTTTGCCGTCTTTCATCTCATAGACACTGAACTTCTCAGGCGCATTCGTCTTGATGTAGGTGAACCTGTCGTCGTGGTAGATCGACTGAATGTTGAAAGGAGCTTCGTTTGCCTTGTAGGCATAGTCGAACTTGAGCCGCGTCGGATAGGCGCTTTTGTACTCATCCACCGCCTGCTCGACGTGCGATTGCAGAGCGGCAAGCTGCTGCCTCGATTGTTCGAGTTGGGCGGCGGGTACGAACTGCGGAGGGCCGCTGGCGGCAATAATGGCAGAGCGATCGGCGGGTTCGACGATCACTTTCAAATCAGGGGTGGTCGATGTGGCAGAAATGTCCTGGAGGGTGAAACTGTAGATGTTCCCCTTGTCCGTAATGAGATTCAAGTTCGAGCTGATGCCCTGTTTCGCCGGATGCACAAAACAGAAGTTGCCAACCACATCCACGATCCAGAATTCTTTGTCGCCAGTGGCGGCTTCCATGATCTTCTCGGTCATGGGCAGTTCGATAAGGGTCGTATATTTCACCTTGGCGCGGATCGGTACGATGTCCTGCGAGTGATACTGCACCGTGCGCGCAGAGTCTTGGGCGAAAGCACCGATGGAAGAAAAAACCAAAGCGCAATTGACGACGAATTTCAGATGCCGCATAGAGCTCTCCTTAGCGGTTGTTGTTCGAAGTTGATACGGCCAGCGCGCGTGGCTGGAATGGCCACTCTTCCGCGAGATGGCGAAGTCCATCCGCAATATCGAAGCGGTCGAAATACTCCCGCTTCTTGAGGTTGTCGCGAGCATTGTTGGTTGCCATCCAGTGCGAGACCGAATCGACGTTCAGGTGCACTTTCTTGGAGGTCTGTGCTTTGCGAATCAGCATTTGCCCCGGCGGAACAAGGCCGTCGATAAGGTCCAGTTCCGTGTCATTCAGATGAAACGCTTCCCGGTAAACTTCTCGGTTCATATCCGGGTTGGCGAGAAAGATCTTCGTGGGGCAACTCTCGGCCACTATTGCCAGCATCCCCGATTCCTCAAGTTCTTTGATGGATTGGGTCGCCAGAATCATCGCCGCTTTGTGCTTGCGCCATGTTTTCTGCGCCTGCACCACATAATTGCGGATCGTCTCGTTCTTGATGAAGAGCCACGCTTCGTCGAGCAGGAAGAACTTGGGTGTGCCGAGCTTCTTGGCGTCAGTGATCTCATTCGATGCCCGGTGCAAAACATAAAACAGCAGTGGTTCCAAGACTTCCGGCGCATCGTTCCAGCCGTGAAAATTGAACGTCTGAAAGCTCTTGAACGAAAGTGTGTCCTCAGCGTTGTCAAACAGAAATCCGTACTGTCCACCGCGGGTCCAGCGGTGGAGGCGTTCTTTCAACTCGCCAATGATGTTGCCAAAGTTCGAGAGGGTGCGCTGGTTCGGCTCCAGTACCTAAATCCGTTCAATCGCATCCCAGAGGCGGCGTTCCTCCTTGAAGTCCAGCCGGTAACGCTGCTCGTTACCCTCAATGAGCACGCGGAAAAAGCTGAAGAGAAACTGCAGGTTCTCTTTGGTCTGAGGCAGCGAGAAGGGGTTGATGGTGAAGTCCCGCGCTTCCTGACCCACATTGAGATACGAGCCCTTGAATATCGTCGTAAGGGATTGGAAGCTGCCGCCGATATCGAAAATGAAGGTCAGCGGGTCGTATTTCTGCGCGTTCTGCAGCAGAAAAACACAGAGATAGGACTTGCCACTACCGCTCATCCCGAGAATAAGGGTGTGGGCAACGTCGCCGGTGTGCAGGTTGAGATAGTAGGGCGTGCTGTTGTCGGTTTCGAGCACAGCCAGATACTCGGTGCCGAGATGCGCGTTCGTCTTCTCGCCGGGAAGGATCGTAAACAGAAAAGACAGGTCGGCGTAATTTGTGTTCAGCAGATAAAGTTTGCGGAGGTTGAGCGCATAGTTGCCGGGCACGGTGGCGAAATAGGCGTTGAGCTGGTTGTAAGTCTCCGCAAACAGATTGCCATCCGCGTTGGTGAAGATGGCAGTGAACTCGGCTCCGAGCCGCTCCAGGTCAGGTTTTGAACGGCCGTACAGGACAATCGTGAGCGAGAAATCTCCCAGCGATTGACCGTCGCCCAGTGCGCGCAGGCAGTCGCCAAGATTCTCAATGTCGGCCTGTTTGGATTCGTCCACCAGCACATCACGCGGGTTCGTCTTCGTGGCATCGTTACCCATCTGGGAGACAAAGCCGGTCTTCGACATATTGAAGTGGCGGCGGCGCTTGTTCACTTCTTTGCGAGCTTTGTCTGTTGCCAGCGGCGTCCACTCGGTGACCACATAGAAGTTGGCCCGGATCTTCAGGAGCGCATCGAGCGCCAGGGGTCGTGTTTCGGTGATGGCCTCTTTCATCGTCAGCACCCGGACGATGTGATTGCCGACCCGCAGATGATCGCGTTCGGCTTCGATGTCGGAGTTGACCACCTGATAGTCGAGAAACTGCGTGGACTGCGGCCTCCCTTCAACACGCCAGGCGTCGTAATTGAGCAAACGCCGGAAGAATGTGAATTGTCCTTGTTGATTTAAGATTTCGATTTGCATGAAGTCCGCGAGCTGTCGAGCGAATGCCTGCACGCTCTGGTCGAGTCGTCGAACATCGTGCTCAATATGCGTGCGCAACAGCGTCTTCATGCTGTCGTTGGTGAACTGCACTTTTAGTTCGCCAACGGCGCCCGCGGGATCGCGCAAGATTCGAGCGATTGCCGCGCCCACGCCGGTCTTCGACCTGGCGCCTTCGAGCAGAATGCAGTAGAAGATTTCAATCTGATAAAGATGGTCGCGTTTTGCTTCAAAGAACTTTCGCCGTTGTTCGATCGCTGCTTGCACAATCGGGTCGTCATACGTTGCGAACGGTATGTCGGGGCGGTTCGATTTGAAGAGATATTGATAAACATGGAAGCCTGGGCCAAATGCCTTGAGCGCCGCCTCCAACCGCTTCACTGCGTACTCCTGTTCTGAGCGGTCGAGACTTTCATAGTCCACGCCGGGAACGCTCAGAACCATGCCTAGATCGCCACTTTTGGTAAGGAAGGCTGTCTCGTTCCAGAAGCCGTAGAGGTTGATGTGGTCGTTGAGAGACGCACTCTCTTTCCACGGCTTGATGACTTTATCGAGGCGCAGCATCAAACGACCTCCACAAGTGGGACCTGCTGTTTGGCCGCGTCGTAGCGCAGCTTGTAGCGTTCGGATTTCGCCAGGATGCGGAGGAAGGCCGGATCGCTGTTCGTGACCCAATGCCCGAAAGCAAAACCCCCGATGAATACGGCGATACCGGCGAGGATGGAATTGAAGAGGTTGAAGGCCCCCACTGCGCCGACGCATACGAAGTAGAACAGCGTCCGTTCCACGCCCAAGTAGGTGAGAGGCTTGTGCAGGCTCTTGAAGACTCGATTTGTGCGATGCTTCTGCTGTGGCTTGTCGGGCATAAGTTCCTCGTTCCAGGCGCTGGTTGAAAGTGGCGCTATACGCCCCAGAGCCAACTCAGGACATTTACGGCGAGAACGGCGATGCCCGTTCCAGCGGCAACGCCAGCCAGCGCCTTTTTTGCGCCGGGTTCGCCGTGCGCGAATCCGTAGCCGCCGATCACGATTGCGACAAGACTTGCAACTTTCGCGATCGTCCCGGTGAAAAGGCTTTGGATAGCATTAAAGCCGGTGTCGAACGGTGAACCCTGTGCCAACGCGGCCACAGGCAGGACCAGAAGTAGGGTGACAAGAGTGGCGGTTGTACGTGCCCACTTCGACCGAGCAACCAGCTGGACTTGACGGACCAAAGGGACTTGAGACCAACGTGGCATATGCGCCTCCGGCAGCACCTCAAAGCGGCTGCTTTTGGGCAAAACTAACCTCACTCATTCACCAAGTCCAACGGCTTTTCGGCGGTCAGTTATCTGTGGGAGGAAGGCTGGGGCATATTAGAGCGATTCGGTCGGTAAACTTGTTGTCGAGGTCGGCATGAGAAAGCTCGGTAACCAACTCGCGATAAAGGACAAAGGCATGTGAGGTCGTTCGCCACGTGCTCTTCGTGGTCGCCAAGCAAACCCCCACAGCTTTTTCCAACTGAGAACAATATGGGTGGTGACAGCGGCTCGAAAGCGTCGGCCCGTGTACTCCGCCGGCGAAGGGAGACACCCACAGCTTTTTTCGAGCTGAGAACAACACGGGTGGTGACACACCTGCGCGATCATTGGCATGTCCCCTTCGCAGGTGAGAGGGAGGCTTTAGACGGTTCTCCGTGCATCAGTGGGTCAGTTTGAGAATGTACGCTCGTCCAAAGCACCGTAGCTGAAGAGCGCCTTGTCCAATATGCGAAAATCGTTCGTTTCGCAGTGATCGGCCAGCTCTTTGAAGAGGGGGATATATGAGTCCAAATACGATCTGACAGTGTCCGACAGTTTCGGCCGGCCGAGCAGTCGAGCGAGTGCTGTTTTTACCCGCGAGTCGAAGATGGGGTAACGCCCTCCGCTGATGAAATGAAGCAGTGTAGTTGCACGGGACAGCCCAAATCGTTTCTTCCTCGAACCGTTTTTGAACACGTCCCTGTACTCTCTGCTGGACCAGTCTTCCAGGAAAACTACAACCCCGCTCTCGTCCGGGCATTTTGGCAATTCCTGAGCCGCCCGCTCCCAGATTAGATAGGCCACTGAGGCGACGTTTGGTTTCCATTGGTTTTCTGTCGTCGCATCATCCTTCCATTTACCGATGCGCCTGAAGTCCTCGGCTGAAAGCAGCTTGTGTTTCTCAATCAGATCCCCGTACTCGGTCTCGTCATATCCCTGGTATCGGCCAGCCCATACGCACAACCACTCTCGCGGCGTGCTGTCCCTCATCTCCTGAACCTGAAATCTGAATTGGCTCATAATCGTGACAGAATATTACGGGGAGACACCCCGCTGATTCAAACTGACCGACTATCCTCCGTGCGGTCGCTTGACATTTTTAGCAGCCCGCACTACAACACCGCTCGGGGTTGGCTTCTTGTTTTCCGCGCGGATCGTAGACTAAGCTGTCTCTTTCAAAAGACAAGTTTTCGCAACAAAATCACGAGAAGAGGTTCGCGCAGGTGAGGCGATCGAAACAATTCGGAAAGAAAGAGCGGCGACGAGCGGACAATTCGGTTTACAAGATTGAGAGAGCCGCGCGAGATCGCGCTGATGACCAAGCCCGTGGTGTCCCTTGGCAGTTGCTTTTGGAAACGCGAAGTCGGTACGTAGAGATGCAGGAGTTTTGCTTTTGGGCGCGGTCCGTCATAGAGACGGAGGATGGTATACCCGGCTGGCTGGCCAAGATGCTTGACCGGCGTTGCCCAGGATTCATCGAGGACCAGCAACGATGTGAGAGCGATCGTTCGAGGACCTATCCTCCACTCTCCGTTCGACTTCTCTTTTGGAGTCAGGAACACATGTTTGGCCGTGCAAGAAATGAGGGTTGGTTTGATGCGGTCCAGTTTTACGCCATCCGCGATCCTCGTTCTAAGAGAGCAGAAGTGCATTGGTCCGAATGCGTGAAGACGTGGAGAAAGGCGAAACCGCGGAAGTATCCATCGTTGAAGCAGTGGCTGAGCGATGCTGCTGGGTGCGACCCTTTTACTCACCTAACTCCAGAAGCTCGCAAGGCCAGGGCGTTGTACAGACTGGTCGAACCCAAGCGCCTCACCCAAGCTGTTGCTCGGTACATAGACTGGGAGGCCCTTGCATACTGGGCTCGACCGGCGCTCGAAGCCGGGCCTCCATTCGTTCACAAGGTTGCCCGAGAACTCGGTCGTCGATGTAGTGGGTTCTTGGTGTTCAATGCGAAAGCGCGGAAGGCCGATCACGTAGATTTCCCGCAAGATTGGTATCGATTGATGCTCTGGATAACCGACCACTTCTTTCAGGACGCCAAAACGGGCGGTTGGATGGATGCGATCTTGTCGTCTGCCAGGAGTCATCCCGGTGCGATACGCACGATGGAGTACTGGGAGCAGTGTGATGAGATTTGGGCGTCGAACTTACCCGATCCCTACCCCTCATTCCGGAGCTGGCGTAAACAAGTTGATTCGTACGTCGTCTCGATGCCCGATGAGAGGTCTCAACTTGCTTGCTGATTAGCGCCTAGTCGTCCGCTATCGCTCTGTGACATCGCCCCACGGCATGATCGGACGTGCCGAAAATAAATGTTCCCTCGAATATCACGTTTGCACTTTGGGCATAGTCTGACGACAAGTGCCTGCTTCTGCGAAAAAGGTACTGAGGTTAGCTGGGGCGCCACTACTTTCAGACCGTATTCCGCAGTGAGCCACCTCGCGACCTCTGGGTCCATGAGTTGCAGATTCAGTTCCGCGCCGTGCTCGCGACAGAACGCCTCAAAGGATCGGTCGGTCACGGAAGGGTCTACTACCTTGAGCTCTCCGCTTGCGACCCATTTCCCCACTTCGGCAGCAGTGACGCCCAAGAGTTTTGCAACTCGGCTCCAGGAGTGCCCGTTCTCTTCTTTCCACAGGTCTACGGCAATCTTGTCCTCTACTCCCGGTTGCAGTGTAGTCCTGTGTTTCTCACACCATTCCGCCAGTGAGATCAGGGACACCCTTGGGTCGCGTACTTTCAGGAAACCATTCCCGATCAAATGTTGAAGGCGGCGATAGCTGACATGCAACGTTTGCTGGAGCCGTCGTAAGGACCATCCATCCGTAACTCTGGCGCTTATCGATCGGCCCTTAAGGCGGGAGCGAACTGATTGTTCCGAGCGGCGGAGCTTCCGAGCAATCTCCTTGACTGAATCGTAGCCGGCGCGCACAAATAGCTCCTGTTCCTCTTCCCTCGTCCAAGATCGCCGGCTGGCGGTTTTCTTGGTTCGCCGTTCTCCTTCCAGCCAACCTTGACTCCGGGCGAATCTGGACACGACGTATCCCGACAATCCCGGATAAAGTGCTCTGACTGTCTTGATTGCCGCGGCCTTTTTTCGCCCCCCACTCCGATAGCCATCTCGAAGGGTTTCAATGGCGTCTTCGCTCCAGTCGATAGGTCCGGTACGCTTACCGCGATCCTTCTCCCGTAGATGTCGCATCCGATGCCAGATTTGGGCGGGCGAAAGTTCTGGAGCGAGCTGCCGTAGTTTATTGACTGCCTCATGCGTGCCTTTGGGACCATACTTCATCCCGACGACCAGAACCTGGTCAATCTGCGGCAACCAACTGAAGGATTGGTTTGCCTTTTTGCCCTTGGGGTCGGGACCTTCTTCCATGAGTACGTCTCACTGCAAATCGTCCGCCTTGAGCAGCTGCGATCACGTTCCGAATTCGTGGGCCCGTGCGTTTGATTCTGCCGATCAAAGTAGAAGGATTTTTATAAGCGTCAGCTGTCTTCCAAGAAACGCGGGTGCGACGACTGCGGACACTCATCTTCTAGTCATCTCCGTAAAGCGATATCCGCGACACGAGCGCCCATATGGGCATCTCCAAGCGCCAGTCCTACTGACGAACAAGACGAAGGTGCTGCATCTGATTGAGTTGAAGGACTACTGGGTCAAGGCAGGACGAAGAAAATGCGCGCGCGGTTATGCTTGCCCAGGTTTCGCGGGTAGGAGAGTTCCGTTCGGTAAATCGCTGAATGGCTGGCCAGGTCCCCATGTTGGTTCACCACTGCCGACGCTGACCAGGCAGCAAGGAGTACGACACCGTGTCCAGTCAGTCCTTGCCCCACGCGTCAGATGTCGCTTAGCTCTTTCGGTTGCTGCTCATCCCAGTGCTGCAACCTGTTCGTACAATTCATTGCTTCTGTCTCTTCGATCCTTAACCTCCGGAACGTCGTACCCGTTTCCCCTCGCACCAAAGACAGGGCACTTGTAAACTCTGAAACCCGCAAATTGTAAAAAGTTGTCTTCTTCAAGAGATTTAATTTAGCTGAAACGTGGCGCGTAGCGCGGCAGCCCGACAAGCAATTAAGCTATTGGGGACTTGAAGTGCCCTGGAAACTTTCTAGAAACCAGTTCCGACCGCGAGAGGACGGTGGGGGCTCCCGGATTACTTCCGCCGACATGCGAAACCTCACCAAGAGCCGGTGATTCTGAATTTCAGTTTGCCGTTGGGAGCACGAATCGTCAACTCATTGCCCTTCCGCTCTGCGTCGTAGCGTCCAAGATTTGAGGTTACGCAAGTAGTCTGCTGACCCAACGTACTGCATGTCGTCGCGTCGGGCGACATCTTCTCAGGAGCAGTCGGCTCGATTTTCGCGCAGTTCTTGTCAGTCGACCTGTCGCCACATATCAAAGACGCATGTGAGCCATCGGGGAGAATGACCTTGGCGAAGACAGTGATAAAGGGGGCCGAACCGAGTGTAACCATCGCGCTCGTTTCGACGACTTCGACCCGCATCTTCTCGCCTGCCTCTGCAATTCCTAAGAACAGAGCCAGAACAACTATTCCGACTGCCATTTTCTTTTCAGTCATCCGTCACTCCTTCTGGTTGTTTGTGAAGGTCGTCTTGCCGATGGTGACATTGGGTTGTGGGGTAGTATCTCCCACGCTGATGACGTTCGCCTTCCTCTCGCGAAAATCATTCGCTTCTATCTCTTCTTGGTTAGCGTATCCCGCCAACGCTTCCTGAATCTTCTCGGCGGGGACGACCATTGCGATGCCCATGTTTATGTGTACTTTTTCTTTTCCGTCGTCGGCTGTCGCATCGGGCAGGATGTCGTCACCGAAGTGGCCGTGAACCAGACCAAGCAATTTGAACCTTCCCGGAGACGACGGGTCGTAGGCACCCGCCATCGAGCCATATGTCGGCGGTCGAGTTGTCTTCGCTGTCCGAATGTCTACGAAGACGGGAGAACCGCTCAGTCCGCCGATGGACCGCGATTCGACAAGGTAGACATCCATCGGACGACCGTCGCGACTCGTGACGGGTTCTTCCCTCAACGCTGCGACGGTGCCGACTCGAACGATTGGAAGGTTTCTTTGCTGCCCTGCGTGAGGATGGAAGAGTCCAGCGAAGCAGATTTCGTCACCGAGTTCGACCTTCCGGTCACCAGTTTCAACCGTGTCCAACTTGTCGCCGATGACACAGCGTTCTAACGGCCACGCTGCGTGGTCGTAACCCCCGATACCGATTTTCAGGACAGCGATATCGACGTTCTTATCGGGGTGAGTTCTCCAGCCCTCCAGGGGAGTATCCACCGACTCCTGACCGCTGCCCTTCGTGTTCATCCTGACCCAGACGCGGCGGCCTGCGCCGTCTGTTTGTATCTTGTCAATGACGTGTGCGGCTGTCACGAGATATGCGGGACGGTACTCGTCCTTGATGTCTTCTGGGCCTGCGCGGGAGACCCAGAATGCGGAACCTGCGAAGTGAAACTCTCCGACCTGGTCCTTGTACCCAAGGAACGCGACGCACTTCAGAAGGTCGGGTGGAAAGTAAGCCAAATGTCCCTCCAGTCGCAGAGTAAGTCGCTCCAGTGCTCCGTGGCAAATCGGACGGAGTTAGGCAAGTTCGACCCTGAAATCATCCTCTCGCAGACGACGTGCCCGGTCCTCGTCCATTAGTGTGAGGTGCTGCCCACCTTTAATGGGTGAATACCACTTTTGAATCCGTGCCTTGAAACGAGCAGAGGCGTCTTCAGGGCTGCTACCTGCCTGTGTGCCCCAGAGGTTGCCCTTGGAAGGCATGCGGGGGTCGGTCGCTAGGACGTACAAATGGTTAGGCTCATGCTTGCTGATAGGACACCCTCGACGATATGAAGTATACGAGATAGACTGCGGCACGAAGGTGAGCAAAATGAGCGAACGCCCTTACACAAAAGATGGACGGTTAGCGGACGTGCTTGCGCTGATTCAAGTCCTAGCCCTCGATAAGTCCACATATCGAAGTGAAGACGGAATCACCGCAAAGGAACTCGTGAAGCCGTCGTCAGCCGAAAGCGTGGTTGTCCTTGCGACGGAACATCCTGAGTTCTTTCGAGTGAACCCGGCGAGAGAGCATTGCATTTCACTCTTGGCGCGACACGTACAGCCAAAAGACCCTGTCCAAGACACGCGCCTGCCTCTGACTTCGGAGTTCACGCGAATGCTGATGGAAGTTGCTGTTGATTTGCATGACCGCCAAGTCGCAGCGGCAGAATGGTGGAAGACGTGGGTGCCCCTAGTGAGTGCTTTGGCGGCAGCCTTGATAGCGTCAACGACGACGTTGTTTACGCTATGGCTCAACGGATGGTGTCGGAATTAACGAAGAGAGCAACGCTGTTGTGGCGTATGATGTTCTCGAATTGCGTTCCAACAGCCCAATCTCTCCGCTTGATCCCTTCGATTCGCTCCGCTTGACGACGGCAGGATGAGCGTCGGATACCCGAGGCCGCGCAGAATCTCCTGAGATTCTCCAGCCTTCTGGCCGTTGAAACAGACCAACGCGAGTTGTGGGCAAGTTGTTCTCAAGGTGTCGAAGTCGTTGAGTTCTGAATCTGTGATGTCCTTGTCCATGCTGCCCGGACGAATGCAGTGGTGATAGATGTCCCATAGTCCGATTCCAAATTTCTTCAGTGTTTCGATTCTGTGTTCGTAAGCGAGGGTAACGACATTCTGGTTCAAGACCTGCCCGATGAGTTTCCAAAAATCGTTGGAGGGATTGGCGTAGTACTGGCCCTTCGCCAGTGATACGTCGCTCGGGAGCGAACCCAGAATCAGAATCTCCGTCTTGTCGTCGATGAGGGGTGGGAGACCAGACTTCCGCATGTCGCAGTCTACCAAGCAGAGGGAAATATGTTTCCAAAAACCGAACCCTAGTATCCTAGAAGATGGTGAGAGATTTCTGGCACCGACTCATCCGGTTTCTAACACCGAGGTGAAAAGGAAGGTGAGGATGCGGGGCATTCGCACACTGCCGATGAAAGGAAAGAAAATGGACGAGCATCAAGTCGTTGCCATGATTGCCACTATTCTTGAGTTCTTGAAGAGTGGCGAGACGCCCTACGCCAATTACATCGCTATCCGGTATCGGGACCACCTAAGAATTGCTCAGCAACAGGTTTTGCCGGGATAGTGCAGAGGGTGTTCTAGGAAATGCAGATACAAACTCTCAAACGAGAAGCACTGGAAGAACGTCAGTACCTCGAACGGTTACTCACTGTTTATGACGCGTTCCAGAACTACGTCGAGGCGCTGAAGTCCTCTATCAATGGCGAGGTGACGGGAGATGAACTGTTGGTTGTCAGCGAGAGATTCCGGTTGAAGTTTGCGGAGTACGAAAATCTCTTCTACGAGTGGGAGGACGGAGAGCAACACCTCAATGCTGGACTCTCCGCGTTCACCAGATTCCCTGACAACCTACTGAACGCCGACGATAGTTTCCGTGTCGCGCTGTTGTTGGCAACGGAGAAGTTCCGGGACATCTTGGAAAAGCGTGGCCGCTCTTTGCGCGAGATACATGAAAGAATCGTGTTAGAGGAAGGCCAGAGCAAGGCGGAAGAAGTGACGCACGTCCCATCGTCGGCTTTGGCGAAGTTAAAGAACGCGGACTCCGTTGCAGAGATTTTGTCCAAATGGGGAGGCAGAGCGGTTGCTTTTGGGACGTGGGCGCACGAGATTATCAAGAATCTGCATCATTAGACCTCAACCATCCGGGTCGACTTGGATGGGTTCATTGATGCCCGGTTGCGTGAGCGGATGCCGTGACGTTCTCAACAATTGGGGTCTTGGGTTCATAGCCGATGTCAATCTGATGCTGCGCGAGTTCAACCCCGGCTGCGAGTGCTTCATCGTCAGTGTCGAACCGTTGACCTGACTCGAAGTGGGTGACGATGATGTCGTGCCCGTGACGCTCCAGAAAGAAGTGAACGGTGTATCCGCCGTCCCGCAACGGGAGTGACGTGACTTCGATGACTTTCCTTTTGTAATCCTGTCGAATCCTGCTCACGATGCCCTCCTACTTAACGCGACGATGCAGCGGCCATCCCGACTAGCCCGACCACGGCAAGTGCCCCAAAGACAAAATTCCGCGTCTCCGAGCCGTTGCGTCCTGTGTACGCGCGGCTGACAAAGTCTTGGCAGTTGTCGAATGCAGTCCACGGTGCCCCGGCCTGAATTTCAGCGTAGGCGTGCTGGACGATTCGCAGGCCGTGTGCCGGGGACGACGGAACGCGACTGATGACAAACGGAACGTTGCGGTACTCTTCAGTACTTGCGGCTCGCGGCTTCCTGTGTTGCTTGGATTTTTCCAAGAGTACCGCCTCCCCGTTCCATGCGTAGTCGATTATGGCTTCGTGCTGGACTAGCGACGGAAATTTAATCGCGGTACCTTGAGCCAGCGGACAATTGTTCGTGTCACAGAAGTAGAAATATCCCATTCGACACCCGCCCCTTTGCGAGTTGCAATATTAGAAGAGCAGTCCAATCCGCGAGTTCTATTTAAGCTGAAAGCGGATTTCGGTCAAATGGCCTTCAGTGATCGGTCTTTCACCTAGCTAAGAGTGTGTGAGTCTCGTTAGGTAACCTCTTGCGGCGAGATACCTTAGCGTCTTCTATCAACAGCCTCGGCTGACACCTGTCTGTGGCTTACGCGCCGGTCGATTACATTGCTGTTGAGAGGTCTATACGACGATCTCACTGACACTCGTAACCATGTTGAAGCCAATGGCTTACGCGAAATAAGGACTCCTAAAGTTGCCAGGCGCTATGACGGATGGTCGCAGGGAAGCACAGAGTCACCACCCGGAGT
>Ga0206803_1092_pt2 | contig 19732 bp, 16 predicted proteins | sample Alteio_BWOrgCont_61_FD_152909 | JGI IMG/M metagenome (GOLD analysis project Ga0206803, IMG submission 152909) | Enriched cells from forest soil in Barre Woods Harvard Forest LTER site, Petersham, Massachusetts, United States -... | ecosystem: Environmental > Terrestrial > Soil > Temperate forest >... | reverse complement strand
GGCGTCCACTTCCTATATTCAGGATGCGACAACTGCACGGTTCTCGGTGGCGGAAACAGATTCCGCTCAAAGTCAATCAAAAGGCTGCCGATTCTACAACAGTAAGCATGCATGACCACTGCGCCACTTCTTTCGAAACGTTACGCATGATAAGCGAAGGACTATATCGCGATTCCCGTCAACAGCCCGACACACCGAAGAGGTTGGGAGTCCTTAGCGGCGCCTCCGCGGAGTCCCGTGAGCTTGCGGACCACAAGATAGCTTTACTCCTTGTGTTTTGGATTTTTGCGACCGGATGTGTACTCCCCAAGGGGGCGACGTTCGTCGTTCCCCCACGCTGCCAGAAGATCGACGTACAAAGTTTCACTCGGCCATGCGTTCAGAGGGCGGATGGAAAACTCTTGTGTGACGGCGTGGTTATCACGGCGACTTGCATTGAAGTATCCCACTGATTTCACCCGCAGTGGGTCCCATTCCTTCACGGAAATCAATGCGGACGTCATGACACACCCTTTCCGATGTTTCCAACAAGGTACGTGGAGGCCCGGGGACGGCAGGGTGTCGCGCTCGCTAGTATAAGTCTACGCGGCCTGCCGGGCACGGCTTACCGTTCCGCGGCAACGACGGCATTTGATGCGTGGCAAACGCGACCATTCTTCGTGGGCGATTCTCAACTCTATTTTGCATTTGTGGTACTGACTATGGCGGTGACGTACCTCAGCCCGTATGGACAATCTCTCAAGGTACTGCACTATCTTAATGATTGCTTCTGGCGACCCTACGCTTTTATTGGGCGTGCCACATCTGCGAGGCGCTCGGTGACACGGCCACCCGATACCCATGTGCAGTAGCGGCGTGCTCGTTCATTACTTTAGCCGCCTGGGTGCGACAACTGCCGTTCAGGCTGCTGAACTCCCGCGTGGTGACGGAGTATCTACACAGAATGCACTTGAACGTGCTGAAACCCTTCATTATTGTGATGCTGTAATGTCTCATGTCTTCAAGTATACTCGCTCATCCCGATATGACTCCGAACTAAAGTTACCTTTAGATTTGTTTTCTCACAATCAGACGCATAGCCAGCCGCATCTTCGAAGGTCTCGCTCTACTCAGGAGTCGGCTGACGAAGAGAGGATAAGTGGTTGAGCGGAGGTCCGCAACAAGAGTACGGTTATATGTCGCATTTTAGCTCTCCGGCGTAGGCAACTCATTCCCAGATTGGGACCATTTATTGGTAACACTGTGTGATTGTGAACACTTACACAATGTGCCGCAGTCGTAAGTTGTAAAATACACATTTACGACAAAAGGATTTTATGAATCCAAAGAAGCAGTCCCCACAACCGCCAATTCATCTTGTCGTAGTCGATGACGACCCTTTGAGGCTTGTCGGTTTCAGCGCACTTCTGGAGTCGGAGCCGGATTTCGAGCTAACCTACTCTTCGTTGTCCGATCTTGACCACGACGACGACATCGACATTATCCTGCTGGGTAACCAGCGAGGCCAGAACTTGTGTGATGTGGTCAGTCTCAAGGCACTTCATCCGGACGCGCAGATCATTGCGATAGGTTCTGGGATGCACGATGAGACGATTCTTGCAGCTCTTGCGCGTGGAGCCAAAGGCTACCTGGATGAGGCCGCTTCTGCAGGGGAGTTAATTAGCGCCGTCCGTGCCGTGAACCGAGGCTCGGTGTGGGTTTCTCGCAAATTGCTATCCCTTTTCGTTGAGCGCGCCAGCGGTGTGGTAAGAAGATGTTCCTTCAACGGCAGGCCTGCTTTCACGACGCGCGAAAAGGAGGTTTTGGAAATGCTCCTGGATGGCAAGCCGAACAGCGAAATTGCGGTGCCCCTCGGCATCGAGGTTCGGACGGTCAAAGCGCACGTGGCGAAACTAATGCGCAAGGCAGGCGTTCGAAACCGAATCCAGCTTTGTAGTTATGCGATTTCGTGTTCGCTAAGTCCCTTGGGGCAAGATTGAGTGACACCCCGCCACAGGCACCGGGGGTAGATCCACTACCCCGACCTCGCGTTTTCAGCTCGGTTCGCTCCTTACCGCTATGCTGAAAAGTTGGGATGTCACTATGCACTCACTGCAATCGTTTAGATAAGATTTCAGGTGACGGGCCGACCCTCCGCCGGGTAGGTGTTCTCAATAGCGCTTGGGCATCGTTGATCTCGGAGTCGGGCGAAGAAGCAGGCGGGGATGAATTCTTCATTATGCCAGACGGTATAAAGGAGGTGTCCGAGGCGGTGGTCACTCCTGATCGGGTCGTAAAGTCGATTACCGCTAGATTCGTCATTCATAGTCAACCACTCGCGATTAGTTGCCGGCTCGGCATAGGCGTCTTTCCGAACACGACGCAGACGCAAAACCCTGATCAAGAATTCCGACCGGGCTATGTATTGCACCAAGGGAAAGGAACGGAACAACGTTCAGTTTCTACTGAGAACATGAACGCTGAGGTCGTAGAGCGATTGACCTTGGAGAGCAGTTTGCGGTGGCTGCTCGACAGGAAAGAACTCTTTCTCATGTATCAACCGCAGATAGACAGTGGCCTTTCGTTTCATAGCTCGATTCCTTGGTAGAGTGCGGGAGCCTCAATCATCACAACGCCAATCTCAGGAATGTCTGCACTCCGCCATCGGCATCATTACGTCATTCTGGCTATCCTAGGGCACCAGTGGTAACCAGAAGCACCGCGCGAGGCGTCGTAATGTATCCCCGGAATATGTAGGACACCGCCGTCGTACGCAGTCCGACAATTGGTACTTTCTCTCCGGTCAACTTCCCCGTAGCCTGTGATTATGGAAGAACCGTCGACTGACGGTGCCTAACTTCCGAGAAGTAGACTTCCCATTACTAAATTTCGTGACATCGGGCCCGGACTACTTCCGGATTGCCGGCCGTCGGTTGCAGATGCGCTGGGCACCTGGAAACAGCGCGACCCTTGTCGGAAAGATCGCGGGTCAGGCGGCTGGGTCGGTAGAGATTCCTACTCTTTTCATTGATCCCCATCGCAGGTCTCCGCGGAGGTATTGCCAGATGCCTTGGAGACGCCAAACCATGGTGAGTTGGCGGTAGGGGAAGTGTTCGAAGAAGCAATAGATTAGCAGGCGCGCCACCTCCCGCCAATCACTGTAGCGGCGGAAAGTCATTTCTTCGAGCAATACCGAACCGATGGAAATCAGCGTGGCGAAGGCGTAGCCGAACAACAGGAATTGCAGGAAGAATGACTTGCTTAGAACTCCTGAGACTAGAGCGAGGATGATGGTGGTATATCCGATGACCTCGATGATGGGCGCAAAGAATTCGAAGATCCACATATAAGGAAGGACGAGCCAGCCGACGCGTCCGTAGCGGGCGCGGAACAGCATGTCGCGATTAGGCCAAAGTGTATCGATGAGACCTTTGTGCCAGCGTGCGCGCTGGCGGGCCAGCGACTTCAAGTCGGTGGGCACTTCAGTCCAGCACGTGGGGTCAGGAATAAAATCGATGTGGTACGAGCGCCGATCTTCACGCAGGCGGCGGTGCATGCGAATGATGAGATCGAGATCTTCTCCGACCGCGTGGGTGCGAAAACCTCCGACTTGCAGCACGAGATCTCGCTGAAACACTCCAAACGCGCCGGAAATTATTGGCAACATGTTGAAGCCTGCCCAGGCTTCGCGGCCGACCAGAAACGCGCGCAAGTATTCGATTACCTGCATAACTTCGATGGGGCTCTTGGGAAGGCGCACTTCCTCAATTTGATTGTTCACCACGTGGGAGCCGTTCAAGACGCGTACGATGCCGCCTACAGCCATGACACGACCGGGATCGGCGAATACTCCTGCCATGATGCGAATGAGAGATTCTTTTTCGAGAATTGAGTCGGCGTCGACTACGCAAATGTAAGGACTAGTCGCAGCGTTGATTCCTGCATTGATAGCATCGGCTTTGCAGCCAGCAGCTTCTTTATCGAGAACGAACAGGCGCGGATCCAGCGCACTACGATAGAACGCGTGGAGCGGCGCCGTTGCGATGTCGGCAATGTAGAGAACGCGGGCGATCTGAAGATGATAGGCCTGCCGCAGCCTTTCCATGGTGGCATCGTCGGATCCATCGTTGACGACGATGACTTCGAGGCAGGGATATTCGAGTCCAAGCAGAGCACCCACACTGCCCACGATTGAGCGTTCTTCGTTGTGCGCAGGAACGATAAGAGCGATGGGCGGAGTGAAGGGAGAAGCCTTCACCAACTCCAGGCGTTGACTGCCAAGACGATGTCGATGGCGGACGTTTTTGACAATTGCAACGATCAGCAGTACAAGGTAAATGACGTTGGATAGCAGGTAGTAGATGAACAGGGCATCATTCGAGATGGCGAGAAAATGCACGGTCAGTGCGCCCCAGCCGCAGCTAGGGCGGCTTTGCCGGTGAGTTCCACTCGTTTTCTTGCTTCCGCTACAACCTCCATCAAGGCAGTCTTGGCGGAGTAATGACCGGAGCCGACAAAGCCACTGACAATTTTCTCGATGGCGCCGGACCGCTCCAGTTCCGAGACAAATGCTTGCAACGCGTAATCGTCTTTGGTAGCGACCACATCTTCGAGGATTTGATCGAGTTGCGGTCCCATCCGTGCGAGTGCCCATGCGGCGCGCTGACGTACGTGCCGGTTGGCATCGCAGAGGGAGCGCAGCAGGATGCTGATTTTGTCGATGTTCTCGATCTGTCCAAGCGCCACTACGGCGCGCAGACGAACAAACCATTCTGGATCGGCAGCTAGAATGTCGAGCGCCGGCAGAGTATAAGAGGTGTTGGTATTGCCGAGAGCACGGGCAGCAGAAGCCCGCACTTCAGGTAAGACATCTGAGGCCAGGACGAGTAACTCCTCACCGAGGTGAGGTGATGCCAGTTCGCCGAGCACGCGTGCCAGTAACTCGCGAACCGGCCCATGCGTGCGCTCCAGGTAGTTGACCAGTACATCGGGGTAGGAACGGCAGCAGTTTACCAGGGCGTTTTTCAAAGAGCGTTCGGGTGCATCGAAATGACCGGTGACGATGCGGTCGAGAATGGGGATCGCGGCTTCCATGCGGGCCGTGCGGCCGAGGCCACGAACCGCAGCGATACGAGTTTCGCGCAAATGCGAATCCAATCCCGCGGCCAGAGCGGGAATCGCCTCCATGGCGCGAGTTCGCCCCAGAGCAAGCAGAGCAGTGCGCTGCTTCAATCCGCGCGATGTGCGGGCTTCGTAGATGCGCATATCGAGCAACCCGCTGATGCGAAGACAATCCAGCAACAGGGGCAACTTGTCAGCCGGTGACATCTCGATGCTATCGAGCAAGATAGATTCAACGATGTCGCAATCGAGCGGATTGAAGCACCAGTCTTCGGCGGGGATCTTGCCGGAAAGGATATCGTCCCATTGAAAGCGCAATTCAACGGTGCGCTGATTTCTCTTGTGAAAATATCGAGCGCGGTACCAGCGTCGCAGCACAATGAATCCGACGAGAAGAAGGATTCCGAGCAGTGAAGCCAGAATTGCTTCCAGCACCAAACCGGCGGGCCCGAGCTTTTCGATTCCCTTAAAAACGGATCCCATAACTCAATCCAAAGCTGGTATCGATCAGCCCGCCGGTGCGATCTTGGCGAGCTGCATAGCCGTTGATGTCCTGGCGGGCGGCGAACTGATAGTGCAGGCCACCACCAAGAGTGTGGGCAGAAAAGCGCCCGATCTGATCGATTTGAGCAAAGTCTTCGCTGCCCATGCCGAAGAGAAGGTTGCCGGTGATGCGACGTTTTAGTGGGAAGCCAAGTTTGGTCCAGCCGGAGGGCGTCCAGTCGACGGGAGTACCCAAGAACCCAGTACGAGCGCCAGTCAGGTTCAGAGACCAAGTCCACTCGTGAGGTAGATAGACAATCTGGCTTGTGTTCAGGGCTAGCACGTGCGCGCCCTGATACCAGAACCAATGTTGCTGGTAGGAACTTTCGAGCCCCTTGACCCAACGATTGTCGATTCTGACGCCGTGGCCATATTCGAAGAAAGCTTCATTGGTGGGCACCACACCCTGACTGTTGGCAACGGCGCTACCGATGGTGAACGAATCCCGCGCGGTGAGGCGCAAGGCGGTGCTGGCCAGAAACTTGACGGCATCCTGGCCAAACCTTTGATAGGTGTTGACGCCGAAGTCGGTCGACCATCGCTGATTCCACCGCGAACTGAGGCTGACGCCCTGGGTCTGCCCGGCGTCGGCGTAATTAAGAAGATCGACGTCTTCGCCAACGCGCAGTTCGTGTTTCGTGTTTTCGGCCAGGCCTTCCAGACCTGCTCTCGCATCCGTATTTTGCATATCGAACAGAAGAGTCTGTCGATATTCCAAGCGCGCTTCCGGCGTGCGGCCTAGCAACGCCAGCACGCGAGCGCGGCGTGACAGAATCTCGGAGTCTGAGGCAGAGATCTCTCTCGCCTGGTCCAGAGTCTGCAACGCTTCTGTATATTTCTTCTCCCACAAGAGGACGTCCGAGAGACCGGTCAACATTTCGGTGTCGTTTGGGACTTTGCCGAGGACAAGTTTGTATTCAGCTTCGCCTTCTGACCAGCGGCCTTTCCAGGACAGCAATCGTCCACGCCAACCGTGAGCTTCCAAATCTTCGGGTGCGTCGGCCAAGCGTTGGTCGACAATTGCAAGAGCAGCATCGATGTACTGGTTCTCGACATCCTTGCGAACTTGTGACTGCCAGTCGTCCGCAGTTTGCGCGGCGAGAAGATGCACCGAACCGATAAGCACCAAGACAGCGATAACGGTCCTCAGGGACCGTTTGGCTGGTTGACGAATGAATCCATTTTCAGACACTCTCACGACAAACCTCCAGCGAACTGGGGTCCGCTCGATCCGAGGCCGCCATTGCGTTCACGGCCTTCGGGTTCAATCAGTAAGTGAATCCATTTATGGGAGGAACACGACCGTCAGAGCGAGGTCCTTAAGCGCAGCAACACACCGTCATTGCTTCCTCATTATTATTATTATTATGGCCTCAATAGAGCTCCAAGCGTAGTTACGCAAGGCACCAAGGCTTAGGTGCGGAGTAACTGGATATTTCGAGGTTTTCAAAATTGCAGAGCCGAGCCTCAGTGCTGATAGTTGATGTGCAGTGAAACGCTCTGGCCCGGTGAGAGTTCTGGCAGAACGAGGTGCCGGTTGTCGGGGAACAAGGTCGCGCCACCGGTGACGGTCGCTATCGGACGCTGGAATTCGAAGGTGAGACCGATTACCGACTCCTCAGAATTCACTTGCAGCACGCCCTGTGTTGGTACGGAGGTCGCAGTCAGACTCCATTGGAGACGATCACGTGCGCGCCAGAACTTTGCAAAAGTCACCATGTCAGTTTTTACGATGTCAGAAGGCAACTGACGAAGCAAATCCTGTTCAGCCGCCGCCTTGAAGATTGACTCATTGGAGTGAATCAATACCACGCTCACGGCCCCATTTTCGGCGTTGGCCAGGATTACCTGCAATGCTTGGGGCACTCGTTTGGCGAAGCCGGGAGACTCCTCGTCCTCGATGGTGACCGGAAATTCATAGATTTCGCTGTCCTCCTCGAACCCAAGCTCCCGAGGAAGCGCAAACGGGAAGTTGGAGAGAACATCGTCGGCGGTGAACGATGAGTCGAACTGATATCCAGAGCGCTCTAGGGCTTCCGGCAGAGAAATCGGAACGCGGAGGTGCCCGGCACGGAAGAATGTCGTATCCTGGCCTGGGATTTCTCCGTCCAGCAATTCCTTGCTGACTCGCACTTCGCCGAAGACGGTGGCTCCCATGGCGGTATCGAATCCGAGTCCATGAGGTTGATAGCTGGGATAACTCTCATGGCCGGAGCCCAACTCGAACTTATTGAAGCCTCGCGAATGGATGATGGAATGGCTGCCCACGGTCGAGCCGCCTGCTTTCAGTTGCCGAAGAATGTCAAGTCGAGCTGTGAAGAAGAAAGCGTTGCTATTGGCGTCGTCGACATACTTAGTCTGGATAAAGAAGGTACTGTTGGCCTGATTCGCCTTCTCAATACGAGCAAACTCGAGGCCCGGAGCAAATGAGTTTTCCCAATCCACGTCATGAGAAAGCAACAGAGCCGAGCGCTGGCCTCCGGGTATAGTAGCGAGGCGGACCCAATTTTCGCCGTAGGCTTCATACCAAGCCCGCAGGACCAGTAGCCAAACATCCGCGCCGGGTTCAAAGTTGTTGACATAGTGTCGCTGAGCTTCGTAGTCGTGATTGTTCTGACTGCGTAACACGACGTCAAGCAAACTCAGTCCCAGAAGATACACTTTGCCTTTGCCCACGGAGTTCGTCAGCAGAGCGGCGCTCCCATCGTCAAAGTGCGCGAGCACTTCGGCGCCACCGTCAGGCACGTACCCATTCGTCCAGATAATTTCAGCGAAGCGATCGCTTCCGAGTTGAGTTTCGCGCTCTTCGGGGCGATTGAGGTACTTCGTGACGGGATCTTTTGTCGCGGAAAATGCAAGGTGATGACGTGTGCGCAAGGGAGTGTAACTGCGAAACCCGAAGAGATTCTGAAGTCCCCCCCAGAACACATTCTGGGCGAAAATGAATCCACCCTGCCGCACGAATGTGGACAACTGGTCGGCCTGGGGTTGAGTGAAAGTGCGCGAATCCACGCTGGGATACAGAATAACGAGGCGGTGGCCGAGGGCCTGTGGGAGATCCTGAGTGATAAAAAAAGGAATGCCCATCTCTTTCAGAGAATGAACAAGTGGGAGAGGATTTTCGGGAACGGGACCGGGGTTGGTCCACAATATCGCGACTTGAAGCGGGAAAGATTCTGGAAACTGCCGCAACGGGTCAGTGTGCTGATGAACTATTTCGAGCAACGGAACCTCTTTGGTTCGCAAAACAGGCGTAGTTTCGCAAGTAAGTGTCCACCCCGCACCGCCCCCGCACAAAGCGGACACCAGAACAGCGATTGCTAGAGACTGTTTCAATCCGACGTCCTTAATCTAGTCAATGATCGTCCTCGAGGACCCTGGATGCAGTATGAGGCATGGAAGGGGAAAGCAGGAAAACGGAAGGCTCAAACCCACCGCGCAGTTTCGGCGCAGGTATCCAGGCCCCACTTCTAGGCAATCGTCTCAATTGGCAATAAATCGCTATATCACTTATGGACCCGTTGACCGGAGTTGTTAGTGTAATCGCTTTCCGTGAGAAGGCCGATCGGAGCTAAGTGCTTCTTTTTGTTCTTTCCTTGGGCACGCTTTTTTCTCCCCGCCTAATTACGAAAGATGCACAAATCAATTTTCGAGAGTCGGAAGAAAGTCGTGTCTGTCATCTCTCCGGAAGGTGTGCAATATTGATCAGCTCTAGAACCGCGCCGCGGGTATTCTGTTCTTAGTTTCAATAAATGGAATACGGTCATGGGTTAGCGATCGTGCGTCATTCGACCGTTACGACCGTTTCATAATGCGATCGTGGTATGAATCTTCGATTCGCCCCCGATGTCCTTTCCTTTCAATAATTGCGGAAGCGGCCTGAGTTCTCCAATGTGAGCGCGATCTCGCACTCACTGAATCACACAGTGGAGTGCCTGTCTTCGCGTGCTTGCCGACAAAGACGAATTGAACGCCATTCTTCCGTCTGACTTCGCCGGGCAATGTTCTTGAATCACCGAGAGCGGGCACCGAAGCACACACACACAACAGATTCGCGAAATCGTAAATCCGAGCGTGATTCCAAATGCGTTGATGGTCGCGCCAATTTACCGGCGAGCTGAAGTTGCAGGAGCGCCGGCTCTGGCGGTAGACCGCAATTGATATCCCTGCGTGATCCAATTCAGTTTGCCGGGTCAGATGCTTTCAAAAACAACCGCCGCCCGCGTGAAGAATGAGACAGCCGTCGCCGAGATCAGTCGGCGAGTAGCTATCAGTCTCGTGAAGGGCCCCCCAAGCAAAAGGGTGGGTCCAATTTCAAAAGCGCGTCACGAGTTACGACAGCGTATGCTGGGCCCGTTGTTGTGCTGCTGATCATGCTCGCATTCTCCGCGATTAGAACTTCCTTTCGAACAACTTCGGCAACCCTATCACCCAGACCTAGCGAACCAACTCTTCTTTGGCAACGATTGGGGCGAGTCTCGTGCGACCCTCATTATCCCATTCGACCTGCGCACCATTTTCGTTCGTTTGCTCAACTGTGCCGAACTCCCTGGTTGGCTTTACGAAGTTGTCCCGTCCAGCGACGCGATACTGGGATTTCGTTCGTCATCGGTGGCAGCGGGTTCGGAAAGCGGGGACCTCTTCGCACGGTCTGAGTCAGGCATCGCCACAAGCGTGACGGTGTGGTTGCGGGGCCTCGCACAGTTTGAGTATCGGCTTATTGATCATAGTGGGCATAATCCCGTTGTCGTTCTCCAAGACGCCAGCACAGGGCACATCTGGGTGAGCTTATTTAGGTGCAACTCATAGGAATCAACTTACAATCGGCGCAACGGTTAGAGGTGATCACAATTGCACAACATTTGAAATCAAGCGGGCAGTTTCCCAATACGGGAATGAATTACGAAGCTCTGACGGCTTGACCGCATGATGACACTTGCCAGCTTAATTGTCGAGAACAGGGGATTACACTCAACAAAATCCGACCGCAGGATCAATGAGTGCTATGGGGAATTTCAACAGTCGGAGGGTAAGAAACGCCATCATTCTCAATTGTCACTGCGAAAATCAGCGTCCACGCTATCTCCTGCCGTGAACGGGAACATAATGCCAGCAGAGTCGCAATATCGACATCGCCGCCGCTCCCTCGCTTGACCGCGCCGCCACGGTACTAATTTAGGCAATCTCCACCTCCAAGCATTTTAAATCTCGCCCTCGTTTCGGAGCTGAACGAATCATCAGACCGGAGATTCAATGTACTGCCTGGTAAATCTTCTCCAATCATCTCCTCAGCCACATTGAAGGCACGCCATTATTAACTTGTCTGTCCTGGGGCCTCCTTGTGGACCTCCAAACAAATCGTCGGCTCTCTCCAGGTGCAGGCAGTAAGACTCGCCGCCAAGGAGCGGTTTGACTTTCGACACCAAGAGCGAGATCATGATGCTGTCGAGTGCGGAGCGGCGTTGCCCACAAACTTGACGTTGTCCCCGCCTTATTACGCTTTCATTCATCCTTCATGTGGGAGTTGCGTTCTGCACATCCGGAAAGCCTGGGAGGCCACAACACCCAATGGTGACGGCGAAGAAGCTCAGCAAATTCGATACGAAGATATTCCTTTCGACCATCGAGGGGGGTAGAAAGATCGAAGCTTTTTCCAAGAAGCAGGCAGTCTTTGTTCAGGGCGACTCGTCTGATGCTGCTTTTTATATACAGGAAGGAAAGGTGAAACTCACTGTTGTGTCGAAGATCGGGAAGGAAGCCACGATAGGCATTCTGAACAAGGGCGATTTCTTCGGGGAAGGTTGCCTTACAGGGCAGCATCTCCGCCTGTGTTCCGCAATTGCCATGACCGATTGCTCAGTGATGAAGATCGAAAAGAATTCAATGCTAGAAGTGCTTCACAGAGAACACGCGTTCTCCGATATGTTCGTGGCGTACTTGCTGACACGGAACATCCGGTACGAAGAGGATCTGGTTGACCAGCTTTTCAATTCTAGTGAGAAACGACTGGCCCGGATATTGCTATTGCTGGCCCATTTCGGCAAGGATGGTAAGCCCGAGACTGTAATCCCCAAGATGAGTCAAGAGACCCTCGCAGAGATGATAGGCACAACGCGATCGCGGGTTAGTTTTTTCATGAACAGGTTTAGGAAGTTGGGGTTCATTGATTATCAGACTGGTGATGCATTGCGGGTTCACAGTTCACTTCTCAACGTCGTCCTCCACGACTAGATTTCGTTTCGGAAAGAACGGGACGCCCCCTACTCTTTTGCGGACCTAGCCACTCTCGGCTTCGCCATTTCTTTGGCAACATCGGCGAGGGTCGCTTTGGCTGATTGCTTTTTGGTTTTTCTTTTCCCCATATCCTATAATTTCACGAGTCTGGGGCGTCTGCTGGTCGATCTTGATCAGTGCAAATCAACCTTCTTTCGTGTTAGACTGACACTGGGGTGGTTATCACCTTCTCCTCTTTCAGGTCTTCTGACCTAAGCCAGTCCATCTGAAGTTCTCCCACCTTAGGTAGTTGCGCCGGAGAGCGGTGCCCCCAATGGCTTTTGAAGCGATTCTGGACGAAGTCGATCAACTCCACAACGTCAGCGCGCGTCTAGAGGGACTGGCGGAACAGCACGCGCCCATGATGGAAGCACTGATGACGATTGCGGGCAACGTTCGCAACGTTGCCACCGTCTTGGCTGTGCTGGTGGCGACCAGGACTGCGACGCCGATCTAAGAGCAGCAGAAACACTGCCTAGTGGAGGACTTGGTGGCAGCGTGGAGGTGATCTTCGCTCATGAGGTTTGCGTTCTTGATAGGACTCAATCTCGTAGTCGACTTCGAATCCTGACATTCGAGGCATATTCAAATCGGAAATGATTAGACCTAGTGCGGTGTTGTCGATAAGGATTTTGATCTCAGACATCGTCTACCGGGCAAGCAGGCGCATTCGCCCTGGGTAGCCCGGGCCACTGGGAGTCTCTGAGAAAGATTCTGTTCCCGACCGGCCACCTGGCGGGATCAAATCTGCGAGATGCTCCTTCTTAAAGTTGTGCGATGCCATTCATGCATGCGCGGCCATTGCCGCCGGCTCTTTTATGCCGTCCGTTGCCGTTTTCGTTTCGATATGGGAACGAAGGAGAGCTATCAAGACTGCACTAAAGAGGAACACGAACGCCCGGCATAAGTAGCCTCGAGCGATTGGCTCGCATCCTTCGATTTGGGTCGTGACCGGGAGCTGAAGGCGAGTTCACGGCAGGTCCGACGAATAACTTCGTGAGCGGAGCCTGACTCAAAAAACTCGAAGCCATAGCGAAAAGCGCTCCTTTGGCGAACTATTGCATAAATGTTCACAGGGCCGAAGGGAAGCGCGAAGGCTAGCTCCACGACCTCGGCCACGGGAACTTCAAGTCTCAGCATGGCCGAGATTCCGGATTCACTGAGGTCTACGGTATAACCCTTCAGCATGCCGCAACTCTGGGAATTGACACTGATGTCGACCTCGATTTTGAACCGAGCCTGCCGACGGGCATCGGCAATCGTTCGAGGACGGATCCCTTCGGACTGATTCTCACTTTCAAGCGCCGGCTCTCTCCCCTTGACACGTAGGTGAGCAAGCGGGCTCGGAAAAATGGGCAATTCCTTGGACTCTTCCATAACGTGCTATTTCCAAAATCGTACAGGATGGAAATGACAATGCCTGTTCACAATTGAGCATTGTGTGAAATAGTTTATCGAGGCAGATGACAGGGTTCCTAGCTGCGAACCGTGTCCTCAATCAGGCAATTTCATGAGAACGGCCTGATTCCAGGTCAATGAGTGCAATGCCCGCTCCTAGGGTGGTCGTCGCCCATCACTATCTCTCTTGGTCGCCGCCGACGGCCTCGACGACTTTGACGAAATGAGAGATCATGGGGAGTTTCTCCGAGTTTCGATTCCACGCGATGCGCTGCTCCACAACGGCTCCTTCCAACCCAGTTCATGAAATCGCGACTCCCGGGACTTTGAGGCGCAGGGCTGACCCCGGGACGAAATGTCGCCCAGCAGACGTCCGCGTTCGCTCGCATGCTGGAATGTCCGTGATTGCTCGTGGCATAATTAGTGGTGTGTACTTGGAAGCAGTAAGGGTTGGTGTCGGTCCGCCAAACATCGGGTTGACATATGATGCCGGCCGTGCCCTAACCTGTGAAGAATGTGATGCTCAGTATCACTTGTATTACGATAGCGACGCAGAAGGATCGCTTACTGATTGGAGATTGCTGGCTCAGGAGATCATTACAGCTCGCCATCCACATCACACCGACTATATTGCCTTGAATCGCGTGGAGAGGTTTTAGTGGATTAGCGCGTCCTTCGGCCACTGGTATTGATCGAAATGGGTTAAATTCGAAGTGGATCATTACCAACTTGCTTTAGCTTCGATCTTACAGCCCAGGGCGATGTTGTCGAATACGTGAAGTCACTATCGCGGCGTTAGTAGACGCGAACTTGAGGACTTATGAATACGAAACTAGCGTCACGAAGCGGGACTGACGAATAGAGATCTGGTCTAGCTCCTGCGTCAATGCGCTCTAGAGTGTGAAGTTTCGCTCTTATCGATGAATGTGTTCGATACAACAAGCCTGCCCGAGACCGCGCGGCCGAACTTGACTAGCAGGATCTTTGCCGTAGTGCACCACGGACCAGTCTTCTTCTACGGTTCGGAACAATAAAATCGAGCATGGTTCCGCACGGGAGGCAAGTATTGGTGCGACGCACCAAGCCGGGCCTACGAAAGAGCGACTTCAACCGAGAGAAGTTCTCGCCACATCGGCGAGGGCAGGAAGGCCGTGGCTTTTCCCAAGCAGCAAACCATTTTTCCCAGGGGCCCCGGCCGACTCTGTCTTCTACTTCCTTACAAGATTCAGACCACCACCTTGAGCCTCACCTTACCTTCCTGGATGGCAAACCTAGGCATCATGGGGACTATCGCAGAGGTGGCCTGGCAGGACAACCTTCCCGCATGGGTCGGCGACCGCAATGACTGGCTGCGAACTTCTGCAAATTGATAAGAAGGCTATGATGCTTGTACTCCACCGAGGGCTCATTTTGCCAAGGAAGGCGTCCCAGAGGCTATAATCCCCAAGATCAGTCATGAGACGATCGCGGAGATGGTCGGCACAAACGGTCGCGAGTCAGCTTTTTCATGAACAGGTTCAGGAAGTTAGGCTTCATCAGCCTACAACGCCGCAAATCGTAGGGAGCGTACGTTCCGAACTTTTTCGTGCCGACATTTAGCCCAACTCGATGGACGCGATTGTTGTTGAAGTCACTTGGCCCGGGCGTTATCACCGGGGCAGCCGATGATGACCCATCTGGTATTGCGACATATTCTGTTGCGGGCGCACAGCTAGGAACCAAGCTTCTCTGGACGGCACTCCTGACATGGCCGTTGATGGCCGCGGTTCAGATGATGTGTGCACGAATCGGCAAGGTGACGGGGCAGGGCTTGGCCGGAAATTTTAAGCAGCGATTTCCGGGTTGGCTTCTGCGCGTCTTCGTCATGGCTCTGCTTGTGGCTAATACGATTAACATCGCAGCAGATCTCGCCGGCATGGCGGATGCGGCTGAAATGCTGTCCGGGGTCAAATCGCACGTGTTCGTAGTCGTTTTCGCTTTCCTGATTTCTTGGGCAACGATCCGGCTCCAATATCATCAGATCGCGAACGTGCTCAAGTGGTTGGTGCTGGTGCTCTTCGCCTACCCGATAACCGCGTTCGTGGTGGGAGCGGACTGGGGCGGAGTGGCTCGCGCGACCCTCGTACCCTCCATGCCGCACACCAGAGATGAATGGTCAACGCTGGTTGCGATTCTCGGCACCACAATCAGTCCATACTTGTTTTTCTGGCAAGCGAGTGAGGAAGTTGAAGAGGAAAAGGCTGCAGGGCAGAGCACACTTGCCAAACGAAGAGGAGCAACAGTCCAAGAACTTGAATTGAGAAACTTTGACGTTGGGGTTGGCGCATTTTTCTCGAATCTGGTCATGTTTTTTATCATCTTGACCACTGCGATTACGCTCAACCGCCACGGCATCACGCGCATCGAGACCACTCGCCAGGCCGCCGAAGCCCTCCGACCGCTTGCCGGCAGGTTCGCTTCGACCCTGTTTACCCTCGGCATTGTCGGTGTCGGATTTCTGGCCATTCCGACGCTGGCTGGATCGGTGGCATACGCCTTCGCGGAAACGTTCGGATTGCGTCAAGGCCTGGACAAGAAATTGAAGCGAGCGCGGGCGTTTTACGCTCTTATTCTCCTCTCAACCGGATTGGGCGTAGGACTCGACTTCATAGCCATTAATCCAGTGAAAGCGCTCTACTGGACAGCGATCATCAATGGATTGTTAGCTCCCTTCCTGCTCGTCGCAATTCTGGTCGTGGCTTCGGACAAGAAACTGATGCAGGGCCAACCGAGTTCCTGCTTGGGATGGATCCTTGTGGCGATTACGACAGTGGCAATGTTCGCCGCGGGCATAGCCATGTTTGTCGTATAGCCTGCCGATCACGGTGCCGAGAGGCAACTCGCCGGACACGCATGGCGATTCTCAGAACTGTGCATTTTGGACCAGCCGAACCGTTCTTTCGGAGGCTCCGCTGTATTCATCGCGAGATGAAAGTCACAGCAACTCTGGCCTCGGAAAGAGACGATTCGAATATGGCTCACATTACGAACAGGCCGATATCCAAACTTCGTAAAGCTCCCCAACCGCCCTTGTCACACCCCGGAGCAACTCCTGACGCGGACCGTGCCAAAAGGCTATCGCTGGCCCAGCCCTGCGCCACCGACCAGGAATTGACTCCCGGGGATCGCGTTGAGGGTTTGGGGAACTCGGAACCCCGACTGGACAATACGGCACAGTGCAGCGAGCCAACGATGATGAGGCAGTCGTCAAGTGGGATGACGACGGCCATGTGAGGGTCCACCAACCTCGCTCGAGAAAGTATACTTGCAACAAGGCTAACTGATCTGCTAAGTTCTGTGACCAAATCTCCAAGTTTCAGAGACAAAGCCGGACCAAACCCAACGCATCAACTACGGCGTGCAACGTTGCGGCCTGCTCTTGTTTTATATGGTGCTTACTCCTCTGGTTGGCTCCGCTCAGGCGACCGTTATGACCAGCGGCGCACCACGCCGCGGCCGGCGCCATCGCGAAGGTGTCTCGGACTCGACCGGTAGCTGCTCCGTCGGAGCGGAGATGCCTCTCAACTCACTATCATATCTACGCGCCGAGCGTGAATGTCTGGCCAGGTTACAGATATGAGCACGGCTGCCGAACCAAGTAAGGTGAGCATCCCGGAAATGACGACGCAGTCTCCATCCTCATCAGCCGATAAGCTGCTCACCAGAATCGCGCTTCTGTTCTTCATATTAGTCGCGGGCTTGCTGAGGGTGTTCGGGTGATCCCCTTAGGACCGCGATGGCCACGGTCTAATTTCCAATTCGGGATGACGCGGCAGAGACAATTCGGGATTCTTATTCTCATCATTATCAGCGAGCAAGAGAATTGCGAGGTTGAGCGCCTCGATCTCCATCTGCACCTGTTTTATCTCTAGCTGTTTTCGACGCAGGCCTGCCAATACAGTCTTTGGATTACATAAACAGTGCGCTAATGCCTGTGATTCTGGCGTGGCGCCTCCAGCCTGGTTGCAGACGACGGTCGACTGATTCAGCGTTCGATCGACCAAGGACCGTTGGGGAAGGAACTCCAGCCCACAACAATCGCCCTTACGATTGCGAGCCACGGCTGTGACACCTGAAGGATTGGTTTGAAACTGAACCTGCATCTTGTCGCCTGGCTTAAGAACAAGGGCAGAGTGAACGGCCATACCACTCCTGCTTATTTCGGTGCCGCGGCCAGAAACCGCACTTATTGGGAATCCATTGAGCATGACGATGCGAACTGGGAGATCGACGTGGTGTCGCGCCCAACGGCGAGTATTGACAAAAGATGAGGAAAGCACTTGAGTAACCCACTGAGTAGATGTTAATGCCGGACCTGCTGTCGTTTCCAATTACAAAGGACTGAGACCGTTGGTGCTACCGGACAAGTCATCCCGATGTAACCCAGTATCTTTGAGCCTCAAGGCCGATTGCGGAATCTGACCTTCTATCCTCAAGACCGGTCTGCTGTTAGCGTCGTGATTGGCATTCCCCGATTCGCGTCGCCCGAGATAAGGCCATGTCAAGGATTAGTGCAGACCGATCCAGCGCGCCCAAGGAATGTCGGTCGTCAGTCTCGGGAAGGCAATCTTTTCCGCGATGGTTGGCTACGTACATTGTCAGTTCCAGCCGACTCCAGACTCCAAGTTTGTCAAATGCGCTGCGCAAACAATTCTTGACCACGCTGGTGCCGACGTTCTCCCCACTCTCGCGGTTGGTAAGGCCTTCCCAGACCAGAATCGACATTTGACTTTCCTTGGCGTGAGACCTTCGCAAGGTGGCATGACTGCACTTTCTCCTTTGTGAACGTAGCGAGCCAACTTCACGCGTTTGCGCGCATCGAGGATTCCAGCGCGGAGAAACGGCATGCGCAGGTGGTACTTTACAGTTCGCGGATCACGCGTAACCGCCTTCCACTTTCGATGTTGCTGCAGCCCTTAACTAGCAAGTTCAACACCTGCCGCTCGCGGGGCGTGACCTCGACTTGACCACAAATAGCCGTACTGTGTACATCCTTCGGACTTCGACCGACCTATAGGGTGCTATGCATCTCCCCTCGGCTCGCGATCCATGAATGGCCACAAACAGTCCGGAGGCCAGTGGGATACAGCTTTGGAGGTGTGTGTCAGTTCTTTAGACTTCACATCATCCGGGAGTTGGTCGAAATAGCAAGGTGGTATGTCGCGTATCATGCGCAAGTCTCCACGAAAGATTTAGCGCAGTACCTCCCTAGACTGCGCCATCAGGGGAAAACAGCGGACAACGGGGGGAGGGCCGCGTGAGTTCCTTAAACTTCCGACTCATTAGGATTAACTTACGACCGGAACATCCGTTGGCAGTGTTCACAATTGCACACTGTTTGAAATAAGCGAGCCCAATGTGGGAATGAGTTACTAAAGACGAATCGATTAGCCACGCCCGCATCCGTTCGCGCGAATCAAGGCAATTTGAGCTGCTTCGACTCGGATCCAGAAACTAGATAGTTTGGAGAATGATGTGAAGAACCGTATAGTCACGTTAAGCGGAGTGGAACATGCGAATCATGGGCGGAGCACAATTCCAGAAACCTTTCTTCACGGTCAAGCACTCACGTTTTAAGGAAAGTCGACAAGGCGACCGTTTCTCCTAAGGCTCGCCGAATTGCCATCAAGAATTCATGATTATTGGGAGGTTTCTGAAAGTATGCCGCTGCGCCGGCATCCAGCGCACGTTTCTTGTTGTCAGCGGGATCTCGCGCGCTGAGCACGATGACGGGGATCGCAATAAGGTCTGACAATGCTCTCATACGTTCCAACACAAGGAAGCCGTTACCTGCAGGTAGTCCGAGATCGAGGATGACCAAATCAGGGGCCTGTTTGCGCGCTATCGAGATAGCGGCAACGGCATCCCTGGCCCACACTACGGCATAGCCGTTGGTTTTCAACCTAGCGGTTAACCCCAGCAGAAGATGGTCGTCGTCGTCGACGATCAGAATTGTCTTCTCTGTCGTTTGATCCGATCCTTGCGCTATCGAATCTGTCGTTTGAGTCATTTGTTCCTCTCTTTACCCAGCAGATGCTCTTGGACCGAGCTTTCGATTCGCGCAGCGACTTCGCGTATCTGTTCTTCCGGCAACCGACCGCGATCTACGAGCATTGTCTTTGAAGAAAGTGTCGGGTTGAGTTTCGATGCTTTGTCGAAGTTTCGCAAATCCCTCAGAATGCGACCCGCGATCAGCGCAGATCCTTTGGGGTCGGTGCAAGCGACGATGAAAAATGTGACGATCGGCCCTTCGTCAGCTGTCGCGGGCAAGAGAACATCCTGACCGGCATGGATGCAGCGCTCCAGAATCTGCCTTATCTCTCGCAGAATTTCTCTTGCATTTTTCCACCAAAAGATATTCAGCGTCGCGCGGCTGAGA
>Ga0206803_1095_pt1 | contig 19958 bp, 18 predicted proteins | sample Alteio_BWOrgCont_61_FD_152909 | JGI IMG/M metagenome (GOLD analysis project Ga0206803, IMG submission 152909) | Enriched cells from forest soil in Barre Woods Harvard Forest LTER site, Petersham, Massachusetts, United States -... | ecosystem: Environmental > Terrestrial > Soil > Temperate forest >... | reverse complement strand
TTGCGATAACGCAGGGGACAAGTTTCCCTCGATATGGCTTCCACGTCTTGAAACCCAACGACATGGGTTCTTTTGCTGCCGCGTCATTGCAATGCAGGGTGCCAGTTAGTACTCCTGACCACTCCCATCTGTCACGAAATTCTTTGTTCCCACAAAACCCGCAGAGCCCGACGCTTTTCACGAGACGCGCATAGGCGGATCGGGCCGCAGTTTTCCTCGCACGACATTCGGGAAACTCAACCAGAGGGGAGGTGGAATTACAGCGACTTACAAGAACCGGGAATCTACCCACAAGCCTTCTAAGAAGCTTTCCGGGAATGTTTGCTGGACAGCTAAAGGATCACCTACACCTCGATGCTTAACTCTCCGTCTTAGCGATCTGCAAGAAAGGCTGTGCTCGCAGAGGCGGTGGCAACCTAACGGCCACCACTACATACGCCCACCCAAGGTGCGATCGATCTGCCGAAGATGGTTCAAGTCGTGTGCCGCTTCCAAGCGGACGAACTCCTCGACCGTTTGCCGTCCGCGTACCTCGTGGACCCCATAGCACTCCACCCACCGTGCGCGCGGGACCGACTCCAACAGTCGCAGGTTGCTCTCGCGCAGCGCCCGAAATACCCCTGCCGAAAGGCTCACATCTTGCTGCGCGTAACCCAAGCGCTCCGCCCATGCGGCCTGATCCCACCACGTTAAGGCCACGCCCGGATTCGCCAGCATGTTTCGCAATCGCCACCCCATCGCCAGCTCCGCGTCCGCCAAGTGCGCTACGATCTCGGGAATTGACCACTTTTCAGGTGCAGGACGCCGGATCAAATCCTCGAGGGCGACATCGCGCACTCGACGCTCGAGCTGGGATGGAGTGGCTTGTTGGACGCCGATGGGCTCCTCATCGCCAAGATAGCTTAAGACTCGAGTTCGGTATGCTTCGAACGTCTCTGCCATTGGTCCTCCCGGTAGACTGCGTATGCGGCCGAACATTTCGTGAAGTAGACCGAGCCATCCTGGTTCGCAATCATACGGGTGTGATGACGTAACACAAACACCGCGACCTCACTGCGCTCGGCTACGCCGATAAAAGACACCGTAGGTTATCCGCGTTTATGGGAGTTCATCTGCGGCCCTGACTGATTTTTTCACATCTTGCAGTCCCTAGCCATCCTTGTCAATATCTCGAACCAGTTTCGGCGAAGGCATGCTTGGGAGATCAGTACTAAACTGAAAGTCGTTTGGGGTTACAATGTTTACCGTCTTCGAAGCCAAAATCGGGTCAGAGGCAGGGAACAATCATGCACCGGCGCGAATTCCTGAAGCTGGGAGCCGTAGCAAGCGGAACGTTGCTAGTGGGCGGCGCGGGCCGCTTCGGAAGTTTCCTCGATGCTCCGAAGGAAATCCCCACGGTTGACCGCCTCGTTGTCACCAATCTGGTGGACAACATTTACGACATCTTCGCGAAGGGTGGGAAAATCGGCGATCTCACAATCACTCGGAATACCTTGCCTCGTCCCCCTGGCTCAGAGGTCTCGTTGTTGTCGGAACATGGGCTGGCCTTTTACCTGGAGTCCTTCCGAGGCGCAGAGGAAAAACAAATCCTGCTGGACTTCGCGCTCACGCCCCGGGCGCTCACAAATAATTTCAAAGGCTTGAAGATAGATCCCGCCACGGCCGACGCTCTCATCATCAGCCACGGGCACGATGATCATTACGGTGGCCTGCCCGATTTGGCGCAGGCCCTCCAGGGACACGCCAAACCGGGGCTCACTCTTTATTCCGGAGGACGCGATACGTTCTGCCATCGCTGGGTGGTGCAGCCCGACGGCAATAAACTCGACTACGGCGAGCTCAAGCGGGATGAGCTGGAAGCGCGAGGGTTAAAGGTCGTGATCGCCGAGGAGCCAACCGTAGTGGCGGGCCACGCCTTCACCTCAGGCCACATCGCGCGAATCACTGATTTCGAGATGTCTCCTCCGGCAGCTCGCCTCGAAGCCGGCGCGCCCGGCTCCGCATGCGACGCCACTTTCCACTTTCCTCCCGGCACAGTCAAGATGGAAGCCAAGCCGGGCGAGTTGGTCAAAGACATCTTCTGGGGCGAGCACGCCACCGCTTACAACGTGAAAGGCCGGGGACTCGTCGTGATCTCATCGTGCGGCCACGCCGGCATCATCAACTCAGTCCGCCAGATCCAGAAATCTACTGGCATCGAGAAGGTCCACGCCGTTGTCGGCGGGTGGCACCTGGCCCCCTATCCTGATGAACTCATCGCCAAGACCGTGGAAGCGATGAAGAAGATCAACCCGGACTACTTGATTCCCATGCACTGCACCGGCTTCCGCACCATAATGGCAATCCAGCGCGAGATGCCCGAAAAGCTCATCATGCCTTCCACAGGCACTCGCGTCGTCTTCGGTACCTAGCCCCGATTTCACTCTTCTTCGTCAGGTGAGCGTCGGCGAGGGAGTCCCTTTGCCGAGGCCTCGGATCCAGGTGGTTCACGGAACGGTTCCACAGAAATGGGCTCGTAACAGACTTCCAGCACGGTCAGGTGTTCTGTACCGCCTGGCAAATTCAGCACTACGCTGTCACCCGCTGCCGACTTGATCAACGCGCGCCCCAGAGGTGACACCCAACTGATGTGGTTGCGGTTGAGATCGATTTCGTCGGTGCCCACGATGCTCACCACTCGCGATACTCCCGCGGCATTGGCATAGCGCACGGTCGCTCCGAAGAATGCCCTTGTCGCCGCCTGCCCCGCTCTCGGAGCTTCCGGGTCCACCACTTCAGCGGCTTCGATTCGCTTCGTGAGAAAGCGAATCCGCCCATCGATCTGCCGCAGCCGCCGCTTGCCGTACTGATAGTCGGCGTTTTCACTGCGATCGCCGTTGCCGGCAGCCCACGCCACCACCTCCGTAACGGCCGGGCGTTCCCTGGTGAGCAGAAACCGGTGCTCGTCTTTGAGGCGCTGTAGCCCGTTTGGCGTGATGTAGTTCTTGACTAGCGTCGCGGGCTCGTCCGGTTTTGGTTTTCTCGTAAACCCTTTTCGCATCTCGTCGTCTTTCCAGGGCGAATCCATGGGCTACACCGGAAGAGGCAGAAAGTGTCAGGCGTGGGCGGAAACCATCGAAACAATTTCCTTGAGCCTATCTGCGGACTACTTCCGGATTGCCGACGATTCTGAAAGTTTGTCGCGATAAGCGCGTTTTCGCGGACTAGAGCGTCTTCATGCAGGAGCAGGGTTAGCCTCTGCTGAGGAGTCCGTGGGAATCGCGCGTGCAATGAGCTACTCCGCGCCGATCTGTTTCATCAGGGTGTCATTATCCCAAAAGAGGTACTCCTCGGACATTGTTCCCTGGTGATTCCAATGCCCGAGCGTCGTCATCGGCAGGTGATATCGCTTGCCAGTAGGCTGAATGGTTTTGCCTCCGGGAAGGACCATGGGTTTGGAAAACGTACCATCGAGATAACCCATGACGGCGGTCCACTCGCCGTCCGCGGTGCCGAAACGCACCGGGTGCTCGACAATGCGATTATCCGGTGCGAACGTCCACATAAAATTGAGTTCCTTGATGTGCGCGGGAATTCCCTTCGTGGTATGGCCGTCCGGGTAATAAGCAATGATGTCTTCCGCATGGCTCTTGGGGAGGTTTTCCCAGTGCTGCCCGGTGTAGACGTGAAAATCTAAATCATCGAAGTCGGCCAGATTCTTTGCCAGCACGGGAGTCATCGCCGCAGTGGTTTGGGCAAGATCGGTGACTCTACTTGCCGGCCAATTCGGTCCAGCGGCCGCGACGTTCGCACTGATCGCGAAACCACCGGCGGCTCCAATGATTAGACTTAGGCCTGAGATAAGAAGTGACTGAGTTTTCATCAAAGTATTCTCCTTATGTAGTGGTGCTCTTCGTCGCAACGGCTATATGAAAAGCAACCCCTCGCTCTCAAGGCGGGTGCCCCTTCTTTGCATTGCACCGTTCCCACGGAGCGTGCCCCATCCTTGCGTTTTTTGCAAGAGCCTGGCCGAGCCGGGCCGAAGGGTGGGCGGCGATGCTGCCAGCGCAACTCTTGTCCGTTCTCCACTACCCGTTGTGTATGCCATCGTCGTACCCGTCCTTCGCAACGTACGCGAAGGACGGGGCACCCACAGCTGTGGTGGCTTCTGCAGTTTGAAGGCCGGGCCACCCGGCCTGGACGTTTGGAATATACAATCAATGTAAGTCACGAAGCGAAGAAATGACCAACAGGATTATGCCGCTATCGGTCGGCGATACGCTCGGACCCTACGAAATTCTCTCGCAGATCGGCGCCGGCGGGATGGGTGTCGTCTATAAGGCTCGCGACACCCGCCTCGACCGGATCGTCGCTCTCAAAGTTTCCACCGAGCAGTACTCGGAACGATTTGGACGGGAAGCCCGCGCCGTCGCCGCTCTCAACCACCCGAACATCTGTCAGATCTACGACGTCGGTGCCGATTTCATTGTCCTGGAATTCGTGAATGGGCATCCGCTGCTGTCTCCGGCTGAACCTGGTCCCCTACCTCTGGAGCGCGCCCTGGAATACGCCGGGCAGATCTGCGACGCGCTGGAAGCGGCGCATCAGAGAGGAACAGTGCACCGGGATCTGAAGCCCGACAACATCCTGGTGACCAAGGCCGGCGTAAAGCTTTTGGATTTCGGATTGGCGAAAGTCGCGACACAAGCGTCGGCCAATGGGGGTTTCCTCCAGGATGACGACACTGAAACGGTCACGCTCACCCAAGTCACGCTCACCCAGGAGAACACCGTCCTGGGGACGGTTCATTACATGTCGCCGGAGCAGGCCCAGGGCAAGAGCGTGGACGCGCGCTCGGACATTTTCTCCTTTGGCGTCGTCTTGTATGAGATGCTCAGCGCGCGCAAAGCATTCAGCGGCGAAAACGCGATCTCGATCCTGGCGGCGATCCTGCACACGGATCCACCGCCGCTGACGGAGGCGCCATCGGAGGTTGCGCGCGTGGTCGCCGGTTGCCTCGCTAAGCAGCCGGCGCAGCGGTTCCAGAGCATCGCGGAGGTAAAACGGGCGCTGAAACAAGCCGCGGCGGCTGCCGTCTCGAACCCTCCTTCGATCGCGGTGCTCCCGTTCTCCAATCTCAGCGGCGACAAGGAAAATGAATACTTCAGCGACGGCTTGGCCGAGGACATCCTCAATGCGCTGGTCAAGGTGCCGGATCTGCTAGTGACGGCGCGGACCTCGACGCTGGCGTTCGTTGGCAAGGGACAGGACATCCGCAGCATCGCGCAGGGGCTGAACGTGGAATATATCCTGGAAGGTAGCGTGCGCAAACTCGGGAGTCGCCTGCGCGTGACCGCCCAGTTGATCAAGGCGTCGGACGGATACCACCTCTGGTCGGAGCGCTACGACCGCGAGATGACCGACGTGTTCGCCATTCAGGATGAAATCTCGCAGGCCATCGTCGAAACCCTGAAGCTCAAGCTGAGCGGCCAGCCGCTCCTGAACCGGCCCACTACGGATCTGGAGGCCTACAATCTCTACCTGCGGGGACGGCATCTTTCGGCCCGGCTCAACCCTGAGAGCGTTCGGGTCGCCCGCGAGTACTTCGAGCAGGCGCTCGCACGCGACTCCAAGTACGCGCTCGCATACGCCGGAGTGGGATACTTGCTGGTCATCGAAGCCGTGTGGGGACGGGCTGCTCCTTGCGACATTTTGCCGGACGCGAAACGGGCTTTGCAGAAAGCTCTGGAGCTGGATGGGAGTCTCCCGGTTGCGCATGCCTACCTGGGCAGCGTGCTGGGATACTACGACTACGATTGGACAGCAGCCGAGCGTGAGATGAAGCGGGCCTTGGAGCTTGGCCCGGCCGTCGCCGAAGTCCATTTCTGTTACGCAATGCACTTCCTCCAACCTCTGGGACGTTTGAAGGAAGCCGAAATCGAGTTCAACCGGGCGGCGGAGCTCGACCCGCTCTACCATCTGGCGGTGATCGGCCTGGCGGAAAATGCGTATCGCCGGGATGATCCGGACACCGCGATCACCCTGGCGACGAAGGCGCTCGAGTTGGACGCGACCTACTATTTTTCGCACTGGATGCTCGGGCTGGCTTATTTTCTCAAAGGAAAGGTTGAGAAGGCGGTCGATGCCGTAGAACGTGCAGCTGGGTTTTCGGAGCGAAACCCGTGGGTGCTGGCTTCGCTGCACAATCTTTATTCGCGGGCAGGCCGGAGCCAAGAGGCCACAGCTGTCTTGAAGGAAATAGAACAGCGCGCGCAATCCAGTTACGTCGCTCCCGGCGTATTCGGAATCATGTGCCTGGGCCTGGGACAGGTGGAACAGGCGCTGGACTGGTATGAGAAGGCCATCGAGGACCGCGATGCCATCGCGCTGTATCTTTCCACAGAGCCCAAACTAGGCCGTATTCGGTCTCATCCTCGCTACCAGGCCCTGCGCCGCAAAATGCTTCTGCCCGATTGAACCTCAGGCGGGTGGCCCATCTTTGCATTGCACCTTTCTCGCGGAGGGTGCTCCATCCTTGCGTGAGCCTGCCCTGAGCTTGTCGAAGGGGTGGGCGGCGATGCTGCAGGCGCGACTCTTGTCCGTTCTACCCGTTGTTTATGCCGTCGCCGTGCCCGCCCTTCGCAAAGTACGCGAAGGACGGGGCACCGGCAGCTATGGTGGCTTCTGCAGTTTGAAAGCTGGGCGCCCCGCCCACCCTTAGGTTTCCGGGACGGACCGGCGTTGCGTTACGTTTAGGTCCCGCCGCATGACAGTTATCAACACGCCAACTTGTTATCTCGCCTGCGCCAGCTTTGTAACAACCGCGGCAACTTTATCGAGTATCTGGTTCCAGCCCTCCAATTGGCCGCTATCTCTTGCGCTCTCCATGGGTTCATTTCCAATGTGCGTGAGTTTCGTCCGGCCGTTTCCCAGATCCTCAAAGAGGGTCACGTCGTACGCACCGTCGATAGCCTCATGTTCTATTCCCAATTGCGCAGGCTCAATCTTGTTTCCCTTCGAGTCGGAAAAGTACATGGAGTAAACGATCTTTTCCTGGGGAACAATCTCGTGGTATTCAACCAAATTCCAGCACTCCTGCCCATCCGGCGTCTTCATGCAGAGGAGAGATTTTCCTCTCACGCGAAAATCCATCTGACAAACAGGCGCAGTAAAGCCCTTCGGCCCCCACCACTGCATCACATATTTCGGGTCTGTCCACGCCTTCCACACCAGCTCGCGTGGGGCATCAAAAATTCTTGTAACGACCATCCGCTCGATTTCGTTCACCGTACTTTTTGTCATTTCTGGTCTCCTCTTTCTTTGTCTGATCTTTCTTTGTTTGATCGTTCTTCATTTGATTTACAACTGCATCCAGTTTGTCGAAGCTCTCTTCCCAGAACCGGCGATAGTTAAACGCCCAGTCGCGGACTGTTTTGATCGCCTCTGGCCTCAGCGTGCATACACTCTCTCGTCCACGCTTCGCCTTGATCACAATCCGCGCCCGCACCAGGTAGGCGATATGTTTTGAAATCATCTGCTGCGAGAGTGCAAACGGCTCCGTCAATCCATGCACCGAGGCAGGCCCGCGGGAGAGTCGTTCGATCATTGCCCGCCGGGTCGGATCGGACAAAGCGGCAAACGTTGTGCCTAATTTATCCACAACCGTATGGTTGTGGATTATCGGTCAATGTCAAGTGTGAAGTTTGCGGGCCATGATTTGTATTCAGTGATCCCAGTCGGCTGGCTACGACAACCGCGACGAGTTGCGGGGTGGCCGGCCCACCGGGGTGGGGTACGTTCCGTCTGTCTCTATGTGTCCCCGTGATGTTTCTAGGACCAGAATTGTGTAGAAAAGTGCGATCGCAAAAACGAGAACTGCTTTGGAAAGGTGAAGCGCCAATACACGCCGCATAGGTTGTCGCGCGCGCGAATTATAGATGTTACGCCAACAATCGGCGCAATCCGTCACGCAGTTCCTCGACTGGAGTGTCTGGTGGCAAGCTTAGAAGCTCTTCGGCGGCATTTTGGTCGCCCCTCCACCACTCTTCTGATTCGAGGTGTCTCAACAAAAGTTGCACTCCAAGGGGATCATTACGCAGAGCCAATCCCCAAATCGCTTCCCGCCGTGCTTCTTCGTACGAATCATCCAGGCGCCTGCGAAACGCGGCGCGGATTTCCGGTGAGTCGGTAAAGCGCCGTACGCCGCCTTCAATCACGGAGGCATTTCCTAGCGAAAATGTCGCCCAATTGCGAACCACTTCATTCTCATCTTCCATGAGCGCAGTGAGAACAGTTACCCCTTCGGGATGTGTCCTAAGCTCAATGCAGTTAGCGACCGCGTGCCTTACATCCGCGTCAGGATGGCTTCTTAGGCCTATAAGAGTTGCTACCGCCCTTTCAGTGCCCAAATGCGATAAGGCCCAAGCTGCGCAACGCACTACCTCCTCGTCTGACTCTCGAATATGTTCAATCGAAATTGATACGCACTCGGGGATGAACGGACGTTCTCCGGCTGGCTTGCCAGCGTCGAGCTGCGCTAAAACGCTTAGGCCCCGCGCCCGTGCTTTCTTGTCCTCTGACCGGCAGTAGCGCTTAGCCACTTCAAACACTCTCGCGCCTCCCCGAAGTCGAAGGACGCTTACGGCTTCCCAAGGGGCATCATCGTCATATTCCCCTTCAAGAGTTGCAGCAAAAAGTTCTTCTGTACTCTTGCGCTCTAAGTCTTCTCGCGCACGGGCGCCCTCGTCCGCAGTTCTGGTTCCCTCAATTGGTTCTTCTAAGGACATAATCGTGCTTCTTCTCAGCGCGGCAAAATCGAATGCGACCCTTCGGCACCCAGTGCTTGAGTCTGCCCAATGATAACTGTTGGAATCAGGAGATTACATTCGTTAATTCAACATACCAGTATTGGCCGGGACTTTTCTATCCACGCTACACTGGAAGAGGCAGCGTGTCGCGAGTTGTTCCTTCAAAATGATCTCTTTCTCAAACATCAATAAGCAGTATGGCAAGCAGTTGCTCTTCGTGGATGCTTCGTTTCAGTTGAATCCCGGCGACAAAGTTGGGGTGGTCGGTCCCAATGGGTCGGGCAAGACAACGCTATTCCGGATGGTAGTCGGCGAGGAAACTCCGGACGACGGCACGGTTTCTGTCCCCAAGAAGTTGACGATCGGCTACTTTCGCCAGGACGTGGAGGAAATGCAGGGCCGTTCGGTGCTGGATGAAGCGATTGCAGGCAGCGGACGCGTCGGCGATCTACACCACGAGCTCGAAGCCTTGCAGCGCGAAATGTCCGACCCTGACAAGGCGGATGACATGGACCGCATCCTTGAGCGCTTCGGTCACGTTCAGGAGGAGTACGAGCATTTAGGCGGTTACGCGCTCGAATCGCAAGCCCGTGAAGTGCTGCATGGGCTGGGATTCAAAGATGATCAGATTGACGGCGACGTGGGCGCTCTCTCCGGCGGATGGAAAATGCGGGTTGCGCTGGCACGGGTCCTGCTCGGAATGCCGGATGTATTGCTGATGGACGAACCGACGAACCATCTCGACATCGAATCCATCATCTGGCTGGAACAGTTTCTCAAGTCATTTCCCGGCGCGCTGCTAATGACTTCGCACGACCGCGAGTTCATGAATCGTCTGGTCTCAAAGATTGCAGAGATTGATGGCGGGGAAATCATCACGTACTCGGGTGACTACGACTTCTACGAGCGCGAAAGGGCGATCCGAGAGAGCAATCAGCAGGCAGCATTTGCCCGGCAGCAGTCCATGCTTGCCAAGGAGCAGCGCTTCATCGATCGTTTCAGGACGCACGCCGCCAAAGCAGCCCAGGTGCAGAGCCGGATTAAGGCCCTGGATAAGATCGAGAAGATCGAACTGCCCAAAAAACGGCAAGTCGTTAAATTCGACTTTCGCATTCCCCCGCGATCCGGCGAACAGGTGGCCGTCCTTGAGAATCTGCACAAGAGTTACGGCCCGCGTGTGATTTACGAAGGGTTCAATTTCACCATCCGCCGCGGAGAACGCTGGGCCGTCATGGGGAGAAACGGCGCTGGTAAGACTACGCTTCTTAAAATGATTGCCGGAGCCAGTGCTCCCGATGCTGGAAGCGTGCGGCTCGGCGCCAGCCTGCAAATGGGCTACTTCGCACAACAGTCTTTAGAAACGCTCAATTCCGATCTCACCGTCATCGAACAGTTGCAACAGGATTTTCCCCAAGACGGTCTCGGATCATTGCGGAACCTGGCAGGAGCATTTCAGTTCTCAGGAGACGATGTGGATAAGAAGATCCGCGCACTCTCCGGCGGCGAAAAATCGCGGCTGGCGATAGCGCGCATGCTCTACAACCCGCCGAACTTCCTGGTGCTCGACGAACCGACCAATCACCTGGATCTTGCGACCAAGGAGATGCTGGTGGACGCCCTGAAGGATTTTGAAGGCACCATGATCTTCGTATCGCACGACCGCATGTTCCTTCGCGGTCTTGGCTCACGTGTGCTGGAACTGGGCGGTGAGAGCGGCGCGGACCGCCATCCCACTGTTTATCCTGGGTCATACGTTGAGTACGTGCAGAAGCTAGGACATGAGGCGCCTGGCATCTATTCGTAGTTTTGTGCAGGGCTTTTGTGCAATGTCTCGCCCGATGGATATCGAAGCCTTCGATGCTGCTAGAAATCACGTGGCAGAGAAGATGACCCACAGAAAGGGACTTGGTGAAAGTCGCCACCTTTAACATTAATGACATCAATAAGCGGCTCGACAACCTCCGGGCTTGGTTAGCAAAAGCTGAACCGGAGCTGGTGAGTCTCCAGGAGCTCAAGGCGGAGCAGCAGGCCTTTCCCGTGAATGCCGTCCCCGCTCTCGTAGATCTCCGGCCCAGTGGACTAGGCTGAATCCGCGGCAGATTCCATCTATAATGCTGCTCTGGGGTTGGGTCTCTTGGCCAGCATGCTTACCGAACCGCAATCCGACAATCTGATCAGAAGTGCCGGGGAGCTCAATTTTGCTCAATGAATCAATACAGGTGAATGTTCGTAGGATGAAGTGGGCGTGTCTGGTAATTGTCGCGACCGCAACGGTTTTTGCAAACAGTTGCTCGAGCTCTCAGGCGAATAATCTTAAGGCAGGCTTCTCGAAACCGGTACCCGTGCACGTGTATACCGTAGCCGAGGAAACAACCCGGCGCCGTGTGCAGGCTGTGGGCTCCCTGTTTGCGCTCGAGGAAAGCACACTGAGTGCGCAGGTGGAAAGTCGTGTCGATAAGGTAATGGTAGACGTTGGCGATGTCGTGAGCGAGGGTCAGCCCCTGGTTCTGCTCGACCAGAGAGAACTGCAGTTTGAAGTGGAGCGACAGCACGGATTAGTAAAGCAAGTTCGTGCTCAGCTGGGCATCGGTCCGGACGATCCGCTACCCACGGACCCTAAGAAAATGGCTTCGGTACAGCGCGCTGAGGCGGATCTGTTTGATGCTTTAAGAAAGGATGGCCGCGCCAAAGACATGTTCAAGGACAACCTGATTTCGCAACAGCAGTTCGACGAGGTGGAAAGCCGCTATCACAGCGCGCAGGCGACCTATGATCTGGCACTGCAAGACGTCGAACGCTTGAAGGCTCTGCTGCTTTCAAGCGAAGCGAGTGCGGCGCAGGCGGAGAAAAAATTGGGAGATGCCACGATTCGAGCCCCGTTTCCGGGTGCTGTCGAAACGCGCAGTGTTCATCCCGGCGAATACTTGCGGCTCCAAAGTCCGATCATGGTCGTGGTGCGAACCGATAGCCTGCGTGCGCGGCTGGCTGTTCCAGAGCGTTGGGCAGGGCTAGTTAAGGATGGGGCCATCGTCGATCTGCATGTGGAGGCGTTCCCGGGTGAAACTTTTGAAGGGCATATTTCGCGGATCAATCCGACCGTCTCCCAGGACTCGCGCACGTTCGAAGCCGAAGCTCTCCTCGACAACAAGGCGGGGCGCCTGAAGCCTGGGTTCTTCGTTCAGGCTTCCCTGCCCAGCGAGAAAGAAGACAAAGCGATTTTTGTGCCGGAGCCGAGCGTCAACTACCGCTATGGTGTCTACAAGGTTTTCCTGGTCACTGGGAATCGGGTGGCCGAGAAACAAATCCTCCCGGCAGGACAGACCGAAGACGAGCGAGGCCGGCGCTTCGAAGTGGCGGAAGGATTGAAACCTGGCGACCGGGTCGCCACGCCTGTTTCCGGAGATTTGCACGACGGCGATACCGTGCAGGAACAACTCGAAGGAGCTTCGCCGGCAGCCAAGTAAAATCTGGTTGAGCGTCTCGACCTATCCCATGAAAATCGCCGAAACTTGCGTGAAACATCCCGTCTTCACCGTGATGTTGATCGCATTCTTGCTGACTCTAGGCGTGTTTTCCTATCGCGGTCTGGCTGTGGATCTGTTTCCCAAAGCCGATCCAGCCACTGTTAACGTCGAAGTGACACTGCCCGGCGCCACCCCGGAAGAAATGGTCACTGGAATCGTGCTGCCGCTGGAAGACGCGATCTCATCGGTTAATGGAATTGACGAAATGAGCGTCTACGCTTCGCAGGGGCTGGCAGACATCACTTGTACTTTTGTCCTGGAGCGCGATATTGACGGTGCGGCGCAGGATATTCGGGAAAAAGTGGCGGCAGCGGTGAACCGGCTCCCGCGTGAAACACTCCCGCCGGTCATCACCAAAGAGGATCCGCAATCCGATCCGATTATGACCTTACTGGTCAGCGGTCCCATGAGCCGGCGGGAGTTGACCGAGATTGCAGACAAGCAAGTGCGGCGGGCCATTCAGACGGTGAACGGCGTCGGCAGTGTGGAACTGAATGGCGGGCAGGCGCGGCAGATCAGAGTACTGATCGATGCGCAGAAACTCACCTCCCACAACTTCACCGTACTTGATGTGCGCAATGCTCTGCAGCGCGAAAATATCGAGGCGCCGGGAGGGCGCATGATCACAGGCCCGCAGGAACTGGGGCTGCGGACGCTGGGCCGGGTTACTTCTGCCGATCAGTTCAGCCAGATCGTCGTCGGCACTCATGGCGGCATACCGGTGCGGATTCACGATGTGGCGCAAGTGGAGGACGCAGCGCAAGAGCTTCGTACCTGGTCGGCATTTTTCAACAAGACAAATCCCGGAGAGGATGTCGTCAGCATTCAGATCCTGCGCCAGTCCGGCGCGAATACCGTCCGCGTTGCTGACAACGTACGGGATCAGATTGAGCAGTTGCGCTCGCAGATGCCTCCAGGTGTGCAGCTGCTAATTGTTCACGATGTTTCTGACTTTATTAAGGCCTCGGTTCATTCCCTGATCGAGCATCTGATCCTGGGCAGTATTTTCGCCAGCGCCATTGTCTGGCTTTTCATACGCAACTGGCGTGCGGTTCTGATCGCCGCTGTTGCCATTCCCAGTTCGATCATCGCGACCTTCACGTTGATGCGAGCTATGGATTTCTCGCTCAACAATATGACTCTGCTCGCGCTCACGCTGGCCGTGGGTATTGTCATCGACGACGCCATCATTGTCCTCGAAAACATCGTCCGGTTCATGGAAGACAAAGGACGCGATCGGGTGCAGGCGGCCATTGAAGCCACTCAGGAGATAGGTTTGGCGGTCATGGCGACGACTCTATCGCTGATCATCATCTTTCTTCCGATCGCTTTTATGAACGGATACGCTCGGAAGTATGTCAACTCTTTCGGCTGGACGATGGCTATGGCGATTCTGGTCTCGCTTCTGGTCGCCTTTACGCTTACCCCGATGATGAGTTCCCGCCTTTTGAAGGTGGACGAAAAGAGCGAGTCGCATTCTCGCGGATTCCTGTATTCGGTGGAAGAGACTTACATGAGGATGCTGCGATGGTCGCTCGCACATCGAGGGGTGCTGGTAATGATTTGTCTTGCGACGTTTCTCTCCACATTCGCCTTGTACCATCTCGTGGGTCGGGACTGGATTCCAGCCGACGACCAGTCTGAGTTGCAGAGTTCCTTCACTCTTCCCGAAGGCACTTCGCTGCAGAAGACAAGCGAGATCGCGTCAGATATGGCACGGCGTGTTTCGGCCTTGCCGGAAGTGGCGTTTGTGCAGTGCTACACTCACGGGCCAACCAATCACGCTCACCTTTTTATCGGACTTGTCCCGCGCAGCCAGCGGAAATTGAGCCATTCGCAATTGGCGACAAGAGTGCGGGACATTCTCGCGACTTACCACAACGTCACCTACAACGTCCGATTACCCTCGGTGTTGGGAGGCGAGATCTATTTCCCGATCTCCGCGGTGATCCGTGGCCCGGACCTCAATCAGCTGGCCGAAATCAGCAAACAGGTCGCCGACCGGATGAGAAATTATCCGGACCTCGTCGACGTCAACCCCAGCCTGAACCTGAACACGCCTGAACTGCAGGTCAAGGTCGATCGGCAGCGCGCCGCCGATATTGGCGTTCGGATGACGGATATCAGTGATGCGGTCCGGCTGTTCTACTCCGGCGAGGACGAGATAACGCGTTTCAAAGAAGGATCCGAACAGTATCCGGTCACCATGCAGCTGCTGCCGGAGCAACGTGACAATCCTGACGTTCTTAGCCGGATGATGGTCCCGTCGTCGAAGCTTGGCCAGGTGCGCCTGGAGAGCGTGGCGAACATTGGGCGGGGTTTCGGTCCCGCAACCCTCTGGCGATACAATCGCGAATTTGAGGTCAGCGTTTATGCCAACGTCAACACCGGCTATCCTCTGGATATGGCCGCAGCTCATACTATCCAGTCCATTCACGAAATTGGTTTGCCGGCGGGCTACAACTATCTGTTTTCCGGGCAGGTGAAGGTTCTGGAGGAGACGACCTGGAACCTGCTGCTCGCAATGCTGCTCGCTTCCATCTTCATGTACATGGTTCTTGCTGCTCAGTTTGAGAGCTTCTCTTATCCCTTCATCATCATGCTGACGCTTCCGCTCAGCGTGCCATTTGCACTGTTTTCCCTATGGATTACCGGCCGCGCCTTAAGTCTCTGGAGTGCCTTGGGCATGTTCCTGCTATTGGGCATCGTGAAAAAGAATGGAATCCTCCAGGTGGACTATACGAACCGCCTGATGGCAGAGGGTTTGCCGGTTCGCGAGGCTATTCTTGAAGCCAACCGTGTGCGCTTACGCCCGATTCTGATGACGACGCTCTCCATCATCGCCGGGTTGATTCCAGTCGCCATCGGCATAGGCGCCGGTTCGGAACAGCGCGCGTCCATCGCGGTCACCATTATCGGAGGCCAGACTCTTTGCCTGTTGCTGACCTTGCTGGTGGTCCCGGTCGCTTATTCCTATTTCGCCGAATTGGAGGCTCTGCCCTGGGGGCAATGGATGGGTCGGGTCTTTAAACGGGCCCGCCATCCGAGTAGCTCGTCTGACGAGGTCTAATGAGTTTCAGAAGAAAACTGCCGGGGCATCTGCACAAGAACTATGAATGGGAGCTGCAAACCTACTGCGCCAGCCCCCGGCTGATGGCGGCCTTGATAACAGCATCGCTATCTTGATTCCATCCTTTGAACTGCGCCGAGATGATTCCATCCTTGCTGAGCACAAAGTAGCGGGGGAAGCCATCTACGGCAAACGCGGTGCGCATCGAGCGATCGCCGTCGTAGACCTGGCTCCAATTGCTCTGGAGGAACTGCTCCCACTGCTCCTTCGGGTCATCTTCGTCAATGCTGATAATGACAGCTTTTTCAGGGTCGACGCTGGCGGCCAAAGATCGCAATAACGGCAACGATGCGCGGCAGGCCGTGCACCATGTACCCCAGAAGTCGAGCACGACCACCTTACCCTTGAGCGCATCAAGATTGATTTTTTCACCACTGCGGAGCGTGGTGGAGAATTCCGGAGCAAAGTCTTTGCGCACCCGGCTGGGATCATCAATGAACCTTTGGATCTCACGCTCTCGCGGCGTGGCTGCGAACCGGGATATCACTCCTTTAGCGTGCCGGTGTCCCCTCTGTTAAAGACAATAGCGACGGGCTGGAGCCCGCGCGGGCCCAGTTCCTGGTTAAGCTTGTTGAGGGTTTGAATCACGTCCATGCAGTGTTGCGACCTCAGGAAGAGGAACTCAATTACTACCACTTTGCCTCTAAGACTGGAGAGTTGCGTGATCTTGCCTGAGGGTTCATAGATGGCGAAATCCGGAGATTTGCGCGGCACCAAAGCTGGAGGCGTGGACAGGGCCGGCATAGACAAACTCAGTAGAAGAAAGACATAGATAACTGTCTTTGGCAGAATCCTCTTGCGCAGTATTTCCATCGTTGGCCTCCCGGAGCGGCTCACTTACTTAATCACGGATACTTAATCACACAGTTCTTTGTCAGGCCTGATTCCACTTATCGATGATGCCTTGCGCTTCCACACCGGCTGCTGCCACGGCATCCTCAGTGCTCATTCTTCCTATAACTGCGGCGATAAACATGCGGGGAATGAGGTAGCCAGTGAAAATTTCCATGGCTGCCGGGGTCGAGTGGGCAGGGACGCCGATGTTCTTGGTCCAGTAACCCGCATCCTTAAGCGGCTCGAACTTGTCGGCGGGGTCCTGCTCCATTAGCCGAAGAAGTTTGCAGAGGCGTACATCTTCGACAGAGGTTTGTCTGAGAAGCGACACTCGTTTCGACGGCAGCTAGGTCTTGCTTTGCGGTTCCCGCTTCATTCAGAGGAGCGCAATTGGCTGCGTTCCTTCTGGACTGCGACGGAAACGCGGACATAGAAACATCTCCTCCCATAAGAACTCGAGGCGTGAAGCTCCGATTTATTCTTGAACGAACAGGTTGCGAACATTTCCAGTTTCTCCCCCGTTAAGTTTTCGTGAACATATGTGCTGACCTCAAACATGGCGGTTCGGATGTAGTCCGTTCGACGGATGTGAAGAAACGCCAAACGTCTTCAATTCGCAGTTGGTATCTGCGCAGACACGCGACTTCTAGTCCTTGCAAATGCCCGCCCAAGTGCGCACACCCCGCGAGGACGGATCAGAGAGAGGTGAGACCCCGTTTCTGCCGACTCTTTCATGGCTGAAGTTGGAAAGGATGTGTACTGCAATTCGGTTGCAGTTCATGCAACAATGTTTTTTTATTACGAAAGGCCAAACCGGAAGATATTTCCTTTATGTTTTCAGGCGCTTAGGCTTCCCTGCAACCTTTGTGTAAACGCGGCCGACAGTTACGAATTTCGGATAATAGATCGAGTAACTTCAGAATGAATCCTATACCCGTGAGTGCAGAAATCATTGGGGCAAAGATATGCTGTTGTCTCTGCGCCTTTACTCAGATGACCGGTCAGAACACTCGTAGGCTCCGACTCCATATTGCCCGCAGGAGGAAGAGGTGATTCCTTTTGGCGCACTGCAGGCCGAACTGCACCCTCCGCGCCGTAGTACATCTACGAACTCCCTGCCACCGGTTTCCTCGGTGCAATGTTCTGATTCAGCCGGAAGAAGTTGTTGGGATCATAGTGCGACTTGACCGCTACGATGCGGTCCCATCGTTCGTGATAGGCCTCAGGCACGCGATCCTGTTCATCGCCACTCATAAAGTTTATGTAAACACCGGGTTTCATCGAGGGCCGAAGTTTGTGGAAGATTCCGCGAATCCATGCAACATTGCAGGCATCGGCGGATGGCTCCGACCAGTTCGCCAACAGATTCAGAATAAAAGGAAAACTGCGATCACCGAATGCGGTTTCGTCCGCTCCGATCCGTGCCGCGGCGCCACCAAGATAGGCCAGTTCGATCTGGGTTTCAGAGGATGGGATCGTGGCCAGTGCTTCCAGCAGGCGATCAATACTGCTGTTGTCGAGATAACTGAAATAACCCGATTTTGTGTAGTAGCGGCGGCCATGGGGAAAATCGGCATCGGCCATGGTTTGCAGCTTGAGAAACGGCACGATCTTGCTGCTCACAGAATCCGGGCTACACAGGGAAAGTGCGCGCTGCAGATGGGGACGCCCGGCTTCGGGATCGCCCGTCCAAATCAAAGAACTGCCGGCCACGGGATGTCCGCGGAGTTCGTGAGGCACCTTCTCTCGATGCGGAGCAAGGCGAAGATCAATATTCCACTTCAAGTCGATAGGCGCCTCGGCCATGAAGTCTCTCCAGCACTCGAGTAGTCCACGAATTTTGGGCTCCGGAGTCAACCCTTCAGCAAGGACCACAGACGTCAAAAGATGGAGCTTCAGTTCGAATTCTGTAACCACCCCGAAGTTCCCGCCACCCCCACGCAATGCCCAGAATAGATCTGGATTCTCCTTTAGGTTGGCGCGCACAAGAGAACTATCTGCAGTTACAAGAGTGAACCCCGCGACGTTATCGCATGACAATCCAAATCGCCGGGTGAGCCATCCAGTACCCCCACCCAGGATCAGTCCGGAAGCTCCGGTGTGAGAGACGACGCCGGAGGGAAAGACGAGCCCTGCTTTCTGTGTTGCAGTATCAATCGACCCCAACAGGCACCCTCCGGCGATTCTGGCCCGGCGCGCTTCGGGATCAACCGTGACCTGGCGCATTCTCGACAGGTCAATCACCAGACCGCCATCGCAAGTGCTGAAACCTGCCAGGCTATGCCCCCCACAGCGGATAGCAGCAAGGATCCCTGTCTCAGCGGCGGCGCGGATCGTGCTTTGCACATCACTCACGTCTGCACAGCGCGCGATAATGCCTGGCGCGCGAGCTACCATTGCGTTCCAAATCGCACGCGTGTCTTCGTAGCCGCTATCGCTGGGACGCACCAGATCACCTTTGAATCGCCGGTGTAGTGACGAGTAAACCTCTTCGCTGGCTTCGATCATTGCGTGACTTCCATGCAGAACGTCTTTGTATACCTCGCGGTTGGTGGTCTCCTAGATGGTCTTGCGCCGCTGGCTACGCAGGTATAAAAGTGAGATAAGACCCAAGAAAACAGAAAATGCCGGCACGGACCATTGCAATCCATCTACGAAGAAAGTTGTGACTGAGATCGCTAGAAGTAACACAATACCGATAACGGTGAATAACGGATGAGCCCACAGACGCATGGGCAAGCTTATTAGCCGCTCACGCGTAATGGCTCTGCGAAAACGGAGGTGGGTGTTGAGAATCACCAGCCAGACAAAAAGCATTCCGGCGACTGCAGTCCCGTAGAGGGTGAGAAAGGCATTCCTGGGAGCGAAGATGGCCAGGAGAATAGCTGCGATAATTCCTGCGGTTGAAGCCAGCAGCGCGCGATGGGGCACCCCGTTGCGGCTCACTTTTCCCATCCATTCCGGGGCATAACCTCCCTGCCCCAGAGAAAAAAGCATCCGCGTTGAGAGGTAAAGGTTAGTATTTACGCTCGACAGTGCCGCCATGAGCACGACGAAGTTCATAATCGCGGCCGCGAACGGTATGTGAGCGGCAGCGAATGCGGTCACAAAAGGACTGCCAGAAACAGTGGACGAAGCACTCGTCTGGTTCCACGGCACCATCGTCACCATGATCGCGATGGCCAGCACGTAAAACAAAATGAGCCGCCACACGATGCTCTTCATTGCGTGTGGAATGGTCATCTCTGGATTCTCAGCCTCTCCCGCCGTGACCGCGATAATTTCCACTCCCATGTAACTGGTGACTGTGATGGTGAGCGAGAGCCAGACTCCTTTCCATCCCGCAGGCAGAAATCCTCCGTGCTGGGTTAGATTGGTCAAGCCGATTACGCTGCGGGAACCCACTCCAAGAATCAAAGATATTCCAACCGTGATGAAGGCAATGATGGCCGCGACCTTGATCATTGCGAACCAATATTCAAACTCACCCAGGCGGTTGACCTGCATGGAATTTAGCGCCACCAGAGCGGCTGAAACCAACACGACCCAAATCCATTGCGGAACAGTCGGAAACCAAAAAGAAATATAGATGCCGGCGGCGGTGACCTCGGCGCCGATGGCGATGATCTGTGCAACTCCGTAAGTAGCTCGAACCGAAAAACCAGCCCAGGGATTGAGGTACTT
>Ga0206803_1094_pt1 | contig 20091 bp, 17 predicted proteins | sample Alteio_BWOrgCont_61_FD_152909 | JGI IMG/M metagenome (GOLD analysis project Ga0206803, IMG submission 152909) | Enriched cells from forest soil in Barre Woods Harvard Forest LTER site, Petersham, Massachusetts, United States -... | ecosystem: Environmental > Terrestrial > Soil > Temperate forest >... | reverse complement strand
CTTCCGGCGCCTGATAAAGTCTGGCTTCGAAATAATCCAGACCTCCCGCCAGCCAGGGATAGTGCTGGCGCAGCTTTTCCACGCGCAGAGTGATCAGCTTGGTGGAGAACAATTCTGTCAGCGAGGAGGCGATCGCTTCCAACAATGACCGGCTGCGAACGATGTTCAGGTATTCATTGACCGCGAAGCGGGTGGCCGGAAGAATGCCTTTGCCTGCGCGAACGTGTTCAGGATTAAGACCGGTGGCCTCCGCCAATTTTAGCCAGCGTTTGATGCCGCCTTCGCTGGTGGCGTCGCCATCGTGGTCGACAACTCGCTTGCGCCAGGCGCGGCGAAAGACGGGATCGGGGCCGCGGGAGAGGATGATTGAATCTTTAATCGGAATAACGCTTTGATAGTAGTAGCGGTTCAGGGCCCAGGCCTGCAGCTGTCCACGGCTGAGTTTGCCTTCGTGCATCAACGAATGGAAAGGATGCTTGTGGTGGTAGCGCTCCTCGCCGGTGGCCTGTAATTGCGCACGCAGCTCCTCGAGCGAAAGCAGGTGGGAGGATTGCGATGCGGTCTCGTTTTCTACAGGTCGAACTGCCATCCGTCCTCCGCTATTTCCCAACCGGCGTCCCGCACTTGGCGATGTTCGGCACTTGCCTCGTCCAGCATGGGATTGGTGTTGTTGATGTGTATAAATATTTTACGCGGGCGGCGGACGGCCGCCAACTTTGTCAGGACATGCTCGACTGGGATGTGACCCATCTGACGCGCGGTTTGTCCGCTACCTTGCACGCGAATCAGTTCGTCGTCACTCCAGAAGGTGCCATCGAAGAGCAGGAGGTCGCAGGAGTCGAGTTGTTGGAGCAGCGTGTCGTCGAGCTGCAGCTGGGGGACGGCTGGCATATAGGCCAGGCGCGAGGTATTTTGCGAATCACTGCTTTGCGAATGAATGATGAACCCAAGCGATGCTTCGCCGGGATCGAGTTCAGACTGGCGGTCTGCGGTGACGTAGGCGGGATAGTGCGTCCCTAAAGACAACGCCCGGAAGCGCAGACCGGAGTCTTCGCCCCCGACATTGCATACGTGGAATGGATCGCCAGATGCAAAGTCGGTCCACGCTGTTTGATTCGGGACGCGTTGCAGCATGCCGAACATTGAATTGTCTTCACGGAGAATGCGGCGAACCGAAGCGGTAGCGAAGACACGCAGCGGCTGAACTTCGCGCAGCAGGAGCAGTCCGAGGACGTGGTCGAGATCGGCGTTAGCCAGGACCACGCCTGCGATGGGTGACTGGCGCAAGCCATCGCGGGGATGCAACTCAGGAGTGGATTCGATTTGAGTTCGCAGGTCCGGAGAGGCGCCGAGAAGAAACCACGAGCGGCCGTCTTCGGTGATCGCAACCTGGGTCTGGCTGCGCGGCTTTCCGTGGAACGTGCCGGCTCGCAGGGCGCGACAATTTGTGCAAGCGCAATTCCACTGCGGAAACGCGCCTCCGGCCGCTGAACCGAGGATCTTTACTCGCATCTCTGGTGAGTTTACAGCCTGGGATGGAGGCTCGGATAATTTCGGCGAGAGCCTCGCGGATGATGCGGAGGGTTTCCGCTGCATCCGGAGGAGTAACAGCTAGACAGGCTGACAGAAGTTGCGACTTTTGCACGAATCAGGCGCCGTAAGTGTGAAAGTTCCTGCGACGCGAGGAAGAAATGGTTCGCTACCCTGCTTTCCGCTTGCGCTCGCGGCCCTGCGGCCGCATACTGCAGATGGCCCGCGCAATGCGGGTTCAGCCCTCTTCCAACCCCCAACTAACTCCGGCCTGCGGCGGCCGCACAGCGCTGAAGATCGACATCCCAGAACATGGTCCCCGTGGAGAGGTTCTCGACCCCGACTTCGCCTGCCATTTCAGTTCCGGGCTTGCCGCACCACACGATGCGGAATTGGGCTCTCGTACCCTCGTAGAGAATGTCGACAGCTTCTCCCGGCTTTAGTTGCGCGTGAACGCACTGCAGAGTGGCGCCCCGTCCGCTGATGGTGCGCAAGCTGGCGGGCTGAGAGAAGGGCCGGGAATGCGCGTCCATGCCGCAGATAACGACGGGGAGCTCAACGAAGACGCGGGACTGTTGGCGTCGATCCATGGGATGCTCCTTAGGAGTTTTTGGGGAAGTCTAGGCATGGTAGGCGGGCGGGGTGGGGAAACATAGGTAACCGCAGTTACCGGCAAGAGGGTACCGAAGGTTTGGTTGCGGGCGAGGTTTGGAGGTCCTAGTCGAGGTCTGGGAGCGAACAAGCGCCGGCACCGCGAGGGTCGCCGCAGGAGCCGCATGCGCCCGCCCCCGCCGATGGGTTCGCCGAGCCTTTCGCGGACACGGCAAAGACGCTAAGCTGCGGACTTAGCTTCTGGCTCTGGCACTTGGGGCACCTGGCTTTGTCGCGGCCGAAGACCAGGGTTTCGAACTCGTGCTGACATTCCTGGCAGATGTATTCAAAAATTGGCATGAGGACCGCTCCCGCGCGGAGATGACTATTCCTATTAGAATCAATTTGCGGGAACTTCGCAAACTTACTTCGCTGACCTCATTCGGAAACTGATTTCGCAAACTTATTTCGCATACAGGGGCGGTGACGCCTGGGACCTTCAAGTTCAAGAGCTGAGTTCGAGGATGGCGTGACGGAGAAACCGTCCGGGTTCGTGTCTACGGTCTTCCGGCCACGTCGCTGGTTGCGGGGCGGGCACGTGCAGACGCTCGCTGCCTTCTTCCTTCCCCGCCGAATCGATTTGCCGCCCGCGGAAAAGCGCCTGATCGAGGTGGAGCCCGGCGTTCCTGTGCTGTGCTACTGTCACTGGCAAAAAGACCGGAAGGCGCTGACGCTGATTGTGGTGCATGGGCTGGAAGGGTCGAGCGAATCACAATACATGCTGGGAATCGCGCGGAACGGATTGGCCGCGGGCATGAACGTAGTGCGCATGAACCAGCGCAACTGCGGAGGCATGGACCATTCCGCCGCCACGCTTTACAACTCCGGTCGTTCCGCCGATGTTGCCGCGGTGGCGCGCAACCTTGTTGAACGTGACGGAATTGCCGGGTTCGTGCTGATTGGATTTTCCATGGGTGGCAATCTGGTTCTGAAGCTTGCGGGGGAGTGGGGAAGCGCGGGACCGGCGGAATTCCGCGGAGTGGCGGCGGTTTGTCCGGCGGTGAACCTGGCGGCTGGAGCGGACGCGCTGCATGAACCGGCCAACCGGATTTATGAATACTACTTTCTGCTGCAGTTGTTCCGGCGCTTTCGCCGCAAGGTGCGCTTGTTTCCGGGAGACTTTGATGCTTCGCGTTTGCGCGGAGTAAGAACGCTGCGGGAGTTCGACGATCGCGTGACCGCTTACTATTGCGGTTTCACCGGAGCCGATGACTATTACGCTCGAGCCGCCGCTGCCAGCGTGGTCAGCCGCATCGCGCGCCCTGCGCTGGTGATTCACGCCGCCAACGATCCTTTCGTTCGGATTTTGCCGGAGACGCGAGAGGCGCTGCTCGCTAATCGCAACATTACTTACGTCGAAGCAGCGGACGGTGGCCATTGTGCTTTTGTCGGCGAACGTGACAGTGACCCGGCCTATGATGGGCGCTGGGCGGAGCGTGAGGTTGTGGAGTTCGCGAAGCAGTTCCGCTAGCTCATGTGGCGCGGGCTGGACTGCGAAACCAGGCCAGCACCTCAGTTCCGCGCCCTTTCAGTCGCGTTCGCAAAAACGCGAGCATCAGCATCGCCAGGCAGATCGTGAGCAATCCCAAAGTCGCGGTGCGGATGCTTTGGCTATGCTTGGGCAGGATGGAAAAACGTCCGTAGACCAATTCGATGTGCACCCAGTAGACCAGCAGAGAAGCCTGGCCCAGTTGAATGAGAGGACTGAAGCCCCAGCTGCCTGCACCCCAGCGGCACCAGGCGTAACTTGCCGTCAAAATTGCCAGCAGCATGCCCACCCGGATCAGAAAGAAGCTCGGGCTGGTGTGCCAATAGTCGTAGACCGCGTAGAGGTGAAGCGGTTGGGCATCGAGCCAGCGAGCGGCTTCAACCAATACCAAGCCGGTGGCACCGGCCGATAAGAAGATCGAAGTTTCGTGCTTGCGCGCCCATTCGCTTTGCAGAATGAATCCAGTGGCGAGCCCGGCGAAGGCGAACGCAGTCCAGGGAAAAATCGGGAAGAGCCCAGCCTGCGGTGTGCCAAGATTGTGGACGCCGTTGATGTAGGACTCCAGCGGCCAAGGCAGCCAGTCCGGGCGCCATGAGGTCCACAGCGGCGGCGTGAGCACAGAAATCAACGCCGCAGTTCCGGCCGAGGCGGTCACAAGCCGGAGCCGGGTCGAAGCTCCTCGGGAAATCGACAACACCAGCCAGCAAACGACGCCCATGATCATCATGGAGAGGCCGATGGTGTTCAGTATGTCGACGCGCAGGAGGTCGCTGAGCGGCGCCCAGCCCCATGCAATCAAATATTCCTGCAGGCGAAAGAGCAGGCCAAACGCAAAGATCTCAGCGCCGCGGCGGATGGTGGCGCGGGCGATTTGCGCGGGCGACAGATTTTTCTTCCATAGCTTTTCAGTCACCAAGGCGAACGAAATACCTGCCAGGAATAAAAACAGCGGAGCCGGGAAGGTTCCGCCTAGTTGCGAGTACATAAAGAATCTGCTTTGACGCGCCCCGGGACTGAGCCAGGCGTCGTAGCAGTGGGTCTGGAACATCAGCACGCAGGCCAAGCCCCGCATCCAGTCGATGTAGGCCAGCCGGGATGGAGCCGCGGAGGTCAATGCGACACAGCATGATACTCCACCCGATGGCCGCAGCCTACCTGGTCCTTTCAGAACACATTTGTCCCGCTATCAACTGTTGGAGTAGTTCCTTCGGGGTGGTTCCTCCGCGCGCGGCGAGGGTGTATAAGGCATACCAAGAAGCGCGCAGTTGATTTGGAGATGTCAGATGTCGCTGATGGAAATAGATCGGACTTGCCTGGAGCATGCGGAAGAGGCGTGGATCACGAAGTATAGGTCTGCGGTGAAGACTCCTTCGATTGAGCAGTCACGTTTGATGAAGATTCGTGAGGCTGTTAACAATGGTTACAACGTTGTTGTTCTGCGCGCTCACAGAATCCTGGACCGTTGGAAGCAAGCACGGATGCAAAGGCCGACTCCTTCGTTGCAGCCAGTGCTGGTTACAGAACCGCAGACCTTAACTCAAAAGAACCAAGCTGGAATGAACCAGCCTGGGATGAATCAGGCGACCATGAAGCAGATAGAGTCGAGCGTGGAGCAGCGACCCGAGAAAGCGCCGGCAAGGTCAAAAACTGCCTAGGTCGACGCCCCAGCATCCTGCCGGATAATCCGGGGAACCAATCTCCGATCCGTGATGAGAACGAACCTTCCGGCAAGTCCCCACGCGCGAGCTTAAGCAGTCCGAGCGATTCCCACGACCAAACAGGCAGTGGTGACCAAGCGCCTCATTCTCCCGTGCCGCAGGAGCAGACGCCGCCACCGCTACCCAGTGACTGGACGAAGGAACAGGTGGTCTGCAAGTTCGCCAGGTTAACTTTGCCAAGGAGCGCTGGATAGAAAGCGCTTTCGGTCGGAGCGTACGAGCCCGGCGACACGTTCTGTGTGTGCGTGGACCAGGTAGCGAGTTCACCCAGGGGAGTGATTGAAGTTGGATTACACGTGGGATTACTCGTTATGTCAGCCGGAACGATTTCGATTACTCCTCTGGTTAGCGCGGCACCGGCAAGGGGATTGCCTGTAAGGTTAGAGTCGACTAAGAGGGTGCGCAGATCATCCGGCGATACCGAACAGCCGCAGCATGAGTTCATCTCTTCACTTGCATCGAAAACATAAAACATAGCGCAGAGTGAACCCCCGGTTGAACCGGGGTTGCTGACATTAACAACGGCGCTGGCGACCCCCGGAGTATTGGCATTGGCAAAGTAGGTGAGGTCCACTACCGGCACCACAGTGATCGCAGCCGTGGCAGTTTGGGATCCGGAACTGGCCGAAACGTTGGTAGTGCCCGTCGCTAGGGCCGTCGCGAATCCGGTGCCATTAACCGCTGCCACCGAAGGCGTTGCCGATACCCAAGTCACCGAGTTTGTCACGTCGCCGGTGCTTCCATTACTGAACGTCCCTATGGCTTGCAGTGCCAATCCGTTGCCCACCGCAACGGTTGAGGTAGAAGGAGTGATCGTCATAGAGCTCAGCGCTACAACGATGGCATCTGTTCCATTGATGTTGTTCTGGTTCGCGTAAATCGTCGTGGTCCCAGCCGTCAGCCCAGTGGCCAGCCCGGTGCTGCTCACGCTAGCCACGCCGGCTGGGTACGCACTCCATGCTACTGAGTTGGTGAGGTTCTGAGTGGTGCCGTTGGTGAAATTTCCCGTGGCCACGAGCTGAACGGTACCCGCTATTGCGACATTGGGATCGAGTGGAGTTACAGCAATCGAATATAGAGCGGGTGCGGAGACGGTCAGCGCGGCGGAGCCGGTGACGGAGCCAGAAAGAGCGCTGATCGCAGTCGTGCCCATTGCCTTACTCGCAACCAGGCCGTATGCGGCACTTGCGATCAACGGTTGAGCGCTGCTCCAAGTTGATGTTTGCGTCACATCGGCAGTGGTGCCGTCACTGAAGGTACCAACTGCGTCTAATTGCGCCGCGCCGCCGAGTGGAATGGAAGTGCTGGCTGGCGATATCGCAATTGAAACAAGTACGTGTTGGGTTACGCTGAGCGAGGTAGAACCAGCAACGGAACCGGATGTGGCTGTAACTCCACTCGTACCAACTTGCAGGGTGGCGGCCAGTCCCGATGCATTGATCTTTGCTACGGTCGGCGCGGCGGCAGTCCAGGTGACGGTTGGGGTTACGTCCCCCGTGGTGCCATCACTATAAGTGCCTGTCGCCTTGAATTGCTGTGTGAAACCCAGCGCGACGGAAGGATTAGCCGGAATGACGGCAATCGCAACCACAACTGGAGAACCCACGGTGACTGTGTCTGCTCCATTGATTGAACCGCTGACGGCCGTAATGCCAGTCGTGCCCACGGCCTGAGCATTCAACAGACCAGTGGTGTTCACCGTGGCCACGCCGGAAGAAGAAGCAGCCCAGGCAACTGTGCTGGTTATGTTCTGCGTGCTGCCGTCGCTGAAGGTTCCTGTAGCCGTGAGTTGTTGAGTCTCCCCCTTCGGCACAGTGGGATTGGATGGGGTCACCGCGATGGAGACCAGGACAGCGCCCGAACCCGTCAACGTGTCGCTCCCGCTAATGGAGCCGGCGGTTGCCGTGACGGTGGCTGTGCCTGTGGTTCGCAGCAGGGCCAGACCAGCACTGCTCACGGTCGCCACGCCTGTAGGAGAGGCACTCCAGGCCACCGAATTAGTTATGTTCTCCGTGCTGCCATCGCTGAAAGTTCCTGTCGCCGTGAGTTGCTGCGTTTCGCCTTTCGGCACGGTGGCATCGGATGGAGTCACAGCGATCGAAACCAGTGCAGCTGACGATACCGTCAGCTTGTCATTCCCGCTGACCGAGCCAGAGGTTGCGGTGAGGGTGGCCGTACCTTTAGCTTCCGTATGGGCCAGGCCCGCGGCGCTCACCGTCGCCACGCCGGAGGGAGAGACACTCCAGGTTACGCTGTTGGTCATGTTCTGGGTGCTGCCGTCGCTGTAGTTTCCCGTTACGGTCAGTTGCTGGTTATCGCCTAATGCAATGACCGGATTCGAAGGAGCGATCGAAAGCGATGTCAAGGTTTTTGCGTGGGACACACTTGCCTGTGGGCTAGTGCCTCCGCAGCCCCACAGTGCGACGGTCAGCGAAGCAAGGAAAATCGCCAGGACGGATTTCAACCGCCCACGGACTCTTGGGGTAGTCTGAGACGACATGATGTAGGGTGCTCCTGAGCTGCCGGCTGGGGAGGGGGGGTCGGCTGGTGTTATGGAGTAACACCTTAGCGCCGCTGTATAAGTTTACAATTCCCCTATGGATTTAGTCCGAAAGGGTTAGATATGTAGCAGTAGTCAAGAGGCAGCATGCTTCCGGAAAAGAAGACAACCGGGGCCGATTAAAGCAGGAATTTAAGTCCGGAAAGATAGCTCGCGGCCTCAACGTTTTGTTTTCTTGTCCAACAGACCTGAAGGAGTGTAGGGATTGCGACTGGTACTTCCGCAACGCCGACTTCGCAGCGCAAAAGAGCAGATCGGGGAATCAGTTTCTGACTTAAGACGCAGATGCCTCCCTGGCTGACGTTCTGCACGCGGCCCAAGACCGACGGTCTCGGCGGGCCGCTATGATTGAGAGGAGGGCAGTCGTGAGTGAGAATGTCTAGAACGTAGGGAAATCGCGGAAACTGCCTGCGGTCGGACTCCACACCGTTTTTCACTGAAGACCATCATTACGCGGTGGCGGAGGAACGTAAAGTGATCAAAAGAAGTAGTCACGGAGGTTAGCCTGACTTTGCTAATCCGTTCGGCTCGTTATGGTCTGATAATTCGTCCCACAATTCCGGAACGTGTGGACACCCCCATCTTTACCATCACCAACCGGAGGAACGCTTTCACGGTGTTGGGACTGATGTCCATCCGCGCGGCAATTTCCTTGCTGGTGAGTCCCTGAAGGAGCAGTTCCACCGTTTCCCGCTCACGCTCCGTCAGATCAAAGTGTTTTGACATCTCGGATAGTGCCCCGGCACCCGACGAATGTCTTTCTAACAGGACGGCAACAGACAAGCGAACGCCATCGCCATGGTTCTCGAGGCGAAAGCCCCGGCAGTGATAACGCCTTTTGCCGGACTTGAACTCCTTTACGAAATTCAGCGATTCCCGGGACTGTTGATCCACAAGAGACCTGACTTTGTCGCTAAGGAACACGTTTAGCCGCTTAATCCTTTCCGGTACGTTCGGAAAGGCAAGAATTTGGACGGCTTCTGTATTGCACGCCACAGGATTCAAAGCTGGATCCAGAAACAGCCAACCCGAATCCGATGTGCCGATCGCCATGGTCTACTCCTCCATCCCACTTTTTTGCGACATACTCCCAGTGTTCGGCCCATGCTTCTACAGGTGCTCTGGAGCAACGATGCGCGAATCGAACCAGGCGTTCGATCAACGTTCGGGACGCCTGTTTTCCCCAACCCAATCAAGGCTGTGGAATCTCTCAACGGCAGCACGATGCAGGTTACACGTTCGGTAAGTGACGTTGCGCCCGGAGGGGGGAGGACAGGTTTTTAAGAGCGTGCGCAACACAAACTGGAAGCAATTCCCTAGCCTTCAAATACCTTCATGAGGCGTCTATCAAGGGAACCACAACCATCATGGACCGTCACTTTAGCAAGAATGTCTCAAATTGGCAATAGAATTCAGCGTTTTCACGAATATCTCTTGATTAGCGCAAAAGGAGTAGTTCCGTGGGATTAAACTTAATGACTAGCACGAGCGCGGTATTGCGGGACCCGGCGCGACGTGTTCTACTCCACAACTGGCCCACTTTCTTGGGTTAGGCGCGTTTCCGTCCAGACGTAGTATTGAGGATAAGGTCTATGGCAAGCAGGCACGAGCGGACCGGTGTTTATCCTCTGGGAAGAGCCGCAATCGCGCTTGCCGTGGCAGTCCTTCTTCACTTTTCTCTTAGCCAGCCAGCCTGGGCCGTAACCGACGAAGCAAAAAGTGGACCAACGAAGCACGCAACCGTTCCGGTGCAGAAGGACGCATCTTCTTCTGTCCCGAAGGACAGCACTACAACCTGCGTCGGGACCGTCCAGACTCCATCGGAGAATGCTTCCCGAGGGACTGGTGACAACACTCCGGACGCTGCAGCGTCACCCGATTCTGAAAACCAATCGAACTCAGAAACGATGAAATACCGGCTTCGGTTGTCCGGGGACCGTAACCAGGATTCCGCTTCTGAGCCGGCGCTCTCATGTGAACGACCTAAGTTGACCGACCGGCCGAAGACGACTAAGTGCGATCCTTCGAATCCGGACGAAGCAAACTCCCCCGATTGCAAGTCAGGTGTTGAAACCTCCCCTAAGTGAGTCCGACGCTAATTGCGTACGGATGGCAGGAAGCGAACTGAAACGGCAGACTGGCTTGTCCATCTGCAATGAATTCTGGAGTCCTTATGGGAAGGTCTAACTCGTATTTGTTGGTCTTAGGGTTGTCGCTGGGGGTTGCTGCATCAGCCCAGACGCCCGCGGTCAACTGCAGTCTGGTGGGCAATCCGCAGTGTGCCGCGACACAAACGAGGTCGGGATCCCAACTGAGCGATCCCGAAAAATCTTCTCCGAATGCTCCGAAAGTCATCTACAGAAATGGCCAATTGACAATCAGGGCAGTGAACTCGACTCTTGGCGAGGTGTTACGCGCGGTGAGTTTGCAGACTGGGGCCGTGATTGAGTTTCCTCCTGGCAGCGTCGATGAACGGGTTGTGGTGAATTTCGGACCAGGCCCAGTCCGCGATGTCGTGGGATCTCTTCTTAATGGAACCCACTTTAATTACGTCTTGTTGGAATCGCCAGGCAATCCAAGCGTGCTGCAGCGCATGATTCTAACCAGTGCAGAGCCCACTCCGAGCGAACCGACCCCGCCGACCCCGCCGCCCGTGGCACAATCTACTGTGCCCGATCTTCCCACCCAAACGGCGAATGCTGCGCCACCACAACCAACCGAACCGCCGGTGGATGACGCTCATCGACAGGAAATGATCGACAAGATACGGGAAAGAGTCCTGCAGCGAATTAAACCGCCGCAGCCTTGAGCCGGGAACCGAAACTTCGAACCTGTCTTGTGACGCTGATTTTTTCTCATCAGGCCGAACCTTTTTCGTAACGCCGAATTTTCCTCAACATTTCTTGGAAATCCCCGACAGAACTAACCCAATAGGAGTAGGTTTGGGGGCCTAACGTATTCGACTAAGCCACGTGGGTACTTGTAAAGATCGTATGAGCGGCTTAAGTTCCGAGAGCGCGTCCTAGCTGATTCCTCCTCCCCCGGCCATGGGCGCGACTTCAGGAGGAATTCGCATGAATAAGGTTGCTTGTACACTGCTGTCCCTACTGGTCGTTGCCATGGTGCTCGGAGTGGGCACCGCATCGGCTCAAGACTCTTGGTATGACGTGGGCTACTATACGAATGTCGAGGCGTCGGGCGCGCCCGCTGCCCATCTGCGGCTGACCAACGACGGCTACGACTCAGCCGCCAACCTGTGCGCAAACATCTATGTCTTCGACACCGCCGAAGAGATGGAAGAGTGCTGCAGCTGCTTGGTAACCGCCAATGGCTACCTCGACCTCAACGTTGGTTTGAATCTGCTCAGCAACATCCTTGATCATGGTTCTAGGCCGAGCCGGGGCATCATCAAGGAAGTTTCGAGCACCGTTCCTCCCTCCGGATGCAACCCCGTTAGCTATGCGGTAGAAGATGGAATTAAAGGCTGGCTCACCCACATTCAGAAGAACGCAACGGCCGGCTCGTTCAGCCTGACCGAGACGACTCTGACGGATTCGGTTCTGTCTGCGACAGAGCTAGACTTCAATCTCCAGGAAACCTGCAGCTTTGTGCAGTCACTGGGCAGTGGCACTGGCGTGTGCTCTTGCGCAGACGCTGGAGACTAAGCTGAGCTAAACCGAAGTTGCGCGGCCATAGGAACGTAACGTAGGTTGAACGCCGCGGAGAGACAGAGTTCCCTGAACGGCTGTCTCTGGGTTGCGGCGGGAAGCTGAAATTGGCCGGGCATCGAGTGCAACTCGGTGCCCGGCCTTTCGTTTGGAATCGCAAGCTCCGGTCGCGACCGGCGAGAGTGTCCGCAGTCGGCCCACTTCCGTGCGTCTGAACTCGGAGGTGGCGAATCGCTGGTCTCAGACCATCCCCTACGAGCTTGCGAAGACGGCTCACCCAGGACGAGGGTGAAGGCGTTGCCCGGCGGTATCACATTACGATCAGAATGCGGGGGAGGAGTATCTATATGACGGCGACGCGTGGCTGGCTGTTGCATGGTGTTATCGTTTCGTTCTTCTTGTTTTCCGGGATTCGTTTGCTGGCGCAACAACCGGACGCAGGGAGTGGAGCGCCCGGAAGTGGAGAGGTGGCTTCATCTCAGCTACCCGGGCAAGTCCCGCGGCTCATAAGGTTCGGCGGGACGCTACGAGATGCTGCTGGAAATCCCCAGACCGGATCTGTGGCAGTTACCTTCGCACTCTACGAAACTCAGGAAAACGGCAGCCCCCTTTGGGTAGAGACACAAACCGTCCAGCTCAGTGAGGCAGGACGTTACACCGTGTTGCTGGGTGGTACACAGGCAGAAGGCTTGCCGCTGGATCTCTTCACCTCGACTCGTGCACGGTGGTTGAGCGTGCAGCCCCAGTTACCAGGTGGAAGCGAGCAACCGAGAATTCTGCTCGTAGGTGTACCGTACGCACTGAAGGCCGCTGATGCCGATACGTTGGGAGGAATCCCCGCGTCTGCTTTTCTGCTGGCGCCGACTCCCGGCGGCTCCGCCCCGACCGCAATGAGTAGCGCTTCCGAAGTCGCATCTCAGAAAGGCCTGGACTCGGTAGTCTCGCTGGCGGTTACACCCTGCACCACAGTCGCGAGCGATGGTACCGCGAGCACGAGCTCCGTAGCCTTATTCACCTCGGTCGCGTGCACGATTGGGGGCTCGGCAATTACGCAGAATGGCAGCGTTGTGGACATCGCGGGCACGCTGCAACTGCCGGCGACGAGTGCAGCTACCGCTTCCGCAGGATTTAACTCCAATTTGCTGGACCTGCAGGCCTCGTCGTTTAACAGCACAGGCGCCGGCTCAGCCGTTGCAGAGGATTTCCAATGGGTGGCGGAGCCGGTGGGAAACGACACGGCAACTCCTTCCGGAAAGTTGAATCTGAGGTTCGGTTCGAATGGCGCCACTCCGGCGGAGACGGGCTTCTCGATTGCCAGCAACGGTTTGATCACGTTTGCCACTGGGCAGAAGTTTCCCGGCGCTGGTGCGGGCACGGTGACCAGCGTCGCTAGCGGCGCAGGACTGACCGGGGGGCCCATCACGGGCGCTGGCACGCTGAGCATCGCAACCGGCGGAGTCACCAACGCGATGCTAGCCACTCCCGCGCTGACTGTCACGGCGGGTACGGACCTCACCGGCGGTGGTGCCGTCGCTTTGGGCAACAGCGTTACGCTCAACCTCGATACTACGAAAGTGCCGCAGCTGGCGGCGGCCAACAATACCTTTGCAGGCAAGATCACGGCCGCCAGCATCGCGGCAGGTGCGGCGGCGTTCACCGGGGCGGTCGCAGGGACCACGGCGACTTTCACCGGCAGCTTGCAAGCAGCGGGGGATGTTGTCCCTCCGCTTGGTAAAGCCACAACAGCCGCCGCCTTTGACTCCAACCCGCTCGATTTGCAGACTTCCATCTACAACACCGCTATCGCGGGGCCAGTTAGTTACGTCTTCCGCTGGCAGGCTGAGCCGCACGGGAACGACTCAACCGACACCTTTGGGTCGTTGAACTTGCTCTATGGCGTCCCGGGAGACATGAGTGAGACGGGCCTGTCGGTGGCGCAAACTGGAATCATTACGTTCGCTCCGGGGCAGACGTTCAGCGGCGGCGGAGGCTCCGGCACCATCACTGGCGTCACGGCTGGCACTGACTTGACTGGAGGAGGCACGAGCGGCACTGTCACTCTGAACCTCAATACGACCGCAACCGATGCCCGTTATTCGCGTCTGGCTGCTGCCAACGCCTTCACGGGAAATCAGAGCGTCACCGGAAATGTGACCGCAACCGGTGCCGTGACCGCGACAGGTGACGTGACTGGAAAACAGTTGGTGTCGTCAGTGGCCACCGGCACTGCGCCGCTGGTTGTGAGCTCTACCACCGAAGTCGCCAATCTCAACGCAAGTTTTCTAGGAGGGAAAGCTGCTACCGCCTTCCCGAGCCTGGCGGCTGCTAATACCTTCACCGGAAATCAGAGCGTCACCGGAAACGTGACCGCGACCGGTGCCGTGACCGCGACTGGCGACGTGACGGGAAAGCAGTTGGTTTCGTCAGCTGCCACGGGCACTGCGCCGCTGGTTGTAGGCTCTACGACCGAAGTCGCCAATCTCAATGCCAGTCTTCTTGGAGGGAGAGCCTTTACCGCCTTCGCGAGCCTGGGCAGCGCAAACACTTTTACGGTCGCTCAAGGCATAACCGTGCCGACGGTTGGCGCTACGGCGCTTTCTGTCACGGCCACTGACACGACCAGTGCTTCGACTACGGGCCTGGTGGTTACGAACGATACGAAGCAGTCCACGGCCATTGTGTTCAAAGCCTCCGCACCAAACATCGGCCTTTCGGGCAACTCCTGTACGGTATTTGCTAGTGGCAACCTGGTTTGCACGGGAACGAAATCTGCCGCGGTTCCGCTGAAGAATGGCCGCATGGCGGCCCTTTACGCCGTCGAGGCTCCGGAGAACTGGTTCGAGGATTTCGGCTCCGGCAAACTCGTCGATGGCGTTGCCATGGTCGCTCTGGACCCGGCCTATTCTCAGACTGTGAATGTGAACGTTAGCTACCACGTTTTTGTAACCCCTAAAGGCGACTGCGAAGGCCTTTATGTGGCCAAGGAGACGCCGGCAGGTTTCGAAGTACATGAGCTGCGGGGCGGCAAGTCGAATGTCGATTTCGACTATCGCGTCGTTGCTCTTCGAAAAGGTTATGAAGCTGTTCGGATGGCTGATGTAACGGGCCAAGTCTCCGGGCAATCGCTGCAGGCAGGATCTCTGCAGCCAGAATCTCGGCAGACAGGATCTTCGCAGAGAAGACCGTCGAAGTGATCGGACTGGCCGGTGGACGATGTCAGCCAACTCGAGTGCAACATCGCTCCTAGAGAAGAAAGGCTCTAAAACACTGGCTCCGGAGCAGAGGCATCCGAAAATGGTTGTGGCTTTTCTCCAGAAGGATTAATACAATCGGACGATTGCACAGGCTACACGATCAGACTAGCTTGGACGATTGGTGTTCTTGTAGCGCCTTGGGAAGCAGGCGAGGCGGAACGAGATAACCAAAATAAGCACACCTGAGCTGCCCTAGTTCCTTCCCCCGCCGGGTGGTCACTCTCGTCCAAAGCAAGATTGCTAGGGCGCTGAGTTGAAGTGGTAGCGAATCAATACTTAACAGAACTTCAATCCAAGAATTCAAAATCGAAGGGGAGTATTCGCCAATGTTAAATTCGCGTATTTTCATGGGGCTCGGACTGTCTATCGCGCTGCTCGCGGCTAACAAGCCGGTTGCCGCTGGCCAGGAGGAGTCGACGGTGGTCGCCGAGGTAGGTGGCCATAAGATAACAGCGGAGGAACTTCAACAGAAAGAGGCCTCCAATCTTCTGCAGGCGCAATACAAATATTATCTAGCCGAACGCCAGGCCCTCGACCAGCTCGTTGATACAGAGTTGCTGGAAATGCAGGCGAGTAAGGAAGGCATAACCGTCGATGAGTTGCTTAAGCGCCACGTCACCGTCGAGGTTAAGGAGCCGACCGAAGATCAGCTTAAGTTTTATTACGAAGGCTTAAGTACTGAAGAACCGTACGAGGCGGTGCGGACCAACATTCTCGACACCGTGCGGCAACTCCGGGAGAAGAGAGCGCGCAATGCCTACCTCACCACACTCAAAAGCGACCTTGGCGTGGTCATTGAGCTCAGCCAGCCCAGTGCAAAAGTCAACGTCGCCAACGCCGAGCGGCTTGGCTCGCCGAACGCTCCCGTGCAAATCGTGGAATTTGCCGACTACCAATGTCCTTATTGCCAGAAGGTGAATCCAGCACTCGCCAAAATTCAGGAGCAGTTGGGAGGCAAGGTCTCAGTGGTTTTCAAGGACTTCCCTTTGCCGATGCATGCCAATGCCGAGAAGGCTTCAGAAGCAGCGCGCTGCGCGGGCGCCCAAGGAAAATTCTGGGAGTTCCACGACGCCCTGTTTGACAACAAGAAATTCGGACTCCTGGAGTTGAAGGCGGAGGCTCACACCCTTAACCTGGACCAGGCGCGCTTTGACCACTGCCTGGATTCGGGTGAGCAGGCAGACGCCGTTCATAAGGATCTTGCCGAGGGTCAGCATCTTGGACTAACGGGCACGCCCAGCTTTTTCGTCAATGGCCACTTCTTAAGTGGAGCAATCAGCTACGCGAAACTGCAGGAGACCGTAGAGCAAGAACTGACAGCGCTTTCTGCTCCGAAACAATCGGCGGCACTGTCAACCGTGAAGGACACGGCTACGAAATAGAAAGCGCTTGCGCTGCGGCGGTCTTGGCACTCGCGGGATTAGTTGGAACTGGAACCGGACAAACTGGGTTCGCTGCCCGAATGGAAAGCTTTGTTTTTGCAGCAAGTCGGGCGGCAGGAACTTGATGGCAGTCTGACGGTACTCCTGGTTTCCTGCTAGTGCCAAACCGCCGTCGAGCGCGGCAAGTCGGGTTGCACTAAGGTTTGTTCGTGGCTTGGACCTGAAATTGAGAAGGGTCGGAAGCCATAATGGTCGGGACTGCCAGCTTTGTGATCTTGCCTGTTACGCAGACTTGCTTCCCATCGTAAGTGGTTTTGAGCTGATCCTCGGTCATGCTACTCGAAGAAAACAGGACGGCATGAAAGATCGCGTTGGGCTCAGGCTTGTCCAGATCCAGTGTGATCGGCCGGCCGTGACCTCCAACACCGTACTTGGACATGCGCTCTCCGACTACTTTCCCGCAAACGGTTGCAGTCTGGCCAACGTGGCTCTCCGCGGCAGCAGGGGATATCTGTGGCGTGGCCGTCGATTGACTGAACGACAGGGGGAGCAGGCCAGCTACGCACGCCATCACAGCAAGATGTCTCATCGGTCTCATCTTACACCTCGAGTTTAAGCTGGAGCCATAGAAATGGCGTGAATCGGGCTTGCACGACAAAGGGCTTACGCCATGCTCCTGTCTCGCCAACTGGCGCAATAACCCTATAGCCCACATCTTAATAGCGCACATTTGAGGTGGCCGTCTATTATCCATTTGGCTAAGCGAAGCTCAGACTAACTGCAACTCTCGCGTCGTCTTGCCCCCGCGCAGCCTCGACTGGAAGCCATTTAGAGCCTATGCGATACTGTGGCTGCGGTCGCTCAGACCATGCCCCCACCGAGAGAACCGACTGGCACTGTCGCCAACACGATAGCGTTACCCGGCACCGGCTAGCATAGCTCCGGGGACCTTCAGAAAGGCGCGAGGCCGCAGTGGGCGCGTAGCTCAAACGGATAGAGCACCGGATTTCTAATCCGGTGGTTGCAGGTTCGATTCCTGCCGCGCCTACCAAGAAACAGTGGTCATTGCCCACTGCCTTTCCGGTGTTCACAGCTTGCAGTATTCAGGCATCCTTCAGCCAGCCTCAGGCGCTCGACCGGCTTTCCGCCGATGATGTGGGATTCGATAATCTCATCAACATCGGCTTCGCCGACGTGCCCGTACCACACGGCATCGGGATAGACGACCAGATTCGGGCCGTGCTCGCATTGATCGAGACAGCCCGACTGGTTAGCCCGTACCCTGCCCTTGAGGCCGCGTTCCGCCAGTTTCTGCTTGAATAGTTTCTGCAGCTTCCCCTGGCCGCTGGGATCGCAGCATCCTCGCGGATTTCCCGGAGGGCGCTGGTTGCCGCAAACAAAAATGTGCTTTTCGAACTTGGGCATAAGATCGAGGAATTTAACTTCGACGAACCTACGATACTGCCGGCTGATCTTCCAGAGGTCGTGAGCTTGCCAGTTCAGCATCCCAGATTCCTTCAAAATCGACGAAGTAGGCTTGTATCTCGATTCCGGGAATTGCGGCTGCCAGATTGGCGGCGGCCAGAGCCAGTTCACGCTGGTGATGTGCCGCTTCGGCTTGAGCGTCCCCGCCGAATGCCTCGGTCAGGCCCCCGTAGGCGCCGCAATCGGAATGCACCATCAGGATCACCCGCCTGGTGCCGTGCAGGCGAATAGACTTGCGAATCTGCTCCAGGACAAACTCACGATCTGTCTCCAGCTCCGGCGAGGCCAGAGATTTTGCGCCTCCGGCAACTTTAATGGGATCGGCATATACAACGCCGATGCGCTTGAGAAACTTGCGGAACCCCAGATCAAACCGGTTATCGAAGCAGCAGAGGACGGCAGCGTCGCATTGATACCTTTCACGCGGCGAGTCGAAGTGAAAAACCTTTTTCAAGACAGAGTCCCTCGGTCCGATTATTCTCAGATGGCTATTTTACCGGAGGTTGACATTCCAGGCTCGCTCCTCGCGTTGCCATTCGCTGCGCGGGCGCGATAAGATAGCCCGTACACGTCTTCTCCGCTTCCATCCCAGTTAGCCTTTGAAGTTTTGCCGCGGGCAAGAGTGTGCGACCCCCGGGTGCTCGGTACATACGCGCGGCGCAGCCATGCGTCCGCGAACCTCTGCGATGGAGTTCGCTTTGAAACGAGGCAAGACGGCGGTAATCGTCGGCGCCCAGTGGGGCGACGAGGGCAAGGGCAAAATTGTCGACGTGCTATCGGAAAGTTTCTCGGTCGTAGCCCGCTATGCCGGCGGGCACAATGCCGGCCACACGGTTATCATCAACGGCAGGAAGTTCGTGCTGCAACTGGTTCCCTGCGGAGTGTTGCGAACAGCTTGCCGCAGTGTGATCGGAAACGGCGTGGTGCTCGATCCCATGGCTTTTCTGAAGGAAGTGGGCGCGCTGCGCGAGGCGGGTGTGAGGGTCGACGGAAATCTCTTTGTCTCGAACCGCGCGCAGGTGATCCTGCCCTACCACCGCATGATCGAGTTGGCAGCGGAGAACGCCCCCGGACGGGTGAAAATCGGCACCACCTCGCGCGGAATCGGCCCTGCTTACGAGGACAAGATGGGCCGCCGCGGGCTTCGCGTGGCCGATCTGCTCGATCTGCAACTGCTGAAGAAACACATCGAAAACGCCGTCCGCGAGAAGAACATGATTGCGCATGCGCTGTTCAATTCCGAGCCGCTCGATGCCGACAAAATGTACGCCGAATACGCCGCCGCAGCCGAGAAGATTGCACCCTTCGTTTGCGACACGGCCGTTCTGTTGAATCAAGCTTTGGCGAGCGGCGAGGCTATCCTGTTCGAAGGCGCGCAGGGAACCATGCTTGACATCGATCACGGCACCTATCCCTTCGTCACCTCTTCCAGCGCGACTTCTGGGGGTGCTGCGACCGGCACCGGCGTCGCGCCAAATGCGATCGACTCGGTGATCGGACTTACCAAGGCGTATTGCACGCGAGTGGGCGAAGGTCCGTTTCCCACCGAGGAAAAAGGCGAACTCGGCGAGCATCTCCGCAAGCGCGGCAACGAGTTTGGCGCGGTTACCGGACGTCCGCGGCGCACCGGCTGGCTTGACTTGCCGCTGCTGCGCTACGCTGGCATGATTAACGGCATCTCGTGGCTGGTGGTGACCAAGCTGGATGTGCTTGATGAACTGGCTGAGATTCCAGTCTGCGTGAACTATGTGGTCGACGGAAAAAAGACCGTGGAAATCCCAGCGCAGGCCAGCGGTTACGACAAGCTGGAGTGTGTTTACCACAAGATGCCGGGATGGCGGACGTCTACGCAGGGCATAACGACGTTCGACAAATTACCCAAGGCGGCTCGCGAATACCTGGCATTCGTGGAGAAAGAGACCGGGGCCAAGGTGGGCATGATTTCTACGGGTCCGGACCGGGATCAAATTATCTTCAAGGACGAATTCGCGAAGGAGATGAAGGCAGCCGCATCCCGAAAAGTCTAGTCTTGACTTCGCATTAGTCAGGCGGCGAGACTACATAACCACAACCAGAGTAGTTAAGGAGCGCACGATGGTGGTTTTGGCAGTGACGTGGATGGCGAAGGCGGGGCACGACTCCGACGTTGCCCCAATTTTTGCGAAGCTGACTGAGGAATCCCGCAAGGAGCCCGGCTGCCTGATGTATCAGGTCCATCGGCATAAGACCGAGCCGCGTCGCTTCTTCATCTACGAGCAGTACAAGGACGACGCAGCGCTCGAGGCTCACCGCGCCGCCTCGCATTTTCTCCAATATGCTCGCAAGGATCTGCCCAAGGTCGCAGACCGAATGGA
>Ga0206803_1090_pt1 | contig 20614 bp, 13 predicted proteins | sample Alteio_BWOrgCont_61_FD_152909 | JGI IMG/M metagenome (GOLD analysis project Ga0206803, IMG submission 152909) | Enriched cells from forest soil in Barre Woods Harvard Forest LTER site, Petersham, Massachusetts, United States -... | ecosystem: Environmental > Terrestrial > Soil > Temperate forest >... | reverse complement strand
CAGGATCCAGCACTACGCCTTTAGCCACAGCCCCGAAGCTGACGCCCAGACCCTGCGCCGGTTCGAAGGCGGGCGGGTTTGGCGTTGGTGGGTTGCTTAGGAATGACACCGGAATCGAAGAAGGCGCGTTCGTCCACAGACTAATTGTGGGCGTCGTGGTCCACTCCGGTTCGCAACAGAAGAACACCTGAGAAGATCCAGCGGGTTTGGGAGTTCCGCTGGGCTTCGTCGGTCCATCGATGACCGAAGTCATGATGCTGCGCGGACAAATCTGACCGAACAGCGGATCGCCCATTGGGTAAGGGCAGGTGACGGAGTCATTGAACTCTGCGACTCCGGGAGCCGTACCGGGCGGTATTACAAGCAGACCAGCACCGTTGACCGGGGTTCCCTGGTCTGGGTTGAGGTTGAATATCTGAGTGAACACAATGTCTCTTATGAATTGGGAAGTGTTGCTCTGAGGGAGGTTGGCACCGCTTTGGGTCGGATTCGCCGTTGTCGTGGCGGTGAAGGTATTGACCTCGCACAGAGGGTCATTGCTCGAATCAAAGAGTCCTTGAGCAAGCAGGCAAGTAGTTCCGCCGAGCGCCGTACCGGCGACCAACGCCGCGTACTGCGGCTGCGTCAGACCACTAAAGCCGAAGTAGGGAATCGTGCCATTCTGAATCACGAGTTCGGTCGGGGTGACGTTGCTAAAGTTGAAACTAGCCGTCACCGTATTCCCCGCGACGATGATCGAAGCACTCTGATTCAAGCTGCTAGGATTTGAGGGATTGATTGGCGCACCTTGAACTTGCTGCGGCGTGAACGTCCAGCTAAGGATGTCTTGATTGAGGTCGTCGCCGCCCGTTCCCCCGGTAAAGCCGACGTAAGCACCGCCGTTGGCCAGAGACAGCAAGGTGCTCAGATTGACGGGCACTCCTCCATTGAAAAGGTCGTTGCCATCCAGGACAACATCAAGGCATGGGTTCGACAGGCAACTCCCCGTTGCAAGTGGTTGCGTAAGCGTATAGGAAATCGTGGCGGTATGAGCGTACCCGTCCGCGAGGTTGATGGGAGTCTCCGAGTTGGGAGCATTCGGCAGGTTGTTGTTGTATGCAATCGTACATGAGTCGCCTATGCAGTTCGGGTTAGTCCCTTGACTGTTGATCAGGACGGTGTTGCCGTTGTTGAAATCATCGCCGTCATCGTAGGTTTTGAAAGCCACCGCCAGACTGTTCGAGATGCCAGCAGGGGGGCCCGCTGAGCAGCTACCCGTGCCAAACCCCATCCCGCAGCCGTCAGGACCCAAGGCAAAGGTTCCGGAACCTTGAATCACGAAAGCAATCCCGTCGGCGGACACGGGCGTGTTCGATCCACTAAGCTCAAACGTGAAGGTAGTGGAAAAGGCAGCGGAAACCTGTTGCGGGGCGTTGTACCAGACAGACCCCGCCGTGTAGACCGAATTTGGCGTAAGCCGTAGTACTGTCGCTACTACCGGCGGAGGCGCTGGAGGATTGACCACCGGGTACAGACCCGGGTAGCCGGCGTCGCCATTGTTGTTCGCCGTCAGGCAACCTGGCCCCCCCCCGACGACTGTGAAAGTGGCGCCGGTAAAATCTGGACTGTAGTTGGGAGAGCCGGGGCAGGGTGGCGTCTGGGCCCAAGCGGCTGTACTTCCGACAGCCACCATCAAAACCGCGATCGCGGCGACAATAACGAACCTGGTAATTGCTAGCTTCATAGATATTCTCTTTTCTGCACGCTGGTTTTTACCATTTGTGCTTTCGAATCTTTGTGGGCCTCGCTAGGCCGTTGCGGACCACGGCGAACACTTGACCTGGGCAATTGCAATTCAACACTTTGTGCTGTTCAACGCGCAAGACAGGTTGGGGGGCCTGTCGCTAGCAATTCTCATGGATATTGGTGCCGATTCAGGCAGTGAGTTGGGGGACCCGCTGCTATGAACCTTTTCCCGCTGAGTCGCTTCCTACTAAACCCTTCACAGCTTGCTGCTAAGCCACTGCTTGCGAGGAGCCGCCAAAGGACTCGATGGCGCTACTCTCGTCTGTCTGAATATCGAACACCGAAGACAGTCGAGTCATCTCGAGCAAGTCGTGGACTCGTTTGGTCAGGTTCGCGAGTTTCAATTGCCCACCCTGGTTGCGAATCGTGGTGTGAGCCTTGACCAGTTCGCCGACCCCCGAACTGTCGATGTAGTTGACCTCGCCCAGGTTGAGCACAATCGCCTTCTGGCCCTTTTCTGACAGATCACGAACAATCTCGCGCAGCATGACATTCCCGTCGCCGAGCGTAATTCTTCCGCTGATGTCGAGGACGGTTACTGGCCCCACCTGGCGGGTGACTGCCTTCATCTTGACTGGAGCCGATCCTTGCATTCCGAGTCCGCGCCGATCGAGAATTGTGCAAGCCGCAGTCGCCAACTCCTGCGATTCCGTGCGAACTACAATCAGCGAACGTCCCTCTTTGAGAACTTCGCGGAAGAACGTGATGTCTTCGGCGCAATCTTCGACAGCTGTCGGTTTCGGAACGTCAGTGCCGTGTGTTCCCGAGCCAAGGGCAGAGCCTGCTCCCGCTCCCGCTCCGGCGCCCGTGAGCAGCGCGGCGGCGCCAATCCCCAGAGCGAATACTGTTCCGATGCCGGGAAGAAGCAGTGTCGCAGCCACTACGCCCGTGGTCACGCCGGCTGCTCCTCCAAGAAAGCCTCCGACAAATGTACCGAGCTCCTTGGCGATGGTTTTGGCTTCGCTTTCTGACCGAGTGAGGAAAACGATGGATTCTTCCGGCACGCCTCGTTCCAGTAACTCTTTAACCGCCCCTTCAGCTTCATCGCGCGAAGCGAATACTCCGATTGTCGTTTCCATATGCTCTCCGTTCCAACCTCAGTCGGTTCAACTGGCTTACCGTCAGCGCGCTGAACGCAAGGCTGGACGCACCTTCTAAGCCGGGTCCCAATTTTCCGGCCTAGCATTTTGTCCCGAGTGTAACGATTTGTCAAGATAAGAATCTGGCGTTATAGTGCCAAAAACAGTGCTTTCCCGGTTTCGACCGGAACCAGCCCAGCGGGTCGCCCTGCGGCAGTGGTGCCCAAGTTAGAACCCCAGCAGCGTAGCAGACCCGAGGCCCCGCGCCATGTAGGGTCCGGCTAACCCCGTCCTGTCAGTCGGGAGTGTGGCCTAGGAAGTCTTCGTGTCCCTCGAACACCGAGGCCAGTCTCGCGATACGAAACAGCTCCCGCAGCCGTTGGTTCAAATTGACCAGCTTCAGTGTGCAGTGCTGTCTCTTGGCCGATAAGTAGAGCCCAACGATAGCACCCAGGCCCGAGCTGTCCATGTAGCTAACGTCGGTCAAGTCCAACACAATGCTATCGCTACCTGGAATGAGACTGCGGACCGTCGTCTGCAACAGGGCTGAGGTGCTCGAATTGATTCTCCCGGTGCAGCGGATGATCGTCTCATCGGGTGCCTTTACCGTTTCCAGACTTAATTCTGAGATTGAGATGGGGTTAGCAGCCATGACAGGCCTCCTTAGTCGGGAATCTGCGGGCGACAATCGGCGCTCTTGGGGATAGGATGCGCGGGTTCAGTCGCGCCCCAATCACCCTCACAAAAGGGGCCGAGCTGAACGCAACTACAATACTCCCAGCGAGGCCGAAGTCAAGTTAAACGTGGTTGGAAGTGGAGGGGCCTCGACGCTTCGAGCAAGTTGTCGGGATGAAGTCGGGGATGTGATAAGGTGATTTTTTGTATTCTCATGGGTGAGAAATTCACCTATAATCCGCAACCGGAGCGCCCAGCCATGGCTGCATCCCTTCAGCTGCACGCGAATCAACCCGAATCAGAAAAGTATTCCGTCGCAATTGTTACCGCGAAAGGGACGTCCTTTCCCGAAATCGCCAAATACCTGGCGCCCACCTTCCGCACCGTGCTGGCCAGCACGGAAGAGCAGATCCAAGCCGCAGTGCATGACCCCGGCATCCAGGGGATCGTGTTCGATCTCGACTGTATCGGGGACGGAGCGGCGGATGGCATTGAAGTGCTGCAGGAAATCCGCAAGCTGCGCGAAGATGTTGTACTGGTGGCGATCACGGAATCGAGCAACAGCGAGATACCGCTGAAGGCCAGCCAGGCGGGCGCGGATGAGTTCTTCCTCGATTCCATGGACTTCAGCCAGCTGGCCGGCGTCCTGCTCGGAGCGATCGAGAAGCGCGCGCTGCAGTTTGAAGGGCGGTGGCTGCTTGACCGGGTGGAAAGCAAGTCGGCGTTTTGCGGCCTGATCGGTGGCAGCGAGGTGATGCAGAAGGTCTACGGAGCAATCCAGGCCGTGGCCGACAGCAACGCCAGTGTGCTGCTGCGGGGGGAGAGCGGTGTGGGCAAGGAACTGGTCGCCCATGCCATCGTGCAGTCGGGGAACCGGCAGGGCAAGCCGTTTGTGTGCCTGAATTGCTCGGCCCTGCCCGAGAGTCTGATCGAGTCGGAATTGTTTGGATACGAACGAGGAGCCTTCACCGGAGCAGAGGGCGCCAAGCCTGGGCTGATCGAAATGGCCCATGGTGGCACGTTATTTCTGGATGAGATCACCACGCTGAACCATCCGCTACAGAGCAAGCTTCTGCGCATTCTGCAAGACCGCTCGGTACAGCGCCTGGGGGGCCGGTCGTCCCGCAAGATTGACTTCCGCCTGATCACCGCGACCAACGATGATCTCGAAGACATGATGCACAAAGGCCGCTTCCGCGAGGACCTTTACTACCGCATTAACGTCGTGCCGATCCTGATCCCGCCGCTGCGGGAGCGGAGTGGCGATGTGCCGCTGCTGGTCGAACACTTCCTTCGCATCTACTGCGCGGCCAACAAAAAGCCGATCAAGCAGCTGCAGCCCGACGTGATGCAGATCATGGAGGACTATTCCTGGCCGGGCAACGTTCGGGAACTGGAGAACGTGGTGCAGCGCGTGGTGGTCATGAATGACGTCCCCGTGATCACAGCCCAACACCTCCCGCACCAGCTTCTACGCTCGAGCGCCGCCAGCCACGAGGCCATCCTGATCCCGGAAGAAGGCGTGGATTTCGACGCCGAAATGGAAAAGATCCAGGTCGCCTATCTCAACGCAGCGCTTCGCCGGACCGAGGGCAGGAAATCCGCGGCCGCTACCCTTCTCAATATGGACCCGCAACGCATGAAGTATCTCTGCCGGAAGCTGCATCTTTAAGTCTTTGGACGATAACGAAGGTTAAAAATTAACCCGGCTGCAGTTAATTATTAACCGAAAGAGGATTACTCACCGCCCGCTAACGGATTTCAAATCCAGCCACGCCGCTGCTAAGAAATTGGGAAAATTAGACTTAGCCGCTTTCGAGACCAAGCCCTCTGGTTTGGCATAGCCCGTGCTAAAGGGAAAGACGAGTGATGGAATTCAATCCAAAACAAAATTGAGGAGCGCGCCATGACCATCCAGAAGAAATCCTTGATCAGCACCCTGAACACCACCAAGAAAGCAATCGTTGCCAATTCGCCTGCGGCCGGTTCTGCCGCTCCTGGAGTTATCCACGCTGGGACCCAGCGAGCCGGGACACTCCGAGCCGGAACCCAGCGAGCCGGAACACTCCGAGCCGGAACCCAGCGAGCCGGGACTCTCCGAGCCGGAACCCAGCGAGCCGGAACACTCCGCGCCGGGACCCAACGGGCCGGAACCCTCCGCGCCGGCAGGAAGTAGGACGCATTACGTTTGAGGGAGGGGGCTGCGGCCGGGGGACCGCAGCCTTTTTCCTTTTCTACCAGAGTTTTCGGCCGGCGAAATCGGCTACGGCCTGGTAGCAAAATCCGGCAAGACTTCGCCGTCGCCCGTAAACCCTTGCTGTGCCCACCATACCTGGCTTCAGTCTGCCGTTCTCGTTGTTCACCAATAGGTCAATCGCATAGAAATTTGGCGGCCGCATCCCTTTGAACTTCTCGAGATCGATCAATCCCGGGGCGATCGCCGTGGAAATGGGTGCTATCGCAACCATCCGAGCGTAGTGGCGCCCGACTGTTCCATCAACTTGCAGGCGCGCTGGCGAGTCCTGCTTTAACTTGTAAATTTCGAACTCGGAGATGTAGATCCGCGCTCGAAGGCGGCTCAGGTCTGCAATCTCGGCCAGTTCAGTGCCCGCCGGCACATACCTTCCAACCTGGTCGCTGACTCGCGGCGTCGTTACCACCCCTCCTATGGGCGCGATGACCTGTAAGAGAGCGGCCTCAGAGGCAAAGTTGCTAGCCTGCCGGGACAGGCGGGTGCGCTCCTGTTCGGCCGAGCCGAAATCAGCGTAGTGGAGGAGGGCCGAGTTGGTCCGCCCCGTCGCAATCGCGAGCTCCGACTGGCTGCGCGCGAGCTTCGAATCCAACGCCAGGTTCCGAATCTGGATTAAAGGTGCACCGGCCGCAACCAGTTGCCCTTCATCGGCGTACACGCGCGTCACTATGCCGGGCACAAGCGCCCGCAAGGTCGCCGAGTTCGCCGGTTCAAGGACGAACCGTCCTGCGGACGAGTCATGCCAAAGCGGCAGCAACGCAAAAACAACCGCGGCCGCGCAGATCGCCAACCTGCGGGCTGGCGTAAACCAGGCACGAATGCGATCTCGTTTATCCAAGTAAACAAATTTCATAAAGCTCCAGAGGGTGCGAAGCCGGCCTTGAAAGATCAGGAAAGCCGTCCCGTATTCAAAAAGGAAGCCCCAGTCTGCGCTGAAGTTGCGCGCAATGTTACCGATGAAGCTGGCAAAGACGTATAAAAACGAGTAGCTATAAAGTCCCGAAAGGATCGCGTACACGACATATCCAGGACGGCGGCGCTTGGGCACTTTCGGCACCTCTATGGGAAGGCCCCAGATGTTCCGCCTCAGCCACGACGAGAAATAGCTGGTCGAGGCCTCCTTCAGATCGGGAATACCAAGGAGATCCGTCACAATGTAGTAACCATCCAACTTGATCAGCGGGTTCCAGTTGATCAGAGCCACTGCAAATCCAGTCAGGAGGATAATGGTGTAGGCGGAATCGTGTATGGCGGTGCCGGGCGGAGTCCCCCACCAGATCGGAGTGGCCAGTGCGCAAATCATGAGTTCGGCCCAGACCCCGGAAACCGTGATCATTAACCGCTGAAAGCGATCTCCGAGCACCTCTCCCTGGGTTGTGTCTGTGTAGAAAGCTGGAGCCAGGTAAATGAGAAGGAACCCCATTGCTGGCACCCGTGCGCCGTAGTGCTTGCAGGTGAGCCCATGGCCAATCTCGTGAATGCAAAGCAACACGGAGCCGATGATCCAAAAGATGGCCACATCGAACCAGCTCTTGTGGGCGAAATTATAGAACTCCCAAGTGTCGTGGCCGACCTCGCCCCAATGGGTGATGAAAATTCCGGTGGTGAAAGCAAAGGCCAGCAGCGTCAGGACGACGAACCACGGCTTGTAAATGAAGCGGATTTTGTCGTGGAGCCAGGTCAGGAACCGGTCCGGGTTCACTGCCGGGAATGTGATCATCGACAGGTCGCCCCATCTGTTCTTTTTTTTCTGCAGCGCCCGCCTTTGGTCGGCGGTCTTCTGCATTAGCCTCACGTTCTTTTCCTGCGCCGTCTTGTACCAGAAGTTCATGCCATCGATTTCAGCGGCGAAATCTCGCATGGCTTCCTCCGAGTACTCGACCCCTTTTTCCAGGGAGTAGAGTTCGGCCACCTCAGCATAGGAGCGCTGCCCGTCGAAAAGTTGAATCAGCGACCAGCTTTCAGGTGGAAAACTGAACATCGCGTCCACCCCCGGGACGAAGGCACGAATCACCCGCTGGCCTTCTTCGATGTGCTCTTTGAATACAACCTTCGGATGCATCCGGGGATAACGCTGGCTGACCATTCGTGCCGGCAAATCCGGCAGCGCAACGTTGAGAGCCTGAGTGATGTTCATCGCAGATTTTCGAGGATAACGCTCGCATCCATACCGGGCCGGAGCGGCCCGGGCTTGCCTTCGAGTTCCACAGCAACTTCAATGGTGCTGCTGGCGGGATCAACGACAGGACTGACTTCCACAACCCTGACCTGATACTTCTGTCCGGGCAGATCGGCCGTCGTCATGGGCAGCACCTGACCTTTTTGGATTCGCCCAATGAACTTCTCCGGCAAGGTGAACCGCATGTTCAGGGGGCCTTCGGCCGTGACCCAGAACAGACGCTCGCCCTTGGAAACCTGCTGCCCCTCGCGCACGTAGCGGCGGGCGACGACGCCAGAAAACGGCGCGCGGATCTGAGTCTTCTCCAGTTCCAGTTCAAGGGAACGCTGCGTCTGGGTGTCATCGGTGAGCAATTCGCGAACCCGCCGGACATCCCAGGTTTCCGATTCCGCCTTGAACTTTGCATGCTCGAGTTGTTCGTTGCTGATGATGTGGGCATCCCACATTTTCTGGGCGCGTTCGTAGTCCGACTCCATCACCTTGGCTTCGGCTTCCCAGTTCCTCAAGTCAGCTTCCGTGCTACGGGTCTTGGCGCGTGCTGCTTCTAGGTCGGCAGTCAGCTGCCGGTCATCGATCTGTGCCAGCAGGTCCCCGGCGCGCACGTGGGCTCCCGCCTCCGAGCGCAATTCCGCGATCGTGCCATCGCGCTGCGCCAGCACGTCGAGCTGGTGTTCGACAATCAACGGACCTGAAACCGTGAAGCTGCTGTCGCTTGGCGGAACGCTCGCGACTGGAGCGGGGGCCGGTGCGCCCGTTGGCGATGGAGCTGGAGCGGCCGACACTTCCATGCCTTTCTCGGAACATGCCAACCCGGGCGCCAGAGCCGCACCGAGCAGGATCAGAGCAAAAGCATTCGGTTTTCTAGTTTGCATCGCGCACACTCCCAACTACTCACACTCCAAACATTCATATTCCAAACCACGACCAGGCTCGTGAATAGATCCACAGGAATGGCTTGCGGAACAGGACGTAGCCGGCCGGATACCATCCCACCCGCACTTTACCGCGTCCTTCCATGCCCGAGCGAATTGCGCCGTCGACATTCGGAACTGCAACCCGCGCGAAGAACACGCGTGAATCGCCTTGCACCATTCCTTTTGGACTGACCACCATCACGTCGCCGCGAAAGATTCGCGTGGGGAAGCTGTTGAGCTTGACGGAGGCGTGCTCGCCGGCGCGCAACTGGGCAGAATCCGAATCGTCGATGGCGACGTCTACGATTGCCCGCGAGGTATCGACGATTTCGGCAAAGCTGTCCCCGAACTGCAGACGCTTTCCCACCATATTTTCGATGTGGGGAGTCGCGACGAGGCCGTCGATCGGTGAACGCAGTTGCGTCTTGTCCAGCAGTTCCTGGTCCCTGGCCACTTCCGACTTCCAGAAGTCCGCCTGAATGCGTTGCACCCCGGCTTCGCTGCCATCATTTCCAGCCAGAGAGCGGTTCATCTGCAGCAGAGCCATCTGGTACTTGGCCTGGGCCTGAGCGAGCACCGAGCGGGAATCCCAATCCGCCAGGGTCGCGATGACTTGGCCACGGGTGACGTGATCCCCTTCGCGAGCGTACACCTTGCTCACCACTCCCTCTACTTCGGGCTGAATCTGTGCCGAATGCAAAGGAGCCACGACTGCATCTCCATCCACCCGCAACGGCAAGGGAACCGCTGCCAGGAAGAGCAGGACGGCAGCTGCTGCAACGACAGTCAAGGTCCTGCGGCGTTTCCCCATGGCCATAAACTTCCGCTTCTTGGCCAGCACCGGCTGAAGCACAGAAATGAATGGAACTTCCTTGTACATTTGCGCATTGCGCAGCGCCACGGTCGCCTGCCCGGCGAGCACCTGCAGGATCTCGATATGAGCGGGTGAAAGGAAATCTGGATCCGCGCTTTCAAGACCAAGCACGCCGACCCGACCCGTATCGTCGGTGAGGGGGATGGCGTAGAACGCCCGCATCCCCGAAGTCGCGAAGTAACTTTGGAATTTGGCTCGGGTTTCTTCCCGCGCGGCGTCAACTTTGTCGCCATGCTGCCGAACGTGCACCACTTCTTCGGAAAGCATCGTCCAGCGCAGGAGATCGTTAAGTGGTGCAACGTCCGGGGCCCCGGCATCGACCTGTGTGACGCCGGTGATAGCGCTAAGTTTGTATTTTCCGCCGTGCTCAAGAGCGACAGCAGCGCGCTCGTAGGGGATGACCGCTTGCGGCGCGTTGACGATGGTCTGCAAAACGCGTTCCAGGTTCAGAGTGGAGGTGATCTCGTGGCTGACGGTGACCAGCATTTCGAGGATCTCCACTTTGCGCTCAGCCAACAGGAGGCTGGCATTGCGAAGAGCGATGCTTCCGGTTTCGTTCAAACTGCTGAGGGCGAACAGGTCATCTTCATCAAAAGGCTTGCCGTCGAGAGGATTCACCGCTTCCACTACGCCGACCAAGGATTCTTTATCGAGCAGGGCGGCGACCACGACTGACTCGACCCGTCCCTCTTCTATATTCAGGTTGCGGCGCAACAGTCGTTCGTCCTCGGGATCTGCAATCAGCACCGGTTCCCCGTTGTCGGAGACGTCGCCGGCGATTCCTTCGCCTCCTTTTTGCGTCATACCTTGCCTGGTAGTTGGATCGTGGCCTGCCTGATGCATGAGCAAAAGGTTGCCATCGCCTTGCACCATCCACACGTTGACCGCCCGGCACTCGAGCGTCTCGCAAATCTTCGATCCAATCAGGGGAACGAGTTGATCCATCTCGATGGTCGAGCTGAAAACCTTCTCGATGTCGTAGAAGTGGGTGAGGCGGGTGATGGATGTGAGGGAGTGGTGGCGCTCGAGTTCATACTGCCGGGCGGCCGTCAGTGCGGGACCGGCAACCTCGGCCACACTTTGCAGGATGTCGAGGTGGGCTTCCGCCAGCGGCTCATCGAAGCTGAGAATCTCAATGGCGCCGATCAGGGTGCCGTTGCCCACCAGTGGAAGATAGGCCAGAGAGTGCAAGGTTTTGCGGACATTGAGATGAGCGTAGTGCTCGCGGATGAGGCTTCTGCCGGCTAGCAGCAGCGGTTTGCGGCTGGCTGCGAGGATGCCGAGAGTTCCCGCATCAAGGGGAACCGTTTCATCCGGTGCGGCATCACCAACCGTTCCGCACACGGTCCAGACTTCTCCCTCATCGGTCTCCGAGACCATGTAGACGTTGACGGCGGAGGCGGGTAACAGAGAGCCGACGTCGCGCGCAACCGTGCGCGCCCTGGGGGCAACCTCTTGTGCCTCCAGAAGGCGCACCGATATCGCAGCAATGTCGAGAACCAGATTGGGGCTCTGAGTTGCCATGAAGCTCGCTGAGGAATACCAAAATACTCTTATTGAGCCCTGGGGGAGGCAGAAGCCCAAACTTGCAAATTCGCGGAGCTTCTTCTAAGTTGAGCGTGCACTTTAACAGAGGGTCGGGAGGCTGTCAACGCATTCTACCCCCAGCCCGTGCCCTGATCATTTGAGGTGAGACCACTTTGGAAATCGAACTTCGCAGTTTAGGGCAGGTGAAGCTGGTCAAGTTGCGTGGCAAGCTAAGTCTGGGCGATGCGGTCGATCGCTTCCGCGGAACTTTGGACGATCTGATGGGCAGCGGCGACACGCGCATCGTGCTCGATCTGAGCGAAGTTCCCTGGATCGATTCCAGCGGAATCGGTTTGCTGGTCAAGATCCTGACCAGTGCCAAACAGCGAGGCGGATCGATCAAGCTGCTTAATCCTTCGAAATTTACCGTCCAGACGTTGAAGATGATCTGCCTGCTGGATCTGTTCGAGATTTTTCAAGACCAGCAACAGGCCGTCGCTTCATTCGGGTAGTTCTTCAGCTCGCCTCTATTGCATTACCCGACGACTGTCATCCTGAGCGGAGCCGTTTTTCAGGCGTAGCGAAGAGCCGGCCCTGAGCGAAGTCGAAGGGATCTCCCGCTTAACCGGCGCAGCGCGCAAGCCAAACTGCACCACTACCAGCAGAATCATTTGCTGGAATAATCTTCACAACTGCGAGAGAATAATAGTGTTGTATCGGGCGGGCAGTGAGCCTGGCATCCGACGACCGTGTGACCCCTGTGACCGCATTCAGCGGTCAGCACTGCAATCCGCGTACTTTTATGGAGACATTACGTTCATGGCCACTACTACGATAGAGGTTGAGACAGCTGCGGGCAGCCACAAGCATGCCCGGCTGGAGCGCTGGGTCGAAGAAGCGGCGCAGATGTGCAAGCCCGACCGGATTCACTGGTGCGATGGTTCGCCTGAGGAGTACCGGGCGATGCTGCGGCTGCTGGTGCTCACCGGGACCGCGATCCCGCTGGATGAAGCGAAGCGGCCCAATAGCTACCTGGTCCGCTCGGATCCCGCCGATGTAGCCCGTGTCGAAGACCGCACCTTTATCTGCTCGCGAACTCAAGAAGAGGCTGGACCGACCAATAACTGGGAGGATCCGGCGAAGATGAAGCAGAAGCTGAACGGATTGTTCGCCGGTTCGATGACGGGCCGCACCATGTTCGTGGTTCCGTACAGCATGGGTCCGATCGGGTCATCGATTTCAAAAATCGGAGTAGAAATCACCGACTCGCCCTACGTCGTCGTCAGCATGCACATCATGTCTCGCGTGGGAAGCCACGTGCTCGATGCGCTCGGGGCTGACGGAGAGTTTGTGCGCGGGCTGCATTCCATTGGCGCGCCCCTCGGGCCAAATCAGCCCGACGCGACATGGAATTGCAACAAAGAGCACAAGTACATCTGCCATTTTCCGGAGACGCGTGAGATCTGGTCGTTTGGTTCAGGATATGGCGGCAACGCATTGCTCGGGAAAAAGTGCCACGCGCTGCGCATCGCCTCAGTGCAGGCGCGGGACGAAGGCTGGATGGCCGAGCATATGCTGATTCTGAAACTGACCAGCCCATCTGGCCAGGCAAAATATTTTACCGGCGCCTTTCCTTCGGCTTGCGGCAAGACTAACTTGTCGATGATGATTCCAACCCTTCCGGGCTGGAAGGTGGAGACCATCGGAGACGACATTGCCTGGATGAAATTCGGCGCGGACGGCCGGCTTTACGCCATTAATCCAGAGTATGGCTTTTTCGGCGTGGCGCCCGGCACCAGCATGACGTCGAATGCCAACGCCATGCAGATGATGACCCGGAATTCTATTTTCACCAACTGCGCCGCGACCCTGGACGGCGACGTGTGGTGGGAGGGGATGACCGAGCAGAAGCCGGCCAAGTTAGTGGACTGGCTGCGTCGGCCCTGGACTCCGGCCTCCGAACGGAAAGCAGCGCACCCCAATGCGCGTTTCACTTGCGCCGCATCGCAATGCCCCGTGATCGCGCCCGAGTGGGAAGATCCGAGAGGCGTGCCCATCGATGCCATCCTATTCGGCGGGCGGCGCGCGGGGATTGTTCCTCTGGTCACGGAAGCCTTCAATTGGCAGCACGGCACTTTCCTGGGCTCAACCGTGAGCAGCGAGACGACTTTCGCAATCACTGGCAAAGAGGGACGTCTGCGCCGCGACCCCATGGCGATGCTGCCGTTTTGCGGTTACCACATGGGAGATTATTTCGCGCACTGGCTCAACATCGGAGCGCGACCCAGTGCTTCGAAATTGCCGAAGATTTTCTACGTCAACTGGTTCCGCCAGAATAAGAATGGCAAATTCCTGTGGCCGGGTTACGGGGAAAACAGCCGCGTGTTGAAATGGATCTTCGAGCGGTGCGACGGAACGGTTCATGCGAACGAGACCCCGATCGGGCGGATTCCAGAGGTCGCCGACCTTGACACTACGGGATTGGACATCAAGGGCGCCAATGTGGAGGAATTGCTCAGCGTCGACATCGAAGGCTGGTTGGCCGAAGTGCCGTCGATTAAAGAGCACTTCGCCCAGTTCGGCCGCCATCTTCCCGAGGCATTGAATCTTGAGGTGAAGGCGCTCGAAGAGCGCTTGCGCGCCGCGAAGTAGCGCCGGTGTCCCGCCAGCCCAACGGCGGGCGAATGCCCGCTGGATTTCCCGACCCTCGTTGCTTGACCAGGGCTCTTGAGCAGGCGCGGGTGGTAGAATGCCGCCTGCTAGGAGCCAAATGAAAATCCCCACTAGTGTGAATGGCGCGTCCCACGCGCTGGTTGCGTCGTTAATTCTGGCGTGTCTGCCCTTACTGGCGCAGGAACAGCATAACCCAGAGCCGCCGAAAGCAGTGGACTTGACCTGGGGGTTGAAGATTCCGATGCGTGACGGGGTCAAGCTGAACGCCACGGTCTACCGTCCGAAGGATCAAAAAGAAGGGCTGCCCGTGATTTTCGAGCTGACCCCTTACATCAGCGACAACTATCACGGTCGAGCCTATTACTTTGCGCAACACGGCTACGCGTTTGCCCTGGTCGATGTGCGCGGGCGGGGAAATTCCGGAGGACAGTTCGACCCATTCCAACAGGAGCCGCAGGATGGCCACGATGTGGTCGAGTGGCTGGCTACGCAGCCGTGGTCGAATGGCAAAGTGGCGATGTGGGGCGGTTCCTACGCCGGCTATGACCAGTGGCTGACGTTGCGGGAGTTTCCGCCTCACCTGGCTACCATCGTCCCCGCCGCCGCAGCCCACGCGGGCGTGGATTTCCCCATGTTTAAGGGCATCTGGGGAGCGTATGACATGCAGTGGTTGACGTTCACCAGCGGAGTGACGTCGCAGCAGAATCTATTCGAGGAATCGTCGTACTGGATCGAAAAATTCCGGGAACTCTATTTGAGCCACCGTCCCTATAAGGATCTCGACAAGATTGCTGGCGATGACAGCACCGTGTTCCAGAAATGGATCGCCCACCCAGCGTTCGACGCGTACTGGCAAAAGCTCGACATTAGCCCTGAGCAATATAAGAAGATCGCTATCCCGATCCTGACCATTACCGGTGACTACGACGGCGACCAGGCCGGCGCCATGACGTATTACCGCGATCACATGAAATACGGAACCGAAGAAGCCAAGGCGAAGCATTACTTGATCATTGGACCCTGGGACCACGCGGGCACACGTACTCCGAGAAAGGAAGTGGGCGGCTTGACCTTCGGGGATGCCAGCATGCTGGACATGAATGAACTGCATGTTGCCTGGTACGACTGGACGATGAAGAACGGTAAGCCGCCGGAGTTTCTCAAGAAGCACGTCGCCTATTACGTGACAGGCGCCGAGCAGTGGAAATATGCCGACAGCCTGGAAGCGGTTTCGACTGCGAAGAGAATCCTGTATCTGAATTCCAGCAACGGAGAGGCGAACGACGCTTTCCACTCGGGCACGCTGAGTGAAGACAAACCCGCCACCGCAAAGCCCGATCAATACGTTTACGATCCCCTCGACGTACGGCCGGCGGAACTCGAAAAGGAAGACATCAAGAACAACATCACCGACGAACGATATACTTTGAATTTATTCGGCGACGGCGTGGTGTATCACAGCCAACCCTTCACCGAAGACACCGAGATCAGCGGCTTCGTGAAGCTGGTGGTGTGGATGTCGATGGACGTGCCCGACACCGACTTCAGCGTGAACCTGTACGAGATTATGCCGGATGGCAAGAGCATCCAACTCACGGGAGACCAGATACGCGCGCGCTACCGCGATTCTGCCGTCACCGAGAAACTGGCTAAGCCAGGAGAGATCTACCGTTACGAATTCAGCGGGTTCACATTTTTCTCACGACGGATTGCGAAAGGGAGTCGACTGCGGCTCGTGCTGACCTCCCCGAACAGCATCTACACCGAGAAAAACTACAACAGCGGCGGCGTGGTGGCGGAGGAATCCGGGAAAGATGCGCACACCGCGCATGTCACGCTCTATCACGACGGCGATCACCCGAGTTCGCTGGAGCTGCCCCTGGTGAAATAGCAAAGCTGGGCGCAACACACCTTGGCTCGATGTCCCATCTCGGCGTCACCCTGAGCGCAGCCGTACTTCAGGCGGAGCGAAGAGCCTGTCCTGAGCGGAGCCGAACGGATCTCCCGCGCCTCGGCGGTGTCGCGTCAGCATCCGCACCTCTCGCCGCACAGCTTCATGCGGAAATCCACAAGCCCATTGTGATATCTAACCTTGCCGGCTCAATTCAAATCAGCGATCATGGTCGAGGCCGTGACGGTTGGGTGAACCCGTATCGCCGCGCCCCCTAAGTCCTTTGCTTCACGGATTTTAGTATCTAAGTTCTTTGATATCCGAATTTTGCCGAGAATTTCTTGCTAACGTGGTGATTCCATTAGACCCCAGGGGGGAGGGGGTATCGAAAGCGGACCCCGCAGCACACCTCAACAGCGCCCGAATCAACCAGTCGCGCTGAATTTATTTTTGAAAGGAATTCACAGGCAAGGCCAAGCCTCGCGACATGCCATTTTTCGTTGCGCCACCGCCGCCTTTTGATATAGTTCCCCCCTATCATGGCGTCTTCCGCTACAGACGAAACAACGCACCCCACAGCGACCGCGTCTGCGCCCCTAACTCGAAATCAAATTCGCGGCTTCTGGGCGGCGTGGGGCGGCTGGACGCTCGACGGCATGGACTCGGTCATCTACGCGCTCGTGCTCGTGCCCGCAGTCCGCGAATTGCTGCCCCGGTCCGGCATCGCCGCCACCAAAGGCAACATCGGCTACTACGGATCTCTGCTGTTTGCGCTGTTCCTGATCGGCTGGGGACTGGCCTTCCTATGGGGTCCGGTTGGAGACAAGTTCGGCCGAGTGCGCACCCTGATGCTGACTATCGTCTGGTATTCGGTGTTCACGTTCCTGAGCGCCTTCGTCACCAGCGTGTGGCAACTGGCTGTTCTGCGGTTGCTGGCTGGGATCGGCATTGGCGGCGAATGGGCCATGGGCGGTACATTCGTGGCCGAAGAATGGCCCGAGCATCGCCGCCGAATGGGCGCCGGGTTCATGCATACCGGCTACTACGTCGGTTTTTTTCTCGCGGCGCTGGCCAACTACGGAATCGGCAGCCACTATGGCTGGCGTTCCATGTTTATTGTCGGTGGTCTACCGGCCCTGGTGCTGGCGTGGGTTCGCCATGGCGTTGTGGAACCCGCAGCCTGGAAAAACAAAGAGAGTGTGGTCCGGTCGTGGTCAGTCTGGCGTCCTTTTGCGATTCTGTTTTCGCCCTCCTGGCGTCGCCGCACTGTCGTCAACGCCTTACTGATGCTGGCTTCCATCTGCGGTCTGTGGGCCGGAACCGTCTACGTTCCCGCAGCGATAACTGCTCTTGCTGAAGCGGCGGGACACGTCGGCCCGGCAGCCGCGCAACTGGCTTCGTGGGGCGTCATGCTGGTTTCGTTTGCTACGATTCTCGGATGTCTGGCGATGCCTTGGCTGGCGGAACGACTTGGCCGGCGCGGCGCGCTCGCGGTTTTCTTTACGCTGATGATGGTGTTTATCGCGCTCACCTTCGGCAAGGTGTTCTACCTTGGGGCCGGCGCGTTGCCGTGGTTTTTCGCCTGTCTTTTCTTTCTCGGCTTCGGCGGAGCTAACTTCGCCGTCTACACTCTCTGGCTGCCCGAACAATATCCCACAGAATGCCGCGCCAGTGCGTTCGCTTTCTCCACTTCCTTCGCGCGATTCGGGGGCGCAGGCATTACGTTTCTGGTGGGAAGCGGCGTGCGGCATTACGGATCGCTCGGCACACCGGTCGCAATCACTTCGATTGCCTTCGCGCTCGGACTGCTCCTGCTTCCATTTGGCGCGGAAACGCGCGGCCAACGTTTGCCGGGTTAAGCGCCACGTAAAAGTGCGCTAAGCTGATTCGCAGTTGCCACGCGTGTGTTGCAGTCCTTAAGCGGGGAGGCCAACCTTGCGGCGCAGCTGCTACCACCAGCTACGCCGCGGTTCTTGCCCCGTCGGCCTTGGGCGGGCTGGGAACGCGAAGTCGGCTTTCGGATTCCTCGACAGTGCGGTGTGCCAAAGGCTTCAGCCAGAGCAAGGCCATGAACGCGGCGACGACATCGCAGACAATCATCGCCCAGAAGACTTTCGTCCAGGAACCGGTCTTGGCAAACAACCACGCGGCACCCGGCCCTGCAAAACCGGCAGCCACTCCTTTCGCGGTATACACGATTCCATAATTGGTGGTCGCCCACTTGTTTCCGTACAGGTCGCCCGTGATGGCGGGGAATAAGGAAAAAATGTTGCCCCACGCGAAAAAACACAGACCTGACAGCGCCACAAACCAGACCGGGCGGTTGATCAGTTGGAGCAGCGCAAACACCGCCGCCGCCTCCAGGATGAAGGCAACGAAGATGGCGTTCTCGCGGCCAACGTGGTCCGAAACCCATCCCCAGAAGGGGCGCGTCAACCCGTTTAGAATGCGGTCGACCGTGATCGCCAGCACCAGTGCCGTCATGCCAAAGGCGACAACCACGTTATCCACGTGGTACGAAGAAGCCATCGGGTTGAGCTGTGCTGTAACTACGAGACCACCGAAAGCCAGCATGGTCATCATCACATAGATGACGTAGAAAGACGGCTGACGGAGCATTTGCAAAGGCGTCATGCTGACCGTCGAAGTGTTGACTTTGGCTCGGATTTTGGCTTCTTTCTCCTTCCAGTTCGGCGGCGTCCATCCCACCGGCGGCCTGGCCAGAAAGAGTGAAGCGAGCAACACCACAAAGCCCTGGATAATTCCCCAGACGATGAATGTATGTTGGTAGCCGTCGGTTTTCAGCATCGCAGCGATTGGAGCGATGGTGGTTGCGGTGCCGATTCCGAAAGCTCCGGCCGTCAGGCCCACGCACAGCCCGCGATAGTCAGGGAACCATTTCAGTGCGTTCCCAATGGCTCCGCCATAGACGACGCCAGCGCCGATTCCGCCCACGCCATACCAGAAATAAAGCGCGTTTATGGTTTCGGCCCGGCCGGAGCCGATCCAGCCCAATCCGATCATGATCGCGCCCGCGCCCAGCATTAATCGAGGGCCGATAACATCCACCAGGAATCCTTCAAAAGGTACGAGCCAGGTTTCAAGCGCGACGAATAAAGTGAAGGTCCACTGCACAGCCACCAGCGTGACGTGCAAATGGGCTTGTATGGGTTTGGTGAAAATAGTCCAGGCGTACTGCAGGTTGGCAATCGCCATCATGGCGACGATGCCGGCGATTAATTGCAGCCATCGATTGGGAATGCGCGAAGGGTGGATAAGGGAGGCTGGTGAGACGGTGGATGCAGCCATGGCGATACCTCCGTGAGGTACGTCGGACTTCACGTCAGACGTTAACAACGCACGCTGAACTTCGCAAGCGAAACCTGCCGCGTTCCCGTCACTTCATTTCGCACGATGGCGCTCTCAGCTAACCTCGCCAGCCAACATCTCTAGCTGGACGGCGGGGCGTCGGCCTCCACTTCTGTGCGGAACGGGATCACGCCGGGAACCAGCCACTTTTCCCACATCTCATCGATTTTACTTTGGAAGTAATCGATGTCGTCGTTGGTGAAGTGGGCGAATCTTCCTTGCTTCAGCAAGTAATCCCGTACGGGCTGCCTCTGTATCTTCTTCGAGGCAATCTGCTGCGTCCTGCCGGTAAGTTTTAGCACGCCGTCTTCCACTTCATAGAGCGGCCAAATGCCAGTATTGACGGCTAATTCGCCTAGTTCGTGGGAGATGTAAGGATCGTAATCCCAACCCTTTGGGCAGGGATCGAGCGAGTGAATGAACGTGGGACCGCCGATGGCCAAAGCCTTGCGCATGGAATTCATGGCCGCCAAGCCGTAGGACATGCAAACAGTTGCAACATAGCGGCAAGTGGGATGGCCCGCTGCCATCATCCCCGCCATATTCTTTTTCCAGCGGCGATGCATGATCCTCTTTACCTTCCCGGGTGTGCTGAACGTGGTATTCGCGCCCCAAGGCGTGCTCCCTGAAAGTTGTATGTCAGTATTCGCGTATGACTCGTTGTCATACATCAAAATGAGGCAGTTGTAGTCGGGATGCGTGAGCGTGGCTGAAATCGCTCCCACGCCCATGTCGGCTCCGCCGCCGTCGCCACAAAATGCGATCACGTTGATGGGCTCCTGCTTCATCTTTCCCTTACGCATGAGCACCTTCAGCGCCGCAGACGCGCCCAGAGCCGCCGAGCCGCTGCTGCCCAGTTGTGTATGCATCCAGGGAAGCACCCAGGAGGTGCTGTAGTACGTGGTGTTCGCCACGTACATACATCCCGTGCTGCCGAGCACGATGGTGCGCGGGCCGGCGGCCTTGGCCATCATCTTCATCACCAGCGCCGACTCACAACCTTGGCAGGTTCGGTGGCCGGAAGTGAAGTACTCTTCCAGCGGAATCTTCTTAACCGCTTTGAACGGATCTAATTTCTGGGTCGGATCAATCTGTACGTAAGTATCCATAATTCTTCATCCTCTCTGAGGTCTGCGAAAATCAGCAAAAGCGGATTACTCTCGCAATCCGATCCATTGAGTTAAGGGCTGCGCTTTTCCATCCGCAGCGTTGTAGACGGCATCGGCCATCTTCTGCACATCAGGCACGGTGACTTCGCGCCCGCCGAGCCCGCAAATAAAGCCCACCACCGGCGGCTTCTTGCCCGGTCCCGGATACAGTGCATGCCGAACCTCGCCGGCCAGTACGCCTCCGAGGTACGGGGAGCCGAAAGAGTAGTCGCGATCGATTACGCCGAC
>Ga0206803_1085_pt1 | contig 20934 bp, 15 predicted proteins | sample Alteio_BWOrgCont_61_FD_152909 | JGI IMG/M metagenome (GOLD analysis project Ga0206803, IMG submission 152909) | Enriched cells from forest soil in Barre Woods Harvard Forest LTER site, Petersham, Massachusetts, United States -... | ecosystem: Environmental > Terrestrial > Soil > Temperate forest >... | reverse complement strand
TGAGAGCGGGTTGCGCCCGCTGCAGAAGCGATTCGACGGTATCGCCGGGCATCGCGGCGGTGCACCCGAGTAAGATCCCGATCGACAATTCCTCTCCCCACCACTGAATGGTGGCGCTGGACACCAGGTTGAGGATGCGCTGGCTCACGGCTTGCAGCGCGTCCTGGGGGCAGCCACTCAAGATCACGAGAAATTGAGATACACTCCACCGGCCTACGAAATCCGCGGGCCAGGCAGTATTGCTCAGGGTTCGAGCGAGCACCAGCAGCATGGAAGTCGCCGCTTCTTGCCCATAGCGGGCGCGGAATTGGCTCAGGTCATGGAGTTCGACGCAAACGATGGCAAAGGGAATGTGAAGCTCGGCGAGTGTGCCCAGCATTTCCCGCAGGTGGGACTGCATCATCGCCTGATTGGGCAATCCGGTCAGGTCGTCCAGGCGGCCTCGCTCTTTCAAGCTGCGGTTGTGCGGGTCTGGACCGCCTACGACGAACTCACCTTCAAAGGTCTGGATGAGGCCGATGCAGGAGCCATGTTTATCGCGCAGGGGGATTGCCCAGGTATGTACTGGAGTGCGCTGTCCGGACTTGTGGTGAATGAAGCTCATCGCCTCGACGGGCCTGGCATCGTTCAGGGCTGTCGCCATGGGGCATTTGCCGGCGCACATTTCACAACTGATCTGGTTGCAATGCTGAAGAATGTTGTCGGTGCAGGAATGTCCGAGGACATCGATGCGGGCGTACCCGGTGATCTGTTCTGCGTCGTCGCTCCAGAAGACAATTTTCTTCTGTAGGTCGAGCACTCTCACGCCGATTTGCAGGCCGTCGAGTATGTCGCGATAAGTCTCGGGATCGAAAAAGGCTGACATGGTCGGCAAGAATGATGCTGGTTTATCCATCGGCAAAAGGCGGGCTTACTTCAGGAGTGCGGCGTGGCGGGGAATAGGTATTGGGCTGAAATGCTGCGAAAAAGCTGGGTCTGCAGAGGGTTAGGCTTGGGATGCGGGATAGCACTTTAGCGACAGACGAGTAGCACGAGAGTGCCATTTGCAAGATCGTGCGACAAGTTTAATTTCGCAGGTGAGCAGTTCTGGGGGAGGGCTGCCCGGGCGCCTCGATCTCGAAAGAGATTTGAGGCGCTCGTTATTTTTGGGCATTGTTCCACCGACTGGATCCTTTGCCTGGCGGTCTCAGGTGTTAGTTCACAGATTCTTGAGGCTAGCGACTCGCGACCCAGGATCCGAATCTCAGTTGGTTGAAATGGTGAAGTTGACGGTGATCTTGGCCTCGGTTTCAACGGCTTCGCTGCCTTCAAGGTGAGGCTTAAAATGCCATTGCCGGACGGCGTCCTGCGCTGCGGAAGCGAGGATGTGGGGGCCGCTAACCACGCGCAGATTCTGGATGATCCCATCCCTGCCAATAAGCGCCTGCAGAATTACCGATCCTTGTACTTTCATCTGCCGCGCCAGCATTGGATAGTTGGGCCTTACCGGGCGAGTCACGATGTCGGCGGCGTCGGCGGACATTTGCACGTGCCCGGGGGCATCGGTGGTTACTTTTGCGGCGATCTCAGTATCGCCGCCGAGCGGAGCTTCGTTTACCAGTTGCGGGGGCGTGCCGGGTTGCAAATCCACGCGCACGGAACTACTGCCAGGCCGGATGGTGCGATGCGAATCGCCGGCGACAACCTCTATCTCCAGCGGGGGCAATACCGTCCGCGTCGTGGTCGAAGCCATGGCAGGAGGCGGAGTGGATGGGGCTGGAGTCGCAACTGCGGAAGCGACATGGTGCTTCGTGGTTGCCGCCTTGGCTCGCTTGGCGACTGATGCGGGCGGCTGCACGGGAGTGATCGTGGCGGCGGGGTAGCTTTCCACAGGCTGGTCGGATTCAGCGTCTGGCTCGTCCGGGAACCAGAAGTCACGATCGTGCCAGAGGACGATGCCCAAAGCCAGCAGAAGCAGACAGAGCGAACCCACCATAAATCTGCGCTGAGTTGGGTCTTGGGGCGCACGCCTTCGAGACTGTGCCAAGAGGGCGCGATTCACCTTCGTTGCGAGGGTGTTGAGATCTGGCATGGTGGAAACTGGGGCGGCGCCCGGGGAGGGCTAACGCTTCTAGTATGCCTCGAAAACGCTACAAAGGCTAGCAAAAGGTGCCGAAAAAGTGGATTTGGGCGGGGCGTGATTCTGCCGCCGGACGGGGAGTTGAACCTTCAGGCAGTGTCGCGAATCCCAGTAAAGCTATGGATCTTAAGGGTAACCGTGACCTCCACGGGTTGCGCTGGATCAATTGAAGGTTGGAGGACATACTCTTTGCAAGCTGAGAATGCGTTAGGCGGCAGTGGTTCCCACTTCTCGCAAAGGAAGCGAGAAGTGGGGCACCCCAGAGTTAGGGCTCTGCGTTCTCGTGCATTTTTATTGCGATCAGCAGGTTAGTTGATCGCGGGAGATCTTTAGTCCACTGAGGTTGCCTAGCGCGGTTACTGCGACCGATTCGGTTTTGAAAAACTCCTGCGACAGGCTTTGCAGATCGTCGGCGGTTACAGCTTCGATCTTTTCGATCAATTCGTCGAGGTCCTGGAAGTGGTCGAAATACATCTCCTGTCGCGCAAGGTTCGACATGCGGGCTGTGCTTGATTCAAGCGAAAGCATCAGGCTGCCCTTCAGCTGGTCTTTGGAGCGGCGGAGTTCTTCTTCCGGCACAGGTTGAGTTTTCAGGCTGTGAAATTCGCTGACCACTGCCTTTACTACCTTGGTTGCGGACGCGAGTGAGGTGCCGGCGTAGACGGCCATGCACCCGGTGTCGCGATAGGGATTGAGATCGCTGTAGATGGAGTAGGCGAGGCCCTGGCGTTCGCGGATATTCTGGAAGAGGCGGGAACTCATGCCTCCGCCGAGCAGGGTATTGAGAATGTAGCCCGCGTGGCGCTTCTGATGGGCGATCGGATACGCCGGAACGCCGATGCAGATCTGTACTTGTTCGAGCGCTTTCTTGTTACGCAGCACGATGCGCGGAACGATTTTGGGTTCAGGCGAGTGGAAGCCGTTTTTCGCGGGTTTCAGATGTTCGAAGTGCTTGACTACCAGATCGACGAACTGGTTGTGGTCGAGATGGCCGGCGGCGGCTACGATGATGTTGCCGGGAGCAAAGCGGTGAGAGTAAGTATCGAGCACGGTCTGGCGCTCGAATTTCTTCACCGTTTCTTTCGTGCCGAGGATAGGCTTTCCCAGCGGGTGATCTTTCCAGAAATTCTGGGTGAAGATTTCGTGGACGAGGTAGTCGGGATTGTCCTCGTCCATTTTGATTTCTTCGAGGATTACGCCGCGCTCGCGGGCGATGTCCTCGGTGGTGAATGTGGGATGCAGGACCAGATCGGTGAGAATATCGAGCGCTACCGGGACGTGCTCGTCGAGGACTTTGACGTTGAAACAGATGCATTCTTTGGAAGTGAAGGCGTCCATGTTGCCGCCGATGGAATCGACCTGGCGGGCGATCTCCTCGGCAGTGCGGTGCTTGGTGCCTTTGAAGACCATGTGCTCGATGAAGTGGGAGATGCCGTTTGATTGCGGAGTCTCGTCGCGGGAACCGGTTTCGAGCCAAATGCCGATGGAGGCCGAGCGGATGTGCTCCATCTGCTCGGTGATTACAGTTAGGCCGTGGGGTAAGACCTGACGGCGAATATTGCGGACTTCTTTTACCATGTCGATGCGGGTGGAACTTCCTTAGAAGGTGCTCTACTATTCTTACACATCTGGCGGGGTGGGATGGGTTGTGGGAGAATAAGACGGTTTGTTATTTAGAATCAGTTAGTTGCGGGCGTTCAATGAGGGTCTCCAGCCTCCCACGCAATGAAGGTGAGAAGGACTGATCATGAGTTTGGAGAGACGGGACTTGTGGTGGGCGATAGGAATGGCCATCGTATGAGGACGGTGTTGAGTGGCTTGGTTGGCGCCTGTTTGGGACTCCTGATTTCGCGATTCACTAGAGGGGTAGGCACTCGTTGATGGAGATGACATCTTCTTTGCTCGGTATGGACCGTCAGGAACTCGCCGGGCTCTTGAGCGGCGCGGGTGAGCCTGGCTATCGCGCCAAGCAGATCATGGATGCAGTTTATCGGCAGCGGGTGGAGACGCTGGAGGAGATTTCCACGTTGCCGCGGGAGTTCCGGGAGCGGCTGGAGCGGAGTGGAGTGATTGTTGGGGCCGCGCGGATTGAGAAGAAATTTGTTTCTGTGGATGGGACGGTGCGGTATTTGATTGGGTTTGCGGATGGGCAGAGTGTGGAGACGGTGTGGATGCCGGAGGGAGATGGCGGGGAAGCTGGGGATGGGAGTGAGGCTGGTGCGGAGGCTGAGAGTATCAGTGAAAGTACCTCAGGGGCTGAAGCCCGTTCCGAAAAGGATGACCCTATCGTGGCGTTGAAACGCTGCGCCGCCCAAAAGCCTATGCAGCCGCATCAAAGTAGGTCGACAATTTGCGTCTCCAGCCAGGTGGGGTGCGCTGTGGATTGCAAGTTCTGTTTGACTGCGATGCTGGGGGTGAAGCGGAACCTGACTGCGGGCGAGATCGTAGGGCAGGTTTGTGCCGTGCTCAAGGATCAAGGCGTTTCGCCGCCTGAGGATCGGATCAATCTTGTGTTCATGGGCATGGGCGAGCCGTTTCTGAACTACGAGAATTTTGTGAAGGCGTCGCGGTTGGTGGTGGAGGGTGTGGGGATTGCGGAGCGGCGGATGACGGTATCGACGGCGGGGATTGTGCCGCGGATCCGGGACTTTGGGGAAGAGAAAATCCGGCCGAAGCTGGCGATTTCGCTGAATGCTTCGAACGATGCGCTGCGCACTCGGCTGATGCCGGTGAATAGGAAGTGGACTTTGGAAATGCTGATGGCTGCCGCACGGGATTTTCCGCTGCGCACGCGGGAGTGGATCACCTTCGAGTATGTGCTGCTTGGCGGAGTGAACGACACGCCGGAGAATGCGCGGGAAGTGGCCGAGTTGCTGCGTGGGCTGCGCTGCAAAGTGAATCTGATTGCGCTGAACGCGGGGCCGAGAATTGACTTTACGACTCCCGGCGAGGAACGGGTGGCGGCATTTCAAAAGACTCTGCGGGAAGCGGGAATTCCTGCGTTTGTGAGGCGCCCAAGAGGGCGGGATATCTATGCGGCTTGCGGGCAACTCAAGCGTACGGTTGAGGTCGCCACAGTATGGGAAGCCCAGGATCAGACGATTGCTCCTTCTCGGACGCCGGAAGGATAACAGGGATCTCGACGCGGATGGTGGTGCCGACATTGCAGTCCTGCCGCCAGAGAATCCGGCCGTGATGTTGCAACAGGATGCCCTGACACGCGCTCAAGCCGAGGCCGGAGAGAGTCTCCGGGGAATTGAGATCGGGCGCGGCGTTTCCGAGAGTTTGGTGCCTGGCGGCGAGGCTGGCGTCGGAAATATGGATGATAGCGGTGTCGTTCGCGCACTCCGCGGTGATGGTCAGAATTCGGCTGCCGTGCTGGCCCACCGCATGCAGGGCGTCATTGATGATTTGAACGCAGACGTGGAGCAACTGGTTGGAATCTCCGTGGACGAGCAGCAGTTCTTGCAAATACTCGGTGCGGACCTCGATTTTGAGAGCTTGCCACTGAGGTTGCGAGAGCTTGACAGCGGTGCGCAGCAAAGTGTTGAGATCCACGGGGGCCATTGCAGCGGGGCCTTGTTTGGCGAAGCTCAGCAAACTGGCCACCAGCGACCTGGTGCGCCGGGCATGCTGCCCGATTCTTCCGGCCAGTTCGTTTTGCTCAGGAGTGAGAGGAGTACCGAGCAACAGATCGGAATAACCCAGCATGGCGGTGATGGGATTGTTGAGTTCATGAGCGGCGCCGCCCAGCAGTTGGCCGATCGAAGCAAGCTTTTCGGACTCCGTGATCTGAGCCTGCAAGCGTTTGAGGTTGGTGAAGGATTCACGCGAGTGAGTCAGCAGGCGCAGCAATTCCCAGTCGAGCAAACGCTGCCGCACAAAAACCATGGCACCCATGAGCATCGCCGCGGCCAGAGTAAGGACGACGCGGAACGAACGGATGCGCGGGGGAACTGTGACATCGATCAAAGCCCACGCGGCAAACACCGGGAGCGAGAAAGCCGCGATCATGCCCAGCCGGGCGAGCCATACGCCATGGGACGTGGAAGTGGAGCGGACGCCGGTTTCCGGTTCGCGCTCGCGGGTCCACAGACCGATCATCGTGATCCAGGCCATGGAAACGGCCAAGGGAATGTCATAGAGGCTACCGCTGTAATAAACGTGCCGACCGATGGCCCAATTGGCGATGTGTGAACTCGCGGCATAGGCAAAGCTGGCGCCGAATAGACTGGCATAGAAAATTTTCCACCCTCCCTTGCTCCCCATCCAGGCCAGGATTAATGTGCCTAGAAACGCCAGTTTCTCGATGAGATAGAGCGAATTCAGATCATTGTTGTATGCCGGAATGTTGGGGACGACGTACTGCCAGGGGATGACGATGAGGACGTAAAGATAGATCCACCAAACCACCATGAGGGCAAAATCCAGACGGCGCAGACGCGCGGCATACTCGTCCTGCGGAGCATGAGGGCGGAGAGCGAGAGCGGCCATCAGTGGCACGATGTGCAGGAAAAGGATCACATCGCCCGCGCAGAGGTCGGGGACATCGGTGCGGAGCCAGACTTCGTAGTAGATCCAGACGAACTGGTAGGCAAACCACAGGCCCACGCCGCTAGCGATGAGCGTCCAGAACAGGCGCATCCGCCCACGTGATCGCACGGCATGAGGGATAAGGGAAACCGTGCCGGAAAACAGTAAGATGCACTGAACAACGTCGCTGAGAGCGGTGAGACGAAAGGATTGAGGCAGAATCAGCGCAGCCAGGACCAAAATAGCCAGACAGGCCGCGACTGCGGCAGTCCACAGTTTGGAATAGGTGCGCAGAAAAGTGATCCTCGGTGCCATTCTAGACTGGGATTCGACGAGGCTCGGGTTACGCAAGTAACCGGGACAATAGCGCACAAGCGTTGCGAGTTCGAAAGAAGTGAAGGGGACCGCGGAAAGTTTTGCTTGCTCCCAGTCTTTCTTATCAATAATATGCGGACATTCCTATGATGCACCAATCCGCTCTGCGGCGGAGGTTGACCCGGCTTGCAAGCTGAAGGCAATCGCCGCTTTATCGGAAGGCCGCCAGCTCCAGCTGATCCCAGCGAGGTTCGGCGAATCGAGCGCTGGCTGGCTACGGCACGAGTGTTTCTCGCGATCTCTGCCCTAGCTGCAATTTACATGGATCCTACCCAGTTGGGACAAGCGCCAGTGGCTTACGGTCTGCTGGGGCTTTATCTCATCCATGGAGTTTTGGTGATGACGCTACTGCGGCGGAAAAAGGAGTCGACAGCCGCGTTTCGCGTCTTTGTTCATACTGCGGATATAGTTTGGCCAGCCTTCATCTCGGTGTTTGCCGAAGGGCCCCGCAGCCCATTTTTTCTGTTCTTCTTTTTCGTGCTGGTGGCTTCAGCCTACCGCTGGGGCTTGTGGGAAACGTTAGGCACGGCGGCTGCGGAAGTGGTGTTGTTGTGGGTGGAAAGCTTTGTGGTGCTCCACCTTTGGGCAAATCGCGCGGGAAACTTGCCGTGGCATGTTCTCTCGGGCCTGCAAGTTAATTTCACCGAGTTTGAGCCGAAGCGCTTGTTTATGCTGTCGGTCTACTTGCTGGTGATGGGATTATTGCTAGGTTATCTGGCGGAACAGCAGAAGCACCTGCGAGCGGAAAAAGCGGTGGTGACCAGCATGCTCGCGAAGGTGCGGGTGGAAGCAGGGCTGACGGGAACGCTGCAACAGATCGGCCGGGAAATCGTGAGCATGTACGCCGCGGCGCGTGTGCTGGTTGCATCGCAAGAAATTCACAGCCGCAGAACTTTTTTGGGCGAGCTGAGCAATGGAGACGAGGGCCCTTTGGATTTCGTTTGGCTCGATTCCAGGCCGCGGGATGCGAAAACTTATCTAGAAGATTTTCCGGGAGAAGCGTTTTACGCAACCAGCGAGGGAGAGCGCTGGTCCGTGATCGCACTGGATCGCGAGGGCAACCAACTGCCTTCACCTTCCACCGAGCCGCTGGTTCGACTGAAGGAGATCCAATCCTTCCGGTCTGTGATTGCGATTTCCTTTGTCTTCGGAGGTGAGTGGCGCGGACGCGTGCTGGTGTTTGATCCGATATGGCGGGGGGAGACGCAAGAGGAGCTGCGGTTTTTGCTCGATTTGTTCCACCAAGTCGGCCCCGCAGTTTATAACGTCTATCTGCTGCATCGGTTGAGGCGCCGCGCGGGGGCGGCGGAGCGCGCGCGATTTGCACGAGAGCTGCACGATGGTGCGGTGCAGTCGCTGATCGCAGTAGAGATGCAGGTGGATGTTCTTCGACGTCAGGCAGAGACCTCGCCGGCCGTTGTGGGTGGTGAACTGGGCCGGATCCAAGGCTTGCTGCGGGAGGAAGTTCTGAAGCTGCGGGAACTCATGCAGCAGATGAAGTCGATCGACGTAGACGCCCGAAGATTCCTCAATCTGGTGACTGATGCGGTGGAACGGTTTGAGCGGGAGACTGGGATTTCCGCGCGTTTCGTGACCGATATCGCGAAACTGGAGATGCCGGACAAAGTCTGCCGGGAGCTGCTGCGAATTGTGCAGGAGGGACTGGTGAACGTGCGCAAGCACAGTCAGGCACGGCACGCGCTGGTGCGCCTGAGTTCGAGTCCGGACCAGTGGAGTTTGACGCTAGAAGACGACGGTAAAGGGTTCCCGTTTTCGGGCCGCCTCACGCAGGACGAACTTGAGCAGACCGGCAAGGGGCCGGTGGTAATCAAGGAACGTGTGCGTTTAATTGCGGGAGCACTCACGGTAGAATCAAATCCCGGTCTGGGGACACGCCTGGAAGTCAGAGTTCCGAGGGGTGGAGAAGCGTCTTATGAACTTTAAGAAGTCACAGCCTGTTCGTATCGTGATCGCCGACGACCATCCAATTTTCCGGGATGGTCTGCGACGGCTCTTAGAAGCAGAACCGGATTTGAAGGTGATGGGTGAGGCCTCGGACGGCGCGGAAGCCGTGAGACTGGCGCGGCAGATAAAGCCTGACATTCTTTTGCTGGATCTTGCGATGCCCAGGCACCCGGGATTGGAAGCCTTGCGGGACTTAAGCGCCGGGACAAGTTCGACTCCGGTGCGAGTGATCCTGCTCACAGCAGCTGCGGAAAAGAGCCAGATCGTGGAGGCTCTGCAGTTGGGGGCGCGAGGCGTGGTATTAAAGGATTCTGCCACGCAACTGCTGCTGAAAGCGATCCACACGGTGATGTCGGGCGAGTACTGGGTGGGACGGGAGAGTGTTTCGAACCTGGTGCAGTATCTGCGGACGCTGGTGCAATCTTCCAGCGACGAGGCGCGGCAAAAGAAGTTTGGCCTGACCCCGCGGGAGTTGGAGATTGTGGCGGCGGTGGTGGCGGGATACTCGAACAAAGAAATTGCGGAATACTTCAAGATCAGCGAAGACACGGTGAAGCACCATCTGAGCAATATTTTTGACAAGCTGGGGGTGTCAACGCGGCTGGAGTTGGCTCTGTTTGCGGTAAACCAGTCGCTGCCGCTGAAAAGCATTGGCTGATAAGGACTTAGAGGCCTAAGCCGACGTACCTGGGATGGCACTTGTGGGCTATTGGCGGGCGCGACCCCGGCGTTTATCATGTATTCACAATCAGCCTCGGGGCGAAAACTGATCCGGCGCAAGCTTTAGAGGTCTGTTCCCCCAATTGGGGACAAGAGGGGTGCGGTTGAGACAGATTCTTAAGGAGACGGAGCCCGTGGCCAAAATTCTACAAACGCTTTGGAACGATGAGAGTGGTCAGGATATCGCAGAGTACGCGGTAATGCTGGCGGTGATTCTGGTAATCGTGGTCGGCACAGTCCGGCTCATCGGCTCGAACGCCAACAACGTATTCTCCAGCGTCGGCAGCGCGATCCAATAATCGCGTAGCGGGTGATTGATATCGAGGTTCTGCAAGGGCGCGCCGCCGGGCGCGCCCTTTGCTTTTCCATCGAAGTTTTCAGAACGCACAGAACGTGGTTGCGTCTCAATCGGGAACCAATGCCTTCGCGACACTCATTTGTTGCTCAGGCAAAAAGTTTGCACTCACGCACTTACTTCGAAGGCGTGGTAAGCGCGACCTTCTCGCTGCCCGCAGCGGAGAGCCGGGTGAGATAAGGGAAGAACGGCGTGATCTCGAACGGGATATTTTCCCGAGCGGAGGCCAGAGCCACGGGCTTGGCCTTGGCCAGTTCCACCTGATCGCTCCAAGGATCGAGCTTGATGCGTCCCCCGAGGGGAAGCGCGGCAATCTGATCGGTGCGTTTCGGATCCAACTGCGGCGCGTTCGCCAGCAGTACGGACATGCGGAGATCTTTGCCTTTGCTCTCGGCGAAGCTGTTGCCCAGATGCGGTCGAATCAAGTTAGGTAGTTCGGGTGCATGTTCCTGCAGGGATTTGAGGAACAGCCCCGCACTGCCCAGTTTGTCCTTGTAGGGAGAGTTCTTCAGCAGTTCAAGAGCCTTGGTATCGGCCGCTTCTTCGTCCCCGGGCCGGCGTTTGAAGTCCAGGCGCTGGAAGGAGTCTTGATCGGGGAAGAACATGCGGTCGTTGAATGCCAGCTTAGTGTCAAGCTTATGCCCCAGCACGATGTGAGCGAGTTCGTGAGCCAAGACCATGGCAAGCGAGGCTTCGTCGGGCAGCACATCGAGCAAGCCGCGACTGATTACGATAGTGTGCCCGATGGTGAATGATTCCAGAGGCGAGGTGAGCAGGACACGGCAACGGACGTCGCCCTGCAGATCGATGTTATTGGTCACCAAGAGATTGTTGACCACGGTTAGAAGGATCTTGTCGACCTCGCTGGGAGGCGCGAGAAGGCCGATCCTCTGAAGGCGCTCGACCGCATTATCCTCAGCCTGACGTTCCCACATGCGCTCGGCGACCACGGGAGAGGCGTCGGCGGCAGCGTCGCTCTGATCCTTTACTGAGTCCTGAGGAGAGTCAACCAGAATCTGGGTGAACTCCGAATTCTTGTTCAGGGCCTTCAGGTCATATCCCCAGAGACGAGTCTGACCGCGGAAGTGCAAAGTCTTGGCGATGCCGGACTTGAGATCGGACTCCTCGCTGTAGACATAGGCGGGCAACCAAGTGCCGGGACGAAGGTTCAACCGCCAACTGTCGAAGTGCAGGTAAGTGCTTGTCTTGGAGTGGGGAGAATATGTGCCGTTGAAGCGAACCACGTTGTAATCCTGATCTTCGACCCAGATTCTGCCCATGAAGCGGGCCATGCCCGAGTCTTCCCTGGGTTCGACATCGATCACCAGGCAGCGTACTTCTCCTAGAAACTCACGGCGTACAAAAGTGAATTTGTAGTACTTCTTTTGGAAATCAGTATCGAGGATCACCATCTGGGCAAAGCCCAGCGGCAGGAAATGCATGGAGTAAAGACCAGTCAGCCGCTTCACCATGCGTTGGCCGAACCCGGGCTGGCCCACGAATGAAGTGTCCTCGGGGCCGTCACTCATGTCGAGGCGCCCCAGGAAATACTGGTCCTTGAAGGGGGCGGTATTACCATCCTTGTCGGTCTTCAGATCCTGCAGGTAAGTCTCGACCATGGGATGCATGTGACGCATTTGTGCCAGGAAGAGGTGCTCGCGCTCGACTACACGATCCAAGACCTCATTGAACGAGGCTGGGGGCGGAGCCGACATCGCTCCTCCGGCGGTCTGGCCCGCCGGGGCCGCGTCGGTCGTCGCGGCCGGCGGTGCGGAAGACGTTGGATCTTGCGGGGGGTCTTGCGAGACCGCGGGCAAAGACCAGACCCACAACAGAAAGAACGAAAGCAAACCTACCTGGAAAGTACGCATAAAACCCTTCTGGGAGCAAGTTACGCCAATTGAAAAATAATATGGACAACGACCGTGGAATCGGTCGGCTGCCCATCCTTCACTGCCGGCTTGAATTGAATCTGCTCGGCGGCTTTGACGGCATTGTCGTCGAGGCCGTGACCCAATCCGTGGACCACGCGCACGACATGGAGTTTGCCGGAGGCCTCGAGAACCACTTCCAGGAGGACCTCACCCTGAATGCGCAGACTCCGAGCCTCTTGAGTATAGACGGGAGTTGGCTTGGAGAGGATTTCCGCGGGCAATATCTTGGCCGCGGTTTCTGCGGCTTGAGAGTGTACGGTGGGCGGCGCGGGCACATCGGCGCTGGCGAAGCCGCTGGCCTGAACCGTCCCAGTCGCTCGAGCGCGAGTGTCTGGGGTGGCTGTGCCGTTGCCAAATCCAGAACTTACGACTACGCCCGGAACACCCTTGGAGCCGCCGGTTCCGTTGCCATAAGCTGCTCCGGAGGGGAGATCGAAGGATCCGAGCGCCGCGACATTGACCGCCTTGCCCTGATTTGCTTTGGCAGGAATCCCATTTGGGTCGCCAAAGCCTCCGGTCTGCACCTGCGCGGGAGCGCGCGCAATCGTGGGAGCAGCCGAACTACCGGTGGAAAACACATTTGTTCTCACCGCCTGCTTCGGAATCACTGGTGCAGGAGCTGGCGGTAGCGGGTCCAATTTCTTGACGGCGACGCTGACCGCAGGAGCCGGATCGTCTTCCACTTTTACTGGAGTTTTCGGCTGGGGCGCGGGGAGCCGCAAGGCGTCGGCCGGCGGATCCAGCCGAGCGATGACTGCGGGCTGTAATTGGCGCACCGGCTGCGGCTGATGATTGACCGGAACCGGAGTGCTCACCAGTTCAACCGAACGGAATGTGTGCTCCGGAGCAGTGACGACTGTGGGATACAGCAGGCGCACCCACACTAGAAGGGCCACCACGGCAGCCTGCATTCCGGTGCTGAAAACGAATTCGGTCCAAGGCGTCCTCGTCCTCGGTAGCATTGAGAAGAGAGTGTCTTGGGAAACAGAAGAACTCATAGCCGCTTTTGGTCGTCCGTCATTCAAACCCCTGTTCGGGGCTGAAAGTTTCTCACCCCGGTGCAGCGTGACGTCGCTGGGACCGCAGGGGGGCGAAGCATTCATAGTTTACTACCTCAGGGCTTGTCGCCCAGAATGAAAAGTGCACGGCAAAGGCCACTTCACTGTCAATCTGGGAAGTCTATCCTATTGATCCTTCAGTTACTTATGCCGGCTGCGCTGGCCGCCTGCGTGGTCGGGGCAATAAAGAGCAAAAAATTACACCTGAAGCGAGTCTTTTACTTCCGAGCATCTACTTCATGGCATCCTCTACTTCAGCATCCACTACCTTGGCGCCTAGGGGTCAGCAGCGGACAACTTTGGGACTATCGATCCCTTTGGTGGCATTGCGCGTGTCGACGACCAACTGGGCTTCGCTGACGATCCTTTTGTAATCATAGGCCGAGTGATCGGTGACGATCACGATGCAATCATACTGGCCGAGTTTTTCCAGTTGCGTCCGCTTCATCTGCAAATCGTACTTGCGCCCCTTCCCGATGAAAGGAAAGTAGGGATCGTGATAGCTGACCTGAGCGCCCTCCTTTTGCAAGAGTTCGATGATCGTGAGGCCGGGAGACTCGCGCAGATCGTCGATATCTTTTTTGTAAGCCACGCCCAGGATGAGGACGCGCGCGCCGTTCACCGATTTCTTGTGCTGGTTCAGCGCCCGGCCGATCGAGGCGAGCACGTGATAGGGCATGTTGGTGTTGATTTCTCCTGCCAGCTCAATGAAGCGGGTGCGGAAGTCATACTGCTTGGCCTTCCATGATAAGTAGAAGGGATCGACCGGAATGCAATGACCGCCCAGGCCCGGTCCAGGATAGAAAGGGTGAAAGCCGAAAGGTTTGGTCGAAGCCGCGTCGATGACTTCCCAGATATCCAGTCCCATGCGCAAGCAGAGCATCTTCAGCTCATTGACCAGGGCGATGTTGACGCAGCGGTAGATATTTTCCAGCAGCTTGGTCATCTCGGCTGCGGCGGGCGAGGAGACGGGAACGGTGCGATGGAAGATGGATCCGTACAGGGCGCCGGCCAGCTCTGAGGCTTGTGCGTTCAATCCCCCGACCACTTTGGGGATGTCGCGGCGAGCGATAGTAGTGTTGCCAGGATCCTCGCGCTCAGGGGAGAAGGCCGCAAAGAATTCCTTTTCCGCGCCGGGTTTGTCCGGGGAGACGTCTGAGGGAGCGCTGCGGGCAGCCTTCAGCCCCAACTTGTTCTCTTTCTCCAGGATTGGCAGCATGACTTCTTCCGTGGTGCCGGGGTAAGTTGTACTCTCGAGAATTACCAACTGGCTAGGCTGCAGATGAGGGGCAATGGCGTGTGTGGTATTGGTGATGAAGCTGAGGTCGGGTTCGTGATATTGGTCGAGAGGAGTGGGAACACAGATGATGACAGCATCCATCTGAACCAGCCGGGCGTACTCGGACGTGGCCGAAAAGCCCTGCGCCTTAGCTTTGCGGATCTCTTCGGCGCTGATGCGGTAGATGTAGGACTCGCCCTGAGCGAGGGTGTCGACCTTGCGTTGATCGATGTCGAAGCCGGTGACGGAAAACTTCTGTTCGCTGAACAGCAGGGCCAGCGGCAGTCCCACGTAGCCGAGACCGATGATGCCGATCCGCGCCTGGCGCTGCTGAATCTTGTTTTTGAGCTGATCAAAAGCTGGTCGGTCGGCGGCCGGGTTTGCGGCGGAGTGGATCGTCATCGTTGCGGGTGGCGGTCTTTACCTAGGCGTGAATTTCAATTTCGATTCTAGCACGCAGTTGAGGGACGACATGACGACGGAGCGTGGCGAAGCGCCGAGAAATTAAGCTCATCTTCCGGACTTGGGAAAATATGAAAACACACGTCGCGAGGAATCGCGAGTGGTTTCTTGTCTTCGTATTATTAGGCGGATTATCGATCGGCTTGGCTGTCAAAGCCGGCAGTTTTCTTGTAGTGGACGCGCCACTCCGTTCCGACGTGATTCTGGTACTGGCGGGTGAAACGGACCGGCGTCCGGAACGTGCGTTGCAACTTCTGGCCCAAGGATATGGGCGGCGGATCGTCCTGGATGTGCCGACGAAGGCGAAGATTTACGAATTCACCGATATTGAGTTGGCACAGCGGTACATTCGGGATTTGCCACAGGCCAGCTCGGTCGGCATTTGTCCTATCGAGGGGCTGTCGACCAAGGACGAGTCGAAGGACGCGAAGCAGTGCCTGGGAGGCGAAAGCGACGAAAGTGTGCTGCTCGTGACCTCTGATTTCCACACCCGGCGTGCGCTAAGCGTTTTCCGGCGCGAAGTGCCGGGACACGTACTCGGTGGCGGCTGCCCGGGACGAAGCGCAATTTGGCGTCAAATGGTGGACTCATCGCCAATGGGCAAAAACCTTTGTGGATGAATGGCTACGACTGATCTGGTGGAAGATGGTTGATGAGTGGCGCTAAGGCTCCGGTTGCGGCAAAGCGGCGGTAGAGATTTCCACCGGTCAGCTACTTCCACACACAAAAACATTTGACTGGCAAGAACCTTGGAGGGTACGATGCCTAACAGTCACCAAATTAGTTAATAACGGAGTGTGGGATGGGCATGGCTGCTTTCCGCAAGTTGGCAAGTTGCGTGCTTCTGCTGGTTGTGCCTGGTTCGTTGATGGCCGCCGATTCCGGCGCGGCTATGCTCTACGCCGACGGCGCTGCCTGGTTGAACGGGAGCCATGTGCCTAACTCCTCGGCGATCTTTTCTGGTGACCTGGTGCAAACCCGTTCTGACTCAGCAGCCAATATTCACGCTCCCGGTTCCAGCGTCACGATCCTGGGAGATTCTCTGGTGGAATTCGAAGGCGCTTCCTTGAAAGTGGAACATGGAGGTGTGAGTGTCTCCACTTCCAAAGGGCTGGCCACTACGGCTGGGGCTGTGCGTGTGATGCCAGCATCAAATGCGTGGACCGAATTCAACGTGACTGACGTCGACGGTACAGTGCGGATCGCCGCCCGCAAGGGAGACCTCAACGTCACCGACGCCAACGGTTCGGTTACGCTGCTGGCGCAGGGGCAGGACAAGACAGTGGACGAGCAATCCGATCAGTCCGACCAATCCAACCAAACTGGCAGCAAGAAAAACAATAAGAAGCAGGTTTCGGGAGCTGCTCCCGCGGCGGGTGGCGGGCTGCTGAACTCTCCCGTAGCCGTGGGCATTGGGGGAGCAGCGATCGTTGGAGTCACAATCTGGGTGCTCTTACAGAGCACCTCCCCAGTTAGTCCCGCGGCTCCTTAGCGCACCTGGGTTATCACCTTGGAGTGTAGAATTCGAGCCGTCCCGGTGGTGCGGGACGGCTCGACGCTTGTTGGGGTGACTATCAGAAATTAGTGGCGGGCTGCTGTAAGACTTCCGGTGAGTCGAGAGCTTCTCCGAGCGGTTTACTTCGTACCACGCGGCGCTTGCGAGCGGGTTGCGCGAAGGGTTCTGCGGCTGCGATGGTACAGAGAACATAGAACAAGGCGGCGTTGGCGGGAATCTGCAGATTGAAATCGACTACGCTGTGAACCAGCATCCCGCTTAACCCTAGCACACAGGCCAAAGTTGTCGCGCCACTTATCTCCCCGGTCCAATTGCGGATTTTCTTGAGGGCCCGCGTGTAGAGCGTCAGCAGGAACCAGACCATGGTTCCAAATCCGAGCAAACCCATTTCCACGAGCAGTTGCAGATAGTCGTTGTGCGCCTCGTTGATGAAGAAATTGGTATAGAAGCTGCGGAATTGAGGATACACGACAGGAAATGTTCCCAGGCCCCAGCCGAGGACAGGCTTTTTAAGAAACATCCGAAGACCATCGCGGTCGATGTTGAAGCGAGTGTCGCTGGAGATCTCGGAGTGCGACAAGCCCACGGTCCCCATGCGGCGGCCGAGTTCGCCCCCGCCGATCCAGAGGAGCAGTGCTACGACAATTGTCAAGAAGAGGCCGATGCCGAGGGTGGTAGGCAGGCCGCGTTTCTGCTTGACCAGGAAAACCACCAGAATGACGAGCTCCGTAACAATCGCGAGCATGCCGCCGCGTGATCCCGAAAGGAAAATGGTGCCCACCATTACGGCAGCGGCCGAAGCGGCCGCTGCGCGGGTTTTGTTGGAGGCCAGCCGGCTCAACGCCAACACCAGGGGAATGGGAACCAGCATCTCCATCAGGCCGGCATAATGGTTGTGGTTTACATAGGGACCGTAGACCCAGCCTCCGTTGCGAGGCAGCCGCCACCAGTACAGCTTGCCATTCGAGGAAACGCCATAGATTAGCGCAAAGGTAGCCAGTGCGGCCCCATACCAGGAAAACATCTTTGCAAGGCTGCGTGCCTGAGCACCGCGAAGCAAAGTTTGTCCGGCGAGAAAGCAGAGCAAGGCGTAGGCGAAGTACTTCAGCGCCATCACAATCGAGTCGTGCGGATAGGCGCTCCGTCCGAAGACGAGTTGTGAAAGAATGAGCAGGCCAAACGCTCCCATGGGAAGAAACAAGGGATTCCACCTGATCTTCAACTCGCCTTCCAGAACCTGCTTTGCGATCCACAGCAGGAACAGAGTGGCAGAGCCAGCTTCCATCAGAAAGATCGACCAGGGTTCGGTCGCGCCGAAGGCGAGAGGCCCAAACAGTAGCAGCCCAAATATCCCGTATAGCAAGATAGTGTCGGCTTGCTCGACGCGTTGGCGGCGATGGCTATCGGGATTGGTAGTCACGCTCATGAGATTGAATCCGCCGGATTCGAGGGGCTACTGCCGCTTGGCCACGAGGCGGAAATCGTCGACCCAGAGCTTACCACGGATGGGACTGCCCGCCGGCAGGCGGCGGACGTGCAGGACGAGAAGAGTGGTATCGGCTCCGGTGGTGAATTCTCCCGTCGCCGACTTCCAGAACCCGGCCTCTTTCAGTTCGTCGCTGTCATACACGATTGCCTGAGTGTAGTCATCCTGAATTGTAAGATGCGGGGCACCGGCGCCCTCCATTTCTCCGATCTTGTAGTATGCGGAGAATTCGTAGCGAGTGTCAGGCTGAACCGCGATGAACTGACGAATCCCTGCGTCGCCTACCCCCGGTCCATCAAAGGTAATGAGCAAGGAACGATGTCCACTGTGAAAATCGGTGGAATCCAGGTTCAGGGTAACGCTTTGCTGCTTCTCGTACTGCCAGTCGAAGCCGCCGTTCAGAACATCAAGGTTGAAATCGCCATTAACAATTAAGTTATCACGGGTTGGCAGGTAGGAGGAGAGGCCAAAGCGCGGGGCCGCTTGCCGCCAAACTAAACGCGCCTGGTCCACATCTTTATGGTCGAGCAGGTACTTTACGTATGCGTAAACGGAAGGTTGTTCGAAAATTTGGGGCGTAGCCATCAGGGCGGCCCAGACCTTGGCGGTTGCCTCCGTTTCCCGTTTCGCGCTGTTGGTTGCGGGAACAGGTGAGTCCGCAACTACCCTCGAAATCATTAATACAGGCGTGCCTGCGTTGGCCTTGGTGCCAGCGGGATTAGCGATCTCAATTGTGGTCGGGGTGCTTGCCGTGATCGCGGCCGTGACGTTGTTTCCGGCGGCAATACTCGTGTAGCCGGAAAGCGTAACCAGGCTGCCAACCCAGGCGTTCGATTCGGCATGCGTGTCCGCACCTGCCAAGGTGTACACCCACCTATTGCCGCTGGGGTTGGACGGTGCCGTGGTGTCGCTGAGATCAACCTTCTTAGGAGTCATTAACAGGGCCAGAAACGCAATGTAGGCCTCAGACCGAGCTGGAACGACGTCTCGCAAAAGCGAGTCCACGTCCGGGTTGATGCGCCAGCAGAATTGAATCGCGAGGGGCGCCAGAGCAGGCTCATTCTGTAAGACCACGCGGAATTCGCGCAGAGCCTTCTCTTTGTCGCCTTGCACCAGGTAGAAATTGGCGGCCTCCCAGGCTACGTCAGGCGTGGTTGGATCGGCCTCGATCGCGTGTTCGAGCGCCCAGCTTTGATTCGAGGTGTCTCCCAGCACCTGGTAAGCCGAGGCCAGATCGAACCAGTAGCGGGCCGAATACGGGTTGAGTTGTGCGGCTGTGCGATAGGGTTCGATAGCAGCAGCTTGGTCTTGGGCAACCAGCGCGTAGTAGCGTCCCACATGATTGCTGTAGTCTGCATCTCTGGCCGCTCGCCACCAGGTTCTGGCGTCGAGATGTTCGGCCCGCTGCAGACTCGCCAGTTCCGGTCTTTCACCAAACACGGACGCGACAAACAGCAGCCCCGCCACCAGGACGTAGATCAGGCACAGCGCTGCCGACCCGCCAATTACGAGGGTTCTCCGCCAAGTTGAATTGAGGAGTATTTCCATGTTGTCCATTGGAAGCGCAGCCACGAACCCCGGCGTTCGTCTCTAAGCGCTATTGGGAGACGCCTCAACCGTATCTTCGGCGTCACCATCGTCGTCATCGTCGTGCGATTCACCTTCGCGATAGTACCGGGAGTATTTGCCCTGGTATTCGTAATAGTAATAGTAGTCGGGCGAACTGAGATCGACGGCATTCAGCAAGACGCCTGAAACCTTGGCATTCACCTGCATCAGGAGGTCGCGGGAGCGGCGGAGCGCCTGCTTGGTAGTTTGTCCAGAACGGATGACCAATACGATGGCATCGGCCCGAGGCGACAGCACCACGGCATCAGTAACCGAGAGGGTGGGGGGAGTATCGATCACGATGTGATCGTACTGTCCGCGCAGTTGCTCCAAGAGGTCGCGCATCTGGGTAGAAGCCAGCAGTTCAGCTGGATTCGGTGGGGGCGTTCCTGCGGGAAGCACAAACACATTGGGCAGAGAGGGAGACCGTGTGATCACTTGCTCCAAGGTGGCGCTGCCCGTCAGGACACTGCTAAGGCCACTTCGCGGACCCATCCCCAGCGTTTTATGAATGCTCGGCCGTCTCAGGTCGGCATCGATCAGCAGGACTCGGGTGCCTTTCTGGGCCAGCACGTTCGCGCAGCTGATGCTGGTGGTTGACTTTCCTTCCTGGGGGAGCGCGCTGGTGACGATGATCACCTTGGGCGGCGCTCCCAGGTTCGAGAGCAGCAGAGAGGTACGCAGGGCGCGATAAGATTCCGCCATCTGCGAATTAGGTCTGGTCTGGGTGACTAACTCCACCGCCTCCTTGGAGGTGGCGATCACCAGGCGCTTCGTGTTTGTAGCTTCGCGCGGCGTCCTCGACCCCATGGGAATCATGCCTAGCGGGGGCAGGCCGGAAATCATTTGCGCTTGTTCGGTGGTGCGCACGGTGTTATCCATACCTTCCAGCAGAAAGGCAAGTCCCACGCCAGAAGTCAAACCCAAGACGAAGGCGAACTCGAGATTCCGGGGAATGTTCGGCTCAACCGGCGCGCTGGGGACACGGGCAACGTCAACAATGCGGAAGTTGTTCGATTTCAGTCCGGCCGAAACCGCGGACTCCTTCATCTTCTCCATCAGTCCTTCATAGAGCGTGCGGTAGCTCTCGAGGTCCCGCTTCAAAATGCTGTACTCGATTGCGCTTTCGTTGAGTTTGTTCTCCTCCTGCTTCTGCTTTTCGAGAGCGTCGTGCAGCATGTTCTCGCGCTGCAACGCAGCCATATATTGTCCGCGGACCTTGCTCGCGACCTTTCTGGTCTCCAAAAGAATCTGAGCGTCGATTTCCTTGATCTGGCCGTTGAGCTGTGCCACCTTGGGATACGAGGGTCCAAACTGGGTGCTCAGTTCAGCCACCTGAATTTTGGCGTCGGCTTGCTTCGCACGGAGACTCTCGAGCAGCGCCGACGGGGACTGGTTTCCGCTTCCGGCGGTTTCCGGGACAGTGGCCGCGGACGCGATGGTGTCGGCATCGCCGGATTGAACCAGGCGGTACACGGATTCCTTGTCCATGCGCTCCGATTCAGCGGCGGTCAGCGCCTTATT